>Ga0160420_100117_pt1 | contig 47569 bp, 55 predicted proteins | sample CelAP2metagpilot_FD_108197 | JGI IMG/M metagenome (GOLD analysis project Ga0160420, IMG submission 108197) | Phycosphere-associated microbial communities from algal ponds in Kailua-Kona, Hawaii, USA - Cellana AP2-5-5 metagenome pilot | ecosystem: Engineered > Artificial ecosystem > Aquaculture >...
TGTGAGGAGAGGGAGGGGCCCGGGAAGTAGGGGTGGAAGGAGGGGGAGGGGGAGGGGGAGGGGGAGTCGTGGGGGGAGGAGGGGGAGGGGCGGAGGGAGGGGACGGTGGTCGAGTAGGGGGGAAAATGGATTGTTCTTGCCACTGCAGCGTCAAGAGGCTGCTGCTGCTGGTGGAGGTGGTCATGGTGGTAATGGAAGCATGATAGGAAAAGGGGGCGTGGCGAACAGTGTTGGCAGCAGTGCTGTCAGTGTTGGGGGTCAGAATCCGCGGCTGGAGGTCTCACACGCCTGCAAGGACTTCTTGCGGTGGATGCGGGTCGAAGACGACGGCGCTCGTGTGTCCAACTCGACCGCTTACGCCTACCACCTCATTCTGACTGAGCTCCTTCTGTCGGCTGGGTGTGAGCTTTCTCGCTTGAAGGGACCTGATGATCTAAAGCTTTACGTACTTAACAATCGAGAGGAAATTGAGGAGCTAGTGCCGCCTAATCGAGCGCCCTACCCGAAGGAAAGGGGAGCCTGGAAGAAGGTGTGGGAGTGGGCGAGTGGAGAGAGGATATGGGAGGAGGAAGGAGGGCATCATCTGGCGGGTGGGGGGTTGTTTTATTATCGAGGGAATGGAGTGAATGGAGTGAGGACGCGGGTGAGGGGAAAGGAGGAGGAGGATGGGTTGGTGGCGACGGGAGAGGGAGGGGAGGATGAGGAAGAGATGGTGGAACGGCTGGTAGAGGAGGAGAAGGAGGAGGTGGCAGAGGAGGAGGAAGAGGGGGGGAGGGGGGAGGGGGGGGGGGAGGGAGAAATGCAAGGTGAGGGGGACGAAGAGGAGAGTGACGAGGAGGGCGAGGGAGAGGAGGAGGGCGAAGCGTCAGAAGATGAGCTGACCTCGGGCTGGAGGGGGAGCAGGCGGCTAGCAGCGAAGCGGGCGCGCACTGGTACTGAGGGACGTCAAGCGGACACGATACAGGGACGGGAGGAAGGCGAGAGGTCGGGAGGGAGGGGACCGGAGAGTGGGACAGGTGGGGTTCCAAAGCATTGGTTGCTAATGGATCCTGTTTCGTCATTGCTTGGGGAAGAAGTGGGAGGAGGGGGGAAGGAGCAGGTGGCGAAGGAGCAGATGACCGGAAAGAAACACGCTAGCCTCTGAGCGATGCAGGTAGTGAAGATCGGGTAATGCCTTCACGACCGGAGGTAATTTAAATGTATGGCTTGCAATTATGGACGTCTGTTGTTTCAAAGAGAGGGAAATAAAGGAGATGAATGACTGTCTGGACGTCGGTTTGGTTGATTGTATCGAGAAAAGGTGGAAGAAGATTAAATCAAGGCGGCCTTTGAGAAAGACAAGTAACAGAATAGAGAAGCCACATGAGGCGGCAACCATGCATGCCATGCCCGGCCAAAAGCAAAACAATTAAAGCGAATACACCACAAGACAACAACGAGGGCACGAAAAATGAAGTGAAAAGAGAGGAGAAAAGCGGTGGTGACCACACTCAGCCTGCTGCACCAATTCGTAGCTTTTTTGTTCATCATCTCATCTCTCTTCTGATGGCCTCATTTGGCTCCTTCTTTATCTCTTCTGTTGCCACGGCAACCGACAACCTACACAGACCATGAGGCTTGGCAACAAAACAACACATCTCGTCTTTCTTTCCTCTACACCACGAATGAATACTATGCTACGCCCTTTCTCCTCGCACGGAATCAAAAACACACTTCTATTCCTCTCATCCCTCCCTCACCCTATATCCCCGACACAGAAACAAAAGCTCCCCCATCAACCACCCCTCTCTCTCCCTCATGCCTTCCTCCTGTCTACTTAAGCATCGCCGGTTTCACACCACCTTTCATTGCAGTGTGGTAAACACGCACGGCATTGTCCAAATCCATCTCCGAGAGCGCAGGGCCCTTAGCCTTGATCGCCTTGATCTCGGCCGTCAGTGCCGCCACATGCTCCTTAGGTGCCACGCCCGCTAGCTCCTTCTTCACAAGGTCATCCCACAATTTCTTCCCCACACGCTCAAACTCCGCACCTACCAAATCAGCCTGCTTAGCCGCAGGGTCTTTCAGAATGGCAACCACTTGCTCGACAGCCGCTTTCTTGAGCTTGGCATCCGAGGCAAAGTTCTTGGTGACCTGGACAGCGGTCTGATCAAGGAAAGATTGCACCAAGGCCTTCTTCCCCGTCTTCTCCGACGCCACCGCCGCGTCCAGCCATCGGACGAACTGCTCGCGAATCCGGTGCTTCACCTCACCCGTCAGTACCACCTCCAACTTCTGCGCCATCTCCTCGCTCTTGGCCTCCAAAGCTGTCAGGTCCTCTACTATCGTCTTCTCGATCGTGGCAGCATCAATAGTCTCCTTGTAAAGTTTCAGCTCCAGCTCCTCCAACCTGTTGATTTCCTGAATGATCGCATCTTGTCGTTCATCCAAGCTACGCCCAATGGCCCCACCGGCGTACTTGTACACCGTGGTGCCGAACGCCACAAAGGCCGCCACCAGCTGTGTCTCCTCACTCAGAATGATCCACTCATTGGCCAAAAAGGGCACCGACAGCGCCAAACCCACGGGTACGTACAGCTTCCAGTCTGTCAACCCATACCGGTCTAAAGGTCCCTCCAAAGTCACGTCTGCGGGTTTGCGGGCATGGTCATCCACTGCGGTCGGGGGGGCGGCATCACGCCGTACAGGACCTGAGTGGAAGGATGCAACCAGCGGCACGCGTTGGGAGCGGGCCGAGGCCAGGACGGCTCGGCGGGAGAGGGTAGAGAGCATTATGCAATAGGCAGGCGAGGTGCACGTGTACGAAGACGCTACTACCGCCTGCACTCGAACTAACAAACAGCAGGCAAGACGACCGGGCGCTCTCCTGTATTTGTAGTTGGGGACGAGGGACAGGACATGAGTATGACCCTCGGGGGAAAGGCTAATCTCCAGATAATAAGAGGAGCCAGCGCTTTTTGCAAGTCTTGGCTTGTGAATATGCCCTCAGGCATTGGATGCATCCATTCGCAAGCCCGGCCTCGACCACCCCATGAGTCTGAATGCGTGGGTGAGAAGGTGAGAGAAAAGATGGATGAGCTGGTTACGGGTAGCCGAGCAACACCTTGAATCTCAAATATGATAAAACCGAAGAGAGGCCTTGGGGTGTGAGGAGGATGTACGCGGTCTGGCCTTCTCTTCATGACGGAGAGAGATGCAGTCCACGCTCTCTTAGCCTTTCTCTTACTGTTGTGGGTTTGGCTTTGGGTACCTCAGGCCTCATCCTCTGCTTCAACGCCCCCCGTTGACGTAGCGGCTGTCGTGGGAGTTGACTAGATTTGTTGCTCGCGAGGCCAAAGGCCGCGGAGTTGCGCCTTTCGACCGCATCCCGCCCGGTCGACAACCTCTCTCGGACTAGCTCCGACACTCTTGGTCGGAGGGTCACTTTTTCATGCGCCTTTCTGAGTGGGCGTAACTTGTTTGGAAGTTGGCATGGGCAGGCTGACTAAGATCGTGAATCAAGTTTGGTGCTACTTTGGCCCCCTTCTCGCCCCCAACTTTCCCCACGAGCCCAGCCTTTTTCTAATTTTCGAGAAATTCGCCAATGGTTGGCCAGAGCGCGTGAGCTGGGCAGGCTTCATGACCTGTTATTGTAGGTGTAACTCAACCATGAATGACTTGGTTCGCTCGGCCATGGTCCAAGCTGGCCAAGCGCTTGTATCATTTGACACGCGGCGGCCTCAATCCCTTTCTGTACGCCCTTACTTCCTCAAATCTTGTTTGTCCATTGCCGGTAACCACGCGAACTCCAATCCACGGCCTATGTACATATCCCCCTGGCCTGGTGTTACAGCTCGCGCAAGCTGCGTAGTGGAAGCATGGCGTGCGGCTGGGATTGATCGGGCCTCGCACCATTCATGCCCTAGATCCCACCGCAAGCTCTGAATCAGCCGTTCTCTCTCAGACTGACCGCCTGATATATCTCAACCTACCCCCACAACGTACAGTTCTTTCTTCTTCTTTGCATGATGAAGTTCACCGCTGCCATCGCTGTCGCGGCCCTTGCCAGCGCCAGCGCCTTTGTCGCTCCTGCCCCCGTGGCTTCCCGTGCCGGCCCCCTGGCCGCTGCGGGTAAGGATGTCGGCTCTGTGGGGCCCAACGAGTACGTGCCTGCCGGCTTGACCCGCGCACAGTGGGCGGAGATCAAGGCGAAGGACGCGGCCAAGAAGGCGACGAAGAAGGCCAAGCCCGCAAAGGTTGAGTCTTTGGACGAGTGGCAGAAGGCTTTTGAGGCCGGGAAGACCGGCCACCGCTTCGCTAAGGTGAAGGATGACTCCTGGTTCAAGTCCAGGTAAGCTCCGAAGCACATTATGAGGAAGCAACGCCACGCAAAAGGTGAATGTGCCCATGTCGTCTTGTCGTGGCTGCCTTGCTTTCTTCTCTCCTGTTTCCAACCCTCAATCGTGGGCGTAAAACGCGTGCGTTGTCGATACGTGTCGAGAGAGGAGGTATAGGGAGAAATGTAAGGTGGAAAGGCCAATGCGATTTTCTGGGTGCATGTATTATTCTGCGTCTGATGCATTCTAAGTAGGTGGTGTGTTGTCCATATGAGACCAGATAAAAGTAAGGTGCCGACGGAGAGGGGTGAGAAGACAGACTTTATCATGTACCGGAGGATTCTGTGTCATTGTTGAAAGAGAGAATGGAAGTGAGATGTGCGCATTGGAGAGGTGAATCTATAGAGAAGAAGAGAGAGAGAGAGAGAGAGAGAGAGAGAGAGAGAGAGAGAGAGTACGACCCTCTGAGTGTGCAAGGAGCGACCCTTCCTTGACCTGGTGAAGGGACAGGAAAAAGGTCTAATGTGTTCGGAAGAAGACGAGGAATGCGGAGTGAAAAAAGCGGAAGAGTTTTGAATCTTCTTGGAATGTATCTTCCCGTTGCACGCGGCGACCTTTTGGTACAATACGAAGAAGAAACAAACCTGGTCTCCACCTGCTACCAAGGCAAGCCGCCGAACACTCATCCGTATAGAATGCTTCACATGCTTTGCTTTAGTCCGTGTCCCGTCAAAAGTTTCTCCCTTCTCAGTGTGACTCTCTTGTTGTGCCCACAGTGTGACTCTAATAGTGCCAACAGTGTGACTCTTCTTGTGCCCACAGCAGGTGGTCGAGGACTCGGTGTATCTATATGTACAAATATGCAGACACTAAGAAGGAAGAGAAATAGTTTGTTCTGATGCCCATCCACCAGCGACATCGACTTGACAATAGCATTCCCATCTCCAAAAAGAGTACCTGCTTCTTTGTCCCCTTTTTGGCCGGAGATGTTCCATCTCCGTCATAGTTCTTCTTTCTCCTTCTCTACTGTAGCGCTGCAGCCATTAAAAAATAACCAAGGCTCATCTCCTCTCCACTAAAATCAAAACTGCATTTTTTTAGTTTTCATCCCCCGTGTCTGTTTCTCCATCTGATAGAGATGTGTCCGTCTTCTTTTGTCTTCTTTTTCTCCTCACTTTCCTTTCTCTCCTTTTTCTTCTTTTCTCTTCCTCTTCTTTCCGCTGCCCCAAATGATTCAGGGTGACGTTACAGTCGCTGCATCTTCCTCAATCCACCAGGCATCCCTCTCACCCTCTTTTAACCCTCTACATTTATTTTCCATTCTCCAAGAGTGCACTCGCACCCCGAGATACTTCACACCCGCAGGTGCACAATCCGTCTTATTTCTCACCAATGTCCCTTCCTCACTCACCCCCCCTCCTCTTCCACCCCCTTACACCTCAGCAAACAACGCCTCCCGTAGCTTGGCATGCGCCGCCTGCGATTTGGCCTCGATCAGCGCCACATCCACCTCGCGATTGGCCAGGTAGACCTGCTCAAACGTAGGTTGGCCAGAACGAATCTCCTTCTTCCACCACACACCACCATCCTTCTCAGCGTGACTAGCCATCTGCTGCTGCCTCCCCGCCTCGTCGAAAAGACCCACCAACACTTCTCCCTCCCCCAGCACCAAGCCCTCATCCGAGTCGTCCACGACGTTATAAAGCACTGCCCCCCTCCCCGCCACCACCTTCCTCGCCGTCACGTTCACGAGGACCGCCCCCTCTGCCTCCACTACCTTGGCGCTCACATTTGTTAGCACACTGTTTGCGATGGTCCCGCCTTTCACCCGGACAGCCGACAGCACCGACTCCTCATCCACCCCCACCCCCTCCCCTACCTCCGCCCTCACACGCCTCCCCACCGGGACGCCCAAAAACGCACGATACAACCGAGACTCCTCATCCGTGTGTGTGACACTTATATTGTTCATGAAGTAGAGTTTCAATTGCCCGTAATCCCACCAATAAGCACCTAGCCCAATGTCCACAGCACCAAACAAATCCATTCCGCTCTCCTCCCCTCCCGTTCTCGCTGCCCGGAATCTCGCCAGCATTGCCTGCATTCGATCAAAATGTGGCCCCGACTCTGAAGGCGGTATCTTCTTCGCTTCAAGCAGCTGAATATACGCCTTTTTAGAAAGGGTGAATGCCATCCACAGCCCCGGGTCTGTGTCCAGCTTCGCTGTCTTCTCAATCAACTCGGTCTTGAACTCCTCCAGCAACGTCACCAATATCGAAGCGCTCAACGAGAACGAACCAAGCGATACTCCCACTTTCGTCACGGCCCCAAAGCTTCCAAGCAATCTCTTGGCCGTGGCATGCGTGACCTTCTCAATCTGAGCCGCCTCCTCATTCGAATTAACAGCAATGAGCCCGTACTTCTCAAGACCCTTCGCTTCCCACTCTTCCGCCGAGGGCATCGGGCCCAAAGAACACAAAATATCAGTATGATGAGCGGGCGCATATGCAGCGACAGGCACAGTCGGGACAAACACTTGATCTCCCCAGAAGACGGACAAGCGGCCCTTGCGCATGGGCGCGTACACACCCGTCTGCTTCAGCACTGCCTCCAAAATAGTCATAGGCACGTCATGACCACCCACCGAGAGTGTAGCCGGTAGTTTTACGCCCGGTTTATTGTTATTCTCCGCCCCTGGCAGGGGAGCCAGGCGGGTGCCCTTGCCGGCCGTGTGGTAGAGTGCAGCGCTCGCCCGCTTCGCCACCAGCTCGGCGTGCAGTTCATAGCCGTCATACAATGACTTCGCCTTGATCACGGCCTTCTGGTATGCATACAACGTCCCAAGCCCGTTACCTGCCCCGTCCCCACCCCAGTCCTCAAACACAGCCAAAACTTTGCAGGACGCCGGTAGCACTTGGCCTCGGACAGCGGACAAGCGGGCTTGCCAGTAATCGGCCTGCTTCTCACCCGAGCAACACACAATCACCACGTCGTAGCCCTCCCGCCCACTCATCGCCGCCACGTTGGCCTCCACGATGGCTTGCTTGTCGGCCATGCTTATTCTTGACGGGAAGGAAGGAGGGTAAGGAAGGGGGGGGGGGCTGTGCATGTGCATGTGTGTAATGGGGGGTTGTAGGGGGGTGAGTTCGCAAGATGATGAGGAATATCATCATGCATGATAAGAGCGGCCCCGCGCAGAGGGCTTGATTGGCTCCAACCGCGGTTGATGAAGACGCACATACACACACTACACTCAGTGAGTCTTTGCATCCAGAGGGCTTGGCCATTTCTATAGCACCAATCGCGAGCTCTGTCGTGGTCAACCAAAAAAAGTGAATCGGCGACTCGCAGGACTCCGCGAGGTGCAACACCCGAGTCGTCGCTGAGTGCGTCCCGTTTATCCTGACCCTTCTGAATCTGCTATTTTGCCCGACCATCCATGTGATACTCCGTGCATTTTAGCTTTGTGTCACCTTTGATTCAACGACCAGCACATCTGATACCCCAACAACACGTACAGGAGAGCCCAAAACGAGCTCGCGGCATTATATGATGGGAGAAAGCATACCCACAATCGGGTTCGAGGAGGCTAGCCAGGAGTTGCTCTCCTCCAGCTCTAACGCGTCACCATTGTACCATTCCTCGATGATGCGGACACACAGCTCCGTAAAGGAGCACACGCAGCCTCCTGGTGGCCTTTCGACAATGCTGACGGACCTACCTCCTAGTGTTCTATCGCTACTCCTCAACATCATCTTGATTTTCCTGACCATCTACCTAAGCAATGCCTCGGACTACCTGCGGGACATCGTTCATAAGGTAGGTTTTCGATCCAGCCGCGTTAGTGCGGCAACAATCCGCCAAGCTTTGGTCCCGAGTCGTCTTATCAGTTGTGGATTTCCAGGATGTGTGTGCGTGGGAGTGGTGCTCATGTCTCTGCCCTCCCCGCCCAGGGCGGGGCCATTGTCAAGCATTAATTTTTGTGTGTGTGCGGGGCGGGACGTCCACACGTAGAAATTTTTCAGAAGGTGTAGCAGGATCCCATCGCCATACGCATTTGTTGCGGTCGCCAAATGAATCCGCTCAGATATATCCCCTCTTCCCGTTTCCCTGTACTGACAGAATCCAAATCTGAGGTTTCGCTTTCTGCTTCGCCTAGTGAGCGACATGCCCGAGAGCACCATCGCTGTGGCCGGTGGCATGCTCTTGGGCCTTTTGCTCTCCAAAAGCTTTCATATTCGAACGCAGTTTTCCCAGGAGGTCTTTTTCTACTTGATCCTTCCGCCTATCATTTTCTACCAAGGGTAAGTGGAAGGGAGACATGCGATGAAGGCGGGAATACCCATAAAGGGCAATTACTAGTAATGTAGCCTTTTTTCATCGTTGGTTCGAAGAAAAAGAGACGCGTTGATAGAGAAAGGCGCTTTCGAGTGAAAAGAAGTCACCGACGCTCTCCTCTCCTTTCCAACAACTGTTCCCATCATCTCAGCTACTCGCTGAAGAAACGAAATTTCTTCCGGTTCTTCCACTACATATTCACGCTGGGAGTAGTTGGCACAATTATCAACATGGGTGTGGTGGCCATCTGTCTCGTGTCTCTCAACAAGGCTTGGTTAGCGCTCGGCCTGCCCCTGGTGGGGTGGGACGACGCAAGCAGGCACCAGGCCCTGGGCATGGACGACATCCTTCTCCTTTCCTCAGTGCTCAGCTCCGCCGACGAAGTGGCAGCCCTAGCCATGGTCAATAAGAACCAGCATCCGAAGTTGAGTGCCTTGCTTTTTGGCGAAGGCGTGCTAAACGACGCCGTCTCCATCCTTCTCTTCCGGTCCGTGCTCAAGGGCGATGCCGAGTCGAGCCTTTACGCAGTCACTGTGGCTTGGACAGCCCTCTTTCTCCTCTTCTCCTCCACTCTTGTGGGGCTGGCCGTGGGCCTTTGTATTTCTCGTCTGCTCAAGGTGAACACCGGCCTCAACAACCACCCAACCCGTCAGACCATTATCATCGTTCTGGGGTGCTACGTCTCCTACGCCCTCGCGGAGCTCCTGAATATCAATGGGGTACTGTCCGTGTTTGTCTGCGGTATCATCTTCTCACACTTCGCCTGGCATTCCCTTGCTCCAGAAGCGAAGATCGGCACGGTAAGAATTTTAGTTTAATAGACTTGAAAGGTAGTAAGGAGGGTAGATATGGTGATCCCCATGCACCTGCGCTTTCTGCCCGCTCGATTTGGTCGTGTTTTCCATGGAGAAAGCTTTCCCTCTTCAGTAGATTCAGCAGAAGTTCAAAGTTTTCGGTAGCTCGCTCCTCCAATTCGCGTCTATCTGCCTCCTTTCCATTACACATCAAATCGCACACAGGCTATCTTTTCTCGCGCCTTGTCGCAGATCGCCGAAATCTACTCCTTCACGGCTTTAGGGCTTAGTGTCTATCGCTTCCAAACCAGCGATTTCTCTTTCCGTTACCTCTGTATCTCTTTCCTTGCCATGGCCCTTGCTCGAGCGGTTGTGGTGTTCGGGCTTTTCGGGTTAGCCATGTATTTTGACCGAAAGCACATGTTCAAGGAGGCATGGAAGGACCAGCTCGTTTTATTTGGGGCGGGGCTTGTGAGGGGCGCAATTACGTGGGCGCAGGTACGCATGTTATTTTGATAAGCGGTGCAGGGGGCTACGGTCGTATCCCTGTGTGCCTGCGCTGCAGGTGCACCTCACGGAAGTGTTTTTCCTGTCCTGTTTCCCTTTGATATTCCAATCCTCGCTCATCTCACCCTTTCCTATCCGTAAATGCAGGCCTTGCAGCTACCAGGAGGCAATCGGCGGGTCCTTATCTCCACCACTCTTCAAGTCATCTCCATCACGCTTGTAGTAGTAGGTGGGGCCCTACCATCCCTGCTTCGAGCCCTGGGCATGGGTGAAACCGAATCTCTTGACCCGGGCGAGATGGAAGGAGTAACCGAGGCAGTCACCTGCAGTGCCTATGACGTGGAAGGGGAAGACTTGCCGAATAGCAGCAGCATTGGTGATTTTCAGGACGCAATGCCCTTTCTCTCACACACAGCCTCGTCGGAAGACGTCCGCCCGCTCCTTCTCAGCAATCACAGTAGTCTGAGCAGCAACGGTGGGGGTAGCATTCGAGTGGTCAAGCAGCAGCAGCAGCAGCAGTTGGACCCCTTTCCTGACGCGCCCCCCCGTCTACGACGGCCGGGGGAAGAGGCGACATTGTTGGACGAGAGCTGGGTGGTGGATGGGAGCCGCGTATTCGAGGGACGGGTGCACAGAATGTGGGCTGGGATTGACGAGGCTTTGAAGCCTTTCTTTGGGGGCCGCAGTCGTTTACCGACTTTCCACGGCTCGTATGTGAGCTACAGTAATAACACTGGGGGGAGCTATGCGAGGAGCAGCGGTGCGAGCCTCATAACAGTCCGTCCGGGTCATGAAGGGTACGGCACTTTGGCTGCTTTACCGCCATCGGCAGCAGCGACAGCAACAATGGCAGAATTAGCTGTTGCTGCAGCAGCAGCAGCAAGAGCAGAAGGAGGGGAAGGAGGAGAAAGAGGGAAGGTGGGTGTGGCCTTCCCGGATGGTGGCATGCAGAAAGGTGGGAGTGGTCAAGGCGCTGGCGATGCTCTTATTGGTGGTGGCGCCAACACCAGAACCACCAGTAGAAGCACCAGTCGCGGCAAAATCGATCCTTATGCTTTGCAAGCGGCCTTTATCTCCAAAGGCTTTCGCGTCCCAAAGCGGACCTTGAGCAAGCTGGCCAGTCAGAAACCTGACGGCTCCTCGGAACGGAAAATGCGGGTTAGTAAGAGCTCGAATGCGGCCAAGAAATAGTGGGACGTGCGGCCGACAATGGTGCAGGTGCAACGGGTCCAAATTCCTTGCTGTCTTGTCATTCAGTCGATGGGCGTGGATGAAGTAATCAGAATGGTACAGGTGGTACAGGCGCGAAATAAATAGGAATGACTTGTTTATCAGCTTTAGACATGTTTTGTGTACAGATTAGTCCGCCTAGAGGAAAATGAAATCAAAATTTCTTGTAATGGCAAGCGAATGAATGGAATGGAAGGTATGAGTCAGGCATGCAAATAAATGGTAAACCGAAGAGCAGAGTCAAATTTTATACCCAGAAATACAACCCCAAAAGATTAAATATGGGTGAGCAATAGTTCCCGTAGTCTGTCACATATGTAGAAGTGTCTTCTGTTGTTTTTGCCTTGTCAAATGTCTACACTCACAATCCTCAACGCCACTCCCGAACCTTTTTGCCCTGGTAAAAGGCGGACACCAGGCCCACTAATGCAACAGCTGCAGGCACTATCTTTTGCGTCTTGACAGCACGAGGCAACGTCCCTGCCACCACCAATCCAGAGGTGATGAGGGCGAAGGTGTGACCTCTTAGATCGTTGCCATCCTGGATGATATAACCACTCACAAGCATCATCGTCCCCAGCCCCACTCCAGCAACAAGGGAGGGCTTGCTGCGGGCACGCACAAAGCCAGCGAGGCCTCCTGCACACAAAAGAGCACCAACTGCATACGCTGCGTGAGCCGAACCACCCATAATTAGTAGAGGCGTGGTAAACTATGTATAGATAGTGTATGCTGATGTATGGATGGGTGAGTAGATCGCTAGGACTGGGGATTTTTGCTTCGATTCGATGAAGACACATGACTTTTTCGTAGTCTTGGTTCACAAATGGGCTCACGTTGTCCAAGAACATATGTGGCCAGTGATAATGCTGAATAAATCTGTGTCATTGGTGTCCGAGCGGGCACCTATTACTCACACACGCGACATACATGTGACACACACCACACCCACCACCTAGGTTCGGTCCAACGTTTCGTAATCATTCGCCGACGCACATCTCAAACGGCCGAGGCCAAGGCACGCCTCGAAGGAGGGAAAGACATGTGGCGATCACATATGAACACAAGGACGGTCGTCTTACTCACGCAATGGGGAGGAATCCGACGACATGTGCATCCTGAAGGATCTGTGGGGAGAGCAAGCTGAGTTTAAGGCTTCCGCAAGTGTGCTGGGGATGGGAAAGAAAGTGCAGGCGGTGGTTTGCCTGCAACGCATCGTTCCCCAATTTTCCTTGGGGAAGGCAATTCTGTGCAGGCCGTCATGGCCTGCGTGTGCCTCAATGGATCTCAAAGTGACGCCAATACAATTCATCTGCAAATATCCAATGTCATTTTTCTTATTAGCCTACCCTTCTCTCCAATACAACACTACACGTTGGATCGCCCTTCTAATCGTCGGTCCAGTTAGCAGCAAAGCAGCAGCAGTTAGCAGCAAAGCAGCAGTAACGCCACACCGCCTCCTGCGCTGTCTTAACTTCTAGATCATGCTGCGGGTCGGCTCTCAGAGTCTGGCAAGGCATACGGTCAAACATACTGTGCTACGCATGGCCGCGGCCACCCACTTGCAACGGGCCTGGAGCACCAGTGCCGCCAGTGGCGGGGGCACGTCAACGTTGCACACGCCAGGGGACAAGGGCGGGCTCCACACGACGCACGAGCAGCACAGCATGTTGCGGACGGACGTTAAGAAATTGGGGCGCATGTTGGGACAGGCTATTTCGGTCCATTCGGGCGACGAGATCTTCCAAAAAGTGGAGCGGCTGCGCCTCTTGGCCAAGCAATGGCGGGACGGGGACGCCTCGGCTTTGCAGAGCTTGAACGAGGAGGTGGCCACATTCACAGGCGACGAGCATTATCATGTGGCTAGGGCCTTTGCCAACTTCTTGGCGCTGGCCAACACGGCGGAGACCTTCAACAAAGTCCGCCGGCTGCGGACCGAGCTGACCTCCACGACAGAGATACTACCCTTGCCCCTGCGAGAAGACACTTGCCTCGGCAACATCCAACGCTTGCTCAACGAGGCTAAAATTCCCTCTGACGAGATTTACCAGGCCATCATCTCTCAAAAGATCGAGCTGGTGTTGACGGCGCATCCCACCGAGGTGAATCGCAGGACGTATCTGAACAAGCACAAGAAAGTCGCCATGGACATGGAGAAGCTCCACTTCCAAGGAAAGCTGACCCCCTACGAGAAATCTGAGGTCGAGAAAAGCATGAAGCGGGAAATCACGTCCATTTGGAATTCGGAGATGATCCGTCGCACGAAGCCCACGCCCGTGGATGAGGCCCGGAGCGGCCTGGCGGTGGTGGAGCAAGTGTTGTGGGACGCCGTCCCCTCATTCCTCCGCAAGCTCGATGCCACCATGGAAATGACGCTGGGAAAGCGCCTACCCATCACAGCGGCGCCTGTATGCTTTGCCTCCTGGATGGGGGGGGACCGAGACGGAAACCCCTTTGTGACTCCGCAGATTACCCGCACCGTCGCCTTGCGCGCCCGCTGGCAGGCCATGCGCCTGCTACTCCGCGACATCCGTGAGTTGAAGATGGTCCTGTCCTCCACCAAATGTTCGGAAGAATTGCGTATGCATGTGGGCAAAGATGCACGAGAGCCTTATAGGGAGGTGGTGAAGGTAATTGAGGAGGACGTGGAGGCCACCATCGAGATCATCAACAACCTCTTCGCCCCGGATGGCTCGCTGATGGCGACGGAAATGCCTCAGCTGCCGATCATGTCCACCCCCCAGGTCCTGGACAAGCTATTGCTCTTGCATCGCTCCCTCTGCGAAACCCAGCAGGCCCTGCTAGCGGATGGCTTGCTTGTCGATACCATCCGCCGGCTCAAGTGCTTTGGTGTGAGCTTGCTACCCCTCGATATTCGGCAGGAGTCCACCGTGCACACGGAGACGCTAGATGCTATCACCCGCTACTTAGGTCTGGGATCCTACGCGCAGTGGGACGAAGACACACGCATGTCCTGGCTAAATAAAGAGCTGACGGCCAAGCGGCCTTTGCTTCCTAAAGAGCAGCCGCTGGCGAGCAATCAAGATTTTAACTTTTCCCCCGCAGTGGTGGATTGCTTGGAGACTTTTCGAATGATTGTGGAAATGGGTGAGGAGAGTTTGGGTGCTTATGTCATTTCCATGTCCAAGGCCCCTTCCGACGTGCTGGCCGTCAAGCTGCTCATGAAGGAATTTGGGCTTAAGCGGAACATGCGCGTGGTTCCCCTCTTCGAGACGTTGGACGATTTGAACCAGTCGGCCGATACCATGGAGACTCTCTTTTCCAATCCCTGGTACCGAGGCCATATCCAAGGCAAGCAAGAGATTATGATTGGCTACTCGGACTCCTCCAAAGACGCAGGCCGCCTCGCCGCGCTCTGGTCTCAGTATGAGGCTCAGGAACGCTTGGCGGGACTGGGGAAGAAGCACGGGGTGGAGCTGACTTTTTTCCACGGGAAGGGAGGGACAGTCTCCCGAGGAGGCAACCCTTGCATGTACAAGGCCTTGGTGGGCATGCCGCCCAACACGCTGAAGGGTCGATTCCGCGTCACGGAGCAGGGGGAGATGATAACACAGAATTTTGGGCATCGGGCAGTGGCAGAGGCTACATTAGACCTGTACAACGCAGGTGTGCTCGCCGAGTTCTTTCAACCTCCCGTCGAGCCTCCTCCTGCTTGGCGTGATGTGATGAAGCAGCTGGCCGATGTTGGTTGTCAGCATTACCGAGCCACGGTTCGTGGAGATCCGCGTTTCGTCCCATACTTCCGCGCCGCTACGCCCGAGCAAGAACTTGGATCGGCCAACATCGGCTCGCGGCCGCAGAAGCGCCGGCCAGGGGGTGTCGAAACGCTCCGTGCTATCCCTTGGGTATTTTCCTGGACGCAGACCCGTCTTCACCTCTCAGCCTGGCTTGGGGTGGGGGAGGCGTTGGAAACTATAATGGCCTCACCGAAGCAGGCGCCGACACTGGTGGAGATGTATAAGCACTGGCCTTTCCTTTACACAAATATGGACCTGGTTGATATGATTTTGGCCAAGGCTGACAAGGACATCGCTGAGAACTACGACAGGCTCTTGGTCTTGGACTCCGAGCAGCTCAAGCTGGGCGCGGAGTTGCGTGTCAAGCTGGAGGATACTTGCACCGCTGTACTCAAACTTTCGGGGCATCAAAAGCTTCAGCAGAGTAATTTGGTTCTCCAGTGGGCGATTGTTCTCCGGAATGCTTATGTGGACCCGCTTAACATTTTGCAGGCGCATGTGTTGAAGCGGTTGCGAACCGAGGCATACTCGTCGGAGGAGGAGAAGCTTAGGTTGCAAGATGCTTTGGTCGTGACAATTAATGGTATCTCGGCCGGCATGCGCAACAGCGGGTAAAATTGTTCTGTAAATTAATTTGTGTGTTTGAGGGGGTGCAAAATTAAAGGGTGTAGGAAAGGATGAGGATAGTTATGAGGCTTATATGTAGCCAGCCTCCCGTTTTTAATATGATTTTGATTTTGGCATGCATGAAGAAAGGGGGAGTGAGAGATTAGTTGACAACAGGTCGGTAACAACACAAGGGAGGCAGTTTGACGTATGCGTTGCATAAGACGACAGGAGGCGCATGTAGGAGGGGTGCTTAGAAAGTAATGGATGGGGGGGGCAGACGCAAAAGAAAATCAAAAAATAAGCAGATTGGCGAATTATTCAAAATACTGAAAGACATTTCGTGCATTTATTTCTTTGGTTTTCAACGTTCGCTGGCTCTCAATATTATTATGTTACTGATCGATAACATTCTGCCACGTCTCTACAGAATAGCCCGGAAGAAATCTCTTGTCCGAACATTTAACCTACACAGTTTCCCTCCTGCAGAGCCAGATCGGACTTATGAGGTAGTATCATCGATCCTTTTGTCACTATACACCTCTCATCTCCACCGAGTCGCTTCAGTCACAGTCGATAATTTTGAAGTGCTTGACACTGGCTGTCATCTTCTCTATGATATTGCGATTGCTGACTGCTCCTCGGCCGCTGCTTGGCAAAGAGGGAACAGATGCAGAAATCGATGCAGAAATCGCAGCCGGGAAATCACGCGACACACGAAAAGTTGATGCCAACACAGTCGGGGACCACATTTGCTTGCCCACCCTTTTCGCATTCACCCATGGGCGTCGTCCGATGCGAAGAAGAGCAGACTGAACGGGTTGAGGTGGGATCCTCGGACAGCAGGGTAGGGGTTACGTGGGCCAAGAAGTTGGTGAGATCTTGGTCGTTGGCAATAAAGGGCAGGGTGCAGAAGGAGAAAAGACACGAATTATTATTGTCTAGTACATCGAGGCTCGATGCTCTGCACGCCGCCGATCCAGTAATTACTTTCGTGTTTGTAGGGGGCTTGCTCTGGATCTGAGGTGGTAGCGGCTTAGACGGGCTTTCGCCCCCTCTGGAGGAACGAGTCATATTACTATAATCGGCATCCCCACCAGAATCACTGGCGGCAGCATCAGCAGCATCAGCCATGTCTCCATCGGCGACGAGTGCTTGAAAGGGGGATCGAGAAATGCCTATCAGATGCGATGGCCATGGATATTCCTCCTCTCCGGTGCAATCACCATTCGTCATAGCCGCTGCCGATATACCACGCAATGGATGGATGATGTTGGCCTGGTGCGCCGCCAGCGCCTGTGGTGCTTGCTGCTGCCTGCCGCTGCCCTTCCCATGCCCGTCATGCCCCTTATTTATCTGCCCTGGGTCGTCAAGGGAGTTTACTTTGTCGCCCGTTGACGGGGGAGGAGGGCTATTGGATGAAGAAGGGCTGCTTTCTTCCTCTGTGTCCATGCCTCTCCAGGAGGATGCGCCTTCCTCGTCGAGAATCTCCTCGAACAACTCCTCTGCCTCCACCGTCGTCTGCCGGGGGGAAAGGAGGGCAACGCCTGAAAAGATGATCAAGACGCCGAAAACAAACAATGCCAACATTTTGGAGCTGTATTCTTGAAATTCCTGGAAATAAATGCCCCCTGTCATAATGGCAAATAGAGTCCAGAAGACCTGCAGCACGGGAATGATAAAAATACCATCGAACAGGCGCAAAGCTGTGTTCATCCGATGCAACCAGAACACTGTCAAGAACAACCATACCAATAGCACAAACCAAGTATAAAAGAACTTGAGCTGGTTGTCTCCATTTAAGGTCCGCCTCAACAATTCGGACAGGCACTTGGCCTGCAGCACACTGAAGGTGCCGATCATGGCTGAGGTCATCGCATACGTCACCGGCAACACCGTGTCTGTGTGGGACAGCTCCCTTCCCTCCACCTTCCTTTTTTTGTAATGTCGATAAATGAAGATTAAGCCTCCTCCTATCACTACCAAAACGCCCATGTAGATGAGGAAGATCCGGTCATAGAGAGCTATGAGGGAGTGTGCATCGTATTCACGGCTCTTATGGGGAGAGTAGACCACAATCAGGATCTGGCCTGCGATGATGATACACGTGGCCAGGATAACTCGAAGCGTGATTTTCTCTGAGAGGACGAACCGGGCAAAAAAAACATTACTCAGGAATTGGACGGAGCCCAAAGCCGCGAGCATGGACTGGGGGGCATAGGAGAAGGAGACAAAGGTACAGATGCTGCCAACCAAGAGGATGAAGGCGCCGATGTGCCAGAACTTCTTTCGCATCAATTCCTTGACATCTCCACTTGGAGTAACATAACTGGATAACAGTCGTCTTGGCCTCCAATAATGTCGAGATGTAGAGCTGCTAGTCCCGTCGTCCGGCTCACCGTTGCTGCTGTCGGCCAAGGCCTCCGCTCGGGCAGAGCGGGGACTAAGGTTGTAAAGCCGCAGGCCTCGACTAAAGGATGCCACAACATGATCTCGATACTCTGCAAAGGTCCGTCTTCGAGGCTCGGTAATGGGGGTACGCGACGACGTGTCCTCGTCGTCGTGGCTGATCATTAATTGCAAGGAGGGGCGCCTGGTTGGTGGGGTAGAGTCGTTGCTGCTTGCACCCACCAGGTGTGAACTGGCGGCCTTGCTGCTACTGGATGCAAGAGTGCCGAAAGAAGTGGAAGGGATGCGCTGTGGGTTGTTGGAGTGTGTGAACGAGAATGAAAAGTAATATAGCACAAGTGTTGGAAGACAGTGGTCTGTCTATTCGTTTCGTTATTCATACCTGGTCACCGCCTGTGATTTCACTGTCTTGCTCGGACAATTCGATTTCTTTTCGCTGTCGATTCTTCTCATTGTGCGCAAACTTCATTAAATTGGTCCCGAAATTGATTGAGATGGACCCTATGACGTTGATAATCACCCCAACGCTCCATGTTGGGACCCCCATCTACCTCTTGCGCTATGCGGGGCCTGGCTCCGCCGGTGCAGCTGTCTTATGATGAATGAAGATAGTACAGTGGCGTTAACGCGCGGGAATGTGTGCATATCAGTCTGTATCTCCGCATTGCCTGGCCGGAATGCTACCGCATTGAGATCGGAAAACCCGTTGACCACAAGAAAGAATTGGAAGAAGGACTCACTCCTGCCAGCTGCGCCGGGCACTGCGATAACACCTCCACGTGTCCCTAAAGTCCAGAAAGTCGAGGGCAAGGACGTGCAATCGTTGTTACGTGGACAGAGCTGCGTTGTCCTTGCTTTTTTGGAGCGCTAGAGTGGTCAACCCCCGAAAAAGTTGAGCGACGTCTTCCACGCAGGCACTGTGAATTGTTGTGAGTGAGGGAAAGCGGGGGATAGTGAGTGAGAAATGACGCCACAGAAAATCCCTTCCAAATGTGAAGAGAGAGACAGAGAGTGAGGCGACTTTGGGGTAAGTTTAGGAGACCAAACTCTCGATGACGGGAGACGAACACATCATCTCCGCAAGATAAACGCATGACGTTTAAACAAGGGATTCAACCGTTGAAATTTTCTTTGTCCTTGTGGCTTTCTTCTTTTTCGAGAGATCCCGTGACTTTCCATAACTCGCTGTTGCTGCATGATCGATATTGTCTTTGTCCGCATCATTTACGTTGTCGCCATTTTTTTTCGCAAAGCAGGCAGTTAGATGTCTCTATTAAAAGCACTTACCGCCTCGCGCCAAATTTTGCATGCACGCTTCTTATTTTTACCCTAACGCCCCCCCCTCTATCACATTTCTTTTCTGCTTTTCTAGTTCTACATTTTGCCACAAGCCCACACAACATCCCTAACTTAAAATGGATCCTCATAATCCTCCTCCGTCGCTCCTCCCTCCTCATCCGAATCCCCATCCAAACCCCCCGCGTAGGCCTCTTCACTATGCTCTGCAAAGTCCACCTTCCACCGCAACAACCCGCCCACCCCCCCAAAGCCCTTACAAAACTGGTTCCCCTCCTGCGACCGATTCGTCACAAACTCTAACTGTGTCCCAAACTTCGTGTAATTGTCCGCAAACCACTCAACCAGCGAAATCTTATCTACCACCTCCAGCTCCCTCCCCGTCTTGGCATCCCTCAAATGCGTGTTGTTCCCCGTGGCACCATTCGCATACTGCTCCTTGCCGACATGCACAACCTTTTCCTCCCCCGTGCTGTTGTCCCGCACAACATACCGCATCGTTTCCAGCCCTTCCCAGACGATCAAAGTCTCAACTGCACCCAATTCAAGGCCCTTGAGGGTGTCGTCGACCATAAAGCAGTACTTGCCCGTGTCCTGAACGAGGGGATGGAGAGACGGAGAGAAGAATGGACAGAAAATGAAAAAACTGGGTTAATACTTAGCTCAACGGAGGTGGAGGATTATAAGCATGTCAATCTCAGCCCGCAAGGCACTCCTCTTCCTCCGTTGGCCCCCGACACACAAGCAAACCAAGCCGACCAACGAAGCAATATACCAATATCACCTACCTGACTTATTTCGTCGAAATACTTCTGTAACAACCGCTTCTCCTGGATGAGCTTCACCGAACCTAGCGTCTCGGCCGCCAGCTCGATGGCCTGGTTGAACCCGTTTTCACCCCCGTAGGACACGTCCACTGTCTTGAGGACCACCTTGTAAGAGAAAGGGAGGAAGGGATGGAGGGAGGGAGAGAGAGGAGAGAAGACGGATGCATGCGGTTAGTAAGCGCGCAGGCAATACATTTCAATTGAACATATCTCCACACTCCCAATGTCTCAGCAAGGAAGGGACGGAGGAAAGGAACGGGGAGGAAAAGAAGTCGAAAGGAAAAACCGAACGTACCTTGAGCAAACGCGGGTCGAACAAATCCGACAACTGTAGCTCTGTTTTGAAGTCAGCTGACCCCGCCATGATCAACCCCACGACATTCGGCTTGTTGTCCGTAATGAAATAATTCACCGCCAACTCCGCCACCTTTCTCACGTAGTTATGCCTGGCCTCCATGCGGAGCCGCGCGAAACGGACGGCGGACTGCCCCCCCCTCCCGTGCTTCTTGGGAAGGTCCACCGAGAATTTGTATAAGACAGTGCGGGTGTTGCCCTGCAAGGTGCCGTAAAGCGAACCGTTGCCGTCCATGATGATGAACCCAAACTTGTCGTCGTCTTCCAAGAGCTCCCCCAGGGCCTCGGTGTGGAACTTATTGTCACACAAATAAAGGGAGGTATTGATGGGTTTGAAGGGCTCGAAATCAATGGTGATGCGACGTTCTTTCCCCTCGTCGGTCATGATCGTCCCGCAATACATGACCAGGCCGTTAGGGGGCACCTTGCTGTAGAGCTTCAGGCGTTGCTGGGTGGAGGTGATGGCGTCGAGCACGGAGAGACGGTTGGTGCGGGACTTGATATTGGTGGCTGTGCCGTACTCGTCGGCAAGCATCTTGTTAACCCGCGAGATTTGATCCCGGGGAGGGGTGATGAGGGAGATCATGGAGGTGCCGTTGCTAGGAAGAGGAGGGAGGAGGGAGGAGGGAGGAGCGCGAAAGAGGTTAGTGGCGAACTTGGTTAATGATAGCTGAGGTACACCAGATGGAAAAATGACCACATTCAAGTATTCTGTGTGTTTTTCCCGAGAACCTAATGCCATCTACGTGTATCTTTGAACGCTCGCGCGCACACCTTTTGGCCCTTTCCCTCATACCCCCTTGACGCCCAAACGACGCCCTTCCCTTGTTCACCTTTCCACACAACTTACCCTTTCGCCTGTTGCAATGACTTGATGAGCTTCTTCACCTTCCAGGTATCGACGGCGCGATTGCCCTCGGCGGTTTGTTGGCCGGTGGACATGGTGACTGACTGACTGCTTGGTGCTGGTGCTGATAAGCTCTGTGGAGTAAAGTGGGACGAGTGGTGCCAGGTGCTAGATGATGGAGTTGTGATGGCTCCAGTAGCTAAGCTAGTGAAACGTGTGTTGATATGATCCTCCTGTTGCTGTTAATGCAAGGCGGCCTCGAAAAAGGGGATTGATACGTGCAATAGCCCTGCAAGAGGAATGATGAAGAAAAAGGAGCAGATGAGGACGCTAGTGGAGCTGGCTCGAAACGTGAATGACAGAAAGGAAGGGGAAACATGCAAATAGTGCATGCCAAACTACCACCGGCCTTCTCTTGCCGGTGGTGGAACTGTGGTGAGAGGTGTCATGAAGGTCAAAATGGAAAGCAAACATAGTGGCACTTGTGAGTTTGAGTGGTCGGGGACTCCGGGGGATTTGGCACCTTATCGCCGCCTCGCCAACACGCCCAACACCCGCTTGTCTTGCACTCGACAACTCACAAGACTTCACATAATGTCAGCCAAAGCCCTCAACAATCTCGGGGTGGTTGCGTAGAGGGTTCATCTGGAGCTTTGGGAATCGTAGCCGTGAGTGCGAAGTTCCTCGAAGTTTGCTCCAGATGGCGCGAAGCAGCGCCTGGGCATTCGTTCAATTTCTTTTTCTCAGCGTTTTCTATGCCCTCTCTTTATGCCCACCTTTCCTTGACCTTACCGCTCGCACTCACACGCTTTTCCCTGTATCACGACAAAACAGGCGCAGTTGCGATTTTTCTAAGGGGGATCAGGCAGGTTCCATTTTCCGAGGAGTACGCAAGCCACCTTGGCCGTCAGAATTTTTTATTTTTCCCGCCTTTGTCCAGTTGTCCCCTCTCTCTACCTCGACACGGTGGCCTCTCTTCGCCCCAAGTCCACCACCAGCAGCAGCGGCAGCAAGAATAAGATGCCGCCCGTGGAGCGCCTGGGGTCGTTGTCCACCTCGGCCAAGAAGGAAGCGGACGGGCGGAAGCAGGCCTCCCTCTTTTCCTTCTTTCAAAAAAAGAAACCCGAGACCCCGGGTCCGTCTTCCCAACCTCACTCCTCTTCCTCCTCCTCCTCCTCCTCGTCCGCCAAGAAACCTAGTCCTTTACTCTTTTCAAGCAGTAGCAGCAGCAGCAGTGGCAACAGCGGTGGGAGCAGCGGTACCCCGGCTGCGAACAAGGGCTCGTCCGATGGGGGTGCCAGTGGCAGCAAGCCCTCACCTTCCTCTTCTTTATCGCTATCTACACCCCCACCTACGTATGGAAAAGAAGTGGTGGGCAAGCGGGTGCAAGTCTGGTGGCCTGAGGACGAGGAATTCTACTCGGGGACCGTCACGGCCTTCTCTGCGGGAGGGGACGGGAAGCACACGGTGACATATGATGATGGCGAGGCGGAGAACGTTTATCTGGCCAAGGAGACATTTCGATGGGGAGATCCTACTTCTTCCTCCCATCCTCCCTCCTCCTTCTCTTTGGCTTCGACGCCCATGGACGAGGACGGCGGAGATGAGCGGGAGGAAGCAGCAGCGACAGCAGCAGCGGCAGAAGCATCTGCGGCGCGTAAGCGGCGTGTGGTGCAGGAGGAGAGTGACTCGGAGAGCGAGTTTGATTTCGCCAGTGGGACCCACCATGACACCAAAGGCAGCAGTAATCATGGTGGTGGCGGTGATGATGATAGAGTGATGCCGGGGCCCTCTTCGTCTTCTTTTTCGACTTATTCCAAGGCCGCTGTTGGCGGGAAGCGGGCACGGTCGGACTCGCTCTCGGCGTCCGAGGAGGACGAGGAGGAGGGAGAGCAGTGGAGGGGTAAAGCCAAGAGCAGTAGCAGTAGCAGCAATGCGGCGGCAAGCACGCCCTTCTCCGGTTTCCGGCATAGAGAAGACTCCGCTCCTGCGACAGCGCCTCGCTCGAGCAGCAGCAGCACCACCAGCATCAGCACCAGCAAGGCTATCAAGGGAACCCCTGCATCCTCCGGCACTTCGTCCAAGCTCTTTACCACGCCCTATTCTTCCTCCTCCTCTTTTTCCTCGGCTGCAAAGGGTGGACGTCCATCCTTGCCCGGCAGCGGCGGCGGCAACAGTAGCAGCAGCGGTGGTGGGAGCGGAAGTATCAAGAAGGGGGGAGGGAGCATGCTTGAGGAAGAGGAGGACGACGAGGTGGTCGCTGCAGCGCACGAACGACCTGATGGTGTGTTAGAGTGTGGAAAACATACGCATCACGGGTTGAGGTGGCTGTGGGAGCCTCATCGGAAAGACGCAGAGGGCCGCAAGCCCGATGACCCTCTATACAACCCCCGAACCCTGTACGTCCCTCCTTCGTTCCTGGCCAAGGAGACCCCGGCGATGAAACAATGGTGGGAGTTTAAGGCGCAGCATTTCGACACCATTCTATTCTTCAAGGTGGGGAAGTTTTACGAAATTTTCCACACGGATGCTGATGTAGCGGTGAAGGAGTTGGAGCTAATTTATATGAAGGGGTAAGCAGGTCCTGGGAGACAGGCAAAAAGGGAGGGAGGGAAGAATATGCTTTCAATGTGACTTCCCCCATTAATTGCCTGTCCCATTCCCCTTTTCATCTCTTTTCGGTTGCCCTTACTCATCTCGTCCCTCTCTTCCACCCTTCCGACCTCCCTCCCTCCCTCCCTCCTTTCTTACCCTCCCCCTTCCCCCACCCCGCAGAGAAAAGGCCCACAGCGGGTTCCCTGAGATTGCATACGGAAAATTTGCGCCTCTGCTGGTGGAAAAAGGCTACCGTGTTGCACGCATCGAGCAGGTGGAGACGCCCGAGGGGATGAAGGAGTACAACAGAACGTGTGGCGTGGGGAAGAAGCGAACGGTAGTGGCTCGAGAGCTGTGCTCTGTCTTGAGTAAAGGCACGCGCACGTTCTGCTACCTTGATGAGGCGAATTTCGATGGACAGGGGCCGGGTGATGGGGCAGGAGGGCCAATGCTGATGGCGATTAAAGAGGTGGAGGTGCCGAGGGAGGAGATGGAGGGGGAAGGGGAGGGGAGGGTGGTGTTCGGGGTGTGCATGGTGGACCCGACGACGGCGACGTTTCACTTGGGGCAATTTGAGGACAACGAGCAGCGGTGGAGGCTGAAGACGATGCTATCTCAGCATAGCCCGGCGGAGGTCTTGCTCGAGCGAGGGAAGGCAAGCACGCAGTTGGAGCAGATGGTAAGGTTTTATGCGCCGGGGGCGTCACTTGAGTGGCTGCGGCCGGAGGAGGAGTTCTGGGGGCCAGAGACCACAGTGAGGGAGTTGAAGCAAGAGGGATATTTCCCAAGGGGGAGTAAGAAGGAGGGAGGGAGCGAGGGGGGGGGGGAGGATTTGGGCAGAGGCTGTGGGCGCTGGCCGTTGACGTTACAGGTAGTGGTGGCGGCGAGAAGGCAGGGGGGGGGGCTGGCTTTGAGTGCGTTAGGAGGGGTGGTGTGGCAGCTGAGGAGGAGTTTGATTGACAGGGATCTCGTGAGTATGCAGAATTTTTTCCCCTATGCGCCGCCGGATGATAACTACGGCAAGAGTGGAAAGGCAGGAGGGAGGAAGGAAGGGGATGAGGATGCAATGGGAGTGTTTGGGGGAGGGAAGAGTAAGGGCGCGGAGGAGGAAGGGTGGGAGGAGGACGCCTTCTTTAGCTTAGGAGGGATTGGGGTGGTGGTAAAAAAGAGTGTGCAAAGTGATGAGGAGGACGAAGAAGAAGTGACGTCTGCGACAGGCAAGCTTACGGAGGCCTCCGCGATGGCCAAGATGCCTCTCGGTGGAGCAGGAGACGGGGGAGGAGGCGATAAAGCCCCACCTCTCGTGCTGGATGGAACGACTCTGACCAACCTTGAGGTTTTCCGTAACAGCTACGACGGCACAGGGAAAGGGACACTGTGGGAGCACCTGAACCATTGCCAGACCGCCTTCGGTGCCCGGAAGCTGAAAGATATGCTCTGTCGTCCTTCCCAACGCTCCGGCGTGATCAATGCCCGTCTCGACGCCATCACCGAGCTCATGAACGATCTCTCCCCCGAAGCGGACGGCATCCGCCGGCTGCTCAAAAAAATGCCCGACCTCGAGAGGCAGCTCGCGCGGCACCACGCCCTTGGCTCCGTGCATCGGGCCGCAGACCACCCTGATTCCCGGGCCATCATGTACGAGAACGACAAGTACAACGGCCGGAAAATCCAAGACTTTCTCTCTGCGCTCGAAGGCCTGAAAACTGCGGGGAAAGTGAAGGCTATTCTCGTCGAGAGCGCCCATCGACTGACCTCTGCATTATTGCAGCGCTTGGCGGGGACATTTCCTGATTTGAGTTCAAGGCTTGCTTTTTTCTCGGAGGCATTTGATCCGGTCCAGGCAAGGAGGGAAGGGGTGATTACCCCCAAGCCGGGTTATGACGAGGAATACGACCAGGCCAAGGAGGGAATAGCGGGGGTGATGGGCGAGCTCGACGCATACCTAAAGGAGCAAAGGCAGCGCTTGGGCTCGAATGAGGTGAAGTTTTGGGGGACAAAGGACAAGGACCGGTTTCAACTGGAGGTTCCCGAGGCGGTGCTCCGTAAAGGCCAGCCAGCTGATTACGAGGCGAAGAGCAGCAAGAAGGGCTGTCGTCGATTTCACACCCCGAGGATCCGGGCGTTACTGGAGGAACTGGGGGAGGCCGAGGCGCATTTGGCCGAGGCGCAGCGGGATGAGATGAGACGGCTGTTTGAGAAATTTGATCAAGACAGGCCTTTATGGACGGCTGCTGTGAATAATCTGGCTTTGCTCGACGTGCTATTGTCCTTGGCTGAAGTGTCGTCGAGGCCAGGGTATAGTCGGCCAGAGCTTGTACCGTACCAGGCGACCGAGGGCAGCAGCAGCAGCAGCAGCAAGTTTGGTGGTGACAATGTTGTCACGCCGTTCATTTCCATTAAGGGTGGCCGGCATCCTTGCTTGGAAGCACGGGCTACTCTGGGAGATTACATCCCTAACGATCTGGACCTTGGCGTGGCTCAGACGCGACCTGAAAGGGTGATGCTGCTTTCCGGGCCGAACATGGGAGGAAAGAGCACCTTGCTTCGACAGACGTGTGTGTTGGCGATTTTGGCTCAGATGGGGTGTTTCGTCCCTGCAGAGGAATGTAGGCTGACTCCTGTCGATCGTATTTTCACGCGGGTTGGGGCATCGGATCGCATCCTGCAGGGGCAGTCGACATTTTTCGTGGAGTTAGCCGAGACGGCCAATATCTTGCAGCATGCCACGGGGAGGAGCTTGGTCATTCTTGACGAGTTGGGAAGGGGCACGAGTACTTTTGACGGCACGGCAATCGCGCATGCGGTTGTGTCCTTTTTGGTGCAGCGCTTGAAGTGCCGTGCCTTGTTCGCGACGCATTATCATTCGTTGGTGGAGGATTGGAGAGGACATGCGGGGGTGTGCTTCGGGCACATGGCTTGTTTGGTGGAGCCGGACGAGGCGGAGCAGCGGGTGACTTTTTTGTACCGCCTAGCAGATGGACCCTCCCCTAAGTCATATGGCCTGAACGTTGCGAGGCTGGCCCATCTGCCCAAGGAGGTGATAGAGCTTGCCAGGGAGAAGTCGGAAAGTTTTGAGGCATTCATGGTGCAACAGCAGCAGCGGCAGCAGCAGCTGCTGCTCAAGCACCAGGAGAAGGTGGAGACTGGAATGAGCAGGGAGGGAGAGACGGTCCACCCGCAATTGGCGTTAGGAGCGGAGGTGTTTGCATTGTTGGTCAAGAGCCCGATGGGGATGGCGGTGGAGGAGAAGGCGGCTGAAGCCCGCGCCCTGTGGATGGCCTGGAATGCACAGTAATCGTTGGCGTTGGTGGGGACGGGGGGAAGGAGGGAAGGGATGCAAGAGGCATGAAATTTTATCGTCGGCCGCTTTTTTCTTCGCGGGGGAGTTGATTTCTCTCTCCCATCTGTCAAGCTAGGCAGGATAAAAAGAAGTTCAAAATTGTTCAAGAGTTTGCCTTGCGTAGTTTCCAGTGTAGAATTTTAATAATGAATAGCGAGGAAAAGGGACAACAACTGTTGCAGCCGTATGAGGCTGAGGACGACGACAAGCACACAACAAAAAGCGAAAGTAGATAAGGTCAGTAGAACGGAAGGATAATAAGCACAATTCAATATTTCAAAATAATAATAACGGAAAAGGTATCGCATCACAGGAAGAGGTAAAAAGAAAGAAAAAGTCTCTTCGTTTTATCATGCTGTCAGATCAAAGGTCTATCCATTACTTTATCACTTTATGTATACCCTTCCCTTCTCAATGTTACTCTGTTGGAACTGGTAAGTCATATCGAATGGGCCCTCATTACCTACATGCTCATCTTGGCAACAGGCTCCGTATGATCAGCTAAATTTCTGTTCCCCGAACAGAAATTTAGCTGATCATATTTAAAAAAATGCTGAAGTCACCCTCTGAACGGAGGATAGGACGGTGAATCTGTACTGGTTGTCGTTTCGAGCAGCAGCGACATGGTGGAGGGAAGACGTGGGGACGACCCCAATGGTCTCCTCCCCTTTTTCTCTTTTTTCTCTGGATGATGTTCCCAAAAGTGAAATACCCTTGAGAAAGACGGCATTGAAAACCCCAAACCAGCACTGGCCCTTCCTTACTCCCCCCATTCCCTTCTTTCTATCTTACCCTTCTTATGCCGTCCCTTTCCTCCTATGTGTTCCTCTGCTGAGTGTGTTCCTCTGCTCCCTGTATACTCTCGCCCCGTCCGTCGTCCGTCCCTTCTCTCTCACCCCGTTCCTTATTCCACGCATGCATGGTAACAAAGTATTTGCGTTGTAGCTCGGGACCGTCACCGTGCCGGTGCTCCAACGAAGTCGTCTGTGACCGCTGCATATTCCTTTTTTGTTCTTGCGTGATTCATGTGGCCGAAGGCTTGGACAATACTGTCTGCCCTGCACTTGTGTTCTCGGGCTTATTGCACAACGGCTTGTTGGCGTTGTTTGAAAAAGTACAGTGCATTTTCCTCATCGTCGCGCCACATTGGAACTTATCAGACGGCACAAAATGGCACAAAATCCCCATGTATAACGCTGCGAGGCCCTAAAAAATTTTTGGAACAGCTCAACGACAATTCTTCCCCCCGTATGGCTTCTTCGGTTGAGGAGCCTACGAAAGAGCACTCGCTCTGACGAAGCTCCTCCGGAGACATCCGCTCTGCTCGCTTGGAGGCGCTGTGCGTTTCGGTTTGTATTTCCCCTACTGCTTTGGGTGCCACCAACACTCGCAATTCTTCTCTCCGACTTGAAAAGCTGCAGGAGCTTGTCGAAGACGATACCTGGGATGTGTGCTGCCACGTTGAGCTCGCATGAGTGAGGAGCGGGTCGGTCGCCCCCGCTTCTCCCTCCCATACTATTATCTTTTTGCATAGCAAACATTCCCCCACTCGTATAGACAGGTAGGGAAGCGGATGGCTATGGTCTCACTGGGGCTCTTGGCTCTTGGGAAGCATTATTCTCACGTGAACTTGTTGATGCTGCCTGCCACTCCCACCCGCAGTTCCGAACAAGTGATGCAGTTGCAACCCGAGAAACGCACCAATACTTATCTTTTTCTTACATCTCACTAGCACATCATTCTCGAAGCGTTAGGGAAGCAAGCACTTCCAATGAACGGCAGCAAGGATATGGAGAAGAGCCAACCAAGGGCCGTCGAGATCAAGAAAAAGAATACTTTTGCTAAGGTAATAGGTGCCCTGACATGAACCACGCATGTGCTATTTTTTCCGGTGTATCCGCTTGTCTCATCTCCATCCCCCCCCTTCCCATTCTCCTGAATAGCGTCGCAAGGTCACATGGGGCGAAAACGTGGATCAGTACGACAATGACCAAGTGGAACCCCAATCTCCCTTGACTGCCCTCGCCCTCTCCGAAGTTGCCCAATGCCATCCCATAATGGCCAGCGAACTCATTGCCCGGGCATGTGTTGGCTTGATCGAAGCAGGGAACGCGCATATAGCACGCATTCGAGCTTCCATGTGAGTACTCTGTTGTTTAAAGTTGAGTGTTCACGCTGTCGTGATTCCTGTCTCCCAAAGTCTTCCCTCCTTGTCTAAGAAGTTGAACAGAATGTTTTAAGGCATCTCTACCTCATTGTCTCCCTCATGATCTGATCATCACTTTGCATTTCACTCTGTCATTGACTCGCTCACGCGCTGTTACTCACACGCACACATACCCACGCACTTACCTAAAGGCAGGTGATGGAAGAATACAAGAAAGTGTTTTTCGTTGACTGCTCCTGGGGTCTACTCGACCGGCTACGGGATGTCCTGTCCTCAATAGAGGTAAGGGGCCTGAAAAGCTACACTCAGAAACAGCAGCCGGCCAAGCAGAAGCGGCGGCATCGAAATCCCCACGACCTGGGGTCCTCCCTCTTTCATCCTACCACAGCCTACCGGAAGGGCCTAATGAGGTCGAGCACGACGACGGTCAAGAATGAGAAAGGGAAATATCATCAGGACGATGCACTACTGAAAGCGTCACCCACCGGCATTCAGGAGCAGCTGCAGCAGCGGCAGCAGCGGCAGCAGCAGCAACAACAACAGAAGCACGAATCGCGCCGACCGAATCAGAGGAAGGGGGGATCACTGCTGGGCCCGCTTCTACAGGCGCGTGGTATGGATGATATCTGCATTCCCGAGCCTATGTCTTCCGTGGTTTGGATCCGACAGGGCGAGGTTGAGGTGCATTGCTCGAGCGCTTTCAGCAAGGTCTTTCTTTCGACGGACGAGCTAAGCCACCGGCTTCGGCAGGAAGGGGTGATCGCGCCTTACGTGTGGGGGAGTAAAATAATCGCGCGGGAAGATTTGCTGGCGTATTACAAGGCTATTGGTGAGGTCCTGTACGGGCATGCTGAGCTAGCGGATCGACGATTTCTTGCTCGCTGCATTAGCAAAACAGGGCAGAGTATTCTCTCGCTGGTCCGGGTAATGGGGGGCCACAACCTTGAAGCCCACACAGGCCTCCTCGCCTTCACTGTCACCCCCTTGCCTAGTTCGCGTTATCTCCGCAAGATCTCCGCTCAAGATTCGTTGTCGTCCTGGTCCTCTTCATCTCTATGGGCGCAACGGCCGCTGCCACCGCTCCATTTCCAGCAGCGAGAGCAACAACTGTCTGCTTTCAGTCTTCACCATTCGATGCCCCAACTTCCCTCCAACCAGCAACAGCAGCAGTCGCATGGGCAGACTTTGTCAACTCGTCTGGAGTTGTTTGAGGACGACCTGTCGGACGTACTCGCCGAGGCTCCCGAGGAGCGTGGTTCTGTTGTTATCAGCGCGCCAGGTGAAGCTACATGGCACTCGGCGCCAGCGTCGTCGGTGATGGAGGAAAATGATGCAATGACTGTGACTGCTGCGCCAAATTGTGCTAGTAGTAGTGGATGTGACGTTGGGAGTGTAGTACCTTGCATAAAAGACGATGATAGCGCTTACACTCATCTATCTGTCTGTGGTGGTGGTGGTAGTGGTGGTGGTGGTGGTGGTGATGTCAGATCTAGGTATACTCCCTTGGCAGGTACTTCTTTGCTCCCTCCCCTTTCCACGATCTTTGAAGAGCAACCGCTTGGTGTGCCTGTATCTTCCCATCCACAGCAACGCCCATCACTACAACCTCCCCCCTCCGGACATGAGAAAAGCAAGTTAAAAGAAGGACGAGAAGATCGAGCGGTGACAGGAGGAGGGGAAGCGACAGGACCAGTACCAGCAGCACCAGCACCAGCTGCAGAATCGTCGGTGGTGACGACGATGGAGGCGACGGCAACATCAGTGACATCGGCTATATCACTTGCGGCAGTCAACGAAGGGATAGACGAGAGTGTGTGGGATTTGGATGCGGGTATTCTTGAAGAGTTATTCGGGAAAGCAGGGGAGGAGATGTTTGGGCCGCCAAGTGAAGGGATGGATCAAAGCCCGAGGCAGGGAGGGCAAGGACAGAGAGCGCATATGATGTCGCCGTCGTCCTTGGGAATGCAAACGGAGATTATGGTGGAACCTGAGGAGAAGGCATCTGGCGCGACTGCTGGGACTGTGTTTCCTTCCCGGCCACTGGCGACGATTGCCGTAGACCCTCTTATGCCGGTTGCTTCTCCTCCTTTTCCTTCCCCAACTTCTTCTGGTGGCCACCACTACCAAGAGCAGCTGCAGCTCTACCAAGAGCAGCTGCAGCAGCAGCGCCAGCTACATTTCCACTTGCAGCATTTGCAGCAAATGTACCACCACAATTGCCAGCAGCAGCAAAACCACCACCAGCATCAACAACAACAACAACAACAACAACAACAACAACAACAACAACAACAACAACAACAACAACAACAACAACAAGAGCAGGAGCAGGAGAAGCTGCTGCAGCAGTTGTTGCAGCAGCAGCAGCAGCAGCTGTTGCCGCAGCAGAACATGCCTCCACCCTCGACAAACGATATGTTGCCTCCCTCCGCCCGTTCTCTGCAGCCAATCCAAGAGATCTCGACGATATGGATGCTGGAAGGTGATAAAAAGTAGGGATTAAAAAAAATGGATGGGCGATGGAGGACAGGTCGTAGAGGGAGGGAGAAGAGGAGCGCGGAGCATTGATGTAGTTCACCGGATGAGGATGAACTATATTCGTAAAGCGCGAATGAGAAATCAACTTCTCGTTGGTCATGGGTAAGACTCGAAAGAGGAAGAAGACAGATTTGTAGCGGTAGAAAAGACTGGTCGCATTTATGCGTTCGGACCAGAAGACGACTGAGGGAAATTATTATGACAGTGCGGAATGAAGGTAGCAAAGATTTAGATAAGAAAATGAGCGCGCCGATTTGATAATGACTGCACAGCATACCATCTTTGTGATGGCGCATTTCACCTTTCTTTGACCTTACCCGCTGTTTGGGTACGATGATGATTGGGGCCCTGAAACCGAAAAAGCAAAGGTGTGCACAACACACACGAATTCCTTTCAATCAAGGGGAAACTTCGCAGAAATGAAATATGGTTGCAAGATTCAGGAGAGAGAGAGAGAGAGAAGGAGAGAGAGAGAGAGAGCGCGAGCGAGAGAGAGAGAGAGAGAGAGAGAGAGAGCGCGAGCGAGAGAGAGAGAGAGAGAGAGAGAGAGAGAGAGAGAGCGAAAAACGTAATATTAACAAGTCATGGGAGGGAGGCAGAGATTATCCTACTATACGTACATGCATATCTTGAACCTAAACGAAAAGGACATAGCGTTGGCATGTCTGCAACAAAAGCACCAACAGCAAGAAAGAGACATCAGCAGTGACAACTGTAACGCGAAGAAAAACCGACATGCCGTACAGCCGCCTCCATCGTTAACATCCATTACTCAATGCCTCATGCCCTTCTTTCTTAATTTTTCTGTTCTTTAAATTTACATTCCAACAACAATGCCCTCCCTTCCTCCTTTCCTCTCTCCCACTTCCCGGCCTCTCTACACCTGCCCTGGTCCCTTCGAGGCTGCCGCCGCTGGGTGCGACGAGCTTGCCGACGGCTGTGCTGGTGTATTTCCTGCAAAGAGCGACGGGTATCTAAAGGTAGCAAAAAGCATAAGGCACCCATCGACAGCCAGCACGATGCCAGTCGCAAATTGGAGGACACCCGTGCTGACTAGGCCGAAGTTGAGAAAGGCAATGCTGTTGTAGGAAGAGGGGAAGGAAGGAAGGAAGAAAGGGAAAGAACAGGTGAGGTTAGTGACCGGGACCTCCATTACTTTTAATTTGTCTACCCACTCAATCACGCCATCCTCGATCTTTACTCACAAGATGATGTACAGAGCCTTGCCTCTGGACCCATACATGAAGCCAAAGTTCCTCCGGAAGACGTTGTCGATCCAGGCGACGTATTTGAACTGGCACAGCTCGAAGAAGAAGAGGATAGAGGCAAATATGCTGTGTGAGAAAAAAAGAAACAAAAGAATCATCAGGGCCTATGCGAGGACACGAAGAGGTCGAGAAGCAGATCAGGTTATGCAGACTAGACGTCCTTCCTTCTCCCACACACCCCTTCCTCCACCTCCTTTTCCTGTCCTACTCACAACATGTATAAGGCCACAAAGGATGTGTCGAGCCTGAACTGGGCGATTTTTAAAATGCCATTGACGGCCGAAAAGGCCATCAAGCAGGCCAGGCCCATGTTGATAACCCTTGACAAGGGAATGACGTATTTAGCACAGGCCGGTCTGGGGTTGGAGGGAGACGACGGGAAGGGAAGGGGTGTTGAGCGGCGTTGGTGATATCTCAGCTATCCATCGCTCTTTAAGGACCCTTTTCCAGAAATTTGATGCTCACTGCCCCCTTTTTCTCCTCTTCAAAACTCCGAAGCCAGTTTCTGTCTCCTTTCGCACCTCTTTTTCTTTCCCCCCCCCGTCTGTAGAGGAGGAGAAGCGACTCACTTACAGATAGTTTTCAACTCTTTCTTGAATGCTGGGTGTGGGTGAGGGGCTCCCTGGAGGTGGAGATGGTCCGACGACCCCTTGTTGTTGGTCTTGCTGTGGGTTTCGGTGTAGGGAAAGGAAGGGAGGGAGGATGATGACGATTACATCGTCGATAACGTGTTCCTTTTGTACGTACATCGAGCCATGACGGTGCGTTCGCCATGCTGTTCGTGCCTGGTGCCACGTGTGTCAAGTCAAACCCTGTGAATGTGTGCGCGTGTGAATGAGGGCGTGGGGATATTTTATAATCATGCGTGCAGTCAGAATGACTGCTGGGCAAGAAGCCGCTGGTTGGCGATTCAGCAGTTGTGGGCAACGGCTGTAAAGTCCATGTGTTCCGTAAGGACGGCACGCCCAAGCAAGAGAGTCCTCAGTCGAAGGATGCGATATAATGTGTATTTGCGTGATATGTATCAAGAATTTTTTTTAATTTGTTTTGGATGAGTGATAGTGGTGTTTGACCGCCTCGCTTCTCCTGCTCGACCACCGAGACAGTCCATGTTCGAGCCCTATTGCTGGCGTAGCCAACGAAAATAAATAGCAAAGATGCCCTACCCATTTGTGTCAAGCGTCAAGCGTCAGAGCCTCTTTGCCAATATGCTTGATGTCAAATCACTTATCTTGCCCTAAGCCCACAAAAAACACAAGAACACAGTTACCTAGTACAAGCCTGCCTGGGTTTGCTCCCTATTCCTTCAACCAGTATGGCCCCGGATCTCAAGGGCAAACGCTGCCTCGTGACCGGCGGGACTGAACCCGCATCCGTTGGCTACGTCTCAGCTTTGGCTTGTCTGGCTGCGGGCGCCGTGCATGTCGTCGTGGTTGGCCGGGACCTTGCCAAGATGGGTAGCGCCGTCCCCGCAGGCTTGTCGGGCTTGGAAGGCAATCTGAAAAAGCCCGAGACGATGGCAGAGCTTGTCGGAGCCGCCGTCGATAAGCTTGGTGGGGGGCTAGATGTATTGATTGTCAGTGGGGGAAATGGCTACTCAGAGTACTTGGGACTGGATTCGACGGATGCCGCGAGCTATCATCTCATGTACGACATGGCCGTGCTCTCCCCAATGTTTCTTGTCGCGGCCGCCGCCCCCTTTCTCAGCCAGGCCCCCAACGGTGGCGGGTCTGTAGTGATGGTCAGCTCCCTTGCCGCGCACTGTCCATGGCCTGACACTGCTCCTTTTAATCTGGCCAAGGCGGCACAGAACGCATTGGTTGAGACTCTGGCGTTCAAGCATCGACAAGACGGGTTCCGCGTGAATGGGGTGCTGCCCGGATGCATCCACACCAAAGCATTGGACGTAATGGCCGTGAAAAAAGGCCGCGATCTTGGTGAATATGCCTCGTTGCGCGCTAATGCGATCCCGATGGGTCGAAATGGCACGCCGGAAGAAGTGGCACAAGCCGTGTTGTTTCTTGCCTCGCCCGCCTCCTCCTACATGACGGGGACGTTGTTACCGGTGGACGGAGGATTAGGACTGTCTTCCTGGTTTAACACGCCAAGACTGTTGTCAGAGTACATGGGGGGGACCAAGGTGGAGAGCACCAAAGCGTCCAAGGCGTAGCTTGTGTATGTGTGAGTAGGTTTATGGAGGGAGGAAAAGGGGAGTCATGAGCTGGGAGTGAGGTCTGCTAAGAGTTGATAGAGGACGAAAAGGTGTAAATCGGGTCATGATGGCATTATCCAATGAAAGGGGATGAAGGCAATTCATCAGGTGCCAGCGTGGAAAAGCGGAGAGGAAGGTTGATATGGGATGATGAAGGGATTCAGAGTGGGGGGAAAGGGGGAAATGGAAGGAGGAAGATTTAGGCAATTATCTTAACCAGGAGGATGCAATGGAGGGCGGAACACTGAAAAAGTGGTGCAGATTAAAAGAAATTTCGAAAGCAAGACTCGCATTAGATTGGGCAATTCCTGAACGTGTCGCGCTTATGTTGTTGTTTTCTTCTTTCTTCTTCAGCATTAATGCATGCAAGCATACGCCATCTTGCTTCGTCTATCAAATTTCTCTCTTCCCTCTTGTCTCCCTTCAGAGACCTGCTGGCAGGCTCCAATACGCTGCTTCCTCAATGTTTCCCACTCTTTTTCTCCCCCTACAGGCACTTCAAGTGCTAATGGGACGCACGATTCGATCCATCCATTCTCCTGCTTTTTTACCACCTTAACCGATGCTTTTCAACTCCATCGTGAAGTAGAGCGTGGCATTCGGAGGAATCACTCCCCCCGCCCCTCGCGCACCGTACCCCAATCCAGGGGGAATGATCACATTCCTCTTCTCTCCAATCTTCATCTGCAGCAAGGCCTCATCCCAACCCGCGATGACCTGCCCGACGCCCGCGCGGAAGGACAAGGGCTTTCCACGGTCGTAGGAAGAGTCGAACTTCTTGGGAGACTCGAAGTCGTCCAACCAACCCGTGTAGTGAACCTTAACGGATTGCCCTGTTAGGGTAGGGGGTTAAGGAGGAGGAGGGGCATGTGAGTATGTGGTAGATGGCGAGGTATTTTTCTTGTGCCACAGCACACCTCTACACCACTTTCCTTCCGACAGCCTAAAACCCACCAGCAGAAGGAATGGCGCCCGTGCCTTCCTTAATGATCTTGGACTTGAGGCCCGACTCGGATACCTGGAACCCAGAGTCATCCGCGCGAGCAGGTCCAACCCCCGACGCGAAGAGCGCAAGGCCCCCCAGCAAGGAGCCCAATGTGGCTGCGCGTAGGTGCTCCTGGCGGCTGACCAGCTCTTTCATCTGGGGTGCACCACGCTTCAGCGTCGCCTGGTCGTAGAGAGAGGTGAATGTCGATTTATAAATTCAATGCACATTTAAGATGCGTGCGGATGCGGCCTCCAAAACCTCCCGTCCCAGTCCATCTTGCTTTTCACCATCCAACCCTCCCGACACTCTAACCCTCTCTCCCCGCCATGTTCACCTGAGAGCCGAAGGGGCGGAAGGCCACGGCGGCCTTGACGAGCTGGCCTGAGGCACGACGGCTAATGGGCATCATGAAGCTAGCTGCGGGTGTGCAGGCAGCAAGGACCAATAATACAGCTTCAAAACGCATCTATTTTTGGGATTTACGGTTATAGAAGTTCAGACCGACGACCAAGCAAAGTAACAAACTCATGTGTCTACAGGTGTGAAATGCAAGCACTCACGCAGAAAACAAACAAGGCGCTGGTTGGCGTGCGGTCTCTGATAAAGCAGCGGTTTCCTTGAAAAAGACACAACAGGCAAAACCGCGAGTCGGCACGAGTTGTTGTGCTTCTTCGGTGGTATTCACACCAAACTACACACAACGCATCCAAAAAGACAGATATGCCGCCGCTACCAGGTAGCTGCGGCCACCTTGTCCCCGTCCTCTTTCTCCTGCTGTCCGTGACGGTCGCTGTTGTCGCAGTGCCCGCCCGCACTCGGCCCCTTCAACCTCCCCCTCCTCCCACGAACACGCCCACTGCTGCCAATCCCACAACGATGTACGATGAAAACATAGCCAAGACCCTGGCGGATTATTGTGCCGCCGCCTATTCTTGCGGATCCTTCCAAGGGTGTGGGAACTGGAGCTGCAAGTCGTGTCAGGCAAGGCGATGGAAGGGACGGGAAGGGGGAAAGAAGGGAAAGGGAGGGCAAATTGTGCAGAAAGAATGGGTGTTTAAGAGGGTAAGGAGGAAGCGGGGGGAAAGGAACGATGACTAGCTAAACCTCCTGTGTTTTCCTTCTTTCTTAGCTCCACCCGAACGCTGAATCGTTGCGTTTCTCGGGCGGGACTAACGGCACAGGCGTCGGCAGGGGCAGCGTTAGCGGCATGGTTATCCACGACCCAGACTTGAACAAGGTCATTTTGGCATTTGCGGGAACACAAGTAACGGATTTGATTGTGTGGGCAAATAATCTGAATGGTGAATTGATTGATTACCCGGCTTGTGGGGGAAATGGCTGCCAAGTACACGCAGGGTTTTATGCCGATTATCAGGTAAGGTGTCACGGAGGGTTGGGAAGGGCGCTGGATGGGACAGCTAGGTACGGAGGAAGTTCTCTTTTTTAGTTTTAAAGAAATCCTGTGCTAGTGTGTATATATTGGCTTACTCGCGGCTTATTTTTCCAATCATGACTCCACGTTCCTAATATCCTCCTCTTTCACCCCCTCCAGGCGATTGCCCCCTCCCTGAAGGAATCTCTCGGCTACGTCCTCGCCCGCTACCCGCAATCGGGTCTATGGATAGCGGGGCATTCCCTGGGGGGAGCTCTAGCGATGCTGGCTGTGGCGGATCTGAAGGGAAACCACTCGATACATGCCGAGGCCGTATACACGTTCGGTACGTCGTCATTGTCGTCGTCAGTTATATTGCCATCTCCTTATCTTCACCACGCTTCGTGTCTCTATCTCTCGCTTCATTGTTCACCTTTCGGCTTTTACTCACACTCCCTCCCTCCTTCCCTCCGCCCCTCGCTCCTTCAGGCCAGCCCCGCGTGGGCAACCAAGCTTTCGCCATGCATCTCTACGATATCACGGGTCGTGCCCAGCCACCCCATGCCCCCACCCCTTACTTCCGCCTTGTCCACTACCAAGACCCTATCCCCCACGCTCCGCCTGTTCTCTTGGGGTTCTGGCACGCGCCGACTGAAATTTTTTATACTGAAGATCAGACGAGCTATCAGGTGGGGAGGGAGGGGGGGAGGGAAGGGTAAGGCAGCAGGTGTTTTCTAGGCTCGCACTCTTAATACCTTTGAAAACGAGCTCAAGAAAGTAGCAAAGATGTCATTAAGTCACAAGTAATCTTCTCTCTGATATCTCTGAGGCTCGATTGTCTCCATCGGCTCACATCCGCTCCCTTAATTCCCCCCTCCCCTCTCTCTTAGGTCTGCAACGATTCAGGTGAGGACTTTTACTGCTCCAACTCTTTCTTGTTCGCTTACCGAGTAGAAGATCATCTAAATTACCTCGGAGTTCCTTTTTAGTGGGGAAGATAGGGATGAGGTGGAGAGGGATGGATGGCGAGTGAAGGGCCACACTGAAATCACTTCAGTGTACCGTTGTAGAGAAGGAAGGAGGGAGGGGCTGTCAGAAATAGCATGAAGAAAGGGAGGGAGGGATGGAGGGGGGTGTATACTTTGCATGTCAGTAGATTTGGTGGGGTTGGAGGTCGCACGTGAGGATGTATAGATAGACCGAGGGCGCGAGGAAAGGAGACGAAGAGGAAGTCAGGAGACTCAGACAGGGACAGAAAAGGCAGCAGCAGCAACAGCAGCAGTTGTGTTAGTAGGAGTATCACCAAACGGGTGATGAAAGAAGAGGGGCAGGAATGTGTGGGTCACACGATTTGTGTAGAGATGGTGCGGCGGGGATGGTCGGGGAGGAAATGAGGTTGCCATGGACTCACCGGAAGGACGAACCTCGGGCACTACGACGGGCGGGGATGGGACGGAGAGCTTCGAACTTTTTTAACACGTGCAAGGTACGCCCCACTCGCTGGACGTGAAGCATTTAAAGATGGGTGGCAAGTCCAGTAGTTCAAAGATTGGTTTTGAGGCGGAAAGCAAATTTCACCACACTCGTTTACTGCGCCGTGTGCGCTTGTGTGTGGGTTCGCTTATTTTTCTGTCGTTTGTTGCTGGGGAAAGTCGGACATTTAATCCCCATCCCCTTTACTCACTTGTCCTCCTCTTTTTTCCTAACTACTACCTCCAGGCTCTTGGATACGTTTTGCAAAGACTGAAGTGTCATCGCTCTCGCTCTTCCTATCTCTTGTTTCAATTTTTTTACCGCTTTCTCGTTTCCAGTCAATCAATCAAACTATATCTCCTACTCAGTCCTTGTCTCGCCTTCTTCCGCACCAGGACTTGTCATATATGGCCATCCCACCCCTTCTTTGTCTCCCTTTTTTCCTTCCTTCCAAGCTTAAAATCCCTCCTCATCATCAGAATCGGCAACATCACCATACCTCCATATCCCCACCCTCCCCCTCCTTGCTCCCTCCTGCGCGCCCTTCAACTCCTCCACCAGCGCCACCGCCGCCGCCACGCCCAGCTTCTTCACCGTCCTTTCTGCCCGCTTCGACACCCTCGCCAAACCTTCCTCCACCAGGGCCTGGTTCAACGTCTTTGCTTTACTCGCCGGCAGCGCTTCCTCCCCCCCTTCCTGCAGCGACACGAGCAACTTGCCTCCCTCCACTCCTAACGCCCGGGCACGCAAGAGCTTCCCGTAGGCCAACCGGCTGAACGCCACCGCACTCTCTTCCCCATATTCCTCTCTCAGCCCAGGAGCCCTCAGAAACGCCAACTTCGCCTCCTTGGCTTGGGGAGGGATCGAGGTATTGGTGCCATCAAGGGTCCTTACCTGCTCGGGCTTTACAACCGCCGTGTTTCCGTAGTCAATGAAGAGGACTTTAAAGCCCCCTCCAGCAGCAGCGGGTATCTTCTCCTCCACCCGCGCCCGGTACCACAGCGGGGCACTCCCATCATTGAAAAGAGCGGCGATTATGTTTCCTCGGCGCGGCTCAAATGCCAGCTTGCTGCCGCCGCCCGCCGTGCCTTCCGCAGCAGTGAGCGCCTTCATTTTCTCCGTCACTTTGGTGAGGGCCTCGGTGTTACTGGCCTGTTGGTAGAAAAAATGGACGCCATCCACTATCTCACTCACGCTCACCTCAATCAGCTCCTCGCTTTGGGCAGCCGTCACCTCCTCTTCCTCCTTCTCTGCCTCCGCCACCTCCACAGACCACATCCCCTTTTTCGCCGCCACCGCCGCCGCCTCCGCCTGGTGCAAAGCGTGGACAAAGGGCACAGGCAAACTGCTGGTCCCCCGGTCGTCCACCCTCGCCAAACCCAGCTTCACCAGCTCCAATCCATAGGGCGTCCTCTCTCCGCTCCCGCCCAGGACATAGAGATTACCAATCGCCACGCCGTTTTTGTCCATGTCCACCAAACTGACCTCCACCGTGCGCTGCAACAAGTGCTGCCTCGTGAAACGCTTCGCCTCCTCACCGAACGGGTCTCCAGCCCGCGCATTCTTATCTGCTGCTCCTCCTCCGCCAGCACCGCCACGGAACGGGTTAGCGGTCCGCAAGGAAGCCAGGCCCATCATCACGCTGCAATTCTCAGAGGGGATGAACAACTTGAACCTCGAGCCGGAGAAAACGTACTCCACCACGGCCCGCACATCCGTCTCGCGTTGCAAATGAGGCAAATACGATCGGGCCTTCTTCGCATCCAGACTCAAGTCTGTCACGCGAGGAGGGGGAGGAGCAGCCCCTCCCGAGTACATCCCCTTCTTTCCCCCCTTCGCCGTCGTCTCTGCCATCAATAGATCATCGTAGTTCTCCGCGCGCTCCTCGTCCCTGTGTCTCATCACCACCGCAAGGCCTTCGCCGACAAGCATCTCCGATACACTCTTCTTCTTCGTCCCCTTCCCCACATACAAAGACGCATACGCCCGCTTTTCCTTCCGCTCTCCTACCGGTATTTCTCGCTCGTAGTCGACCACCACCACCACGCTCCGCCCAATCAGCTTCTGCCTCAAAAACTCCTTCGCTTCCGCGGCCCAGGGCTCTCCCGCCTCCCCCCTTTTCACGTTTCCCCCCCTCGGCGCCCGGAGTGACGCAAAAGACAGCTTCCGCTCCGCCCCCTCCTCCTTACCGCCCTCCACCTTGACCACCACCATGTCCCCACTCACGATCTCAATTACCGTCGCGGTGAATTCCTTCGAACCAGTGATGGTAGGTGGAGTATACCCCTTCCAAATCCTCAGCTGGTTCAACTTGGCCTGGCGCTCGGCCAAGCGGTATTGCATGGCATTTTCCCGTGCCGTGAAATCGATTGAATAGTCCACGACTCGGGCAAGGCCGGCCTTGACCAGCTCCAGGGAGATGTTGCCTTTGGGGTGGATTATGGTTCCGTACAAGGTGCCGTATTTATCGATCCCTCCGACAACTACGTCGACGTCCCGGTGCAACAACCTCGTCTCGGTGAAATACTTGCTCTCCAAGGCATACGCCTCGGGCTTCGGCGCCACAGCTGCTCCGCCTTCACCTGCCGCAGAGGCGGTTTTGGCTTGGGTATTGACACGCGGGGCGGCAATGCCAGCGAGGGAGAGATTGATGTAGGTGTGGGTGTCGGGGATGATCGCCCGGAAGGCCGCACCGTCACGGACATATTCAATCGTCATCTTAGTAGTCTTGCCCTTGAGGCGCTGCAACACCGCTTGGGAGTCCACCTCCGGGCCCCACTGAACCCCCTCACGGATAGCACCCTCTCCCATCTCCCCCGAATGTATGCCCTTCTTTTCCGCAATGGCCTCTGTCTCGAGTTGCTGCAGCTCCTCCAATTCAGGGCTGGCCTCGCCTTCGTTCCCCTGCCGCGGGATACGCACGCGAGCCCATCCCTCTTTCACCACGGTCTTGTTCAAGCTTTCACCGTTCAAAATGATGGTCCCAAATTCTCGATTATTGAGCGTCGGTACCCGGTAGTCCACCTTAAATGTCACGGGAAAGCCCACGCATAATTTACGGAGGAACTCACGCGACGCCCACCCCCAAGGCTCCTCTTGACCCATCATGGTCGGACCGCGGGCGACGCGAGGTGCCAGCAGGGAGGATAACGACATTTGACGTTCAGGGGGGGGGCCTCCCGTGGAACGGCCTTGCAGGATGACCGTGTCCCCGCTCACGACGGCCTTGACGATGGCGTTTCCTTCAGCCATGGTTAGCTTTCGGGTTCGGATTTAGGGGTTGACTTGCGATTTGCCTGCGAGGTGAAGGTGTGCAGGGGAAGAATGGGAGGGGTGAGTCTTCTGAATTAAGTTGGCTTGCGTCTACACGCCTGGCTGCTATGGTTTGGGTGGCTGGGCGTGCTCTTGACCACAATCGGCAGATGGGTGATTCCGACTTCGACTGTGTCCAATCACATCAGCAACCAAAAGAGTGGCCGTCCAACGAGAGCACGCCCGCTTCCCAGGCACACCGTACGTACAAGTCGCTGATGCTGCTGCTGTGCAAGTGGAGTAAGTGAGAAGTGAGTGGTTGTGCTTGGCTGTTCGGAGCATCCAAAATCAAAGCCTTACTTCCATTGCAAGGCAGAGTTGAGAGATGATGATGCCATCAATGCGGATGAACAGAAAGGGTTTGCTTTGCTCCCAATAAGAACGACAAGCACCATCCCCACCAACACACACACACACGGAGAAACTACATACGGTTGTCAACCCGTCAATCCAGAAATCAAAGTTCGCTCCGCCCAAGAGCGTTCTGGCGATATAGCCATCAATCAAACGTTTATTTCCCCAGTCTTTCCACCCCGTACGTCGGCCTTTGCTTCTTTCATGAGTTTGTGGAGTAATCATTTAGCCCCATGCCACACGACCACTTCTTCCTCACGTCCTCCTCTCTGACGGCACGAGTACCATTACAGCCCTGCCTCAGCCAGGCGTCATGCCATGCGTTTGCACCGTCACCAGCACGTCGCTCACCTCTCCTCTCCTCCCTCTTCCCTCCTCCCTCCTGCCTTCCTCCTCATCAGATTAGGCAAGCACCAACAGCGCAAACTAGCGATCATGGCGGGCGCAGCAGCAAGCGGTGGCAAAGAAAGGCCTGTGAAGCCGCTAGGTTGGGTATGGTTCAGTGGGCTGATGCTCGGTATGACGGCCTGCCTTCCTTACATCATTGAGTACATGTGCTCCAAGTCGTATGCAACACACCGTCATGGCGTGGTGCTGGTGACGAGCGCGACCTCAGCAGTTGGTAAAGCGGCGTGCTTGGCATTGCTGGCAGACGGGTACACGGTACGTGTATGAGGGAGGGTGCGGAGGGTGGGAATGGAGGGTTGAAATGGACCCGGGATTAAAGTGAGGAAATGAGACGCAAAGCGAGGGAGTTCGGGTGAGCGAGGGGACAAAGGATGAGCAGAGTAAGCTAATAGTAACGTGTGCCTGATGAGACATGCTCTCCGTCCTCTTTCCTTTCAGGTTTATGGTGGCGTGCGCGTCAAATCGGAAGAGCACTTGGTGAAAGAGCTGGGTTCTCCGAAGATCTTACCTATTGTCCTGGACATCCACAAATCCGAAACAATCGAGGCGGCCGTGGGAAAGGTAAATGGAGCAGGAAAGGAACAAGTGATTGGATATGTGTATTTGTGAGGCTCTCATCACGTTTTCTGTGTGGAATCTATCCCATAGTCGCCTGCATGCCTGTTTTCACCCCTTGCTCTCCCTCCCTACCTCCCAGGTGAAGTCCGAGCTCGAAGGGCGGGCGTTCACTGCTCTTGTAAACACTATCGAAGCCGGTGGCTCCACTAGTCCGATGGAGATGCAAGACCTGCCCTATCTCAAACGCTTGTTGGAGACAAACACCGTAGGCACGCTTGGGCTAGTCCAGATCTTCCTACCTCTCATCCGGTACCTCCTCCTTCTCCTCATTCCTTCTCCCATTCCCCTTCCCCCACGATCCTCCTATCTTCAACTTTCTCCCTCCCTCCCTTGCTGTTTCACTACCCTTGAGACGGAAGTATTGATGCCCGTCTGACTCCCCCTTCCCTCCCTCCCTCCCTCCCTCCCTCTTCGCTTCCTACCCGATGACAGGGAGCAAGGCTCGAGGATCGTCCTCATGTCCTCGCTGTGCGCCCACCTGACCCCTCCTCTCTTTGGGGGGCTGTGTGCTAGTAAGGCGGCTTTGGAGAGCCTGGCTGACGCTATGAGGCGGGAACTCGCGCCCTTCCAGATTTCAATCTCGTCCATCGAACCTGCCGTGACTTCGCCGGCGGAAGAGAATGAGGGGGGGGGGCAGAAAGCGAGGGAGGTGTATGCTCACTTGTTTGCGGATGATAAAGCGCAGGTGTTGGTGTCGCCGAGTGCGGCTGGAGCCGGAGGAGGAGGAGCAGCTGCAGCTGCAGCAGATGCGGTGGCACGGGCGGTGATTCATGCGGTCTCGAGCACACACCCGAAGATAAGATACCCGGCAGGAAGAGTGGGTCGGCTGCCTGCACCCTTTGTGGCTTTCGTGTCGTGGGGTCTGCCTGGGAGAGTCCAAGATGTCTTGCTTGGCTAGGATAGCGAGGTAGAGGGGTAGGAGTGGGGATGATATGACAGGATGGGAGGGAGGGAGAGACGACCTAGGTGGGGGAACGAAAGGGAGGGAAAAGGAAGGAGCGCAGGAGAAAACGGCGGCAGCAGCAAAGGCAAAGGCAAAGGCGAAGGCAAAGGCAGCAGTGACCGTGGCAATAGCGACCGATAAAAATGGCCACCGTGTACCATCATTCATGTCATGATGTTGTCTGTTTGGTTGGATTGGTGAGGGAGGGAAGGAGGGAGAGAGGGGGACTTTGAGAGAACGATGAAAGTGGGCTTGGGCTTGTGCAAGGAGGTGATGCGTTTGCAAATTGTAACTGCGTCAAAGAAAGGTGGATGGAATTTCGCGCACCTTTCTGTGAGTTTAAATGTGTATGTGTCTCTCAGTGTGTGCACCTTGGACAGACGGTAATTGAGAGGTGAGAGAGTAAAAGAAAAGGAATTGAGAACGCGAACATGGAAAAGAAGCTAGAAACCTAGATATACAGATTAAGTCATGAGCGACAATGAAAAAGAAGCAGTAAGGATGTTACACATAATTATATGTACATCACAAATATGAATGTCTACTTACACATATTGCTGTGTGTGTCTTCTTTCATATCTCAAGGCAGTATGTCGGTACAGACACATTATCTTTCCTATTCGCAGTATTATAATGCTGTAGTTCTCCGACGACAAGCTGTATGTGTACACAGAGGTTCCTCCTAGAAAACCCTTGTTTCGCATCTTCCTCTGCTTGGCATCCTCAACGCCCATACCGTGTCCTCCACACCGTTTGAAAACATGCTCACACTTTGCAATGATGCTGTTCCAACCACTGCCTCTCGCATCGAAACCCAAATGCACCTTCAACCCATCCTAAAAGAGATGAGGGGGGGAAAATAATTGGTGGTAATGTGGTGGGAAAGGCGAAGAAGAAGCCCGAGTCCATGATGGCACATGCCTTCCTTCCGTGCCCCATTCCGCACGGGCAATAATTAATCATCCAACATGAGTATTACCCACCCACCGACCATGCCACACAACTTATCTTGGTCATATCCATCTACTCACACCTTTCGATGCATAAATTATATGGTGTCGCCACAAAAATCACGCCCTCGCCTGGCGTCTGGAATGCGATGAAGAAGAAGCCGCCATTGGGGGGTCCGTCTCGCAAATCCTCCTCATCTCTTCACATTCATTCCCGTGGCTGAAGCAGTTCCATTCGCATACATGTTAGGTCCAGATGAGTTCTTTTCTGATGAGGTGATCAAAGTGCCTGGCGCCTCATTCGGGTCTGTTGCAGCTCATTTTGACCGATTTCTTTCTTTTCCGTTTGCAGGGCAATTACCGGTGGTTGGTTCCGTCAATCCACCGCGCATGCACCGGCCATTCGAGCTTCAATTTCTGCTTTTACTACTTTTCATGCCTTTTCTGTGCGATGCTTTTACGGTAATCCATCGGCGATGCCGTACAAGCTTCCTCCTTCCAGCCATTGTCCGTCACCCCACGGCTGCCGCAAGGGTACGGATCAGGCAGCTCGATCCGCAAGCCAACCACCTCTCATCCTTCTACTTTTCCTCCTCCTCCTCTTTCTTCTTCCTCTCCTCTCTACGCTCCGCCTCCATCTGTTCGTCCTCCACCACCACCATCGCCAACTCAGTTCCATTGCCGCACCTCTCCCTCGTTTTGGACATAAACAAAACCATCCTTCTGGAGGATCCCGCCGGCGGCAAAGATGTCCAAGCCCTCCTCAATGAGATCGTTTCCGAAATTGCATACGGCCGTGTGGATCAGCTAAAGCCGCAGCACAAACAGCAACAGTCGCGAAAATGGTCGGCCGATCTAAGCATGTCTTTGCACGTGGGTCCCAGGCCACCAGGCACACCTCCCTCCCTTGTTTCCTACGCATCCTTCGTTCACGATACCTACCCCGACCTACCTGCAATCAATCTGAAGCAAATGAAAGCCATCCGAGACGGGCTAAAAGGCACATTTACACTTCCGGGGCAACCGGGCCATCGTTTTGCATCGGAGATAACGATGCTTACAGAGGCGCTCCGACTACCACCGGGACTCTCCCCTGGCTTGATGAAGGCTGCAGGCTTGGAGGGGCAGAAGCGAGTGGGTATTCTTCCAGCTTTCTTCCATTTCCTCCTTAGACTACAAGCAGAGCAGGAGACGCAGCAACAGCAGGAAGAGGAGGGAGGAAGAGGAAGTGATACCTTCTCCACATCTTTTTCCAAATCACCCTCTTCAATCTCACCTGCAAGTCAACAGAAGAAGGAGGCCTCATCTTGGCGATTTGCGGTGCAATTCCGCACTTTTGGTGAAGACTTGCCGAGGGTTATCCAGGAATTCAACTTGTTTGTGCGTGGAAATCACCCGCTGTTTCCCGGACAACGTCTAGGGACGGAGGGGGAGGAAGGGAGGAAAGACGAGATGGTGGACTATGCATTTGACATGGTGGGCGATCCGGAGTGTTTTGGCTGTATGTTTCGTGATGCTGAAGGACCGCCTGTCCTCCTCCTCGGTACCTTACACCCTCCCTCCTGCCGCGCCGATCTCCGGCATCTCCTCCAAGCACACAATGGAAAAGAGCAGCTCCTGTCACAGAAGCAGCAGCAGCAGCAGCAGCAGCAACAACAACAACAACAACAACAACAACAACAACAACAACAACAACAACAACAACAACAACAACAACAACAACAACAACAACAACAACAACAACAA
>Ga0160420_100118_pt1 | contig 47125 bp, 38 predicted proteins | sample CelAP2metagpilot_FD_108197 | JGI IMG/M metagenome (GOLD analysis project Ga0160420, IMG submission 108197) | Phycosphere-associated microbial communities from algal ponds in Kailua-Kona, Hawaii, USA - Cellana AP2-5-5 metagenome pilot | ecosystem: Engineered > Artificial ecosystem > Aquaculture >...
CGACCCTGGTCGGCTTCTGCCTGTCTTTCAAGCGGCACTTGTGGATGATATGACCCTGTCAGTGCGATGCGGGGCGCTCAAGGCATTGTTATCGTTGTTGAATCACATAGAGACCAGGGCGGCCGTCATTAATGGGGGGGTGAGCAGCACCAAGGGTGGGAAAGGCTCGGCGGTTGAGGGCCTTTCACCTCTGGCCGGTCTAGCGGTCGGGTCGGTGGGCCGTGTTCTAGAAGGATATGGCCAGGGACAAGTGTCAGCAAATGAAGTGCAGAAGGTATTAGAGTTGCTGGTGGACACGATGGAGGTGGCCTCCAAGTTTTTTACGGCGCAGATAGAGGGGATCCTGCAGTTTATGATGGCTATGGGTGCGAAGGCGGGGGAGAGAGAGGGCGGGGAGAAAAACGAGGAGGAGAAAGCGGCGTTATTGGGATTGAAATGCGCGGCGGTGGAGGTGTTGTTGGTTTGTTGTAAGGAGTGTCCTGGGACGGTCCGGAAAGTGCACGGATTCCCTCAGGCCTTCCTCACTCTGTGCATGACTTTGGGAGCTACTGCTTCTTTTTCCGGGGACGTGGCCGCCTGGGGTCGCAAGATGGATTTTGAACCGGAGGGGGAATCTCCTGAGGGAAGCAGTCATGAGGAAGGGGCAGAGCAGGAGAGTGTGGCAGCAGCGGCGATATACCGGCTGATGCAAACCTTAGGGGGGAAGACGATGTTGCCTATTGCCATGATCTTGGTGCCTGAGTGGCTTGGCACAGCCGGACCCGAGCATTGGGCGCAACGACGAATGTCGTTGCTGGTGGTGGAGGCGTTGGTGGACTATTGCCCCAAGGCGATCAAACCCTCGTATGGGCAGATGCTCAAGACGGCGGTTGATTTTACGCAGGACGCACATCCACGTGTGGCGGCGGAGGCATTCCACCTTGTGAATATTTTGTGTGCCAAGTTCCCAGAGCTTGTCCCGCAGGGCACGTATTTGCAATTTACCCTGCCGGCTTTGCATGCTATCATTGGTGACTCATCTCGTTATCTCCGCTTGCGTGGTATTGCCGTCCGCACCCTCGCCGTGCTTCTGTCGGCGTGCGAGGAACGGTTGCCGGCGTCCACCCTCACCCCTTATATGGGCCCCTTGCTCGCTGCCCTGATCTCTTGCCTCCAATCTGACATGCCTCCCGAGCTGCAAGAAACGACGTTGGACGCCGTTGCAGCCATGGCGACTGTTGCGCAGGGGGGGTTCGTCACTCACTACCAGGGGGTGATGGGTGGATTGAAAGGCATCCTTTCCTCCTCCTCTTCGTCGGCGGCCGCCACGGGACAAGCCGGCAATTTGAGGGATAAGGCAATTGAATGCGTGGGGATTCTGGGGAGTGCCGTTGGGAGGAGGGATAAAGGGGAAGGGGCGAATTTTGCGACGGACGCGACTGAGGTGATGCAGATGTTGGTTGGTCAGCTGCAGGGGGCGGCGCCTGGCCAGGTATCATTCGAACGGCTGGGACCGGCGACGGGTGTGGTGTGTGCGGCATTGGGCGATTTATTTTTGCCCTTCGTCCCGACATTGGTGGGGTTGCTGGCGCAGACGACAAAGTTGGATTTGGGGTTTGCGGTGCAGGACGTGGGTGAGGAGGTGGAGGAGGGGGTGACAGCCGCAGAGGATGGGAAGGTGATGGCGAGCGTGGTCGACCTGAAAGGAATGGGTGGCAAGAAGTTGATCACGATTAATACGTATGCGATGCAGGAGGTTGAGGCTGCGTTGGATACCCTCGATAAATACGCGCGGGTGCTCGGGGCGAACTTTGTGGAGCCCGCCGAGGCTCTCTTGCCCTTGCTTGGGCCTCTCATTAAGTGCCCGCACTCGGATGTGCGTTCATCTGCCGCCCTTTGCGCGGCGGCTGCTTTTGATTGCATTGTCGAGGCTGTTAAGGCCGGGCAACGTGATGCAGCCACGGCAGCGCAACCCCTCCTGCTACAGATTTTGCCCGTGTTGGTTGATCAAATGGACAAGGAGCGGCAGCCGGAGTCTCGTCAGTATCTCGCACAGGCCATCCGGGATGTTCTTCGAGCGTGCGCGGAGAGTGGCGGGGTGGACGAAGCGACGGGCATGTTAGCCTTGCCGGTCACGAAGTTGTGTCATGCGGAATGCATGGCAGTGGCGGTGAAGGTGAGGGAAAGCATGCTCCAGTCTTTGATTCGTCGGTCGGAGATCGAGCAGCAGTTCGAGGCGGATGATGAGATGGAAGACGAGGATTATGACGCCCTTCTCGAGGCAGTTGGAGAGGAAGCAGCGATGATGAGTGACCTGACCGATTGCATGGGTTATCTCATTAAAGCTGAGCGTGAGGCATTCATCCCCATTTTTGACGCCCACGTCGTGCCGATCCTGCAAGCCCTCCTCTCCCCCCCTGGGCCTGGGAAAAAGAACCCCGCAACCCTCACGGCAGTCTCTGTCTGTCTTTTTGATGATATGATTGAATACGCCTCCCCCGCTTCACACAAATATTTACCCACCTTCCTTCCCCTCCTGAGTGCGGCTTTGGAGAGGGCCATGCCCCCAGACACCAACACAGCAGGAGGGAAAAAGATAGGGAACGAAGAAAGTGAAGAAGGGGAGGACGAAGAGGGAGACCTTGCAGTGCTCCGACAGGCGTGCGTGTACGGTGTCACGCAAATTTGCAAACACGCTCCTGATTGCTTGGACAAGGCCTTGGTATCTTTTAATTTGCTTCCTCGTCTCATTGCCCTCCTCCGATGGCCACATCGCATGGAGGAGGTCCACCGGGGTCCCACCGAGAATGTTGTCTCTGCCCTGCTTTCCATCTGCCAAGGTGCGCTCACTTCCCGTCTTCAAGAACCCGCTAAACTCGTAGCACAGAATAAGAGTATCCCCCACCTGTCCGACCTGCTCTCCCTCTGCCTGGCCCACCTTCCTCTCACCGAAGACGTCCAAGAAGCCCGCACTGTCCACAGACAGCTCGCCGACATGCTATCCTTCCCTCCCTCCTTCGCCACCCTGACCTCTGGGGACTGCTGCCCCCTTCTGATTCAAGCCCTTGCTGAAATTGTGGCCAGCGCCAAGGTGGAGGCTGAGAGGGAGGAAGAGGCGTCCGCGCTGACGGTGGAGCCGAAGGTGGCTGCGATGCTGGCAGCTATGCTGTCAGAGCTGCCTTCAAAGGTATCGGGGGAGGGATGGACCGAGGGATGGGGGAGGGTGAATGGGGAGACGAAGAAGGCGTTGCAAGGGGTGGTGAGGGGGATTGCGAATTAGACGAGGAGAGGAATGGAGGGGGGGATGAAGAAATGGACGACTGTGAGATGAGTGTGAGAAGATGTCATAGGTGTGATCGGCGAGAAGCTCGTTACCATAAATACGTGTGCTTGAAAATGGAGGAAAAGAGGGGAGGGAGGGAGGGAGGGAGATAGGTGCATCGAAAGGCACAAAGAGCAGAGAGGAAGGCTGAAGGAGTGCAAGGCTGGGTTCGGGTAACTAGTAACCTGCCTGCCTTGTGTCTTTCGCGGGTGTGGGAGAAAAAAAAGAGGAGAAGTTCGAGAAAGAAAAAAGTGGTATTCCGAAAGGATAAGTAGAACAAGGACATTATCAATATGATGATGATAATAAGATCAACAAGAAAAGGAAGGAGAAGAAGGTAGAAGATGATTTTGGTGGCTTGGTACTTCTTCTCTTTCCTTCAACATATGTCCAGACCCTCACAGACAGAAACGAGCAAAGCTCTCCTCCCCCTCTCATAAAAGGCAAGAGCACCAACAAAAGCTACTATCCCCCTAATTTCTGTCCTGTAATCACGTGTCCCATTTAAACGCCCTATCCTCCCTTTTGCTTTTCATCCGTAACACCCAGTCCCTTCCTCAACCCCCGCCAGGATGATAACACCTTACATCCTTTTTTCACTTTCTGCTCTTTACCTACTCTCTTTGAATTTCATACAAATAAGAATAACACCCACCAATTGTTTTGACTTTCCTCCCTTCCTCACTCACTCCCTCCTTCCCTCCTCCTACACCAACACAACCACCTAGCCCACACATACTGCTGGCGTCGTGCGAGTGTGTCATCTTGTCAACCAAAAGACCAAAATTTATTTCAAGACCAGGTACGAATATCGGATTTGCGCTTGTCGGCCGTGATGCGGACATCGGGATGGAACATCAACTTGGTGGAAATGAAGCCCCCGCAGAAGACTAGGGCACCGCCGATGATGCCCAAAACCGGCCACGCGCCTGTAGACATAGACATGGATGGGGGGCGTGAGAAATAAATCGATTAAGTGCCTAGTAAGCGAGAAGGAGGGAGATTTTCTCTGGGGAGAGGGCTACGAGGTGGACGGAGGGGTGGGGGGACCCACGGTTAGGGTTAGGGTTAGCAGAGTGGGGGGGAAACCCACGGCAAGAGAACGTACCCTTGTCTCCGAGCCAGGCCGCACTGAAGCTCTTGCCGTACACTACATCGCCTGCAGCACTGGTGGCCAGAGTGCGGCGTTGTTGCAGACTGTGTGTGGGGGTTGGGGGCGACATGCTAGTTTAATCAGGTGTTTTTAGCTTGGTGTAGAGCCTCCACACGATTGGAGCGCTACGACTTTGACCACGTCTTACGCTTCCCTCCTTCGTTCCTGCTGCTCCTCGTCCTGTCACTATCTTATGTCCATGCTTCTCAATGCACTACAAAGCGACCAGGCATGACGATCGAGCCTGCGTCCATTTCGCACCCTCTCTTCTCTTCCCACTCATCACCCTCTCCACGTCTCCCGATCCATGGCTTCCGAAGGGCCACGACTTCATGTCCGCTTCCTCCCACCCCCCAGCCCTTACGTACCGTGCAGCCTGGCGGATGGCGTTGGAAAGCATGATTGCTGGTTGGTTGATGATGTTGCTGTAGTTATGTGGTACGCAGAGGGGGCACAAATGGTTAGGGTAGTAGGTTTGTCCTTGCACGCCGAAGCCGTTCAGGACCAGCGCCTCTCATCCAGGCCAGAGGGCAAATCATTACAACAACAAGCACAACCACCAGTTTTGTGGGCACCCTGCCCATAATTTGCTCTGTGTTGCTTTGTTACTGGGTTTGCCTGGGGATGCTAGTGGGGAGGGAAAACGAAAAGCGAGCTGAAGGCTAGTGGACCGAGCCTTCTTATCCGCAACGCGACTTGGCTGCGCTGTGGCTCCTCGTCCTGTTGGTGCATCCCGCTGCAACTCACGCAAGCTTTCTTCTCACTCAATTATTGACAGGTCAGAGAAATTGGTTGGACGAGGCAAATACGGTCGTATTTTCGACCACCACGAGCAAAAGAGCGCGCCGACCTCCCGTCCCCCTGCCTCTCCAACAGCATTAACACGCGTCGATCCATAGCTAAAACATGAGACTTTCGACATCACATGCACCACCATTAGGCGCCTGCACCACTGACGGGCAAAAAGTAGGACGGCGGAGAAGAAGGACTGGCACCAGTACCAGCAGCGCGCCTGCCTCCTCATGTAGTGTCGGCCTGATGGCCGCCGCCGCCACCACTCTTCTCTTTCTCCTCCTCCCCCTCGTACAAGTCGCGCAGGCATTTGTCTTGACCCCATCAGGTGCGGACCGGAGATTTATTGGCGGAGAGCGGAAGCGGGTAGAGGATTGCCGAAGACGGCCCCCGTCCTTCTTAGGGGCAGGAGAGGGCGTGGTGGGTGCCCTCGGGAGTGCTTTGGCGGACCGGCAGCAGGCCAGCAGTAGTAGCTGTTATAGCGATTGTAGTAACAATCCTCTCTCCCCCTCCTCCTCCTCATCCTCTTCCTCCTCCTCCACCACTTCCTCTTCTTCTACCTCCTCCCCCACCCCCTCCTCCGCCTTCTCCTCCTCCTCCCAAGCCCTCCCAGCAATAGTTGCCTCCCCCTCCACCACAACATCGTCTTCCTCCCCCACTGTCGCCCTCAACCAGTATGGGGAAGACTCTGCAGCCGAAGCCCGGTTCGTGGCGGAATGTGAGATGCCCACCGACCGTGGTAATTTCCGCATGCGCTCTTATCGTTGCGGAGGGATATATGCCGCTCTGGAGCCTGTGGCATTGACGTACGGGTCATTATCGGGAAAGGAAAATGTGCTGGCGCGGATCCATGATCAGTGCCTGACGTCAGAAGTGTTTGGGAGTAAGCGGTGCGATTGCAAGGAACAGTTGGGCATGGCCTTGGACATGATCAAGGAGGGGGGGGGGGTTGTGATTTACCTACAGCAGGAGGGCAGGGGAATTGGCTTAGCCAACAAGGTGGCGGCGTATGCGCTCCAGGATGAGGGCTTGGACACGGTGGATGCAAACAGGCACTTGGGGTTTGGCGATGATGAGCGGACGTATGATGTCGTGCCGAGTATATTGAGGGATTTGGGGGTTGGGAGCATTCAACTGATGACCAACAACCCACTGAAGCTGGATTGTCTGCAGAAATTGGGAATAACCGTGTCTAAGGTGGTGCCCATCGTGGTGGCGCCCAATCCTTTCAATGAGCGGTAAGTTAGAGACTTGTGCCCCCTCTCTACCCTATCTCCTTCAGGAACCCTTCTCTTCCTTCGACTGTTTTGTATGCACCATGACTGACTTCCTCCTCTTTTCCTACCCTCCCTCCCTCCCTACCATCCCACAGGTACCTCATTACCAAAGCTGAGCGGATGTCACACACCCTCTCCCCCACCCTCGCCCTTCCGCGAACCGTCGTCGTCCCTCCCTCCCCCCCTTCTTCGCCCTCACAAGGGCGGTTGCTGACCCGCAAAAAGACAGAAGTCAGAGGAAGTCCGAGGGTTACCCGGAGGACCACGGCTGAGGAGGGAGGGAAGGAGGGAGGCCAAAAGCAGCAAGCAAAGATAGAAGCTGTGGCAGCAGCACAAGTAGCAGCGCCACCAGCTCCTGCGGCTGCAACAGCAGCTGCAGCAGCAGGGAAATGGGATTATGGTCAGGTGGAAGTCAAAAAAGCGCTTGCTCATTTGAATGACGGGAAGGCCATCGTCCTGGTCGACCGCCACATGGACCCTAGCAGCAGCAGCAGCAGCAGCAGCAGCAGCAGCAGCAACAGAGTGCTGGGTGGGGATTTGGTGCTGCTGGCGAATAAGGCTTCAGAAGAAGTCCTTTCTCTGTACTTACAGGCAACCAGCGGGATTGTGTTTTGTTTATTGCCGCCCGAACGACTTGCTGAGCTCTGGAAAGGGAGTGGTGCCGCTGCCACTGCTGCGGGGTTAGATGTTAAGGCAACAATTTCAACAGGAGGAGGACGAGGAGGAGCAGCAGGAGCAAGAGGCAGACGTTCGGCGGCTGAGGGAAGGGCGGCGACCTTGCGAGCGTTGGGGAGGGAGGGAGGGAGGGAGGGAGGATTGTCACTGAGTGATTTTTCGACCCCGGGGCACATTTTTGTGGTGTCGCCGGGGGCAGCGATAGGGACGGCGGAAGATTGTGCGAAGAAGGGGCTGGTGCGACCGTCCTCCATCAATGTGAGGAGGGGGTGGGCATTGGAGATGGCGCGGTTGGCAAGGGAGGAGGGAGAGAGGGAAGGAGGGAGGGAAGGAGGGGGGGATGCAGCGGTAGCGGTGGCGGAACTGATCGATCAGGGGACGGGGGAAGGGTTGGATGTAGAGGGAAGTGAGGATTTTGCCAGAAGGCACGGTCTGGTGATTATTTCAGTGCAGGATTTGCTGCGCTTCGTGAGGGAGGATGTGGAGGAGGGGGAGGAAGAGGTGGCGGAGGAGGAGAAGGGGGGAAGATAGCACAAGGTGATTTAGACAGGGAGGGAGGAAGGGAGGGAGGAAGGGAGGGAAGAACCGCGGATTTAGCCTTGTCTTTCCTCTGTAGCTGTTGCTGGCGAGGCCCTCTGATATATATACATAGCGAAATCTAGGACATGACAGCACCAAAAACACTTCTCACTGGAAGAGAGGAAACGAGGGTGTTGATTTAAATATAACAAACCCCAGAAAGAAAATCAACGGGCACCCGAAATCTTTTCAATATGGCAAAGGGGGAGGGAGAGGCGCGGGAAATGTTTTTTATATTTTATTTTGGCTTCCCCTTGCCCAAGCTGCCATCGTTGAACTATGGTTTCTATGCATTTCGGGGGGGGGATTAGGGGAGTATGGTTGTGGGCTTAGCTTTTTGTCTGTGTCTTTGAATTGCGCGAATATTCCCTACCCATTCGTGACCCCTCAATTTCATGGGCCTCGAAAAGAATGTTTCGCTTCCTTGTTTCTGCTCTTTCCTGGGTTGTTGCTGTGCCGCGTCACGGTGTCTGTTTGCACCGATCCAGCTATCCTCCTTTTGTGCTGTTACCTATTGTCACCTGTCGACTTTCCTTCTTCGTCTTCCCTGCACTTCGGGCATGTTCCACCTCCTTTCCTTACAATCCACCCCAATCGCCTTACTCCCATCCCACGTGCAACCAACCCTCCCTGGCCTCCATCCCTCTCCCTCCCCTACTTCCCCTTGGTCGAGGTGAACATCCGCGGAGCAATACACATCGACATCAACTCTTGGAACAAGAGTTTGCATGCATATGGCATGAAAACCTGGGAAATGCGATTTTTCTCCTTGCACGACAAACACATGAAATCCCCAGTCCTCAGATTCGCTTTGGCTATCAGCCCACACACGTCGCAGACATGCACTCTGTAGGGATCCGAGTTCAGAAACAACCGATCCCTAATAAAAGCCGCCGCCCCGTGGGATATAAGACAATCCCGCTCCATCTCCCCCATCCGCAAGCCACCATCCCTCCCCCTCCCCTCCAAAGGCTGCCTGGTCAACATGGCCACGGGTCCCCGTGCTCTGGAATGGATCTTATCGTCCACCAAGTGCTTCAACCGTTGGTAGAACGTAGGTCCGATGAAAATCTTTGCCGTCAGCTGTCGGCCCGTCATCCCACTGTGAAGAGTCTCATTTCCGTGTCTTTGATATCCCAACGAATGCAGTACCCTCGCCACGTTATCCACCGTCAAGGATGTATTGAACGCCGTCCCATCTCCTTCCGAACCGGCCAAGGAAGACACCTTCCCCGTCAGGCACTCCACCAGTTGACCGATCGTCATCCGCGAGGGGATAGCGTGGGGGTTCACGATAATGTCAGGCGTAATTCCCTGCTGGGTGAAAGGCATGTCTTCCTGTCGGTAAGTCATCCCGATCGTCCCCTTCTGTCCGTGACGTGAGGAGAATTTATCACCGATTTGAGGAACGCGGACGTTGCGGATGCGGACCTTGACAAACTTAAAGCCTTTTTCATTGGTGGTCAGGACGACGCGATCCACGATCCCGCTTTCTTGAGTGCGCATGCTAGTGCTGCCGTCCTTCTTGGAAAGGCGATTGACGGTGCCATCAGCGCCAGTGGCCATGATGGGGGAGGTTTTGCCAATGAGGATGTCACCACCGTTGACGCGAACGCCGGGGGGACAGAGGCCGTCTTCGTCGAGGCGTTCGTATGAACCGAAACGCATGCCTTCGGTCGTGTCGCGGGTAGGGATTTCGAAGGTTTCTGAGGAAAGGAGAGAGCCGCCCGCCCCGCGGCCTTTTTCTTCGTCTTGGTAGCAGCGGTAGAAGGAAGAGCGGAAGAAGCCACGATCTATGGCGGATTGATTCATAATTAGGGAGTCTTCTTGGTTGTAGCTGGAGGGAGGGAGGGAGAGAGGCAGAGAGGCAGGGAGGAATGAGGGAATGAACATTCGGCATGGGTGGTTGATTTCTAAAAAAATACACACAAACTTTTTATTTTCCTACCCTCCTTCCCTTCTTTCCCCCCTACTTGTATCTCTCCTTACCCTGAGTAAATCATAATCGCCACCACCGCATTCGTGCCCGAAGGCAACTCGCGAAACTTCAAGTACTCCATGGCCTTGGTCGTGACCAGGGGCCGTTGGGGGTAGTGCAGGACATGAGCCATCGTGTCCATTCGATTTTGATAGGCCGAGGTATACACGCCCATGGCCTGCTTCCCCATTGCCGACTGGTAGGTGTTGCGTGGGCTTTGGTTGTGGTCCGGAAAAGGAATAACAGAGGCCACCACTCCAAGAATCATGCTCGGGTGGATCTCGCAATGAGTGTAAGTGCGAGGAGAACCTTCCAGGGTGAGGTCTCCAGGGTCCATAGCCACCATACACGTTTCCTCCTCCTCCGTGTCAATGTACTCCACCAAGCCATCCTGCAATAAATTGGTAAAGGCGTATTCCTTCATCGGGGCCAACCGCCGGATATGCCTCCTCTTAATCTTAAGTCGCTTCCCCCCATTCTCCACCACAAACAACGGTCTCAACACCCGTCCCGCGTCCGTGTAAATCCGTAACTCCTGCTCCGAGATCGCATTGATAATGGACACATCCGGGGGAATGTCATTATTTCTCCTCGTATCCAACAAGTTCTTCATCAACACCAACGGCTTCCGGTGAATCCCGATCCAATTCCCGTTGCAGAAAATCCGTGTCACCGTCGGCAAAGCGATCTCCGAGGGCAGCGTTTCGTCCAACCCCTCCGTACCATATTCCGTCAACACCTCCAAAATGGGAATATTGGGGCTTTCTTTACTGATGTACGCCATCAGAGCCAAGTTCTTCACTAACCCCACTGCGTGTCCCTCAGGAGTCTCAGCCGGACACACCATCCCCCAATGCGAGTTGTGCAGTTGGCGAGGCTTTGCCTGCTTCCCCTCCCTCCCCAATGGCGTGTTTAACCGCCTCAAGTGTGACAAGGAGGCCGCGTACGTCAAACGATTCAACACCTGGGAAACCCCAGCCCTCGTGGCCGTCAGACGATCGCCCCAATTCCCCGTGGCCAATGAATACTTCAACCCGTCCGTGATTATCCTACTTTTAATGGCCTGGGTGATGTTGAAATTTTTTGCCTCGTTCAAACACGACCGAATGTACCTCCTGACGTCCTTACAAAGCCTCAAAAAAAGTTGATGGAACAAGCCACGGATCAACACCCCGGCCAAATCCAAACGTTTCTTCCCGTAATGATCCCGGTCATCCTCCTCCGCCCTCCCCAATGAACACATCAACATCTTATGCACCGTGTACCCCAAGAAGAATGCCTTCCTCGTCTCGATGTTTTCCTCAGTGCCCACATGCGGCAACATCTCTTTCTGCAAAATCAGCTTCGCGTACTGGATTCGCTTCGCCCTCCCTGCATTCTCGATCGAACCTCGCTTTCCAATGAAGTCCAAAGCCAAATTCCTCTCTTTAATTACCTCTGCCTCCTCCAACGATGCGCGGAATCGGTCCAACATCTCTTCATCCCTCAGGTCATAGACGATGTGGGATAGGATGTCCTTGTCGGTCACGAAGCCTAACGCCCGAAACACCACCACCACAGGGATCTCTTCCCGGATGTGCGCAATATTCGCATTGATGCAGTTCGCCTTCTGCTTTCCCGGAGCGTATATTTGGAGGTACATGGTGCTGGTGGCTCGGCTACCCCTGACTTGGTTCGACCTCGTTTCACATACCCAGGAATATTTATGTGGTTGCTTCCTTCGGAAGCAATACACATCGTTATTACTCATGCGTTCCTGAGCAATGATAACCTTCTCACTACCATTGATAATAAAGTAGCCGCCCTGGTCGTAAATACACTCGTTCTGCTCCATCAGCTCCCGGCCCGACGCCTTGGCCAACACACAAAACCGCGACAGGATCATCAACGGCATCCTTCCCAAGTGTTCCTGCTCGTAGTCCCACTCCTTCTGCTGCTCCGTTTCGTTCCCACGCTCATCCAATTGGACTACCCGCACCGTCACGTCCGTGTACAGATTACACCCATACGTCAAGTTTCGAATTCGGGCATCAGCAGGCCATAGCAAATGCGTCTCCCGGTCTGCCTCGGGAAAGTTGGGCGATGACATGTAAACCTGCCCGAATGAGATCTTATATCGCTTAAGCAGGTCTTGCTCCTCTGCGCCTGGACCGTATTGCGGCTCCGAGGTCACCACAATGTCCCCTGCATCGTCCACGCACTCTTGCAGCCCCACTTCCAAGAAGGAATCGAACGAGTCCAGCTGCTGGCGGACCAGGCCCTTCTCGTCGAAGAAGGCCGAGATTACCACCCAGGCATCGTCTTGCGATACTTCCTCCGCCTCATTTCCCATTCCCCCACCCTCGCCCTCGTCCCCAGTCGTGTCGCCCCCGGCCCCGGACGTGGCGCTCGTCGTCTCGTCCATCTCATCCTCGAAGTCATCGAAATCGTCCATGGCTGCCGATGCTCCTTGCTCCCGCTGCTGACGCCCCTCACGCGTTTGCGGCAGCTATTTTTACCACTGCTGCTGCTGCTGCTGCTGCTGCTTCTTGACGGTGGGGTCCGCACCAACAGGAAGAAACTTGCCTCCTGCCCAGCCGCGTGAGCAAAGCAATAACCCCGCCGCTTCAGTCCAGGACCCGGCAACCGACCCACAATCAGGCCGCCAAGCAATTTGCCTGTATATGTATGTGCGTGTGTTCAAAGGAGTGCTTTAGTGGAGGGAGCAGTCAGGAAGGCAAGGGGGTATCATCATGCATGCATCATGGTTCGTTTTCGTGCCATGGCCTCCCCACTCTTCTTCCACGGCGTGGGCATGGCCACGGAAGTGGCACGAGGCTTTGCATATGCCTACGAACGCCATGCGACACCAAGACGTGACTTGTCGAAGTGGTGCCGGTTTGGAGTGAAAAAGAATGCAGGAGCGGGAGGAGTTTTGCTTCTCGAGGGAAGACATGTTGACCGTCACGACCGCTCGCCTCCTCGCTGCCCCGAACCTGCCGGCTCTCAATTCCTACCAGCACTCACAAATATACATTCTAAAATGCACACACTTGCACATGAGAGATGCAGAGCGACATGGAGGACCCCGAAGAAGCATCTGCTTTGCTTGCTCAAGCCGCAATCTTTCCCCCCGGCTCATTGCAACGCCGCTTTACCCTTCACTACTGGCGGCATGCAGGACTCGATGCCCAGAAGGAGTATCAAACACGCGAAGAAACGCACATAGGAGAACAAGAAGGGCATAATCTATTGTATGGTTTACATCAATACCTGTACCACCACCCAAACGGGCTCTTTATTGTCGGTCTAGGTAAGTCTCCTGGGCGACCTGGCTCTTGTGCCCCGCCCGTCTCTCATCCCCTTATTCTCCCTACGTCCCCTTCTCTCTCCACCCACGGTACAGCTAAGGACAATGTAATATTGAAAATGTGTCGACAGGAAAGCATCACTATTGCAAGCGTAGAATTTCTGCCTGACAACAAGCCCTCGGGGAAGGGTAAAAGAGGAGTAGGGGGCGGCGATGTAGGGGCAGGTCCAGAAGCCACTTCGGCGGGAGCCTCCCCAGCAGGGGCCACTTCCACCGTAATAAAGCGCGTTAGGATTACAAGCCGCGGACGAGGTAAAAAACAAAAGGGTAGCTTGCACGTTAGGCGGGACACAGTGTTGGCCCGCGTGGTTCTCAGCGATGGAAGAGAGTTTCCGGTGTTTGGGTACGTGAGGGAAGGAAATGAGGGAAATGAAAGGGCAAGAAAACTGGCTGACTGTCGAATTATGCTACCGCCAGCCCGACGCTTGAACTCTCTACACATATATTCGACATTTCTTTGATTTTACAGAGGCGTTAATGGCCAAGTGCTGGAATTGAATGAGCTCTTAAGCGAAGACCCGGGTTTGCTGCTTCGTCAGGTACGCTTTATTCTACGAAGGTTCCCTGGTTTTGTTTCATTTTACTCTGTATGTGAGCGTCAGCAAAAATAAATTATAAAGTAAATCACTCGATGACCTGTCATAGCATCGTGAACGTGAATCCCCCACCTCTTTAACCTCCCCATCCCAGCCGGAGGACCAAGGATACATAGCCATCCTCCAGCCACCACGATTCGCCGCCATCCCGCCAGACTTGAGTCACTTGATTGCCCCGGAAGCCTATCGTGACGCAAGAGAAGCCGAAGGGCAAGGGAAGGACGGGGCGGGAGGGAATAAGGATGGCCATGCGCCAACGGGGCCATCATCATAATTGCATGTTGGTGGAGAAATCAGTGTATGAAAATGCAAAAATACCACACGGAAAGTAAAATAATCAACACTGATGACTTTGAATATGGAGATTCGTGCATTGTTTGCGGCCATTTCATTGTGTTTGTTTGTGAAGTGAGTGGTTGACTTGTTCGCGGAATCTGCACTGCCGCCGGAGCGGGCCTCTCTCCTCTTGTCTTTCTCTCTTTGTCCCGATGTCCCTCCTCTTCGTCATCCTCCACACACACCTTGGACTCATGCAGTCATGCCCAAGTGACCATGAACTTTCGTTCTACTGGGTGCATTGGTTTTCTTTGTGGCTGCCACATGTTCCACGCTTGTGTTGCATCTGGAACATGGTCACTTGTGGCTGTTTGCCGTCCCCACCACGTTGCCCTTTCGGTGCCATCATGCTTTTCTTCGCGCGCCGTCTTTCGTGTGGTGGCCGTGACCAATTACACGGGAACTACATGACTGAATGAATCCAGTAATGCCTCCCATTTATGGCATGGGTTAAAATCAGATAATAGGCATGGTTCCCAGCCCACTTCATGGAGGTGTTCGGGAATGATTTGGTGTCAATAGGGCGCAGCGCGCCGTTTCTGCGTGCGATGAGGGGGAGAATACAAGCCTTAAGCCTTGAACCCCCTGGTTAAGCCCAGTACACGACCACGGGACCCAATACCTCTCCGTCAATACCCTATGAGTTTCAAGGATATCATTTGCGCCGACTTTGTCTAGGCGATCCATCGATTTTATGGCTGGAGTCAGGCTCTGAGGGGCGGCCACCACATGTCCCTTGTCGTCTTCATGATGCTCGCCTCGAATCGAGCCTTTTGTTCTACGCCCCTAAAGTGGAAAGAGCAAAACCGCGCGTCGTACAATGCCAATTAACTCACAAATTCTTGTATATCCTACCTCATAGGCATCGCCAGGGGTGTGTGCGTCTGGGGACCTGTATTCGGAAGGCGTGGCCTGGTTACCATTGTGGCGTCGCGTCGGGCGGCTTCCCTTTCTTCTACCCAATGCACCGGCCGCAGTGAGGCCAAGGGGACAAACTACCGTATTTTCAAGTCTCGGACAGGCCTTAAGCATTGAAAGCCATCCTGGAACGCCTTGGCTCAATCATCTTTGAGAAAGGTGAGCATTTGTTTGAATTCTTTCCCTTGGGGAAGGAAATGGCAAGAGAGAGACAGGGCTTGCTTTTCATCCGCTAATGTGGTCATCACTTGTACTCAACATTTGACTTTTTGGACTCCTACTCATGCATAGTCGTCTAAAAAAGATGGCGAGACCGTCTCGCCGTGGCCAAGGAGACTCTGCGGAGGGCGGCGGAGGCGGAGTCGGCGGTGGCGGAGGAGGGGGACGGGAATCCAGACACAAGCGAGGGGCAAGCACAGCCAGCACCAGCGCTGCGGAGGACCATACTGCTTCATCCTCTGCCATACGATCCTCGCGGTCTACGCGTGGCACGGCTCCTGCCACTACCCCTGAGGTAGGGGGAGAAAGAGGGAGGAGAGGAAGAGAAAACAACGGACGCGAAAAGAGAGGAAGAGGAGAAAAGAGAGATGCAACTGCTGGTGGTGCTCCTGCGAGTGGTATTGCTGGAAGGAATTCCAGGGGCAATGAAAAGCGGCGTGTAGAGAGAGAGGAGGATGGGGAGGTCTCGGGAATTGGAGGCCGGAAACGGCGGAGGTTGAGCGTAGTGAGCTACAAGGAAAGTGTGCTCGCCAAGCTGATTGCGGCCAAGAATCAGAAAGAAGCTGAGCTGGCATCTAGACGTGAGTCCACAGTAGCAGTAGCAGCAGCAGTACCATTACCACCCGCCACCACAGCAGAAAGGGCAACAGCCGGAGGAGGGGTAGGAGGAAGACAAGGAGGAGAGGAGAAAGCAGCCGATGCTCCAACCGCGACAGCCCCTCGTGGCACTGCCCCACCACCGCCTCAAACAATCAAAGCCTCCGCCACAGGATCAGCTGCTTCCGTTGCTGGTGCAGGTACCAAAGGGAATGGACCGTACCTTCCAGGTGACACGGCGGCAGCAAGCGACGACGACACCCCTCCTCTCATCCTAGAGGATGGATCGCCAGCCCCCTCGGCTAGCAAGCACGCAGCAGAAGCAGGAGTAGCAACGACGACGGCTGAAGGTGCTAGTAGTGCACCTCCGGCCGTGATAAAGGCGCAAGCACCACCAACGCCCTCTGCAGGGGGAGGAGGAGCAGAGGGAGAGGGAGCAGGGGCCAAACCCTTGCAAGCACAAGCCCGAGGCCCCTCTGCCACCCTAAGCACAGGGCAGGAGCAACAACAACATCCGTCTAGAGCACCACAACAAGCACCAGGGGCACCTCGAGGGCCTCCTTCCATCCCTCTTTCCTCCCAACCCTCTCCTTCACCCCGTCCTCCCCCGGCCCCGGCTATGGCTGCTGCTCCTCGTCCTGCCCCTCCATCCTCCCAAGCGTTTGGGCCCCCCTTAGTCTTAACCATGGCCTCCTTACCCGTCGGACAAGCCGTTGTCCCGTCCGCCGTGCAAAACCTAAACCAAGCAGCCATGTCTCACATGATCGGTACGCAACAACTCATCCTTCACGCAAACGGTTCTCTAACGGTGGGTCCGGGCCTGGCTGTCGCGCAGCAGCGTTACGTCCAAGCACAGCAACAGCAGCAGCAGCAGCAGCAGCAACAACAACAACAACAACAACAACAACAACAACAACAACAACAACAACTACAACAACAACAACAACAACAACAACAACAACAACAACAACAACAACAAGAAGGAGCGACAGCAGCAGCAAGAGCAGGAGGAGGGGCACGAGGGCCGTCTGCTGTAGGGGCAGCGGCAGCACCGCCTGGGGCCAGACCTCCATCACCCCCACCAGGTCAAGGTCAGGCAATATCCCAACCCCTTCCTTCCCCTCCTCCTCCCCCTTCTTCTTCTGCATCTGCGGCAGCAATGCCATCACCAGGAGACGTGATCACTCAGCAGCAGCAGCGGCTGATACCTCCATCTCAAACACCCGTGACAGGTGTTTCAGGTGCGGAAGGAGCAGCAGCAGCAGCAGCAGCAGCAGCAGCAGCAGCAGCAGCAACAGGTCAGCAGCAGTCCCCACCTCCCGTGCCCGGGCAGCAACAACTTCCTACTGCTACGGCTCCAACAGCAGGAGCAGTAGCTGGAGGATCCAAGCCACACCAAGGATCAAAAGCACCGATCACATCCGCTGGATCGTCAACGGTAGCAGCAGCAACAGTAGCAGCAGCATCAGCAGCAATCCCACCATCACCAAGCACAGCCGCTCCTCCCTCGGCCGCCACTCTGGCAGAAAAAGGACCAGCAGTCGTAGCAACAAGCATCACCACACCTACCTCTGCTGCTCCACCCGCTCCCGCCCTCCCTCCCCCTCTTCCCCCTAAAGCAAGCGTGGAACTTGCTACTGTCATCCGTCCCTCCCGCCCTCCCTTGGCTACAGTCCTGGGAGGGATGCAACAACGGCCTGGGCTTCTGTCTAAAGTAGACCCCTTTGTCATCAAGGTCAGCGCCTCTCCCTCGGATGCTGAGGTCGAGCCCTTACTGGCCCGAAGGCAGGAGCTCCTGCAGAAGCTAGGGAGAGGGAAGGCGGTGGGAGGAGTACTGGGAAAACCAGTGTTACTTCCCGCGCCGAGAAGGAAGACGCAATGGGATTACTTGTTGGAGGAGATGGCGTGGATGGCGACTGATTTTCATGAGGAGAGAAAGTGGAAGAAAGCTGCGGGAGGGCTGATGTCGCGAGCGGCGGCGTCGGAGGCAAGGAGGAGAGTTGCACGGGAACGAGGGGTGGGGGAGGAGACGTCCAGAATTTGTCATCGGTTGAGTACGGGGGTGATGAGTTTCTGGCGTGGAGTGAGCTCGCAGATTCGGTATTTTAACGACAGTCAGGCAATATTGCAGCAAGAACAGCAGGCAGCGTTGGCGAAAGAAGCAGCAGCAGCAGCAAAGGAGGAAGGGGAAGGGGAGGAGGAAGACGAGGAAGACGAAGAGGAAGAGGAAGATGAGGACGAGGACGAAATGGACACGGAAGAGGCTGAGGCGAAGAAAGCAGAAAAGGCAGCAGCAAGAGCAGCCCGCAAGGAAGCCAAAGCCGCCGCGGCAGCTGCTGCTAAGCGGCCAGAAATGACTGACGCAGAAGTGTTACGCCTGCGGGAACTCGTGAAGCAATGTGTAAATGGTGCTCAAGAAGTAGCCAAGGCCGAGCACGCTAAAATGAAGGCCACCTCCTTGTCCTCCTCCTCTTCCTCCGCCGTCTCCGTCCCCCCGCACCTTCAACCGCCCCGTGACGCTCCTCCTCTCCTCCCACACCAACTTGCGGCCTTCAGGTGGCTCCAGCAGCTGGGGGAGAGGAAGCACGGCGCCATTCTGGCCGATGCCCCCGGTATGGGGAAGACGGTGGTGGCCATACGAGTGATGGCTGACCTGGCCATCTCTCTCAAGCAGCGGAGTGCAGGTGGAGGTGGAAGTGCTGCGCCGGCAAGCCCTCCGCCCCCACAATTGCTAGTCGTCCCGGCTTTTTCGATCGTGAGGTGGAAGACAGAGATGGAGGTTCATGGTAAGGGTATGTCAGTGATGCTGTTGGAAGAATGGGGCCCTGCGACCAGGTCAAGCAAGGTTTCGGCAGCTGTGAAGAGACAGGGGGTGGACGTAGTGTTGTGCTCTTCGGCGGCTTTAGGCTCGCCGGATGCTATGCGGCTGCCGGACCGTGCCTGGAGTAATTTTGTGGTGGACTTGCGGGAGCCCTCGCCGTTTGGGGTGGAGAATGCTGCTGCTGCTGCTGCTGCTAGGGGTGGGGATTGTGGGCTGGCGGGTTCGTCGTCCTTGGCCTCAGTCGTTTCTTGGATGAAAAAAAAGAATGGAGTGGCTCGCAGTGATGGCGACATCGATAGCCACGAGAAGAAAGACGAAGAGGAGGAAGGGGAGGAGGGCAGCTCTGCTGGAGGGGAAAACGCGAACGGCGACGAGGACGACGAGGACGACGAGGACGACGAGGAAGAGGAAGGTTCGATTCTTCCTCCCTTGACGGAATGGCAACGTGTTGCAAAGCTTTCTGCGCTCCTCATTGGCAAGGTCGAGCGCTGCCTCTTGCTGACGCATGAGGGGGTATCCAAAGAGGAGAAGCATTTGCAGCAGTCCGCCGCCTGGCTCTCTCTCATCCTCCCTCACATCTTCTCCTCAGCTGCGGACGTGCTCACCTGGGCACCCAAAGCAGCTGCCTCTCTCGCCAACGCCACAGCCGCTGCAAAGGCTGCTCTCGCAGCCAGCAGTGGCACCAATGCTCCTCCTCCCCCCCGTCCTCCCCCTCCTCCTACCCCGGAGTATGTAGGGCGAATTGTGAGGGGGTTTCAGATGCAGAGAGAGAGGGCTCAGGCAGATGAGGGAGGGAGGCAGGGGGCCACGGAGGTTGCGGTCATTAAGTGCCCGATGCCGACGTTGCAGGAGGAGGAATACCAGCGCATTCAGGGCGCTGCTACTGCTGCTGGTCCTCCCCGCAAGGGTGAAGGGAAGGCAGGGGAGGTTGCGACAAGCGTGTTGGCCGCGAGATTCGCATGTCTGCATGCTGATTTGGCGTTCTGGTTTCGAGGGGCGAGTGGAAACGAACAAATGTTGGTTTCAAAGTATCTGCCAGTGGGGGCTCTGTCCTTAGCGGTGGTTGGAGATGAAGCAGCTGGCGCCTTTAGTGGTGGAGGCACACGGAGCAACAAAGCTGTTTCCGCTGTGTTGGCAGTGCCAGGAGCAGGATCAGGAAGGAAAGGAGAAGAGGGGAAAGTGCAGAGTGCTTGGGATGACGTTGGTCTCTTTTCGCAGCACAATTCTTTGTCGAATTGCACGGAGAAGTCGGCCAAATTTACTGTCCTTCTCAAGCTTTTACGGCAGTTCGACGGGCAAGGAAAGAAAGTCGTCCTGCTCGCCTCCCTCCCTCAAGCTCTCGCCCTCATCCACACCTATCTGACCGTAGCCGAGGTCCCGCACTACTACTGCGGGCCGGCACCTCCCCCTTCTTCCTCCTTTTCCTCCACCTCCTCATTCTCCTCGAGCACCCCTTCCTGGCTGCACACCCAGCTAACCATAGCCCGTTTCAATCTCTCCACTACCACCCTCCAAGCGACCACTCGCGTGCTTGTGGCGCCCATCGCGGCTTGCCTTGGCCGTGGCGGTCTCACCCCTTCCTCTGCCGATGTAGCTATTGTCTTGGACGATGAATGGAATATGGAAGGAAGGGCGGCGTTGACGAGACTGCTAGAGAGAATGTCCATGCGTTCAAAGGCCCTGAAGGTTTTCCGTCTTGTCACCGAAGGCACGATTGAAGAAGACCTGTGGCCGGCCACCCTTCCAGCAATGGCACCAGCACCAGCACCAGCAGTACCACCAGCAGCAACAGCTACCACTACAACAACGACAGCACCACCACCAGCAACTCTGAGGTTCAATCCTTTGGCATTGACGCAAGGCATACCGTTATCTCAAGCCCAGGTGGGGATAGAGGAAGGGGTGGAAAAGCAATTGCGTGCGCGGGAACGACGGTTGCTCATCTCGCATGCGGTAGCAACAGCAGCAGTACCAGTTGCCGGAGAAAGGAAGAAGGGAAAGAAGCATGGACGAGCAGTAGATGGAGAGGAGGAGACTACGGCAATGGAAAGGATTGGGGAGCTATGTCGGGAGTGTTTTACAGGCCAGTCATTGGGGGCGTACGGCAAGATGTTCCTGCATATGATCGCTGCAGTGACGGAGGGGGAGAAAGGTGGACCTGCGCCTCGAGGGCCATCGCCCACGGAAGGGTTGAGTCTGATGCTGATGGAAGAGGCGGGAAGCTTTGCTGCTTCGGACGCGGTGGTTCACGATGCCATGCGCGCATTGGTTATGGAGGTTTCTGCCGGGGTCACCAATGCTCAGGCTCTGTTGGAATATAGCACCGCCATGCGTTCCCTGGGCGTTGAAATGGACATGAGTATCGCCGCCCCACCCACCCCTCCCTCCGACCCGTCCCTGACCGAGCTGGTTGAGTTCCCTTCGTGGGTGGACGATCCCGTCTCTATCAATCTGGGCCTCTTGATCAAGTATGTGTCCCTTGCCGAAACAATCGCCTCTCAACAACGTCGAAAGAAACTACAAGACGCCCGTCGTGCCATGCCCCAACATCGACCAGGGGAAGGAGGCGGGGAGATACCCATTGGGCCGGACGGCCGGCCCTTGGTGAGTCCTGGAGGGGTGCGTGCACCTGGCCACGGCCGACCCCGCATCGAGATGCCTACGGATTGGAGCAGCGAGGAAGATCAAGAACTCCTCTGGGCCTACGATACGTACGGCCGAAACCCTCTGGTTATCCCTTTTGTACTCAACAAAAAGACTCCTCCTTATGTCAAAAAGCGCTCCTCAAAACAATGCCTCGACCGAATCGACGCCCTCCTTAATCAAGGCATCCACCAATCTGGTCCCCGCCTACCCCGCCCCCCCCATGCCCTCCCGCTCTTCCGCGGCCGCGTCCTCTCTCTTCGCTCCCCCCTTTTCGACAACCCGTGGACCCCTCCCATTGCCCCCACCTTCCGAAAATCACCCCGTCAGCAGCAACAGCAACCTGCGGTGGTGGAACCTCCCCCTCCGACCGTCGTGCTCCCCGGCCCCGACCAAGATGCCCATCTCCGTCTCTCCCGCTCTTTTCTCGAGCTCTCCAGGATCCAAACCCGTCTTCGTCAGTCCACCTCCCTCCCAGAAGGCTGCAACAAGCTCCCTCCATCCACCACCCCCATCACCACCCCCGAGACAGTACCTCTCAATCCCCCACATCCCGCGCTCAACATTTTGGAGCAGCAAAAGAAAGCAGCCGCAACAGCAGCGATCGCCGCCCAAGCCGCCGCTGCTGCTTCTGCTGCTCCTCGTCCGTCTGGCGTGCCCGGGCAGTCGCTTCCGCCTCCTCCTCCTCCGCCTCAGCCCCAGTTGCCGCCACCGGTCGGGGCAGGAGGAGTGGTGGGTGCACCGCCTCCTCCTCCTCCTTCGACATTAGTAAATGTGTCGTTGGTAAATCAGAGCTTGACACCCACTCTGGGGTTGAGCGCGCTCGGGGCAGGAAGCGGGTTCGGTCTAGTAGGAGGAAGGGGGGGCGCGCAGGGAGGAATGGGGGGGAGAGGGGTGATGAAGGGAGTGAGGAGAAGGGGAGATATAGGGTATCAGCAGCAACAGCACCAACCGCAACAGCAGATGGGAGGAGTGGGAGGAGGAGGAGGAGGGGGAGGGATGGTGGGGGGAGGAGGAGGAATGGCTGGACAGAAGATGAAGGTGAGGCGCACGGGTGGTGTGCCGTTACCGGGGCAGCAGCAGCAACAGCAGCAGCCGCACCCGCAGCAGCGAGTAGTGTCTGGTCAGGTGGGTGACGTTGGTGGGCAAACCCCGATGCAGCAGCTGCACCAGCAGCAACAGCAACAGCAACAGCAGCAGCATCTCCTTCAGCAGCAGCAGTTGCAACAGCAGCAGCAACAGCAGCAGCAGCAACAACAACTACAACAACAACGGCGGCAGCAGCAACAGCAACAGCAACAGCAGCAGGGCGTGGGAGGGATAGCTGGAGCTGGTGGGGCAGCGGTTATGAAGGCCCCCATCCCCCCCGCGCACATCCTGCAGCAACCACTACCACCACCACCACAACAACAACAACAACAACAACAACCACCACCACCACCACCTCAACAACAACAACAGCAATCACCACCGCAACCATTACCACCACCACTACCACCACAACAACAACAACAACAACAACAACAACAACAACAACAACAACAACAACAACAACAACAACAACAACAACAACAACAACAACTGCTACTGCAACCCCCTGGTGTCAGCGGCGTCGCAGCAGCAGCGATGAAGCGCGGGCCGATCGGACGGACGGGAGGGGCAGGAGGACAGCAGCCTGCTAATCAAGTTTACATGAATCAGTTGATGTCGCTCATTCAGCGTCGCCCTGACCTGAAGACACACATAACCCAAATATTGGGAAGGCAGGATTTGAACGACGGGCAGCGGATTGAGTACATCGGTGAGATTCTCAAGGCTGCTAACTTGGCGCCACAGGGAGGTGGTGTAGGGGGGGCTGGAGCGGGGATGGCTCCTCCTCCTCCTCAGCAGCAGCAGCAGCAGCAGCAGCAGCAGCAGCAGCAGCAACAGCAGCAACAGCAGCAACAGCAACAACAGCAGCAGCTCCAGCATCAACAAGTCCAGCAAATGCAGCTGCAGCAACCACAACAACCACAACAACCGCATCCACAACCACAACCACAACCACAACAACAACAATCACAACGACAACAACAACAGCAACAACCACCACCACCGCCACCACCACAACAACAGCAACTACCACCATCACAGCAACAACAGCAGGAGCAGCAACAACAGCAGCAACAGCAGCAGCAGCAGCAGCAGCAGCACTCCCAGCCCCTCTCCGGTGCGGCTGGCTGCAGCCTGCCTCAAGCCATATCCACGCTTTCTCAACCTCCTCCCCCTTCCTTGTCCGGGGCATCCTCTGCTCCGCCTCCTCCCCCTGCGCAAGGGAGCGCTTAGATGAAGACAAGATGGAGAGGGAGCAGGGGGAAAAGTTAATTTCAGTTTTTTTCGTCAAAAGTGCTCTCTTGTCGTGTTCTTAAGGACAAAAGGGGAATCGCGGAAAAAAGAGAACCCCACTGATAGGGCTCCCCGAAAAAGAGAGCAATTCCATGTTTAAAGTGGATTTTGGATGTTTTTTTATGGTTATGTGCGTGTAGTCGTGTGATTGATGGCTTGTGAGCGGAGAGAAAGATGAAAGTATAAAGGCAAAGCCACAGGTCATTATAGGAGAAAATGGAAAAGAAGCATTAGTCAACAACAAAAGCAACAGCGGGATAAATTTTTGACGTGTGTAGAAGAGGGGGCCGAGAGGGAGGTGGGAGATAAAAGAAAACGGGTCGATATCCAACAAAAGAAGAAAGAATGAAATCCAATAGGGGATGTTTTCATCTCCGCACCCGTAAATAGCAGCCACTCATAAATATTACCCAATCAATTTGTTAGAAAGCAAAACGTGGATCTCTTTCTCGTTTTGTATGAGACGGTCAAACAAACGACCAAATCAGCCGGAAAGAGGCGTAGAAACTTTACAAGTCGCTATCTAGAGTAGCTGATTGATTTATTGGTTGATTGATTGGTTGATTGAGTGGTTGAGTGATTGATCAATTGGTTGGTTCTTTAATGAGTTCGATGTTGACCTTGGGGAAAGAAAGCCAACCTCCCCGGATGATGGTGCCGCCGAGTTTGTATATGTATTTACATACAGTAGCTTCTTCCATTTCCCCCCGGCACCTGGCCCTAGCACCGACCTCACCCTTCACATCATATACCTCACATCATACAAATACTTTATCCCAACCGCCATCAAAAGCGTCATCAGAACCACCAGAGGAATTATGTCTACGGAGGAGGTCAAGGCTGCGGCCGCAGTGGCAACAGGAGCAGCAGCAGCACCACCAGCAGCAACAACAACGACAACAACAGCAGTAGCAGCAGCAGCAGCCAAAGATGATAAGAGGGAGGGCACCAATTTTTTTGGCACCTTGAGTGAGATGCGCCCCGGGGAAACGATTAAAAAAGGACTGCGCTTGTATACGCACTTAGAAGAGGAGGGCACGCCACTGCGCCCCTTTTTCAAGTCATGTCGGGAAAGTCTAAACGGTTTGGTGGGCAGGGCGGATTTGTTTGTTGAAACGGGGAAGGCACATGCGTCGGCGGCCATTGAAGGCCTCAAGCCAGATCTGTCATGGTTAGGGGAGGAGGTGGGCACAATTGATGAGTTCGCGAGGACGCACAGGGAGCTGACGGTTGGGGCAATTGGCCTCATGGTAGCTTTGCCTTCGGCCTTGGGAGGGGTCAAAAGAGCGGCACTAAATGGAGTAGTGGCAGCCGGTGGGGCGGCATGCATGTTTGCGATGAGTGATTTTTTTGAACGACAAGACAAAAAGAAAGTGGTTGGAAAGCCCGTTAGTGAAAAAAAGTAAGACAAAAATGAGAGAGAGGAAGAGTCGTAGGAGGATAAAAAAGATATAAAGAAAGGAAGAGAAGAAGAAATCGAAAAAGTAGATGCGGAGACTTGACATACAGAATTGGGGGTCGAAGAGGAGCACATACGAAACAAGTATCGTGAGACGTCGAGGACTTGAAAAATCATTTGGTTTTCTGGCTTGCCTCATGCGTGTGCGTTCAATTCATCTGACCGTCTGTTTCCAGGACCCACTTCTCCTTTCTTGCATCTCCTGTCTCCCTTTTTCTACTTCTTCTTTTCCCTTTCTTTTGCTGTTGCTGCTGCTGCCATTGCTGCTGCCATCGCTGCCGTTGCTCGGTGCTGGTTTCGGAGGTGGTGGATGACTATATGCAATTGGCGCGTCCTGGAGTAATGTGTCCATTTCATCATATTTACCTCTTTTGCTGGCGCCTGTAAAGCCTTTTGCTTCCTTTGTTCCCTCCTTCAACCCTAACATCTTCTCTCTACTTTGTTGAGTTTGGATGCCTCAACGACAGCCAGATTTTAGTCTAGACCAAAACGACACCGACAAACTCACATACATATCCACGTTTCTCTTTATCCATTATACTCATCAAAACCTCCTTCACAATTTTCACGGAGAAGGGATAGGGGGAAGCCAGGGAAGGGGGGAGAACCCAGTGGTCACATTATACCTCTTCCATCATCTCCTGCTGCTGCTGCTGCTGCTGTACTTCCTCCTGTATCTCCATATTGTGCTCTTGGTGCTGCTGCTGTCTCCCCTCCTCGTGATGATGGTGGTGCTGTTGTTGTCGCAGCACCTCACCTTCCCCTCCCCCCCGGCCATCTTGAACGACCATCCCAACACAACCTTCCTCTTCATGCTGCTGCTGCTCCGCCTGCTGCTGCTGTTGCTGCTGCTGTTGCTGTTGGTGATGCGTTGAAGAAGGGGCAGGAGCAAATTCATTTGTGTGAGATTTAAGCGATGAAGAAGGAAGAGGAGAGTGTGTAGGAGGAGGAGGAGAAGGTGAAGGAAGGGGAGGAGGAGGGAATGGGAAGCCTTGAGGAAGTAAGTCGGCAGGCGGCAGCAGTGGAATCATGTTGCTGGTGTCAATGTTGACGCCCGCCCCGGCAGTGGTGATGGAGGGCGCAGGGTGACGGAAGGAAGGGCTGTCTTTCCCCTCGCTTCCTCCAACCCCTCCTCCTCCAACGCCACCACCGATAACGCGGAAGGACTGCATGCGGGATTCAGATATCTCCACACTACCATTCTCTCCTCCTCCTCCTCCTCCTCTTCCTCCTCCTCCTCCTCCCTCATAAGCCACCGGCACGGAAAGCGAACTAAAAGTTGCTCCTCCTCCCTCTTCTCTCCCAGCCATGGCCGCCGCCGTCGCTTCTGCTTCCTTCGCTACAGCAGTAGCAGCAGCAGCTGTTGCTGCTGCTTGGGCAGCCATCCTTGCCTTGGTCTGGTACTTCTTTTTCTTCATCATGACCCCCTCTCCACCCGCACCCTTCGCAGCCTTTCTCGGTTTATGCTGTTTTTCTTCCCCTGCCCCCCCTTCCTCCCCTCCTCCCTCCACGCCTCCTCTTCCTCGTCCTTCTCCCGCACTTGCATTTTCCCGCCTGTTCAGGGTCAATCCTGGTACTCCTGGGAACTGCCCGGGGCCACCCACGAGGAAGGGAGGTAGGGCGAGCACGGCAGCGGGTGTCAAGCCGGCCCACTCAAACGATGGCTTCCGAGAGTCCACTACATGCACCTTATTGATCAAACGCAAAGACGTCAGCACATTGGCGATATCGTACAGACGTCGCACTTTGGTCTTCATCCCCTTTTCATTCATGTTCCGACTGTTCGCCCCCAGCAGCTTCTCCGCCGCCCCCGACAGGGAGATGACCCCATACCCGATCAAGAAGAGCTCAATAAACTTTTGCGTCAACCTCCCCAGGCTCTTCTCCTTCCGGTCCTCCTCCTCTTTCTCTGCCTCGCTCAATTCCTTGCCCCCTCCCTCTCCTCCTCCATCCCCTCCCTCCTCCTTCACTCTCGCTCCCTCCTCTCCCCCCTCCTCCTCTCCCTTACGGCTCGAGCCCCCCCTCTCATCCTCCCCCCTCAACGTCGCCACCCCTCCACCCATCCCACTCTCATCGACTCCATTCCTCGCCGCATCAGCCGCCCAAGTGTTCAACGCCTCACCCTGCAGCTGCTTCAACGTTTCGTGGATAAAGCGTCTCCCGTACCAGAAGTAAGTGTTTTTGCACTTTCTCTCCACGAACACGATGGACTCGAGGATGTTAATAATGTCATAGATCCGCCTTCTCTCCACCTTCAACGTTGCCGCCGCCTTGTCTAAACTTATTCCCGCCCCCAGACCCACTCCTCCTTCCCCTCCCTCCTCTCCTCCGTACGTCCTTATAAAATTCTCACACAACAGTCCCAGAGATTTCTCCTTCCGGTTGTAGGCCACCTGCCCTTGGGGGCCTGGGTAGGGTGCGATGGAGGGAGGGAGGGAGGCCGACGAAGAGGGAGAAGGACCGCCGACTTGGTAAGGGGGGATAATTGGAGGGGGGAGAAGGCGATGCTCAAAGGCCTCGAGGGAGGGAGGGAGGGGGGGAAGGAACATGTTCGCTGCGCTGGGAACCCGCCCTCGTCCCCTTCCTCGTCCGCTGCCGCGTGGCCGGCCGCCTCGCCCGCGGGCTGGACCACGACGGCCCCTCCCCTCCCGTCCTCCCCTTCCTCCATCCCCTCCTCCTTCAGTGTTGGGGGGAAGGGGGGCCAGGCAGGGGTAAGGTACCTGAGACGGAGAGGAGGTGGAGGAGGTAGAAGAGCAGGAGGAAGCGAGGGAGGGCGACATTGTTGGCGCCCCTGGCGGGGCAAAGGGGAGACAGGAAGGAAGGACGAGAGGAGGAGGGGGGGAAGGAGCATTCATTTTGTTGTTACTGCTGCTGCTGTTGCAAGTGGTGATGTTGCCCCCTCCACCACCACCGGCTGCTCCTGCTCCTGCTGCTCCTGCTGCTGTTGCTGCTGTTGCTGCTGTTGCTGCTGCGACTGTGCCTTCTGCAACCTGTCGACCCCACGTGGCTGCTGCTTCTGCTCCTGCTTGAGGTGAAACAAGGGAACTAGTTCGGCGTCCTTTCCTCGGAGGGAGGGAGGAGAGATCAGCTTCTTGTGGTGCCTCGCCTCCTCCAGATCCTCCTACACCCCGAGTGCTGCGCCGACCTCCAGTCACTGTTACTGACCCCCCCCCTACCACTGCTGCTGCCGCTACCGCCGCTGCTGCTGATTCTTCACCTCCAGCCGCGCTTCGTTTGCTCCCACGCCTCCCACCTCCAGCACCGTCGTCAGTCAGAGGAAAAGCATACGCTTTTCCATCTCCTTTTCCTCCATCTTCATCAGCTCCACCTCGTCGTTCACCATTTGGAAGATGACTCTGCTTATGCTGCTGTTGTTTCTGCTGCTTCTGCTGCGTGGCCCCTCCCCCTCCTCCGCCTCCTCCTCCTCCTCCTCCTTCAGCAGCGGCAGGCGGCATATGCAGCATACTTGCCAGGGCCAACGCCGCTGACGATCTCGCCGGACTCGATCCGGGCGGTTCTTCTTCCCCTTTTTCCCCATCCTTGGATCCTTCTTCCCTTACCCCTCCTAGCCCCTTTTCTCCTCCTCCTCCATCGCCTTGGTAAGGACCCACGTCAACTAATTCCATTTGGTCCAATCCCGCTCCAGACGAAGCAGCCGCAGCCGCAGCAGCAGCAGCAGCAGCCTTAACCCGAGTTCCTCGGCCTCCTCGTATATCTCCCCCAATCGGCTCTTGTTGCTGCTCCTCATGCAGCTCCTCCTGTTGCTGCTCTTGGGGTTTCTCCTGTTGCAGCTGAGCCGCGCTGACCATCGCCTGCCTCCGGGCTGTCTGGGAAGACCCCGCACGCTTGCCGGTGGCCACGATGGTGGCGGCAGTGGCTGTCTCACCTCCTCCTCTTCCTATTTCTGTATCTTTTGTCTCCGTTTTCATTCCTTCTTCCTGTGGTTAGTGGCTTAAACTCTTCTTCTCCTCCTGAGGGGCCTCCTTTCGGTCAACGGTGTGGTCTCGTTGATGCTCCCGCGATCGGATCAGGGCCGCACCGTCTTCAGACTAAGAGATAGAGAGCTCTTCTTTTACACGCTCTCTCAGTGCTCTAGGTCGTGGTGGTGGCTTGGGCCGGCTTGAGCAACTGCAGCAAGGAGAGGGAAGGGAGGGCACGAAATCGGCTCTCGCACAACCACTAGGCCATGCAAACTCCTTTGACCACTGATCCAGGTCGTGCACTGGCGTATGAGTCTTCCCTCCTATGCTATAAAAATGGGTCGGACGGGTTGGAGTGAGAGTGGGAGTGGGGTTGAGCAAGGTAGACGGCGTAATGATAGCCTGGGGCGGAGGGTGAAGAAGAAGCATCGAGCAGCCTTGCTTTGCGGATTGAGCAGAGATTGCACAAATGCAGTCAACACCATGAAAGGCCGAAAATAGCTATCGCAATACAGGAGAGCTTGGCAGCGCGTGGCGGCCGTGACTAGACTCACAAACGCAGACAAAGAGACGGACGACTCTTCTGGACCCCAAGAAAGGCTCAACAGTGCAAAATCTAAGGCAAAATCCAGCCACATAACGACCAGCGCGTGCATCAAGCACCACTGCCGCATCTATCACTGCATTGAGATTGCGCTGCAAAAAGAGCGGCGTGCAGGCCCTTGTGAACAACTTAAAAGAGGTGGGCAATCCTGCGTTAGGCAACAAATTGGCGGAAGCGCGAAGAGCCTCGACATGTTTGTGGTGGATTTTACAAAAAAAAATGTCTTGTTGCTCTTTTGCCGTGCGTTTCGACATGTGCCCCAGCCCGCTTACACTACCCTCTATTGTCTCAAAGATAGCTGATTATTGACTCACATATTTGCAAACCCAAACGACAGGGTAAAGGTGAGGCTGTAATGGCAACAACAACACATAACGGGCGGGCTGCCCCCTCCACCCTAGCTGGCCCATCGACGTCGTCAATACCACCAAGAAGCCATGACCCCACCACCACTCCCCCTGCACCCGTGAGCACGGAGCCCGTAGTCTGGGAGGCGCATGTCACCGATTTGATCCGAAAGGACGGTCGGTGGCGGCAAGTTTGGTCTCTCTTCCTCAAGGCATGCACGATTCCCGACGACACAACCACCTACCCGGGCCACGCAACTCAAAAGGAAACACGCAAGGGCAAGCTGCATCGCGAAGAGCTCGCCCGCTGCTACAAGGATCCATCCGCTTTCATTGACGGTCTAGCAGAGCTACGGCAAAACTTGCTGTTTCGGCATCACAAGTGGCGAAGTTCCTCCCTCCCCTCTTTCCTGTCCAGAAGCGACAGTAATTGCAGCAGCAGGAGCATCAGTAGCAGCAGCAGCATTAGCATTAGCAGCAACAGCGGCAGCGGTGACAGTGGAGGAAACACTCCAAGCCAAAACATAGGTGTACCCGAATGGAAATCTCACAAGGGGCGTTACATACGCGTGTCTCCAGCAGCATCAGTTACACTTCTTCCCTTTCCTTCTTCCTCTATTTCTTCTTCGTCCCCGTCGTTCTCACCCTTTATTGTCGAGGACGAAGAGACCCAAATGCGCGAATTGCTCGTTACCCTTCTGAGCAGCAAAGTGGATCAGGGCTACCGAAGAGAAATAGAAAACCAAACTACCAGCAGCACCACCAAAAACAAACAGCAGCAACTACAGCAACAGCAACAGCAACAGCAGCAGCAGCATCAACAACAACAGCAACAATCAGAGCAACTGGAGGACACAGACGTCCGAATCCGTGGTTTTTCTTACTTCCCCCCCCACGGCTACCAAAGCTGGCGTAAAAACGTCTTTGACAAATCCAGCTCTTATCGCCTTACCCTCGTGCATAACGTACCCTCGGGCCGCAGTTCGTTTCGATATCGGCACCCAAGTACTGGCCTCCTTCACACCCTCCCTGCTATAGACGGTACCGTTCGTCTTGTTCGTGTCTCCATTCCTCCCTCCTCCTCCTTATCCTCTTTCTCCTCCTCTCGAGGTTGGGGGGCAGGAAGGGCAGCGCCAGTTTGGCATTGCACGACGGCAGAAGATGGCCATTTGTGGTGTTTGTCGTACCAGCTCTCGGCGAGGGCAGGACACCAGATGTTGCAAGATGGATGTTTACGACCGGTGGTGCCCCTGCGGCCCCTCAAGCTGAGCGTCAAGATTCCACCACCAGGGGAGGGAGAAAGGGGGGGAGGGAGGAGGAGTGGTGGGGAGGAAGAGAAGAAGCGAAGTACGACTCCTTTGGCGGTGTCTTTCTTGTTTGGGCATCGACGGCATCCGTTGCCGGGGCAGGAACAGATGTATCGGCAGCAGCAGCAGCAGCAGGAAGAGCAGGGGGGAGGAGTGGTCAAGGTCCCAACGCCCGGCAGTGGGAGCAGCAAAGGAGGGAGTGGGAGGAACAGCAGAAATGTGACCTTGGAGCGAGGCAGTCGCAACCTGGATGGAGGGCGGGGGATGGAGGGAGGGCGGGACGAAGAAGGAGCAGGAATTGATGATAGCAAGACGGGAGAATGGGACGAGGGAGGTTGGGACGGAGGGAGGGATGGAGGGGGAAGGTGGGGCGATGATTGTGATGATTTAGAGTCGGAGATGGGGGCATCTATTTCCAGTTCGTGTGCGTGGGTGAGAAGTGGAGAGTTGAGCTCAGGGGAAGATGAAGGGGAGGGGGGCGAGGGTGAAGGTAGGGAGATGATGCTGGCATCATCGTTTTGCGATGTGAGGTTGAATGAAGTGGTGGGAGGCTAGGATGGGGGAGAGAGGAAGGAAAAGAAGGAGGATTTGGTGTGAACAGAGGTAGGGGGGAAACTGTATATATTTTAGAGTGCATTGAAATTTTGGAGGGAGGCAGAATGGAACGGACAGCGAGTTTGATAGCAGAGTTTAGTGTGCTTGATCGCAGCGTAATTTGTTTTACTCCGTATGATGTCGATGTACTGTTCAACTGTTGTTTGAATTTGGGGGGTATTTTCTTGAAGCCTTAAGTGCTTGTAAAATACACATGCTGCACGGCACCACGTGGCCTGTTTTGGAAGTAGCATTCATTTATACAACAAACTCCCTTGCCGACTCAATAGACGTCGTTTTTTGTTAACCAGACGCTGGCGCGGAGAGACACGGCCAGACAGACAGACAGACGCAAATAAAAGTTTTTCACGACTGTCAAAGATTAAGAAGAGATAAATAAGAAACTCAAAACGACGCATGGAATTCACGAGCAATTTGGTCGAGACTCTCTTTCTCTTTATTTTGCATTGTGGAGCCCATGCTCCTTCTCTAATTTTGTACTGCTAAGGCCACCTGCACTCTCTAATTACTTTGGTCGGTCGCATTTTCTTTACCTTATTGCGGTTGATTTGACCCTTTCCCTCCCTCCTTCCCTTCCCCCCTATCCATCCCACTAAAACAACGGTGACAACCGTCTCAACCCTCCTCCTCCATACAAAGAGGATATTTCCAGTTCTCGGGAATGAACACCCGACCTCGTCACCGCCAAAGGAACGGAACTTGGCTCGGGTACGTCTACAACATTCAAAATTTGAAAATTTGAATTCTCTTCCCCATACATTTGAATCGCCAGCGAACAATCAGAGAGGAAACGGGCTTCGTCTTGGACATGAAAGATTTCAAGCCAAGTGCCTTTATTCGTCGGGGGCTTTATGCCGTAAAGGAGGGTGGTGAGGTATAGGGCCAGGGCGGCGGAGTAGGAGGGCTCGACGTCAATAAGGGAGGGGTTGCAGAAGCTATCATTAAGGAATTTACAGGCTTGGGAAAAGAATGTCCGGTGGTCAAAGGGCTGTTGCTGTTGTTGTTGTTGCGAGAAGGTCAACGAAGATGTGATATTGCTCCCGGCACCCATCCCTATTGCTGCAGGCCCGCCCTTCCTTCCTTCCTCCGCCATGACGTCCCGCACAGTTTTCATCATGTCCTGCAAGGTCCTGAAGGGATGGGTGACGGTCAAATCAAAAGCGATCGTGTACAAAAGACACCTCTCATAGGAGATGACACGGAATTTCCATGCCGGGACCGCTTCGCGGGCGACGGCGTTGCGGTTGTATTCGAGAGGGTCGACTTCATCTGGAAGGACGTCTATTTTTTTTAAGTACTGGACGACGATAATAGAGAGCTTGACGTTATTCCGTTCTTCAGTCTTGGCTGCAAGGTAGATGCAGGCGGTGGCGACGAGAAGGCGGTCGTGGGCTTGGAATGATTGGTGTTTGAAAAAGCGGTGGAAGAAGACGAGAGCAGTGTGTGTAGCGACCTTCCCAAGGTGGAGCTCTTTGCTCAAGGCCACAAGAAAGGCACATGATTTGATAAAGTAAGCTTGGCGAGTTTCGGAGGAGAGGGGTGGTGGTTGGTGGGTGCGTCGATAATTGCTGTTGCTGCCGCCGCCGCCGCTGTTACTGCTTTCGTGGATGGGCGGGCGGGAGTGGGAAGACAAGGAGGATGAGGACGAATACGAGGAGCCGCCTAGAGACGACCGTCCGCCAGTAAAACTGTCATGCCCATCCTTCGTCTTGCTTCGCCGTCGTAGTGAGGAACTCTGATGCTTGCTATCACTACCGCTGGTAGTGCCGGTGTTCCCACGCTCCCGGCTCCGCTCCCTGCTCCGCTCCCTGCTGCGCTTGCCTCCTCCACTGCTATATCGGTGGCCTCTGTCCCGGTCCCGGTGGCTTTGGCGACCCGGAGAGCCGCTGTACAAAGGACTAGACATACCTGCTGGGGGAATGTGAATATGGAGAGGGGTGGGCGTAATGTGAGGGGCACTGGCTGCTTGCTGGCGTTTTGATGATGATTGAAGGCACTTGCGGCGCCTGCTCAAATCAGCCTGATCGACTGTGCAGCAAGATTCGGTGCAAGGCAAAACGATGTTTAACCCGCCATACAATCCCCACGTACACATGATGGGCAGGCAAGCAGGCCGCCAAGCTGCCGTCAGGAAGTACAAATGACAAAGAGTCTGACCTCCCCACTCCGTGTCCCAACCCATAATACCAGATCCATTTAGCCATGACGACCACCAGCACTACCGCCATCGCACCACCAACACTTGCACTCGACAATGGCAACAAGGAGCTCCAACTCACGGATGACCCCGAGGTGTGGGAGGACTATCGCAGGCGCTTCGAGACGGAGGGATACCTCGTCTTGGAAGGATACTGGTCCCGGGCAACGTGCGCAGCACTCCGTGGCCGAATGAACGCCTTGATTCAAGAGTTTGACCTGGCCGCACACCGCTCCGTCTTCTCCACGGACGAGCAAAGCCGCACTTCCGACGATTACTTCCTCGGGAGTGGCGACAAGATTCGTTTCTTCTGGGAGGCAGATGCCTTTGACAAGGAGACGGGTGCATTCCGACAACCCCGGGCCGCCAGCATCAATAAAGTTGGACATGCATTGCATGATCTCGACCCCATTTTCCAGCAAATAACCTACACTCCTCAAATCGGCAAGTTGGCTCGAGCTGTGGGGGGCCTGAGCGTCCCCTTGGTCGCCCAAAGCATGTATATTTTCAAGCAGCCGAGGATAGGGGGGAAGGTGGGGGCGCACCAAGACGGCACCTTTTTGTACACGGAGCCTCAGTCCGTGGTGGGGTTTTGGTGGGCCTTGGAAGACTGCACGATGACAAATGGATGCTTGTGGGCAGTGCCGGGATCACATAAAGGAGGGGTTACGAGGCGGTTTCGTCGGCGAGGGGAGGAGGGAGGAACGGAATTTGTGCCGGCTGCGGCGGGTGGGTGGGATTTAGAGGGAGGGTTGCCGTTGGAGGTAAAGGCGGGGAGTTTGGTATTGTTGCATCATGCGTTGGTTCACTATAGTCTCGAGAATTTGTCGGCGGCCTCACGGCATGCATTTAGTGTACATGTGGTGGAGGGGGGGGAAGGGACTTCCTACCCGGAGGATAACTGGCTGCAACGTGCCCCCGAAATGCCTTTTCAAATGTTGCCTTGAATTAGGAAATTAGGGAAAATGCAGAAATGAAAACGTGTGTAATAAGGTGTACATAGTATGTGTACGTGCTACCCGAGGATATGTCCAACTGCCGCACGTGCCAAACGCCAATTTAAAAAAAATAGACTTTGCTCGTAGGGTGTGAGGGGATGAGAGATGGAGGTGGAAAGAGGGGCTGGATACTCGAAAGATAAATAGTTACAGCGCAGGCTCTTAATGAATCTCTGGACTTTGCCTCAATTGCTTGGTAACAAGAAGAGAGGAGGAGTGTCGATGGGAAGGAGGGAAAGAGCAGGTCGGGGCGAATGTAAGGAATTTAACACGAGAAACTGATAAGTGAGGGAGAGATAGAGAGGGAGAAGGTTAAGCGATCCATGTGATTTTTGTGCTTTCTTTTCTTCTGGAAGCACTCGTATCTGTCGATCATTCCTCTCCCTCTGTATACCCACACCTCTTCCCAATTTTTTTCTACAGTATTTTCAACCCTTTGCTGCTGTGAGCTGTAGCTGTAGATGTATCTATATATAAAGGTAGGTATATCCATTCAAAGTGGAAAATATAACTCAAAAGCGCAGCACTTCTAGCTGTGGCGGTGGCTGCTGCTGCTGCTGCTGCTGCCGCTGCTGCTGCTGCAACTACGATTGCGGCTGCTGCTGCAACTACGATTACGGCTGCTGCTGCCATTGTTGCGCTGCTGCTGCTAGTGTTGTTGCTACTGTCGCCACTCGGTTTGTTCACAATGCTGTTGCCTGCTGCAACCAAGCGCCATATCGCGCGAACCATTTCATTGCGAATCTTTCCAACTTCCTCCTTCCATTCCTCCTCCTAGGTGTTGCATGCACCCGATTTTCTTTTCTCTTTCACACGACATTTTCTTTCTCAGACGACAGGCATTACTAGAGTTCTCTCCCATCCCGCTCACGTCGTCCTCCTCTTCAGTTCCTTTCTCCCTCCGTCACTCCCTTCCCCAACTAGACGCTTTTATTAACCCCATCCTGCACGCTCGGAGGCGGACTGGATCCCTTGCTCCCTCCCCCCGCCATCGGACTCGAGTTTCCGGACAAAGTTCCGGAACAACTTAAGCACAAGGATCCGTTTCCCTCCACACCCCCAAACACCCGCCCTCTCTCCATCCATCCTCCCTCATCCTGGTCGTCAAAGAACGACACCACCCCACTAAAAGCGTAGTAGGCGCCCACGACGGACAGTTTCCTTCGGTCAATAAATGGGCGGATATCGGGGTGTTCCGACAGGGTGCGGGCCACGTAATGCACGTTGCAGACAATCGCGCACAAGAGTCTTTCATCGCCGAAAATGTGGGCGCTCGGGTCAATCAATTCGCACTCTATGCCCCCTAGACAAACGGGGAGAGGGCGGGAGGGAGAAAGGGGATAAGTCGTCGGGGGTACCGACCCCGGAGCCAGGGGGTAAATACAGACGCAGTCACAGACCAGACGAGGGAGGCAGGTTTGGAGAAAGGGCAAGACGAGGGAGAAACAGAGGAAGGAAACGGTAGAGGAAGGGAGGGAAGGAGTGAGGGACTGTGGCACTTACTTTTGATGTTTCGCACCAAGGTCTTAATGTCCCCGGGAGCATCCACCAGCTCCTCTTCCGGCTGCAAGGCGGCTGTGACAGCGCCGCACTTTTCGTGGCCCAGAACAACGACCAGGGGAGATTGGAGGTGTTGCACCGCGTAAAGGAGGCTGGCGCGAGCGAGTGCATCGACGGTGTTGCCGGCAAGGCGGATGACGAAGCTGGTTATTATTGGTGGAGAGGAAAAAGATGAGATAGGCCAGCTTAAAGAAAAATGGGCGGGGAGCGAATAAAAACATAAGTACCCGGCTATCAATATCCGATCAACATATGAACTTACAGTTCACCAAACGCGCAATTAAAGATCATCTCCGGCGGGACCCGAGAGTCGGAACAAGCAATAATTATGGCGTGGGGTTTCTGGGCAAAATGTAGGCCAATATGTCTGTCAGAGCGGTGGACAGGCACAACCTCATCGCGCAAAAAGGCAGCGTTGCCCACTTTGAGCAGGCGCAAGGCTTCAGCAGCCTATAGAAGTGGGAAAGGAAGGGGGTGGGGGGATGGGTGTGAGACAGGGCGGGGAGGTCGGGGATCTGTTGTATGTTCCACGTCCCATATGTACGTACAGTCTCTCCTTTCCTTTCCAGCTCCGGGCGATCTTCGAGCGTGGTCTGTGCCTTGACAATATCGGGGGAGTCCATGTAGGCCTCGTCATTCTTGCAAATGCGGTCAATGGCCCTGTGATGATGTATGTGATAAGAACGGAGATTCCATCGATCAGCTTGCACCCCGCCAGCGCATCATATGTCTCTTCCCCTCTCCCCCTATCTACGTACCTCTTAATGCCCTGGAAGCGAAATAATTGTTCCTGGATCTTGACCTCTTGGTCGTCTAGGTGGCTGCGGATGCTGGTGAGCATGTCATGATTTGATTGTGTAAGGCTGGGAGACGGCACGACAGGAGACGGCGGGTTGCTCATTTCCGACGTTTCAAGGTCTTGACTTGTTGGATTAACCGCAGGGCCGCGTATCGGAGATTTTTGCGAACTGCATAGAAAGATGGGGTTAATAGAGAGGGTGGAGACAATGGTGAGATACGTGGATAGCGTTACCTGCATTGATAACAGCAACAGCAGCTCATTCGGTCTCGTTTGCCTCCCCCGGGTCAGCAGGACGGCACCATCATGTCACGTGCAGTCAGCAGCATAAGCTGTTATGTATGCCAGTCTGATAGAAATATCTTCCCGCAGTTAGCATTGCCAAAGCATACTTCTTTGATACCTCGCTATTGAGATGTGTTACATCGAATCTCGAGGAATATGCGAGCACACGCCGCCACATCCGCCTTCCAAGGGGTCTGTCAGCTGCCGCTCGTTTATGATTTGACGTATGTCTCAGTGTACGAGCAACCAAGTGGGGGGAGTATAAGGTTTTATCATTTGTTATCGGTCTGGTCTTATCAATGGTCTGATGGTCATGGCCACATTTACCCACATGTTCAGGGGTTTAGGCCAACACGTACTATTATAAGTATGTTTGTTCTACATGACTTCGAGACCTCTAGTATGACCAAAAAAGCGTGGGTGGGTGCGCGGTAGCAATGTACATGACATCGCCGCTCCCATCCATTGCCATGTGCCTCCGCAACTTGGCCTCGGCTCCCCTTGTGCGGCGAGAAGCCCTGCTCCCCGCAGCCTGCCTAGCCGGAGACCTCTTGCTTCCCCGCGTCCTCATCTCCCTGTCGACCACCACGCCTCCCCTCCTCCTCTGCCTAGGACTCGACAATGCAACCCATGCATTCCTCGCCTTGCTCATATGGTGGGCAGTTCTTGCCCCCCCCCTCCCCTGGCCACCCCCACCACCGCGCCCACCCCCGTTGCCACTTCCCCTCTACCATCGTAGCCTTCAGACCCCTAGATATCAGTTCGGCAACGAGCGCCTCGAGTTACTTGTGGCTTTTGTGTTAGGCAGTGCGCTGGATCTTGATCACTTCCTTGCCGCGGGTTCGTTGTGGAATTTGCACGGTGCCCTTCGCTTGAAAGATCGTCCTCCAGGGCATTGTCTTACTTCTCTTTTTGCATTGACAGCCCTTTGTTGGGCTTCGATTCAGTATGGGAATGGCAGCGGCAACCAAAGGGATAGACTGCACCATTCGTTCTGTTGCTGCCGCTGTTCGTCTTCATGCTGTGGGTGGTGGCCACGCAAAGAAGACAGTGTGAGATATTCTCTCTTGTTTTTAAGCGCCACACTATCACACCAGCTAAGGGATGCGATCAGGCGCGGTATTTGGTTTTGTCATATCGGTGTATCCACTTCTCCGATCCCTTTTGGTATCTATTTGATCATGATCGTGATGTTGCCGTTGATTGTCAGGAGGGCGTTGCGGGTTGGGGAGGAGGAGGAAAGGGGGGAAGAAGGAGGAAGGGGGGTGACAACGTACATGGCTGTGGCAGAAGAGGAGCAAGATGAGGCAGGCTTTGAGATGGCACGGTGGCAACAATAGAGCATGAGAAACACAGACATCTAAGTATGTATGACAGAATGTAGCAGCTAATCCTGGTGAACGTGCTTGATTGTCTTGTGTCCACAATTTATCCTTCTATTCCTTCCGTTTGTGGTAAACATTTTCCTCCTCAATTTCCGACTCCTACTCCTCCTACTACTACTACTCCTACTCCTTCTCCTCTCCACCACCACCACGACCTCTTCTACTGCCTTCTCCAACTGATATTTTCTCCTTTTTCTCTTCCTACATCATTCCTAACTTAGCCAAGGCGACGGCTTTTAAAATGTATGATATCTATGTATAAATACGTCTTTAATTTTTCCTAAAACATTTACCTTGTTCTTCGCGGATCGGTTGGTGGGTGGGCGGTCATGGTCATACGCAGCGAAGGGATGAAGCTTGCAGATGACCTCCCATGATACTTACGCTAACAGCAAGAGGATAACATCGCCGGCAACGGCAGCAGAGGTAGCAGCAGTGTACGCCACGTTCTCCCGGGGGTCAAAACGGATTTAACATCCGCGCTATCTGTGCTCGGGTCATTATATTCCTCGTCGACTTTCCACCTTTTCTCGTTCTCTCTCCTTTCCTCCTTCCTCCTTCCCTCGCTTCCGTTCCTCTCTCAGTGGAACACAGGAAACTACCACCAACAAGTACAAGGCCTTGCCTCGTTCTTTTGCGTCTCCTTTAAACCTTTCCTTCTCTTCGACTACCTCTTTCTCTCGTTTACGCCTCCTTTAATTTTGTCAAAACATCGTGTATGACCTCTAGGTATTGTCTTACTTCTGCTCTTGTCTATTTCTCTCCCTCCCCCCTATATCCATATGTCTTAATTGCAAGTCTGAAAAGGATAGATAAATGGGTGGTGTAGCTGTAGGAAAGGAGAAAGAGGAAGGGGGAGGGGGTATTGCACAGAAGGGAAATTGGGTCAGGGGCCAAAATAGCTTGTCTTTTTATATTTCAATCATTTTCCAATGTCTCTCTCTCTCTCTCTCTCACACACACACACACAACGAACTGAGAGACATTCACTTTCTTGCACCCTCAATTTTTCTCCCTCTTAGTGGTGTGCCGGTTCCTTCATCCTAGGCGCATGTCGATTGGCAGGAAGGAGAGGAGGAGGCGCCTTATCCTCGTCGCTGGTGCCATCTGTAATGGCTAGTGGGGCGTTGCTGGTTCTCTTCATCAGGTTGAATACGGCGCTGTCAGTGTGGCGCTTGAAGGAGAGAAGCAAGGGATAGATCTTGCGGAAAAAGGGTCGGATTAGCTTGTTGGAGTGCGGGGCCAACAAGGGCTTTGCTCGATCGAGGATGTTGTAAGAAGGGAGCAAGGCTGAAGCCAGCCCTTCCAAGCACAACAAATTAATCAGGAGCGTCGCATAGTTTACGTCCACCCGGACGTGGAACTTTCGGACTTTCGCCAAAACTTCCCTTAAAACCACCCCCATATTCACCCCTGTCCCGTAGCCTCTGCAATACCTCGCGAACACCTCCTCCATCTCCTTTGTGAAGGCCACTGCGTCCTCCCCCGTGCATGTCTGTGTGACCGAGAACCCCAACACGTGGCCCGCGGCTCGGGCTCCATCCCCAGTCCCCATCGCCTCCAGCAGACCAATAAAATTCGTTCGCTCCATGTCCGTCAGCTTGGCCACCATCCCTGCATCGACAAGCGTCAACACGGGCCTCCCATTCTTCTTCAGGTGTATCAGAATATTGCCTGGGTGCAAATCCGCATGCATCAAATTATCCACCAACAACATCTTCAAATACAAGTCTTCTCCTGTGCTCACGACAAAATGCGCCAACTCCATACTCAAAGGCGTCCTTCGCTTCCCCGCCGCCTTCTTCAATTCTGCCAACGACGCAGCAGCTGCATCTCCTCCCACCCCTCCCTCTCCCCCTCCGGCAGCCGCAGCTGCGTTCTCGGCCACCTCAGCTGCAGCGTCCGCTGCGGATTCTTCACGCTCTCGGGTCTCGGCACGCTTGATCCTGGCCTTTTTTCTCCGGGCATCAAGCAAAGGCTTGACGGGCAACAACAGTGTATCTTGTATGAAGAGCCTCAGGTGCGTGTAGGCGCCAAGCACAACCCCGCACATCTGACACCCCTCCTCCTCCAGCTCCCTCCACTTGCTGTACCGCGCAATGAAATCCGAGATAATCACCCCTTCCTCCCAGCTTTCGACCAAAATCCCCTCCGACAGCACGAAGGGCTCGGGGAAACGCAACGTTGACTTCCAACCCTTAAAATTATGGTTCAACAACAGCAGGTGCCGCCCTTCCACGTCCAACTTCGTCTGACTCGCCAAGGTATGCGAGAACTGCTCCATGCTATGCCCCAGATTCAGAAATTTCAATGCCGGGATCGTATCCGCGATCTCCGCTACTCTCCTCATGATCCTGAAGTCCTTCTCGATCTGCTCCGCTACCCCTGGGTGACGCACTTTAACGGCAACTCTCGTCCCCTTCATAACTGCAGCATGCACTTGGGCAATGCTCCCCGAGGCGATAGGCTCAGGATCAAAGGCATCAAATGTCTCTTCCAATGGCTTTCCAAACGCCTCCTCAATCGCTTGCTTTGTGAAGGCAAACGAATGCTTGGGTGCGTACGAATGAAGCATCGCCAAGGTAATACACAATTCCTCAGGGAAGATATCTGGACGTGCCGACGCCCATTGACCCCACTTAATAAACGCCGCGCCTGCCCTTGAGATAGCACAAGTAATCATACGGTACCAATACGGGTTACGAAAGCGTTCGGAAATTAAGGCCAGGAAAGCGGTGAAGATAGCGGCGCTGAAGAGGTAGAGCAAGTAGAGCCCCCGGCGCACCAGTGCCAGGCGGGATGGAGCAATCTCCTGGCTATCCATGGAGGAGCCAACGTCATCAGTCTTGTCGAAGCTTGCCGCTTGTAGTTGGCCTTTCTTCATCAGCTTCTTCATGTCGGTGTCTTGGACGTGCAGATGCTTGCCGTTGGTGGTGTCCCCGCCACCACGGGCAGGCAGGGACAAGGACGGCGATGACGAGGGTGAAGTCGACGATGGACACGCCTTCCCCGCCGCGGACACGGGTCTTATTTGCGGTCGCGTTTGTTGCCGTTGCTGATGTTGTGGTTGTTGCTGTTGTTGCTGCGTGGTGGCGTGCAGCGGTGGGGGCTGGTGGATACTCCCGTGGCCGCGCCAGGTCAGGGTGCCGAGAACGCAGAGGTAGAAAACGCGTCTCCGCGCGACCATCATTGATGCCGGCATGACCATGAAGTAGCTCCGAAACGTAGGGTGGCCACCTTAAATGCAAATTAGGGCAAAAGGAGGACTTGGAGGTATCGACTTGTGCGTCCGTGGCAAACGACACACTTGAAAGAAAGATTGGCGCGTTGTTTTTTTCGCCCTTGGACACACCAGGAATAACCCCTGGGACACGTTTCCAGGGCCCTGTGTAATGTGAGAGCGGAAGATACGTGAGCAGATTGTCATGGAGGCAAGGAGGTCCAAGGGTGGAAAAGTGAAAATATATCGTGCGTAGCCAGACGTCTTTACTTGTTGCGGCGTCCGCTGACGCTGGGATAGGAACGGCCTTGGTGGTACGATTGTTGGCCCATGACCGGAGATTTTATGTGCCTTGAGAGATCTTCCTCATGCCGCTGCCCAACGCTATGGTCGGCAATTTTATTGATATCTGTCATTTATACGCTAAGAGGAGAAAGAACCAGACGCGGTCTGGCTGAGGGAGGGCATTGGGTCGATGGACGTCGCTACTGTCGAAGCTGCCATTAATCGGTGCGACGACGCCGTGGCCAGAGTAGGGCATTACACGTCAAACATGCTTGAAACAGTTGGCTTAGTTCACGGGGCAGATTGTTGGACATGTCTTGTGGGTCCAATCGATGGATGAGTGAGGTGGGGACAGAAAGCTGTCTCTGTGTTGATTAGTACGTGGCTGGGTCGCATACGAGTGGAGTGCTTATCACAGTTGCCACAGTGCTGATCACTGTTGCCACAGTCGATTTCGCCGGTATTTGGGTTGAGAATTAAGTATAAAGTGCCACCAGAACTGTAAGTGAATCGTTTATGAGGCATCGTAGCGAGGGGGTATTTTGGGAGTGACATTCCACAAGCATGATGCCTGACAACAACAAGGGTGGCGAAGGTGGGGGCTTCCTTCAGGACGTCTTTATATTCGGAGAGCTGCTGCTTAATAATGGTTTTGTGGTGTTTGCTCGAGAGCAGAGAAGACTAGGTATTGCCCCTGCTGTAGCCTCGGTCATCAATCATTCTTTTTCTCCTCCTCCTCTTCCTCATTCTTCTTTTTCTCCTCCTTCTTCTTGTCCTTCTCCTTCCTTCGTTACGCCACAGTTCTCTTACAGAGGATGAGATACGCTATACAATAGCAGTTGGGGTGATAATTGTGGTAAAGGGGGCAACAATTGATCGAGAAGACGTCTTCTGGCATTGGAAATAAAATAAAAATCGAAATACTCCGTAGATAACCAAGAGCTTAATTTCTTTTTTGGTCCGATATGTCTGCTTATTATTTTAATCCCTCAAAATATTCCTTTCCTCTCCCTCTTTTTCGCCTTCTACTCCTCTACTCCTCCCCCTTGATCAAACCCCACCCCACCATCAAGTCATGCACGGGATCGTAATGGTTTTCCTCCATCTGGTACTTCTCCCACTGCCTATCCAGGTGCTGCCCCGTCACGTCCAATTCCGCCAATTGCGTCAAGAAGGTCTCACCAAATAACCCCGCTTTCACGTATGGATCATCAGCAATAAATGCCCTTGCCTCCTCCGTATCTTCCGCGTTGAAGACCACCAACGAACCCACCGGGGACCCGTCTTCGGCGTCCAAGTCGAAAAGCGGCCCCGCTGTTACCACCCTCCCTGAGCTTCGCATGTAAGCAAGGTGGGCCTCGCGGGTCGCCATCCTCAAGGGCAAGGCATCTGCTTTATCGAGCGCCACCACCGCGAATTGCACCCGAGGCGCGTAGAGAAGGTCAGGGTCTTTGAGAGGGTTCCACCGGTATCCCTTCAAACTCTTGTAAACCCCCAACTTCTTGTACGGGTCAAGCTCGACGAAGGCCTTGACAAGAGAAGCTGACGATGCATTCATCCCGAACAAATTACCCCTGTTACCCTGTAAGTCCTCTCGGACCAACGCGTAATCCCACCAGACACTCACAGGGCTCCGTTGATCTAAGTAAGATCGTCGGGCCCAGGCCAGATGCAGGTAACAATTCGGCAGCCTCTGCTCCCGAAAGATCTCATCGCCATCTCTATCAAGGCCAATGGCGATGTATCTAGTATCAGTCACGTCCCATTGCTCGATTTCCTCCACCGGAGGAGGCACGTAGTACTCCATTTTGGACGGTCGGAACATCTCGGGGTCAATCTCCTCTACCTCCTCGAAGCGCTTCTCGACACGCAGCTCGTCCAGGTCAAAGCGTTCGTAGTCCGCGTCGGAATCACCCTTGCGCCGCCGTCGAGCGTATAGGACTGTGTTGTGCTGATATACGCCGTAGGAAGGAGTTGAAGAACTTGGGCCGGCAGGGGCCAAGAGTTGGATGCGGGGGACGGCACCCGCCGCGCGCCCCGACAAACGGTTAGGGTAAAAAAGGAAGGCAGAGATAGTGGTGGGCAGCGCGAGAAGGAGGAAGGAGAGGAGTAGGAGCGAGAAGGAAGGAACAGTGGCCATGGTCCTGTTGTGTCTTCTTGAGGCGGCCGGGGCTGATGACGGTTGTTGGAGGGCTGCTGCTGGTCCGCGCATTCCGAAGCCCGAGACAAGGGTAAAATTCAGGCAAGCACGCGACAGGCCTGTAGGCATGTGTGTTGAAGGTGGTGTAAGGATCCTGGTGGTTGGAGTAAGGGCAGCGAGACATTGAGAGCAGACATACAGGCAAATGGACAACCTAACAACTAACAGCATGCGCGAAAAAGGAAAAAAGGAAAGGGAAAGTCATGGTGCATCTTTCAAGTCAACAAACCACCTATGAGGCCTTGGATGTACATCCTCCTTCTTCCCCTTACATTTGCGCCTCTTTCACCACCCACATAGTACAGACATATTGCTTCTGCGCGCCCACACGACTCAAGCCATGTTACAGCGGCAGCGGCGACGCTCTTGCAATGCCTCCCCTCGGCGGCGACTAGCAAGCTTGATGTTGCCCATGTTGCTTCTTCAAACTTGCTGGGCCGTGCCCGTGGCCCTCCCTGCGTGGGCAACCGCGTTCAAGGAGCACGTCTACGCCCTGCAGGAGCAGATGGAGGGACTGCACTTTGGCGCGGACGAGTTTGTGGGCTTGCGTGACAAGGTAAGTGTGTGTTTGGGCAGGGTCTGACGGATGAAGTTGTGATGACACCCCTCCCTCACCTCCCCCTTTTTGTGCCTTCTAACGCACGTGCATACGCAGCTTGTGATGCATCCGTCTTGAAAATGAATGGAAATCTCATGCCACGCGATTTACCACCCACCGCCCTACCCCCTTTCTCTTCATCCCGGGCTCTCACCACCCACCCACCCTCCCTCCCTCCTTCTCTTCCTCCCTATAACAGCTCATCTCTGACATCCTATCTTGGGGCGAGTCCAACCCGGAGGTGGTAAACTGCAAGCTCCCTTACCCATACTTTGCCTTCTTGCCCAATCTCAGAGGTGTCATCAACACCAGCTCCCACAACCCCCATACCCCGTCCTCCCTCCCCACCTTGCTGGACATTGACGAGACGACCGGCCGAGGCATTTATGAGGAGAGCGAGAGCAAGGAGGGAGGGAAGGAAGACGGGATTTTGACGGTACATGGGGCTTGCTTTCAAAATACTGCCTTTCGGTTTCACGCGGAAAGCCAACAGCTCGAGATCGACGCGGGGCAACCGATGGTGCGTGGGTGTGCGGACTTTTACCTCTTTGCCAGTACGAGCACTTTTGTCCTGGAAAATGTCGTGAAACGAGGGAGGTATTTGATTCCATGGCCTGTGCCACCTGATAGGACGGCGGCCGAAGCATGGGACGAGAAGGAAAAGGGGATCCGGGTCCTGGCGTTCAAGACGAGTAAAGAGGAGACCATGCATAGCGTCTTTCAAACAGCTGCGTTATTTGAACCGATCTTGACGAAGGGGGTGAGTGAAAGGGCCGCGGAGAGAAACGTGGAATTTCTGCGAGAATATGCCGGGTTTTTGTTTGAGAGGAGGGAGGGAGGGAGGGTGGATGGGGCAGTGCAGGTAGAAAGAGAGATTAGGAGCAGTGGGAATAGCACTGACCTGGCGTTCACCTCTGCACTCCGAGGCGGACAAGGACGGCATTCACACCCTGCATCTTTGGCCCTCTTCCCTCTTTTCCCTCTTTCCCCCCCTTCCTCGCCCTCGATCAATGAATCGGAGGTGGGTAACGGGGACATTATGGGTGTAATTCGAATGGACGGGCTTGACCCGATGCTGGCCTGGGGGATGGGGGCGACCACGGGGCATATGGCCGTGGCCATGTGGATGGACTTGGAGGAGGAGGGAGGGGAGGAAGGAGGGAAAGAGTTGTACATCCTGGAGAGCCAGATAAAGAGCAGTTACTGGCCGCAGAATAATGTGCAACGCACGCCTTTTCGACAGTGGCTGCAGTGGGCCGAGGAGGCAAATTACAATGTCTTGCATGTCCCTTTGAGCGACGAGGCACGGGGGAGATTCAATGCTGAGAAGGCCCTGGCTTTCTTCAGGGAAATGGAGGGCTTAGCGTATGGGTATCACTCACTCCTGTGGGGTTGGGTTGACACGGAGAGGGAGAACTATCCCTGCTTGCCCCCTGATTTCACGAGGTGTATGGAGTGGAATTTCTTGGAGGTGGCTTTTGGGTTGGTTGAGCGCCATGTGCCTGCGATTGCGGATTTGTTGTGGCGGGAGGCGTTTAATTTGAGGGTGGGGACGGAGGGGTTGACCACGTCGGAGGTGTGGATGGAGGTAGGGAAGCAGGCGGGGGGGGGGGGGGGGAGGGATGGGGGGGGGGGGGGGCCGGGGGGGGGGCGGGGGGGGGGGGGGAGGGTGGGCTGGATGTCCCATACCGCAAGGGGGAGGGAGGGGGGGGGGAAAGGGGAGGTAA
>Ga0160420_100119_pt1 | contig 46566 bp, 64 predicted proteins | sample CelAP2metagpilot_FD_108197 | JGI IMG/M metagenome (GOLD analysis project Ga0160420, IMG submission 108197) | Phycosphere-associated microbial communities from algal ponds in Kailua-Kona, Hawaii, USA - Cellana AP2-5-5 metagenome pilot | ecosystem: Engineered > Artificial ecosystem > Aquaculture >...
CCCCCCCCTCCCTCCCTCCCTCCCTCCCTCCCTCCCTCCCTCCCTCCCTCCCTCCCTCCCTCCCTCCCTCCCTCCCTCCCTCCGCCGCTCTCACAGCTTGCTCTATGTGAGAGGGGGTGCATGAGCCCAAAATAACTGCACTGACATTCGGAAGGTCCAAGACATAGCGAATTGCGACCATAGCGATGGTGATGGGGAGGGAGGGAGGGGAGGAGGGAGGGGTGGGTGGAGGAGGAGAGGAGGAAGGCTCAGTCGGTAACGGGGAGGGGAGTAATTGAGTAGTAGCAGCAGCCGGAGCACTCGGATTGGTTGTAGTAGTAGCAGCAGTAGCAGTGAGAGCGGTGTTAGCAGTAACAGCAGTAGCAGCAGCAGCAGCAGCACTATTAGCAGCCGTGTGCCTATCCGCGATGGTCCTGCACACTCTCAGGAGCCGCTGCAGTCTTTCCCACCCGCCCCATTCTTCGATCACCAACAAGTACTTCATCAAACTTCGATTCTCCATCCCACCCTCTCGCCCTCCCTCCCCCCCTCCCTCCCCCGGCTTCTCCCTCCCCAACCATTTATCCGTCAGAAACCCGCCCGCCAGAACACCGTACGCAAGCACCGCTATTCCCTCCCTCCCTGCGTGCTCCAACACTCCCCCTCCTTCCCTCCCTCCCCCTCCCAGGGCCCTCTGATCCACCATGCTGAGCTGGATCTGCACGCTACTCACCTCCACCCCTCCCTCCCTCACTTCCTCTGTCCTCCTCACGTCAAAATTCGTGAGTCCGATGTGTTGAACCAGCCCCTCCGCTTTGAATCTTTGGATGATCTGCCCCATTTCCACATACCCGGAAATCGAGAAGTCCCACCAGTGAAGTTGGAGGAGGGGGAGGGAGGGGAGGTGGAGCCGGTTGAGGGAGCGCTGGACGCAGGCACGGAGATAGGCCTCGGTAAGGGAGGGTAGTTGTGCGAGGTCCGGGACGAGCTTGGTGTGGATCTGTAGAGGGAAAGGCAGGGCATAGGAAGGGAGGGAGGGAGGAAAGGAGAGGAGGAAGCGACCAAAGACGGATTCCACGCCAGTGTAGATATCACCACAGTCGAAGGCGGTGATGCCTGCTTCAAGGTGGGCCTGCATCTGCCGGAAGATCCTGGATTCTCTGTCTCTTTTCTCCTCCTCCTCCTCCTCCTCCTCCTGCTCCTCTCTTCCAGTGGATCTTCTTATTGCTCCCTCCTCATCTCTCTCCTTCCCTCTCCTCCTATGTCTCTTGATGGCATGTCCCTCCGACAACTGCCATCCTCCCATTATCACCCTCGGCGTCTCAAAAGCCCCCTCCCAACCTCCTACCTTCACCCTAGGCACCCCTTTGGCCCTGATCCTCTTACTGAGCACCCGCCAATGGCAGTGGGCCAACTCCCGCATATACACATCTCCGTCCTCCTCTCTGGCCGTCACCTGCTGCAACAAACGCAGCGCCTCTTCTTCCTCCCCCCTTGCCTCAAAATATAACGCACAGGCGAACGCCGCCCGTTGTGATGCATGACAATCGCACCCCGCGCACTCCAACACCATCTGTACACTCACCCTGCCCTCTTCCCCTCCCTCCTCCTCCTCCTCCAAAAACAAGCTCAGCACCATCATCATCGCCACCCTGCGATCATATCCCTTAAAGTCTTCCCGCAATCCCTCCCTCGCGCCCTCCCACCCTCCTTTACCCTTGCTTGCGGCCAAGCACCGCCAGAGGAAGGGCTCTAGGTCATCCGGATCAACTTGACAGCACGCAGAAAATTGGTCGGCAGCGGCTGCATACGCGCCTTTGTAGTACAGGGCAAAGCCTCGTTCCCACTATTTAGATGTTGTGCGAGTGATGGATGGGACGGGAAAAGAAGTGGAGTTAAGACTTACGAGATGCCCCAAACTGAAGAGAGCTTCCTCGTCCATGCAACGGGTGGGAAAGAGGGATGGGAGAAAGGGGGGCAAATCGCTTGACAATACTGTGGAGGCAAGCGCATTCATCGATTGTGAAGCAAACGAAGCAGAAAGGGTCTCGGTGGACTGAAACATGAAGAACCTAGGGCGGCTGGTACACCTCCAGCCCAGGTCTCGTGACACGTCGGTTGTGCGGTGTGTGTGTATGTGTGTGTGTGTGTGAGTGTGCGTTGCAAGGCTGGAGACCACACAAGCGGCAATTTTTAAGACGATGCACAAGAGGCGTTACCAGGAAAGAGCACACAGGCACGCTTTTTCCATGAACATATTAGCACTTCGTGTTATCCAAGAACGAGCACGTACGTTAGTTCTCGTCCAACGAACATAACCCCGCCATTCCTCCCTCCATCCCGCTCTCCCTCTGGTACGTACAGCACAACTTCGAAGCATGGGCGAAATAAGCAGCGCCGCCTCAATCAGCTGCAGGGCCGGCTCCAATGGAGTGTCTCGCCGCACGAGCTCGGCGCATCCTCGGGCTAGCAGCTCCCGTGCTGTCTCCAGGCGTCTTTCTTCGAACATCAGACCTGTAAGGTTGAGGCGGTGTTTACGTAAGCGAGTCAATATGCCGTCTATGAAAATCAGGAAAACCTCCCCAAGTCGTACGCGCGGGTGTGTAAAACATAATCGATCTCGTCGTCGGCAAAATCCGCTCGGTTAGACATCTCTGATAATGGACGCGTGGAACGCGGACGAGCAAGGCATGTTGCACTCAGGGCATTTCAGCATCGGACCGACATGGGTCGGATCGCCAACTCGCCGTTTCGTCTGTCATTCGATGATGGTTGACGGTCGACAGTAAGGTAGACAGACTCAAGACTGGGTGGCTCCTTCATTTAATTTTATTCTTCGTGTCCTCTTCTTCATCTCTACCTCCTCCCTATTCCCCTCCCTTTCTTATTTCCCATCCACGAAACATATAACCGTCCGCACCGTATTCCTCCCCTCCCGTCCCCCCTCCCTGCCTTCCTCCCTAAATCCTTATTCCTACTTCCCCACCAACGAAAGCATGACGGCCATGACCGTCCACATCCGATTCTCCGCCTCGGGGAAGACCAGACTTCTTTCCTCATCATAAAACACCTCGTCCGTCACCTCCTCCGGATGCCGAGGGAGACAATGCAAAAACACGCACCCTGCTTTCCCTCCCTCCTTCCCTGCCCCCTTCTCCATCATGGCTTTGTTGACCTGGAAACCCTCAAAGTCCCGCATCCGCTTCTCGTACTCCTCTTCCTGGCCCATACTCACCCAGGTATCCGTCACCACCACATTCGCCCCCTCCACGGCCGCCATTGGGTCTCGTGTCATCATCAACGACCCTCCTTTCCTCTGCGCGTGGCCTTGCACCTTCTTCATTACCTCCGCGTCTGGCTCGTACCCTTCCGGGCAGGCCACCCGCACATGCATTCCCAGCCGCACTGCGCCCATGGCCAGGTCGTGGAGGACGTTATTCCCGTCACCGACCCACGCCAGGACCTTGCCCTCCATCCCGCCCTCCCCGAAGTGCTCCTCCAGGGTCAGCAAATCGGCCAGGGCTTGCAGCGGGTGGTACAAGTCGGACAGAGCATTGATCACAGGCACCGAGGAGTGCTTCGCCAGCATTTGCACGTCGGGGTGCGCAAACACTCGGGCCAGGATGAGGGAGTTGAAGCGAGAGAGGACAGCCGCCGTATCACGCAAGGACTCGTTCACCCCTAATTGAATGTCTTGTGGACCAAGAAAAAGGGCATGTCCGCCTAGCATAGCCATGCCCGTCTCTGTGGAGACACGGGTACGCGTGCTCCGTTTTTGGAAGATCATGCTCACGGATGTTCCCGTCAGGGGGCGAGGGAGGGAGGAAGAGGAGGAGGACTTGTACGTGGCTTTGAGTTGGGCGGAGAGGGAGAGTAGGCCCCGGAGCTCGCTGTCCGTGAGCTCGTCGATGTTCATGAAGTGCTTTCCTTTCAAGCTGGCGACGCCTTGGAAGGCGCGGGTGGCTGAAAGGAGGGGGGAAGGAGGGAGGGACAGAAGGAAAGAGTGAGCGTCAAAGGGGGCCCGAGAGGGACTCAGTCGAAGGCCTGCATTCAAGAGGATGGCATTGCAGACTGTGTACGGCAGAAGAGGATATCATATTCACATTTGCTGGAGGACAGCCACGAGGGCCACGCCACATTGACATCAGGCCAAGGGCGTGCATGGAAGCCGCCCAACCAGATCTACCGCGAGAATCGTCATTTATTTTTTGTGGACATGCTTGGAAACGTCTTAGGTTTGAGGGACGTCATGTCATGAATGTTACGCAGATGATACGTGTGTGCCCTTGCGAGTGCGACAGCGCTCTTTCATGGTCCAGACACATGAGAGTGAGGGAGGGTAGAGGAAAAGATTGAAAACTAATTATCCATGTACAGCGAGCAATTGTATATGTAATCGTGGCAAGAAGGGAATCATATCAAGTAACACTAAGTAGTGCTTTAAAAAATGCTACTGTAACGCGTGCGTGGAGTGGTGGGTGTGGGTTACAGGGATCGAGTGGGGTTGAGGGAGAGGAAGATCAGCACACGGAGAGGCAACGTAAATCTAGTACATACCCCCTCCAAGACCCGATAGTCCACTTCCTGCTCCTGCTTCTTGTAATCGTACGGCTCCTGCAGCCGTGAAGGGACGGGTGAGCTTGCGTGCCCACATATTTGGTCTTGTTGGCTTGTGGCACGGGGTTGGGGAGGAGGCTGTGGTTTGTTGAAGGACAAAGACAAGGGAGACCAAGATAAGTGCCGGAATGAGCATGCCGATGTGAATATGCACAATTACAAAAAAGATAAGTGCCCGTTCAGGCGCGCTTGAGTGCCCGGTCGAAGTGTGGCTTCGTCTCGAAGTATAGCGCGCGGCATGATCGCCGCCGCCCATGCCGTAGCCGAGATCAAGCGGACGAGAGTGAATCGATGGGAACACGAGGTGAGCAGATACAAAACAACAACTCACGCAAATTTGTCGTCGCCTTCACCGCCATCACTAGGAGCAAAACAAGGAGTTTGCAGGAGAAGGGTGCTGGTCGATGCGTCTCCTTTGTTGTCCTTACTTTAATCGCGGCCGCACACAACAAAGTGTACCAATTTATCAGTCCCAAGAGAGCTCCCAAAGAATGCTGACATCTTTTTTCTTCTTTATTTATCTCATATTTTCCTGATTTCAAAGATTTTGATTTGAATAAAAGGTGTGCAAAGGAAAACGATATCAGGTTCCCCTTCCAGACGTGCTGGCTGTGCTGGCCACTCAATGTCTCTCTATCCCTATCACTCAATAGACTCTACCCTTCAGCACGCTCGCACGACGTCCTTCCGCATGTATTCACAATCTTTCTACAAAACACACTCGCTCCTCTGCACCCTTTTTTTAAATTCCCATTCTATTCTATCTGTTGTCTTGATACCTTGAAGCTCAATCTTTCAAACCTCCTCCCTCCCCTCTTTCGAGAGGAGATAGATCAGGACAGGGGAAAGGAAGAAGGCTGCTACTAACTTAATCTGTCGATGCTGTTCCCCCTTCTCCGTCGGATCTCTCGCAGGTCAATAATGACAGCACATAAATTGTCCATGGAGCCATTCAGAGAGGCCTCGCGACAGAGTCTCTTGGCTGCCAGCTTGACGTCGTGACTGTGGTTGACCACAAATGCAGCCACCATCTCATTCGAAAGCACATCCCATATACCTGCAGTAAAACAAGTGAGTGAATGAATAACCATGTGGATATGTGAATAAATCTACCAACAAATGAATTAATAATGTGTCTGGCAAAGAAAGACATGAGCAAATAAGTGGTTGAAAAGTGACATGAAATTCAAGGCCCGAACCTTCATACCGCAATCAATTAACCAACGAAGGGAGACATAGAGAGAGGGAAAGAGAGAAGGCCAATGCAACACGTACCATCACTTGCGAGAATCAAAAATAAGTCATCCTCCGCAACCTCCCACTCCGTCACCTCCGGCTCAGGAGTCACGTAAGGCTTCAAATGCATGTCCCCAATAGCTCGGGACACCGCCAGAATCCCCTCCACCCTCCACCGACCCCAAAATATGACTTTGCCACCCATTTCCGTTATCCTCTGCAATTCGTCCGGTAGACTCGGCTTGTGGTCACGACTCAGAGGCACGACCCTCGCTCCTCTCTGCACCAAAATAGCCCTGCTGTCCCCGGCGTTGGCCACGAACAATTGAGTTCCCCTTATCAAAGCCACCAAGGCCGTCGTCCCATCCAATCGATTCGTCCCCTCAGTCGCCTTGACAAACGCTGCATCTGTCTTCATGAAGGCGTCTCTTAAGGCCGCTTTCGTCGCCACCTCCCACCCCTCCTCACTCCCCACCACATATCGTGGCAGCTCCTGCGCACAAAACTCACTCGCCAAGGCACCACCGTGCCCGTCAAAAACAGCGTACAAAGACGCGTCATTCCTCCCTTCCAGTCTCCCTCGAAACGAGAGGCGATCTTCCATGTACTGCCTGCCCCCAGTTTCTGCCCAGTGGGAGCAAGGCAAATGGACGTTGGACGGGAAGGGGCTTGGGGGCGTAGAGGGAGAGTATAAGGAGGAGGGAGGAATGGTCTGGGAGGGGGAGTCGATGTCGTCGAGGGCGCGCATGAGGTCGGAAGAGTTATCGCGATTGCAGTGAACGTGTGCTTGGCCATCACTTGTGATGCTGCTGCTGCGGCTGCTGCTAAAGGCAGGGGTGGGATGCGGGGACAAGGTATTGAAGAGAAAACGGAGCAGATGATGGAGGCCGTAAAGGAGGACGATGGCAAATAAGACGGAAGGGACAAGGGAGGTTAAGGGCGACCAGGGCGGGGGTTCGCCAGAGGATGGGGTAGAGGCGGAGGAGAAGGAAAAAGTGCTGTTGTGGTGGTTCGCGAGGGTTGAGGGTCGGGGGTTTGAATAAGAACGATGATATGGTATATGCTATGGCGTTGGGGTTGAGATCTATGCGCACATGACATGACATGTCCATTGGGGCGGCAGACATAATGTCGTGTGATCGGAGGGCTTCACCAGCGCCACGCGCATGACTTAAAACACAGGGACGACGACATTTCATGGCACAAAGTGGCTTCTAGCATAATCCCTGGCCTTGATATCCCATGCTCATGAAGGCGCATGAGTGGGCATGTTTATACAAGTCTGTTTAGAAATGTTTGGCGTCGGTCTGATCCGCCCCCATTCCCCGCCCCACTCGCTCCTTTGCTTGCGGCTTACCTGGGCGCCATTGTCGGGGCCTCAATAGCGACCGCTTCTTGATAAAGTCAAACCTCAGGCAGTGGGGGTGCTTCTGCAGGCTTCTCTCTCGCACATGGCTGATGCTGCACCTGTGTTGTAGAGGTGGGGCGGGGTATGAGGGCATGCAGCGCAAATTCAAAGTACTCTAATTTGGAAGAGAATTTTCTTCACCGGTGGCTCAAGTGCAAATTGGAAGCAAGCATAAAAAGGCATCTGCATACCATGATTGGGGAAAAGATTGAGTCTACTGCAGTTTGGTCATCTCGACCTAAGAAAGTGGGAAAGCAAAATTGCCTTGACCTGCAGTTGACCTTAATCCTTCCTTGCATGTCGCGCGAAAACTGTTGTGCTAAGGTCGTTGCCTACGTGAATCTCGTTCTCACGCCACAAGCTGCCAACAAAATCAGCAACACCCTCCCCATGCACGTCCCTTCTCTTTTTTCAGGAGATGCTGTTGTCAGCGCGGCCCTTTTCGTGTTTTAGGACTCGAGACCGACGACCTGCAAGCGCCTGCCTCACTGAGGCATCATCATATCTGAGATGGGCCTCCAGCTTCCAAGCGCTCGCACCCTCACCACAATTAGATCGACACAACGCGGTGCATCACCATTTTCGCCAACATATGCTGAATGTATCGCACCGACAGCACCAGGAGCACGCCTGATCTCCAATCCCCTTCCCTTTCCCCCTCTCCCTCTCCAATTCCACAGCGCGCGATGCCTAGAACTAGCCCCTACCGCACCCGCGGTGGGCGCACGGTCAAGAGCACCATCAACGACGACAGCACCGACGTTGCCACTACTACTATCAAGCCCCGCGCAAGTAGCCGGCGTGCGACCATTTCTGGCTCCTCCGCCGCTGTGAGGAAGACTCCCAGCACAACCATCACGAGCCCCAGCAGCATTGCCAGCAGCAAAAAGAGCAACAAACCAAGCAATATCACGAGCAGCCGTGCGACAAGCAAGTGGTCCATCTTCTTCTACCTCCCCAATCTGATCGGGTACCTGCGTGTGATTGCCACGCTTTACTCCCTTTACTTGGGTGTGCAACGTAAGGCAAAGTGGGAAAACGTGGTTGGGTTGTATTTCTTGGCTTTTGCCTTGGATGCCGTCGACGGGCACGTGGCACGAATGGTGGGACAGGAGAGTGGATTTGGAGGAGTTCTGGACATGGTAACGGATAGGACAGCGACTGCGGGGTTGGTGATGATTAATTTGTTGGTAGAGATCGAGGACTGGAAAAAATTCGGGTGGATCAGTCTGTGCATGCTTGACATTTCGAGCCATTGGTTTCATTGCATCGCAGCGGCAGGTCGGCACCACAAGTCAGCGGAGGCTACAGCGGGGAAGAATTTCATTTTGCAGTGGTATTATGCGTGCAAACCCTTGTTTTTTGCCTGTTGCACCGGGCAGGAGTTCTTTTACCTCTTGAATTTTATTAAGGAGAAGGGCGTGACATTCGGGCGTGTGGCCGCACCGGAATGGTTGCACCCGGAGATGAAGGTGCACTTTCCGATCGATATTTTGGAGAGTTTGTGGTGGATCACGATGGTCTTGGCCGGCATTAAGCAGGTGGTGAACGTGGCGCAGCTCGCCTCGGCGGCTGTGAGCCTTGCGGAGGAGGACGCCGAAAAGGACATGAAAAAGAAGGGGAAGCAAGGAGAGAAGTAAGGAGGGAGGGAGGGAGTAAGGAGAGACGAGGATGGACCTATGGGGCACGGGAGCACTTGAGAGATGATTTGGAAGGTGATGACGGAGAGAGGAAAGTAGGGGAAGAAGGTTACAAAGTAGGAGAGGGGCTACGTCTTCTACAGGGTAAAGATGGAGGTGGAGATGGAGAGAGAGGGGCAGAAACGAGGAGGGACAGCACATTTTTTTCCGGCATCAGGCAAGAAGCGCAGGTGACTAGCGACCATTCGTGGGGCTGCTAGCCGCCGCTTCTCGCGGTTTCCTCAACAACAACAACAACAACAACAACAACAACAACAACAACAACAACAACAACAACAACAACAACAACAACAAGAACAACAACAAGAACAACAAGAACGATGATGACGACGACGACGATGACAACAACGACAACGATGACAACAACGACAACTGTGAGGCCGTTTTCCCCCCGACGCATCAATGACGACAAAGCACGCCGTAAATAAATGTTTGAAACCAAGATGGGATACGCGTCGATTGCCTTTTTTACATACACATACATATCATTTATATCTATGAATTTTGGACGGACACGGTTCAACAAGAAGGGGTAAAAGGGATACAACAAAAGCGAGAATAAACGGAATTTTAAATATTTCTACAGCAAAATATGTGCATGAGTTCAACGGTCTAAAAACTTATAGCCGCTCTCTCTTGATTGAATTACTTAAAATTTGAAATCCATCGCTCATTCTTTATAGACAAAAATATCTTCTCCTCCTCCAAACTTCTCTGCCCGATCATGTGGTGCCAGAAGCCGCAAATCCGCTTCTGTGGGGCCAACGGGGCAGATACCCGATGGGTTTAACGGGAAAAGCTGCAGAAAAAGAGGGGGGAAGGGAAAGGGGGAAGGGAGAGAACGAAGGGGTGATTGTGTGAACCATTCTATTCTATTGTTACTTATTTGTGATGGCCTCTTACTTCCCAAATACCCTTCCCTCCCTCCATCCGTCCATCCCTCCCTTCCCATCCTCTCCTTCCCTCCTTCCCTCCCTCCCTCCCTACCTGCACATAATAGCTTCGGATCAACCCGGGCAAGTCCACCGTCTGTCTCACCCCCGGCAGCTGGTACACCTCCCTCAACCACATGGACAGATTCGGGTAATCCCCTATCCTTTTCCTCGTGCATTTGAACAAGGTGGAGTAGACGGCATCAAACCGGATGATGGTGGGAAAGAGACGCACCTAGGAAGGGAGGGAGGGAAGGAGGGATAAATGGGCGTGGATAATCAGTATAATATCCTATCCTGACCCATATGTAACATCATCCTCCCTCCTTCCCTCCCTCCTTCCTTCCCTCCCTCCCTCCTTCCCTCCCTCTTACATCCGCCTCCGTCAGGACACTTCCCGCCAGAAACCGCTGCTTCCTCAAGATCTGCTCGACGCGCTCCAAGCCCTCAAACACGTCCTCTACCCCATCCTCGTATCCTCCTTGGGTGGTGGCAAACCCGCACCGATAGACGCCATTGTTAATACTGGGCTGGACCCACGCATTAATTGCATCAATCGTGGCACGGAGGGAAGGAGGGTAGAGGTCGATATCGTGAGTGAGGGGGGGGGGGGGGGGGAAGAGGTTGAGGGCGCGAAGAATGTCGCTGCTTTCGTTGTTAACGATACGTTTGGTTCTCTTGTCTATCAAGACAGGCGCGGTGCAACGGCCCGTGTACCCGGGAGCGCATAAATCGTACACTTCCCTCAAGTCATTGCATCCAAACACCCGATCCACATGCTCCTGCACTTGGCCTCCTTCCCTCCCTCCTTCCCTCCCTGCTTCCCTCCCTCCTTCACGTTCGAAAGCCCACCCTCCCCGTGAGGCCTTTTCCGGGTCGTCGATGGCATATGAATAAGAAATTTGTTTTTGGTTTAATGCCCTGATGGTGTGTGCGAGGGTGAGACGATGGCACCAGGGGCAGGCATTTCCGACATAGACGTGATAGCGACCTTCTTCGAGCGGGAAGGGGGGGGAGCCGAGTTGACCGTTGAAGGTATAGGAGGGACGAACGTAGCTCCCGTCTTTGCTCTGTGGTGCAAGCTCAGTCATGAGGGTCTAGAGGAGAGAGAGAGGGAGGGAGGGGGGAGGTGAGAGGTAAGGGGCCAGAGCTTGTGCAGAGGAAGATAGTGAAAAAAGAGACAGAAAGGGAGGGAGGGAGGGAAAGAGGGAGGGATGATGGGCGCACCTTCCACATCGTATTCCATCCGAATCGCGCGGTTTTGACAAGGGTTTTTTGAGGAAGAAGGGCATTGGTCCACTCAAGAAGGCGGAGACCTTTGTAGGAGGAGGAGGAGGAGGAGGAGAAGAAGAAGGAGAAGGAGAGGCGGAGGAGAGGTGGAGGGGGGGGAGCCGCGGTCGGAGGGAGGAAGTGGCAGTGAAGGCGGTGGTAGGCTGGAAGAGGAGGGGGAGAACGAAAAGAAGGAGGGGAGGCAGGAGGAGGGGGAGGCGGATGATCATGGCTCGCTCTGTCTGGGGGGAGGGAGGGAGGGAGGGAGGAAAGAATTAGCAAAGGTAAGCCTATGAAAGAAATAAGGAAATAAGGAAATAAGGAACGAAGATGAGGAAATGAGCATGTAACAATGCTGTGTGAGTGCTGTCTGACCTCTTTTTGAAATGAGGGGAGGCGGGTAGCCGGGAAAGCGCGCACAGCACACATGCATGTATGCTTACACACGCACACACGCACTAACACATATGCACGATACGTGTGGGGCTGCTCCTCAATTGCTGTAATTCTCCATGTGTAAGAGAAACTAGATTCTAGTCACTGCTTCCCGCCGCTGCTTCTTCTTTTGGCTCCAAATATCAGCTATAATCATTCGCGGCACTACACGCCCCCGCCGCCACCTCCTCCTCCTCCTCCTCCTCCTCCTCCTCCTCCTAATCCTCCTCCTAATCCTCCTCTATGTATATATGTACATGTCTCGCTGAGGGTAATGCTGCTGCTGCTACCCTTTCCCGTGTACCACAATTATTTGTGTAATATATATATATATATATATATATAGAGAGAGAGAGAGAGAGAGAGAGAGAGGGAGAGAGAGAGAGATAAACGACGACGACGCTCAAGCAATGGCACGTGCATGTAAGCCGACCAAACGGATGCATCCTTCTCCCTCACCGCAACGGAAAGAAACCCGTTTCCTCTCTCTTTACAGCCCGCCCCTCGTCTTCCCTTCTCCACCTTCTTTGCATGAGCAACGATGACAGGTGGACAATGTTGTCTCTCCTCCTTCCTACCTCCTTCCTTCCCTCCCTCCCTCCCTCCTTTACATTTTCAAAAGTCAGTTATCGCCTCTTCCCTCCCTGTCTCCATCCCCGCCCCCCTCCCTCATTCTCCCCCCTCCTCCTCCTCCTCCGGTGCGATCGAGACAAACGTCACCTCGTTGGCCAAGCCGCATGTGTTGTTCCTCGATGACAGGCGGATATGGCCATCCATACCCCACAAGGTTGACCACGAATTACGAACCTGGGAGGGGGCGAAGGAGGGAGGGAGGGAGGGGGCGAAGGAGGGGAGGAGGGAGGGAGGGGGAGAGAAGGGGAAGGAGGGAGAAGGGATTGAGGGAGGGGTGTGGTCGAGCGCCATTCAGACATCAGTGATCAAGGAGATAGAATGCTCAAGGAGATAATGGGGGAGGGGGGGAGGGCTGAGGACTGACCACGAAATACGGCTCGGGTGCGTTGTCATTGTATCCCACAATATTGACGCAGTGATCGAGAGAATCGTAGGCGTAGCTCCCGCAAGCCTCCGTCATTAGTACACCCTAAGAGGGGGAGAGCGGGAAAGAGGAAGGGAGGGAGGGAGGGAGAGATAAGTTGTAGCCGTGGCCTCCGCAGACCTCGGTCATCAGCACACCCTGCAGAAGAATAATGGGGAGGAGGGAGGGAAGAAGGGAGAAAGAGAGGGGAGGAGGAAGGGATGAAGAAAGAAAGAGGGGGGGGGGAGGGAGGGAGGGAGGGAGGGCAGGAGGGCGGGAGACGACGTACCTCGACGTACAACCCCCAGCTCTCGGCGTTGACACATATGGAGGCGGGCCCATATTCCGCCACATTCGCCTTCAAGAGGTCAAGGTCTTGCGCGTCGCAGGCGTCGTCGCAGGGCGGAGTGCCGTAGGACCAGCCGGCGATAGAGACGTAGAATCCTAGGGAAGGAGGGGGGAGGGCGGGAGGGAGGGACTCTTGAGTGTTGTGGAAGGGAATTGGAGAACGACGAGTGGGAGGGACAGAGGGAAAGTATGTGTGCGGAGTCGAGAAATGTAGGTGGAGGGAGGGAGGGAGGGGGGGGGGGATGAATAAGGGGGGAAAGTCTTCACGTGGGACAATGGCATGCCCGTCTTTCCTTCCTTCATCTCTAACCCATTCCCACACACCTTTACATACACACACATACCCACATACACACGAGTACGACAAACACCCACGCCATTGATTACCACCCACATACAAATCCACATTCCAGGTACACACGTACGTACGTACGTACCAGTCAATGCCTCGTACTCCTCCGCCTTGGTCAGGTTCCCAATCTGCCGGTTGCGGCATTTTTCCGTGCATCGCGGCGACAGACACTCCTCGTACATGCTCTCGACATAAGGGGCCATGGCGGCGCTCACCAGCCCCGGGGTCTGCATGCCCGTCTTTGTCTCCCCTCCTAGCAGCTGGAGGAAAGGAAGGAGGGAGGGAGGGAGGGGGAGTGGACGAAAATGTTAGAAGGGAAAAAACAAACCAACCCTCCCTCCCTCCCTCCCTCCCTCTCTTCCTCCCCTTACTCGCTTTCCCCCCCTAACACGCGCATATATGCATGGACCTCCCCCTTCCTCCCCTTCTCTCCCTCCCTCCGTCTTCCTGACCTACGCACCTGCTCGTAGGCTTCGATCGTATCCCCCCCCCCACACCCAAAGCCATTGGCCGTGCAGGAGGTGACCTGCTGCACCGACAAACGCCACGGGGCGTTCCCGTCCATGATGAAGGCAGACTCAATCTGTGACGTGGCCGAGAACGCCCAGCAGGACTAGGAGAGTGGGAAGGAGGGATGGAGAGAGGGAGGGCAAGTCGATGAGAGTGAAAGAAGCACGGCGGCCAATCATAACGCAATTAACAAAAGTTTTAAAAATAAAAAACAAAAAACGCCCAGCCCCTACACCCACGTCACAAGCTAATTTAAACCTAAGAAGGATGAGGGAAGAAGGAGGGAAAGCAGAGAGGCATACACTTACCCCGCACTGTCCTTGATTCGCCACGCTCGTCGTCGCACCTGCCTCAACCCAGTCCACCATTGCCGGCCGCTTCTGCACGGGCCCCCCTCCCTCCTTCCCTCCCTCCTCCTCGCCCTCCCTCTCCATCCTCGCCGAAGTCCACGCCAAGGGCCTGCGAATCGCCACCCCCTTCCTCACTCCCTTCCCATGGCTCTTTCTCCCCTTGTACCGCCGGTCGAACTCCTCCTGCGTTTCGTCGGAGAAACGGGTGACACCAAACACGTGTTCGCCGCCCGCTGCCACGTTATGGGCATTGCGCAGCTTGGCTTGTGCTAGGGAGGATCGGAAGACAGAGAAGCGGTATGATTCCTCCGCGGAGGAGAAGTAGACTTTTCGGAAGTACCTTAAGATGGTTGGGAGGGAGGGAGGGAGGGAAGGAGGGAGAAAGGGTGGGTGGGTGGGTGGGTGGGTGGGAGGATGAGGGAGGTGAGTTTTACAAGTGGTGCGTGGTGGAGTTATTTTGTAGAACACGGGCATGAAAGAGGGAAGAACGAAGAAGAACTGCCTGCACGCTTTTTAATAGGGATTTATCTGACTTTGTGGAAGACCCAAGGATAGTTAAGACGGGCATGGGCAAGCGGAACAGGAAGAGATGAGACGGTCTGAGGGGAGGCTAAGGGAGGGAAAGGGAATACAAAAGGAGACAGAAAGGAAATAGGGGGCTTGCACACATGCAGGCCTGAAGCCAATTTCCACGCTCATGGTAAACGAAAGACACGAGGGGACACGACGCACGGGTATTATCAAGGTTAACGTCGAAGCAACCCCTTTCCGCGTGCGTACCTCTTGAATCGAGACCATTCCTCTTCCGCCACCTCGTGACCGTGCAGGACCCACCCACGACGATGCTTGTGCTTGTGCTGCTGTAGCCGCTGCTCCTCGGTGGTGGCGGTCGTGATGGCAGCGCTCGCAGCGGCGAAAAGGCAGCTGAGGAGGATGGCTGATCGGAGAAGCAGCATGTTGATGTAGCACGTGATGTTGATGATATTGAGGGTCTCAACGAAAGCCTGTATTTGTGATAGGTAGCCAAAGACAGTGGGCAAGCGGATAGAGCCACAAGGATGAGGACGACCAACGGAGACGCACTGCAAGTTTTGGAGAGTTGTGTGTCCAAGTCAAGGCTTACAAGGCTAGATCTGCACTATACACTGCTGCGGCATCGGCATTGGCGCGCTCGCCGAAGTTATAAACGTTCGTTACAGTGGAAGAGGTCGATCGATCGATCGGGCAGCACAACGACCACCCCTTAACCCTCCCTCGCAAACACCACACGTAGGCTACGCCCGACCTTTTGCGTCATTCTCTTGCATTTCTGCAACTCAGTCACCATGCCGTCATCCGCAAAGAAAGGTAAGAAGGACAACCGAAGAGTGACCACTAGCGCGCTCACACCCATGCGCCGCAGGTTGTAGTGGAGCGTCCAATCACCCATCTCTTTTCACATAAACACCCACAGGCGCGGGCGTGCCCACTCGAATCACGCATATCAACGACGATACCGACGATGGACAGCATCCCATGTCCAAGGCCCACAAGCGCCATTACAAAGAGCCCCTTGTCTCTATGAAGGAAATTATGGCCTACGAGGCCGTGCCGGCCACCTATCCAAAAGTTACTGCGTCGCGCACTATCGCCATCCCCAAGAAGGCCAACAAAAAGCCCTCTGCTTATTCCTGTTCTGCCACACCCCAAAATATTTCTTCCGCCTCCTCCATCACCATCACTCCCAAAAGGCGGTCGACGCCCTTGATGCCCCGCCGTCAGACTCCCCAAGAATTAGAGGAGGAAGAAGACGACGAAGAAGGAGAAGATCAGACAGAGACAGAGAGAGCCGCTGCGCCCTCCTCCTCCGTACGTCTAAGCCGGAGGAGTAGCCTTGCCCTCAACAAAACCACCGCAGCAGCAGCAGCAGCAGCAGCATCATCAGCAGCAACAACGGAAGAAGAGATGGCGGACATGCACCGTCTGCGTGCCCTCGCCATCGAACACGCTGCCCGGGCCCTCCTCCAAAAGAAACAACAGAGACAAGCCGCCAGACAAGCAACCAATGCCTCCTCCCTGTCCTCTTCCCTTACTGATGCTCCCATCCAATCCCCGTGGGCAACGAAGGCCTTTAGCAAGCCTACGCGGAAAATGGGAAGGAAGAAGATCATTGGTGCCGCAGCTGCTGCCTCTGGATCACAGGAATTGTTTCTCTTTCCTTACCCAGCCACACCCGAAGCATTGGCGAGAGGAAAGGAAAAGACGGGAAGCAATCCTTCCACTGCGGCCGCTGCTACTACTGCTGCTGCTGCCAGTCGTGCTAAATGTGGACAAGCAAGCAGCAAGCAGAATAAAATGCCTACGACACCTGCAGCTGCTGCTGCGGGTGCCGCAGGTGCAGGTGGGGCGGCGAAGGAAGGGGAAAAGAAGAAGGGAAGGAAAAGGGTGATGCTGAGCACTACTACTACTACCACCATCCCTGCTACAAGGACCCCGGCGAAAGCCCTAGTGACAAGAAGCAGCAGCAGCAGCAGCAGCAGCAGTAGCAGGAGGACAACACCCTGTCGAGCCTCCTCCTCCTCCTCCTCCTCCTCTTCCACTCCCGATGCTCTTACTACTGCTTCTGCTCCCTGTATCGCAGCGATCGCAGCGACAGCATCAAAAGCACCAGCACCAGCGGTTTCGAAAATCCCGACGCCCCGCAAGCCCAAGACTGTCGCTGCTGCTGCTGCAGGGAGGACGACTTCAGGAATGACGACCAGGACAAGGAAGGGTCACGTCCAGCCTCAACCACAGGCACAAGCGCAAATGTGGGAAGAGGGCAGCAGCACCAGCAGCAGGAGTAGCAGTAGGAAGAAGGTGGTTAAGAGGGAGGCAAGGAGGGAGGGAGGGAGGGACGTTGAGGCAAACTATGCGTCGTTTTTGGCCTCTCTGGAACAACAGGAGGGTACGGAAGCATTCTCGACACGGAAGGAGGGAGTGAGGGAGGAAGAAAAGGCGACACTAGGAGTGACGACGATGACAGGGAAGGAGAAAGGGAAGATAACACTGCCGGTTGCAGAGGAGGAGGAGGAGGAGGGAAGGGGGGGAGGAGAGGTGCTGAAGGAGGTGGGTAACAGCAAGAGCAATAGGCGCAAGACGATTTTGAAGCTTAAGAAGACAACCAAAGTCGCTGCCTATGTCCCGGAGGAGGACGAGGAAGGGAGGGAGGACGAAGCGGAAGAAGAGGAGGAGGCACTCTTGAAGACGGATCCGATGGCTTACAAAGAATGGATTGAGCGCGTCCCACCGGCGGGCACTAAGGTGGTGAAGGGCCTGTCAGTTGAGGATTGCTTGCGATAAGAAGAATGAGGAAGGCAGCGGGGGAGGGGTTGGAAAGGAGTTAGGGAGGACGAGGAGGAGGGGTCGGTTGTGCCGGCGGGCACTTAGATGGTATAAGGGCCTGTCAATGATGGGAATGGTGGTGGCAGAGGGAGGGAGGGAAGAAAAAATTGGGTGTACATGTAAAGAGAGAACTGAGAAACAGGACGAAGGAGTCTATGTCTGTGTTGTGGACATGGGTTCATGAGGAAAGGAAGGGGAGGAAAGAGGGAGAGAGGAGAGGAGTGTGTGGGGTTTCGGGCGTGATGTTAAGCAGGCGTTTTATTTCGGCCATTCAATTTTTGAATTTCCTGGTTTTTGTTAACTTTCTAAAAAAGGGATAGTATGGGTGAGACAGATGTTATGAACATTATTAGGAGGAGATGAGTGGGGGGAGGGGTGGAAGAAGAAAAAGTCGACGGCACGGCCGCAGACGCAAAGTTTGAGTCAATCACAGGAATGAATGTATGTAGGCAGCGACGTTGGAGGCAGGGGAGGTTGATGCCGACGAGAGGAAGTGGAAGGAGGCCGAGAACAAGAAGATATACATACACTCATAGCTCTAGCAAGAGATTAAAAAAAAATCGAGATTATGATTGTGTTTCGATGCAAGACTCGCGTCCTTTTGGCCACAGACGCATGTTTTCCAAAATAACTTGCATAAATACATATATATGTGTGTGTGTGAGAGCGTGTGTGTGCGTGTGCGTATTAATTATATTTTTCTCTTTCATTTCTCCTCTTATCGTAGTCACTTAGTCTTTTCACTTGCTGAGAATCCTCTTAGTGTCCTTGTTGTCATCAAATCTCTCTTCTCTCTATTGTTTACGTCTAGTGGTGCCCGCCCCGAGGGGGAGGTAGAAACAAACATGCCTGTCGTGCACCAGCACCGGTCACGGGCCTCACTTCAGCGTATCGTAATTTGGCCCATGCAATTTGTGGGGTATAGGCAGGCTTTTGGCTTCTCATGTGCACCTTCCCGTTGTCGGGGGTGTGGCATCGAGGTTTGTCAATACATATCGTCTTTTTGAGTACACGTGGTATTTGGGTGGGGCTGACAATCTTAATCGCTAGAAACAAATTATCTGTTACGGTCTTAACCTTCTCGTCGGGAGGGGAAGGCAACCGCTCTAACCTACCCCTGCCCTCTCAATTCATCAACACACACCATATCGTACCTGCCGCGGCAGGGCGGTGCCGCCTTTGGAGAGAAGGTGGTATAAAAGCAAATCTCTCCCTGCTCACACAATGGCCAGCGACGAAATGTCACTGCACTGGTGAAACCCTCCTGTCCTCCCTCCCTATCCCTCCCTCCCTCATTCCCTCCCTCCCTCCATCCAACCCTCCCTCTATCCCTACCCCCTCCTCTCTCCCTCCGCCATCGCAATCCGCACCACATTCGGTGGCAGTGCCGGCGGCGGCAAATTCAAAATCGACAACACCTCATCCGTCACTTTCAACATGGCTGCTGGGTCGTGCCCTCCCTCCCTCCCTCCTCCCCTCTTTCCCTCCCCCTTCATTTTCCGCACTCGGTCGATCAAGACCCGGATGGCCGAATTTTGCTTCAAGAGCTCATGCACTATTTTCCCATCCTCCACCTCGTCGTTCCTCGCTTTAGTCGTCACCAACTGGGCAAGAGTTTCGTGGACTAATTTAATCCTACGTAAAGCCTCTGTTTCTGCCCTTACGTCTGCTTCTAAACCCTTGAGTTTGTGACGCATGTCTTGCTTTCCTCCCTCCTTCCCAATTCCTCCTCCTTGCCTTGCTTGCTGCTGTTGTCGTTCATCGTCTTCTTCTTTCGCTTCTTTCTTGGGCGAAATGGTGATGGTGGTGGAGGAGGAGGAGGAGAACATAGCAGTGGGGAAAAGGGGGTGGGAGGAGCTGGCGGAGGCCGTGGGCACCTCGCCGATGCTATTGATGCTACTACAGCTGCTTCTGACCCCGCTTAAATCCCCCCTTTTCCCGTCTGCCTTGCGCTTGCGTGCTTCCTTTTTCTGGAAGGGGGAAAGAGGAGCAACAGCGGCAGCAGGGACAGTGGAGGAGCAGGACGAGGAAGGGAAAGAGGAATAGTTGATGGTGGAATGGGAGGGGAAGGCTGAGTGAGTGGAAGAATGCTGCTGCTGCTGTTGCTGCTGAGCCAGTAGGTGTTGCTGCTGCTGCTGCTGCTGCTGCTGCTGCTGCTGCTGCATAATTTGCTGCTGCAATTGTTGTTGTTGCTGCTGGTAGGACGAGGGTGAGGAAGAGGAAGAAGAAGGGAGCCATACACTTGGATATTGCTGTTGTTGTTGCTGTTGCTGCGATTGCTGCTGCGAAGGAGGGGGGATGTAGGTGTGAGAGGCCGGTGTGAAGGCCGTCATTTTGAAGCTACCGCCGCTCGTGCCATTATCCCAGTGGCCAGGGAGGAAGAGGGACTGCTGCTGCTGCTTCTGCTGCTGCTGGTGGTGATAGGATGAGGATGAGGTACAGGTAGAGGAAGGAAGCCAAACGCTCGGATGTTGCTGGTCTTGCTGTGGCGGCTGGTCCTGCCCACGAGTCGCAGAAAAGGAGGAGGAGGAAGGACAAGAGGAGGAGGTGGAGGAGGATGAGGAGGTAGGGTAGGGAGGCGGGGGGGAGTACTGCCAGAAGGGAACTGCGCCATGTCCAGTGGGAGGACGAGGCATGAACGGAGGGAGGGAAGAGGAGCTCCCTCCTACTCCCATGACATCCTGTCCCCTTCGTCCCCCGTTTCCATCACCACCGCTGCCCAGCACTCCCACTGTCGCTCTTCCTTCTTCTCCCATCGCCGCCGTTCGCCCCCTAACATCCACAGCTGCAATTGCCGTCGGCGGTAGCATCCCTCCCTTCCTCCCTCCCTCCCTCCTTCCATCCCTTCCGTCTCTTATCGATACCTCGGACCGTATCAGATTCAAAAGAGAATTTTGTGTTTTCGAGGCACGAGGGATAGAAGCAGCTGCTCCCTTCAGCCGTCTTAGCGGCGGTCGTAGCTCAGAGGAAGGGAGGAAAGGCACGGCGGAGGAAGTGGCTGAGGAGGTGCGTGTGAAGGGATAGGAGGCGGGTGTGTGGATGTGAGGGAAGAGGGGGGTCGGCGGGGCAGGCGAGTTTGCTAGATAAAGCAGACACTCTTCCGGCGACGACCTCTGACCATTGATAATGCCCTCACACGCCGGCCTGCCGCCTCCTCCTCCCCCTCCTCCTCCCCCTCCTCCTTGTTCTTCTCCTCCTCCTCCTTCACCTTTTCCCCCTTCTGACCTCCCTTCTCTTCCACCTCCTCCTCCACCTATTTTCTCACTGCTGCTGCTGCTGCTGCTGCTGCTACCTACACCGGCCGGAGAGTCTGAGTAGCGTAAGGTAAGTAGAACCTCTTCCGGAGATTGGTTGGGCTGTAAAACCGCGCGCGCTGTTGCTTCTTCAACTGATGCTGCTGTAGTAGTTGCTGTTGCTCCTGCTATTACTGCTACTGCTGCAACTGCTTCTACAGCTGCTGCTGCCACAGCTGTTGTTTTTGATACTGTTGCTGCTGTTGTCGTCGTCGTTGAGGGAGGTGGGAGACATTGGGTCGCAGCTTGGACTATGCATTTGTTGTCACTGCTGGTACTGGCGCTGCAGGTGCTGGTGCTGGTGCTGCTGGTGGAAGGGTAGGTGGAGGACGAAGAGGAGGAGGTAGAAGGTTTTTGGATGTTACTACTTGCTAGAGGGTGAACCTCCTGCTGCTGTTGCTGCTGCTCCTGTTCCTGTTGCTGCTGCACACCACTTTCGTGGATGGCCAAGCGGGATATATAAGCGAGAGGGATGGTGGCGTGACCATCTCCTCCTCCCCTTCCTCCTCCTTCCTTGCCTTCCTTGCCATCATCCGAGGGAGAATTGTATATCAGGTGCGTGTGAGAGTTCATCTGCTGCAGCTGCTGCTGTCCACCCACGACGCTACCACTAAGGTTGTTTAGACGGAGGTAGGGGGAGGAAGAGAAGGACATGGACGAGGAGCGAGAGTCGTTCAATGCCCAAGACGAGGAGCGAGAGTCGTTAAATCCTAATGCAGCGGCAGGTTCCTGTTTTTCAAGGAAAGGGGGGATGCGAGAAAAGAAGGAAAGAGGGAGGGTGAGAATGGAACATAGAATGAGGAGGAGGAGAGGAGGAGGAGTAGAAGGTGGAGGAGGAGGGGGTGGGTGCAAAACAGAGTAAGAAACGACGCGAAGCACCAGTATGGGTAACGCACACATGCCCACGTCCAAGAAAGGAGAAAGAGCAGTCTATCCTCCTATACCCACTTCCTTCCCCTCCACGCACACCTACCGGTGAAGGAAGCCATGGCGGCATGTTTGTGCTCAACTTTGTGGTGGTCTCCTCTATCGCTTCGCTGGCACCACCAGCATAAGCAGGTCTATTCCATCCTCCCCCTGCGCCACCCGAGGAAGATGAAGCCATCCCTCTCCTCCCCTTGCGGTTGTTGCCCTCCTGCTGCCTGTCTAGCAGCCTGTGCGCGACGCCTCAACAGGCAAGGAAACCCTGTGTGAAAGGTGTTGATCACTGAATCGTCCACATACATGTGAGGCGCGAGTTCTCATGGCACGGTGTTGCATCGGATCGGTCATATGAAGACAGTGACGAGAACGCGACTCCAAGCATCCATGTCGTCTATAAAGCGCACCTTTGTTTGGAGTTGTACAGCTATTTAGCCAAGGAAATGAAGCCCTTCTGTTAGGAAGTTCATCCAATTGCCCCGTCAGGTGATTCGCTCCTGCGCAAAGGATGGGGCCGCTGAGGCGATGAAAGCGGGAGGAGGCGTGTTGTGGGGATTGATGTGTGCGTCCGCCAGCCGCCCCTGTGAAGAATGCGAAAGTGGAAAGGGTAGATAACTTGGTCACGTTGTAGCGGTAGAAGGGTGAGTAGTTCTGATAGGAAAGCTTGCGTGTCCCGAGGTGTCTGCATTCGCCAACTTCTTCAGGATGGCCCCATGAAGAGACGGGCTTTTTTGGGGGTGTTTCAGGACAGAAGGACAGGGAAAGTTAAGATGGTCGGACACATGGTGGGGATGAGTTTCTGACTCTATCCTTAACGTTTTCCATTTGATCATGAAGAGATGCAAGAGACATCTCTACCGTGAATAAACAAAGCCGAGAGCGACGAGCCGGCGACAACGTTGGGGATGAGGAGCACAGCGCTCCACAGGAGGCAAGGAAAGACACAAGAGCAAAACGTTCTCGGATGTGTATGCTGCATTTTACTGATAAAAGCAATCACCCCATCCACACCACACCAAACAGGGCTCCAGCTAGCTATACACGACCAAGCGCATAGGCATCTTAGGTCCGCTTGCCCCGCGCGTCATCGTCATACTGTCATGGCCAAGGTAAAATCCCCACCCGCCCTCTCCCTTCTTCTTGTCCGCAAACAGGTTCTCACGCTCACCCCACCCCCATTCAACCCACAGCCTAAAAACCTTTTCATAAAGCTACTGTCGGCGGCAGGGACTGGGTAAGTAATGTAGAGTTTGGAGTTTTGCGCGTGATGACCGCTCCTCGACCTCCCCATCTTATTCCTTCTCGTATTCCTCTTCACAGCTTCTTCTACGTTACTCGCAAGAACCCCAAGAACGTCACTCGAAAGCTGGCATTGCGCAAGGTGCGTGCTGGGATGGTACAGAATGAATGATGAGAATGAGGGTTGGGCCATCCGAAAAAGCAACACAGCAGAGAAGGAAGTCCAGAGGGGTATATATGGCTGCTCATACCCCTGGCATTGATCGCGCCAGCCTATTTTCTTACTTATAATCTCCAGCATATCCTTGGATTGTACAGCATTTCTCCTACCACTATCCACTCTGTCCTTCCTTTCCCCGTCCTCCCCATCCCAGTACGACCCCGTGGTGCAAAAACACGTGCTCTTCACCGAGACAAAACTCAAGTAAACTGAGGAGATCCGACACCATCTCAGCATGCACTCGCGAATGCGCGCACAAAAAAGGAAATGTGTCGGAAATTGATTTTCGCAGGGACAACCCCAATAGCGAAACCATATGTAAAAATAAAAAACTTAAACGCATTGCCTCCCCGCCCCCCTCCTGCGTTCAGGCCTCTCTTATTTTCGGTTTGCTTCTTATCTGCTGAATGGCCATATTTTTGATTGTGTGTACTTTATCATCTTCCTTTTCCACCTCTCCCACCTCTCCAGTCGTCTTTTGACCACCACATGGACCACTGTTGCGGTATCCAAGAAGTTCCATATAAATAATATAAATAACGTGCACCTTATCTTTTTGAACCCCTCACTGCCCTCCTCCTCCTACTACTCCTCCTCCTCCTCCTCCAATTCCTCACCCTCCTTTTAGCCCTCCCTTCTTTGCAAACGCATCTTTCACGCCTTTCTGTGCCTCCAACAGCTCCTTTGCCAGTGCCCTCCTCTCCCCCCCCTCCCCCCCTTCCTCCTCCCTCTCTTCCCCCTCATACGCCTTCAGCACCCTCTCTAACCTCCTCACCTCCTCCCACCCGACTCCCCTCCCACCCTCTCTCCCCCCCAACTCCTCGCCCAATACTGACCTTTTCAGAATCTCCATCCCTCGTGGAAACATGCCCGACATTAATGCCTCGTCCGCTTCTGTCTGCGTCGCAAACAGCACCCCTCCCCCTCCTTCTCTCCCCTCCCCTTGTAGGCACAACAGCTGGCACCCTACCGATAAAATTTCTTGAGGTGATTCGCTTTGATTCAGCTGACTGATAAGACTTATTTTACGGTCAAAGAGCTGTCGGTTGTGTGCGTGGGTAGAGTAGGAAGGGGAGAGATATGAGTTAAAGTAATTGAGATACCGTGGTAATTGTGAGTGCAGACATGTATATGTAATATATAATGACATGCACATATAAAGATACATAGGAATACATCTGTCAGATTTATCCTCATATTGTTCTCTCTGAGTGACTTCGAGTGAGGTTAATACTCTTACTTCTCTCTGAATAAATTCGCTAACACCGTACCATTTTTTTCTCTTTTTTCTTGTCGAGCTTGCGAGGGACAGCGTCCAAGGCTGGGAGGACCTGGGAGAGGAGGGAATCGCAGAGGTCGTCAAGTGGAGCAGGGGCAGCAGGAGCAGCAGCACCCTTAGCAGCAATTTTTTGGTGTGTATTCTTATCAGGATTCGTGCTGTTTTTCTTCTCCTTTGCCTTCCCCTTGACGATCAGGGTCCACACGTTTACAAGGGCATCGCCCAGTGGTTTCGGTAATTCACTCTTGAACACATTCCGTTGCTCCACAGTGATACAAGGAAAGGAAGCCGAGGGAAGTAGCGAGGACGAGGAGGGAGGGATGGAAGGCAGGGCGGTGTAGGGGACATCATGCAGGGTACTGGCCTGCCGGGAGATCAGATCGGCGAGTTGAGCTCCGCGGGATTTAAGAATGAAGAAAGTCATTTCCCTTCTATCTTCCTCGGAGACAAATGACGTGGCTTTTACTCCCTTAGCTAACAACTGAATGATCATTGTTGCGCTTTCCAGCTCCTTCTCAAAGTCCTTTTGTGCCTGCCTCCGTGCGGTAGCTACTCCTCCTCCCCCTCCTTCTCCACCGATAGTCATAGAAGCCGTGAGCTGCGCGGCAGCGGCAGCAGCTGCTACTGTTGCTGCCGCTGTTTGAGTGGAAAACAATTTATCTACCTCTGGTTGAAGTTCGTGGGCAAGAGCGGTGGTGAGGGCGGGGTAAGCGTCCAAAGTTTGGTGCCACGACAGGATGATAGCCGCGATTTCGGATGTAGTAAAGGACACTGCTACTGCCCCTGGTGCTGATTTATCAATCCGGCTCTTGGTGCTCTTCTTCCCCCCACCCTCATATGAAACTTCAGCTACTCCTTCCCCATCCTCTATCTTCCCTTGCTGCTGCTGCTGCCGCTCCACTGCACGTGCCTTGATGGGTGCTTCCATCTCTCTAAGAAGATCATGAAGGAAAGCCTTGCTCACTGCATAAACCCCTGCTACAGCCAATGCTCCTTGCTCCCTCTTGGCGCCCACACACCGACATTCCGCCAACAGAAGCGCGGCTTCTGACGAGGACGAAGAAAGGACGGGGGGGAGGACGCTCAACACATCCAACCAACCCCTCAGCAAAATACATTCCTCCACCTGTCCTTCCAACTCTCTCAGTACTGATTCGGCCACCACAAGCTGTTTTCCTACCAAAATTGCATGAGGAAAAGACTGTCTTATAAACTCTAACGGTCGGTACACCTGCATCTTCCTCGCGCGTTCAAATTCCAAAAAACCATTCTGGGCAAAAAATCCGTCCAGGCACTCACGTTGTGTCCGATTAAAAGCCAACGGGACGTACTCCCTCCCACGCAACGAACCCACCAACCTCTTTTCATGTAGGAATCTAGGTAGTGCTTCTTCCATCATGCCCTCGTCAAAGCCATAAATCTTAATCAATTCACCGGTGGAGATAGGGCGAGTAACTCCTGCGAGCACTCCGCGGATTCGAGCGAGTTGCGTCTCTTCGTATGCTGCTGTGAAGAGGATACCATGCTTTAATTTTGCTGCTGGTCGGCTGTTTCTGGAGAGAAGGCGGGTCTTGATGGCTTCTTCAGTAATGGGTACAGGAAGATTGAAAACTTGTACGGCCAAAGTCGCCATGGAGACCTTCCCGCCAGCACCAGGAAGAGTGTGAGATAAGACCTCTTCCACCACTCCATCTAGGTGCCATGCTGTTATTAGTTCTCCGTTGATCAAGAAAACCTCTGGGTCGTTTAAAACAATGTCTGCTGCTGCCTTTTCGATGTGGGATATGTCTACATTCAGAAGGGGTTGGGCGTCTGCGAGGGAAAGGCGGCCACCGGCAGAGAGGAGCTCGTCTTGTAACTCGAGGGAGAGCTTTTGTGGTGTAACGAATTCCTTGCCATTTGTAGTGTAGATTATGTCGAGGAGGCCGAGCTTGACTAGTTTCATTATGATTTCTACGCAGTTCCGTTCGCTGAGCCGGTGGGTGGTGTCTTCTTCTTGGACAGCGGCGAGCTCCCGTTGTAGGGCCAGGATTTCTTCCATGGTGCTCGCTCGGATTGCTTCTTCTGCAAATTGGTTGCAGTATGTAATGATGCTGCCGCCGCGGAAGGAGAATAGAAGCGCTCCTCAGACGGACGAGCAGGGTAAGGAGTTGGCGTGGCGTTGGTGGGGAGGTGGAGGCGTCGATGATGTATGATTGCACTTCGAGGACGTAGCGACGGCGAAATAGCAGTAATAATTGAGATGGTGCCGCCCGGATCGGCTCCCAGAGACGGTTGAGGAGCCTGAGTGTGAGGATTTTGCGGGTCATGAGAACGTGTGTGTGGTAGCACTTTGCAAGTTGAGAACAAGTCAGCCCCCCGCTTTTGGCGATCGCCGTCATAATGACCAGTACGAATTTGATATGGCCTTGGGAGCTCTAGCGTTATTATTTGAGTAAGGGGAAATTCAAGAAACAGATTTGTACAACATCTCTTGGACCCTCAAACGTCTTGCGTCCAACAATTCGCTTATTTTACAATATTTTAGAATTGTAATTGAAAAATAGCAAGGTCGCCGTCAACTGATTGGAACGGAGGCGTGGTGTAGTGGTTATCACGTTTGTTTTACGTACAAAAGGTCGAGGGTTCAATCCCCTCCGCTTCTACACTTTTTTAATATTATGTCCAGCGCTTTCAGGCGGTCTTGTATGAATTGCCCTGCGCACTACACAAGTCGGGACACACGAGACACGTTGTCTCTCCCCTGTGCGATCTCCGACGAAATGCATTTGGCCCATCGCGAGAGGGGGCAAGACAATGGATACCGTGATTTCACTGCAGTTACCCCCCTTTTAGCCGCTTTATATTTGCTCCTCGCCTAATATGTGAAAAGATAAGAGGATGACAGTTTTGTTGGGAAGCGCCATCATGGGGGTACGTCGCACAGCGCGCTTTAACTGCCTTGCCGCAGGCCTGGCTGTGACCATGTGTGACCATGTGTGAGACAGGAGCGCCATAGCCATGGGTCAAATTCCACTAGGTAACATAATTCTATGACAAATTATAATGTTTCATGCTGTAAATGTTGCTTATGCTCGATTTCTGGCGTCAGGGCGCCGTACATACCAGGTAAGACTTCCAAGAGTACTTGCCGAGCCCCGGCATTGTCAATGCCAAAAATGACACTGATAAGACGCCTTCCGCAGGCATTTATATCGGAAATAATCAACAGAGGAAATTATTCGCATTTATCCATTAATAACTGGTTCATAAGATACAATTCAGTAAGAAAAGTACCTTCCACGAGGCATCAAAGAGCAGTTGCCTCTCTTCAGCCTCTTTTAAAGCCTCCTGTCTGGCGTAAACCTGCTTTCTCTCATCGAAACAACATAAGGAACGCATAAACCCACCAAAATTATAGAGAATATCTGTACTATCTTTACCTCAGTGTTGAGGTGCCAAAACAGCGGTTGTTAATTCAAAATGACCCAAAAAGAGGACGCAAGGAGGGCGAGTCGTGATCGCATGCCCCACCGTCGCTCTCTCCTCCGCCCCCCCAGCCGCCTGAGCTTCTCTCGAGCAGCCAAACTTGCGTTGCTTGGTTTGCATGACCATGCGCACTCCAAATGCCTCGGAACCACTCTCTCCACAATTTACAGTGAGAATACATGCCGGTGTGTGGTGTACCCGTGGCTCTGCGGCTGCCCTTTCATCCCGCCGTCCGATCGAGGCGAGCTGAAAAAAGCCTTGCATCTATTACCATCACTATGTATGCTCTCTGTGGATGTGTCCTGCTTGTCACCACACTCAGGCTGCATCTCATGCCTCTCGCCTCCTTCTGCTCAACTCTCACGCACATTTACAAGCTTCAGCCCTGACGCCCCCTCTCGCCCTCACCACACACCCACACACTGTCATACAGGCTTGTTGTTTGGTCAAGGAGTGGCACACGAAGGAGGGCAGCCAGAAGCAGGGGATAGGAACGCAGACAGTACCAAGCCTACGCGCAAGAATGTCGGCTTCCGTCGTCAGTGCCCTCGGGGCTGCAGCCCGAGCCGCGGGGCGGGCTTTTGAGAACGCAGGCAAGCTTTTAGAAGTCACCCCTTATGTCGAGCACCTGGCCCCGTCGACCAAGGTTCTGTCGCATGCTGGCAAGAGCCCCGCAATTCACGAGACCGTTTTTGTCGCCCCATCCGCCAGCATAATCGGTCATGTCCAAGTCGGCAAGGGTTCCTCGGTGTGGTACGGCGCCACCTTGCGTGGCGATGTCCACAGCATCACAGTCGGAGAACAAACGACGATCGGCGACCGCGCAATCGTGCACGTAGCCAAGCTTCGTGGTGATGCCCCCACCAAAATTGGGAGCCGTGTCAATATTGGCGCTCGCGCTGTCATCCATGCCTGTACGCTCGAGGACGAGTCTACCGTGGGAGCCGGGGCGCAGGTTCTGGATAAGGCTGTAGTCAAAACGCACGCGGCCTTGGCGCCTGGTGCAGTGCTTACCCCTGGGAAGACTGTGCCATCGGGGCAGCTTTGGGCGGGAGTACCTGCCAAATTTGTGCGTGAATTGACGGCGGAGGAGATTGCGAATATCAAGCGGGAAGCCGTAGCATCTTTCGAGCTGGCGACAGTGCACAAAGCAGAGACGACCAAGGATTATTTGCAGGTGATGGAGGACGAGGCGGCCTGGAAGGACAAACAGCAACGATCACCTGATTACTGGCCTCGGCTGAAGGGGGATGCGATCCGTGACCCGGCAGAGATTCCGGGATTTGGTGTGCCTGGGCGTATTTTTAATCATCCTCTGACGACGCCCTTGCCGGAAGGATCGGACGGTCGGCCACAGGGAGGGGAGAGGGAAAAGTAAATGAGGAAAGGGAAGAAGTCAGAAGGAAGATAAAGGATAGGGGAGAGATGGAGGTGGTGTATGGGATATAGTGTAGTGCACGCGTGTGTCTTGGTTTTTTTTGGGGGTGGAATTCTGACGTGCATATTTTAATTGAAGGTGGAGGTGAGAGATAGGATGGGTCTTCGCCCATGCATCAGTAGGAAAAGACATTGTGATCGGAAAAGAAGAAAGAGAATGAAAGTGGGAAATGCGGCGACGTCAACTAAGAAGCAGCCACAATTTAGGGGATTCATACAAGCAAGCATAATATCTTGATTTTTTTGAATTGTTTGCGCTTCTTTTTTGTGTTACCCTTAGTTCCCCACGATAACCTGTTTCTTTTGTCGTATAAGTGTACATGCCCCTCATTTCTAGTGCTTCATCTTTCCATCTACAATCTTCTCCTGTCCTCCGCCGCAATATGAGAAAGCTTCTTCTAGCAAGGTCAGGTCGCCCTTTTTGGTGACACGGCACGCTGACAAAGACGTACGTGGAGAAGAAGAGATCGGTGCCGCTGTTATATTTTCCTCTGGCTTCTGTGGCTCCATGGCCACCGGCGACGGGAGCAACGGTGATGGCGCCGGGGCTGACGGTGAGTCTTGCGCTTGAGTCACGAGAGATTGCTCTCGGAGACTTTTTGCCGGACTCAAGCTCACTATATTGGCTTTTGTGGAGGATGACGGAGACATAGGATGCGTTAGAGGGGCCAAACAAGTGTCAGACTTGATGGTCATGTGCTTTGGAGTAAGAGGATATGATGGTCTTGAGGTTGACCTCGACGAGGAATCACTCAACCATTTGACAGCCTTCGTCACTGCCGCGTCCTCCATGCGTGAGGCCAGTTTCTCCTCGAAGGTTGGCTCGTAAATTGGATCGTCCTTGGCAGCTGCCGACGTCGCCTCCGATGTGAGGGTCCCATTGCTGGCCGCTGACAAGTAGCTGCTCTTGCGTCGTTCCATAAAATAGACCACTGTAGTCGTCGAGGCGCCTTTCAACTTTTCTGCTTGTCTCGGCCGTAGAACGGGACATTCTCTCAGTTTCGGGTGGCTAACGGCAATGACATTTCGGACTCGATAAGAGGAAGTGGTCTGAGACAAGATTGACGGCAATGTAGAAGAAGACGAAGACGTGGGAGAAGAAGGGCTATCTCCCTGCTGGCCAGACATTGACGAGGAATCCATGTGCATTAAGGGCGTGGATACACTAGTGCTTGCCGACAAGATAGGTGATACTCCACCGCTGAACGCTCCGGAATGAGTGCACATGTAGAAGACAGTCTCATGGGCCGGTGGGATCATGTCCCAAGAGGCCAGTCTTGCGTGTTGCTGCTGTTTAACCAGACCGACCGTATCCATCAAGCGTGTCGTGGGAAGGCCGCCACTGAAATGGGTAGCACGACTGTGGTAGGCATGCCAATTCTTTTCCTCATCTTCAGTACCTTCATCTTCGACAACGTCTTTTTCTCCGTCGGATATCTCGCAGTCGTCTCGTCCATCCTGTGTCTTCTTCTCCGCATCCTCTCCTTCAGTCCCAACCCCTGAGGCGCGTTTGATGTTGTGCTCTGCCGCCGAACCTGTCGCTCCAGCTGCGGTCTCCTTGGTACCGTCCTTCAACTCCTTCGCCAATGTTGCGGCCATGAGCAGACGGCGAAATTTTGCTTGGATGGCGCCCTTTTTGTTCTCCCTGCCTCCTTCTAGGGAGGGGTTTGTCTTTTCATGTCGGTCCTGGGACTTGAAGAGGTTCTCCAGCGTTCCTACAGCGCCTACTCGAAGTTTGGCGTGCTGCTGGGCCGAAAGATTGGAGATCATGATGCTGCAATGACGTTGGATAGCTGCGTTGGGCGACTTGGACAAAGTCATGATGGCCTCCACCGCGCCGTCTTGTGCTGCCAGTAGGGGGCGACACTCTTGGCAATGTGAAAAATTGCATAGTGCTCCCGATGCATACCGTTGCAGGACTTCTCTCCGCTCTCCAACTTTGCCCGATGCCGACAAGATGATGAAGACAAGAAGCTCGAGTGCGCCGTTAAGGGCCATCGCCACCAGCAAATCATCCGATGACTCGCTCAGCTGTAGCAAACCCAGCACCGTACGCCATACGACCACATCTTTCTTGTCTGTTATCCCATTCCCCAGAAGGAATCCTTTTTTTAGAACGATGGTCAATGCCTCTATGACACCCACGGACACGAGATGCAAGCGACGCCCCTCTGTCCGGGCCAAGTTGGCAAAAACTATGGCAATGCTTTTGGCTAATCGCGCCCCGTAAGGCGGCGGTGCATCTTGTTGTTGCTTGACTAGCTGTACCAAAGCTAACATCCCCCCGTCTTCGACTATATGGTGTTGTGACGCTGGAATCCATGAAAGCCGCTCCAGTGTCGTTGCCAGCATGGTCTCGAGCAGCAAGGTTTTAGGTGCTTGGTGCGGCTTCTCTACCTTCCCCGTGCCCAACCGTCGCAATAGGACAACGATCGCACATACAACCTGCGTTTTGGTCATGGCCTGTCGGAGCTCCTTGCTTAGAGCAAATCGATGCAGAATATAGATACAACACTCGATGACATCCCTGCCACTAGTTCCACTGTGACTTCTTCTTCTGTCTCCGTCCTTCAACTCGCAATGACTATTACTACATTCATCACTGTCGACATCAGTACCCAAAAAACCGCTCGACAAGACTCGAAACATTACGACATGGAGAATACCGGCTTGGAGCAGCACCGTCAAGGGGAAATGAGACAGAGCGAGGCAGGTCAGCGCGCGCAGCGCTGCCACTGCTGTTGCCTCGTCCTGATTTTGCTGCGCCAAGAGGACCATCGCCTGCGGGATGGATTCCTTGGGCATATGCGCGCGGCAGGCAGCAAGCAGAGCAATCTTGGCGACGGCATGGGCGCATACGATTTGGACGGCGGCATCACCCGACGTGCACATGACCTTGACGACGCCCAGAGCCCCGGCCTCGGTTGCAAGCACGGCGGTGTCTGCCTCCAGTAGCAAAAGATTTAGGACCGCCGCACCACATAAAGTACGAGTGGTAATGACGTTAGACCGGATCAGGCTGCAGAGCCCTTGCATACTATTCCTCTTCGACGCGATCTTGGCCCTGCCGATGGGATGCAACGACAAGGTCCAAAAAGCCTGTGCGCAAATCTTCAAACACACTTCCGAGTCAAGCCCACACAGTGAGGCCAGCCCTTGGGTGATGCCACAGTCGATGACTTTCGCAGTTGTTTCCTCCGTGATCAGGTTCAGTAGGGCCCGCGCACACACCTCTCGAGTTTTCGTTGTGACGGCGCGGACCAACGCAATCATGAGCAATGCACCCACAGCTCCTTGATTCACCATGATGTCTCGGTTAAGCGTCGTACGCGCTACTGCCTCGGCTTCAGACCCACTGCTGCAAGCTAAGTTGTGAAAACACCAGGCACAGTCCATCTGCGTTTCATCGCTGTACATATTAGAGAGTTGGGCAAGAAGCAGCACCACATTGCGTTCCACCATGTGATTGCGCACATGAGGATCAAAGGATAGGTTGCAAAGGACCGTGGCGCAGCGCTTCCGTGTGGCTATCTCTTCTTTCCTGGCGAGTAAGAAGATGGCATCCAAGATCCCGGCGTCGAAAAGGTGGGGAATGTGCTGCGCCGAGTACGAGAGCGACGCAAAGATGGCTGCCGCCGCATGCTGGGTCTTATCCCCTCTAAGTCCTTCATCTGTAACGGCGTGGATGAGCGCATGTACAACTCCTTGATTGATCATCTCTGCCTTGATATCGTCGTTATGAAATGAAGTGAGTGCTAGCGCAGTTGTAACGCTTTCCAACAGTACCTCATCAGTCGCAGCCACCAACAGGCGGGTAAGGCAGCCTACAACGCCGTCTTGCACCATGCGCTTCAAGAATAAATTGTTGTTATCCCCCTGCTTGTTGGCACTCACGACGTTGGTTGTGCTGATTTCACCGCTACTGCTGTTGCTCTTATTGAGGCTGCCACTGCTGATATTGCCATCAGTTGTGGCGATGGCCATAAGATTGGCCAAGGCCGTGGCACACCGAGCTTTGAGATTGATGCTGACGGCTGATGGGGCTTCTAAATCACACAATTGCACAAGGCGTGGCACTAATCCCGCCATGACAGCATGGAAACGCCGCGGAGTGCCACATGCCAAATTGCTATACAAGCAGGACAGGTACTCCAACAGGATTTCATCGTCGCTGCAACCATTGTCCTCGTCGCCGCTTTCAAGACATTCTGCTAGGCGTAATACACATGTAAGACAATTTTTGTAGTCGAGAACAGAACTGTGGTGGTTTTCAGCGCTCAACAGATTGCAAAAGCTGGCTACGACGCTGTGCCTTTGCCGCCGGCGTTTTGGATCTCTCGAGGCCAACAAAGTATCGCTCAGCTTGATTAGAGCGGGAACCGTCTGGTGCTTGATCAGCAAAAGTGTACTGTCTTGAAAGGACGTGAAAGCATGCAATGCCTCAGCGCATGCATCTAAAACAGTATGGTCGGACGTTTGCTCCAGGATGTTGAGGATGGCTCGGACGGCGCCGTCTCGAATTGTTGTACGTCTGGCCTCCACTTCTAGACTCAGGTACTGCAGAGTAGTTGCAAGGCAAGTTAGCAGAGGAAGATTGTGCTGCTGGGGCTGTTGTGACAGTATTCTCTGCTCCTCGTCGTCCTTGTTCACAGTGCCACTGACAAACATGCTGGTACAGCTGTTACTCTTAGAAGGTGGTCGTGTTAGAGAAACAATGCACGCCATCACACCGCGGTTGATCATTTCACTGCTACATGTCTGGGCACACGCAACGTTATGGAATGCTACAGCCACATTATACTGCAAGACTCCGTCCGCAAAGGGGAAAATGTGGCGCTTCACGACGTCCACAAGTCCTTCCTCCAGAATCCGAAGCCGCATGCGGTAAATGACACTTAGGTTGGCGATGGCGCGGCCCACAACCTGAGAGGGATCCATCTCCTGGCAGGGCGTGTCATATGCGGAAAATAAACCCTTTAGGACGCGATCCAGACCCTGGTAGCTCTCCGTGACACAGGTCAAATTGTAAAGCCCTTGCAAGCTTGTGATCCATATGTCGCGTTCAGAAAACGTCAGAAGCAATGTGCATAGCGCACCAACAGCCCCTTCCTCTGCCAAGCGCGGCTCCGTACCGGACTCCAGCGACAGGTTGCAGAGGGAGGCCGCACATGACAAGGCCACCCGAGGGCTCTTTGTATTGAGAGCCACCTGGGCAATGATAGCACATGCACCCACTTGAACCAACTCCGCCCGGAAATTAGGATTATGGGAGAGGGAATAGAAGGCAGCCGCACAAAACCGGCGCGTCAGGCTATCATCACGGGAGGCAAGTGCAGCCAGCGCTTGGATGGCGCCTTCGCGAGCAATGAGGGCCATATTGCCTTCGTCCATGCACCAATTTCGCAATGTCAAGGCCATCCGCTGCCGCAAATCAAGCTTCTCAAGCGCCACCATCCCCACCACGTCGCCGAAAGCGAAGCCTGCATCGTCACCATCGAATAGAGCGTCATTGCTGCCGCTTGCTTCCCGGGTTATGTTGCCAGCCGCAGTGGTGCCCTGGTCGCGAGGGTGCTTGCTCTTGTCTTGCTGACTGCAGTCCGGCGTGTGGTGGGGAATATCCTTCAAGGGACAAGTCATGCTGCACGGATCATTGCGAGAGCGATAGAGCATACCTGGCACATTATTGCTAAAGTTGAATGTGAATCCACAAAACTTTTGGTCCCCGAAAGCTGCCGCATGATGTTGCTGGGGCAACAAGGCCGTCGACAAGCTCAGTGGGGAGGTGAAATCTGATGCCTCGTCATGCTGATCGTCGTCGTGCGAGTTTTCAGAGGAGGAGGAAGAGGAGGAGGAAGAGGAGGAGGAAGAGGAGGAAGAAAGTGGCGTGCTAAGTACGAGGCCGCGTGGGTGGGTTTGGGCTTGGGGAGGCAATGGCGAGGCCGGCCCTTGTCTTTTTATCCTTCTGGTAGTCGTGGCCGCCTTCATGACCTGACAAAGTCGTGCCTGTGGCTGGCAAAATAAAGGCGAGGACTTATCAAGTCAGAAATGTAAAAAAATCTAGAACAAAGCACCATAAGGCACCCAAAATGATGCGGCTATGTGCGAAAAAGCTGCGCACAGGGAAAGGGAAGAAACGGCAACCTGCGAAGCGAAGGGAGAAGACGTTTGATGCCCTCCGAGTGTCCAGCGCACGCGAACGACTCTTCGGGGACTAGCCGTTGAGAGAAAAGCATGAGTAAGACGTAGTTCCTTCAGTTAGCGTGTGCAGCGCACCTTTGCCGACATCTTTTCTTGGTGTCACGTTGGAGCCATCCCAGAGCACCAGCGTCATCGCTCACTTTCGCTCTCATTCAAAAAGAAACTGCATCACCAGGCCCTGACTCCTTCCTCTTCACACCACCCACCATGTCCACATAGACACACGCCCACTTCGTCTACTGCTAAGCGTTAAGCAATAATGTCGGAAGAGGTATGTGCGGGATGTGGTATTTTGGGTCAGTTTCTGTGGGCCGTGTCCCTATCATCTTGATTTGTCCCATCTTCTTCATCCACGCGATTAACTACTATCACAACGCACTCGCTCACTCTCTGCCCGTACCCAACGCCGAGCAGAAGTACTTGATCTTCGGGAAGAACGGATGGATCGGGGGAAAGCTCATCGACCTGCTTAAGCAGCAAGGCAAAACGGTGGTGTTGGGCCAGTCCCGCCTCGAGAACCGCGAGGCGCTCTTCGCAGAGCTGGACGAAGTTAAGCCGACCCACGTCTTGGACGCAGCGGGCGTGACGGGCCGCCCGAATATTGATTGGTGCGAGACGCACCAGGTGGAAACGATTCGTACGAATGTCATAGGAACGTTGAATCTGGCGGAGGGATGCCATCTGAAGGGGATTCACATGACGTTGTATGCCACGGGATGTATTTTTGAGTACGACGAGAAGCACCCTATCGGAGGCCCGGGTTTCACGGAGGAGGACTCGCCTAACTTCTTCGGGTCATTCTATAGCAAGACCAAGGCCTATATGGAGGACATGTTGAAGAGCTACAAGAACGTGTGCATCTTGCGGGTGCGCATGCCCATCTCTGATGACCTCAATCCCCGTAATTTTGTCACCAAAATTGTGAGCTACGACCGCGTGGTGGACGTACCTAACTCCATGACGGTACTGACGGACCTCTTGCCAATCTCCTTAATTATGAGCCAGCGCAAGCTCACAGGTACGTGGGGAGGGAGGAAGGGAGGGAAGGAGGGAGGGATAGAGGGAAGGAGGGGACTTGGAAGATGTGAGGGTGTATGGCTCACTCCCCCTCTCTCCCTCCCTCTCTTCCTCTCTCTCAAGGCATCTACAATTTCACCAACCCCGGCGCCATCTCTCACAACCAAATTCTGACCCTGTACAAGAAGCATGTCGACCCGTCCTACACCTGGCAGAATTTCACGGTACGTTCCTCCCCCCTCCCCCTCTCCCTCCCTCCCTCCCCCCCTCGGCTTTCACTTCTCCTGACCCCTCCCTCCTCCCTCTTCCTCCCCTCCCTCCTTCCTCTCCTCCTTCAGATCGAGGAACAAAACAAGATTCTTGCCGCCAAGCGCTCCAACAATGAGCTGGACACGACCAAGTTCTGTGCCGCGCTTCCCGATATTCAAATTCCTGATATCCATGCAGCCTGCGAAGGGGTGCGTACCCCTCCCTCCCTCCCTCCCTCCCTCCCCTTTTCCCTCCTCTCCTTGGGCGCCGCATGACCGCATGACCAAGTATTGTGCCATGCTACCCGGGTATAAAGGTTCTTGACAGTCATCTAAGAGCCGTACACCGGGACAAAGGAGGGCAGAAACCAGGGAGGGAATGAGGGGAGAAGGAGCAGTAGAAAGCATATGGTATTTTAATCTCCCATTGCAACAAGCCCTGTGATTGTCACTCCTCACGACCCTCCCTCCCTCCCTCTCGTCCTCTCTCCCTCTCTCCGTTAGGTCTTCAAGCGCATGAAGGTCAATTTGGAGGCGGAGGGCGTGTGGCCCGATAAGCTGCCTAAACGCACCAACCACCTGGCACCCCCCTCCTCCTAAGCAAGCGTCTTTATCTCGCTTGCTTCCCTCCTTCCATTTCTTCTTGATTCCTTCCCCTCCGCGCTCCCCTTGTGGGAAAGAGAGGTATGAGGAGGAGGAAGGGAGGGATAGAGGGAGACTCACAATGTATGCTATTTACTTGATGTACTTTGGAAAGTGTTGAAGCGTATCTTATGGTAGGACGAATGAAATGGAGGCGAATGCGAGAATGGAAGGAGGAGAGGGAAGCAAAAGTAGAAGAAGTAGAAGCAAAAAAGGAAGAAGAAAAAGAATACAGAAGAGGAAGATGAGGAGGAAGATGAGGTGTCGTCAGGGACCTGACCCCTCACTCCAAGCCTTCAAGTCGAATAAAACAGCGATCAATTGAAAGATGATATAAGACAAACAGCAGAGGATATTGAATTAGACTCCAATCCCAACGTGCCCTTGCATTCTCTGGTTACCCCACGGAAAGAATCCACCCCCCCGACAAGAACGAAAAAGAACCACGAACACGATGGCAGCACGAAAAGCTGCCGAAGCAATTGCAGCTGTAGCACCTTCAGGATCGCGAAAGGATCGACATAAGCTGTACTGAATTTGATTTCAGGTTCCTGATCTCATCCATTTTTCCTTTCACTTCTCGCCAGAACACGTAAAAGCTGCTGCTTCCACTCGCAGTGGTAGAGGGAGGCCAGTGCAGTCATGTGCCTGTTGCGTATCATTACCAACCATGCGCATCCACCTTCTTTACAATACCGTGTCTTCATCATGAAGGACATACATCCACCCTATCCCTCGACAGAGAGGCTCCATGTCTTCATCCTGAACCCCCCCCCTTTAAACATTAAAGCTCTCCCCACACCCACACGAGCCCTTCGCGTTTGGATTGTGAAATGTAAACTCTCTCGACAGCTCCGTCTCTTCAAAGTCCATTCTCGTGCCGACCACGTGCATTAATGCAGAGGGCTCCACGAACACAGTCACCCCTCCCACAGTCACCTCCTCGTCAAATTTCGGCCGGGTCTCGGTGTAGTTCATCGTGTAAGACAACCCATTGCAACCCCTCTTTTTCGTGCCCAGACGCACCCCCACCACGCTGGGGCCTTTAGAGGCGAGGAGCTCTTTGATACGAGCGACGGCCCGATCCGTGAGCTGGAGGGGGGCTGCGCGGGTGCGACGGGTAGGAGGGTACGAGGGGGAGGAGTTGGGGGGAGTAGGGCCGGTCGTGCTGCTGTTGCTATTGTCGTCATAACGAAGGGATTGAGAGGATGAAGAAGCGGTCGCGGTGGCAGTGGCGGTGTTTGTTCTGGGTTGCGGGCCGGTGGAAGATGGGAATGATGAAGGTGCTTGGTGCTCATGTTGCTGGTGCTGCTGGCTCGCCCCAGACATGTTGTCGTGGCTGATGACGGCGGCCACGGTGGACGCCCAAGCTCTTTGCTGCTGCCCTACTATTGTCACCGCTGGTGTTGTCGTGGGTGCTCGGGCCATTGCCAAGGAGGAGGCGGCAGCGGACGTTGCTGCTAGAGAGGCCATTCCTACAGCGCTCGCGCACGCAAGAGACGAAGAGATGGACGAAACTCCCCGTCCTCCTCTCATGCCCTGCGTTATCACCCTCTGGATCAGCGCCGCGGCGGTGCGGGACGTGGACTTAGCCATGGCGTGTGAAGCGGTGCGGTGAGGTGGTCTTGGGTATGCCCGTAGCTAGCTGCTAGTTGGACGAGACGAGATTGTCTGCACTCCTGGTGATATCAGCAAGCGACTCTGGGGCTGCCTGTCGCGGGGGCTATAGGAGAGAGGAGTGATGTGCTTGTGTGTGGATACATGGATCCATTCGGCACGGGAGTGGAACGAGGCAAAGGAGACTGGAATTGAGGCGAAATGGGAGTGCAAGACCGCCGAGTCGGGCCGGGTCGGGCCGGGTCACTTTTTCTGACCGTCTCCATTTTCGAGGAGCGGAGCGTACGCTTGGTCCCGTAGCTTTGCCTGCGTGTCATCGGCAACGTAATGCACGGTATGAAGGCCCTGTGCCTTGCTCTAGGCCTTATATTTTGTTGACTGAAGGGCTCTAAGTGTTGACCCTATTGAAGGGGCATGGGAATGAATTCTGCTTGCCTTTTTTTGTGGTGAGGAAGGGTGTCCGAGGGGATCGCGTGGGGCGAGTTCGATTGTCCGCCAGAATTTTGCCTCTTGGGCATGGTGCGATGGTTAAATATACAGCGTTAAATTGGACACTGCAAGATCAAGGGTCCACTTTGACGCCGCCCTGGATAAGGATGCCGCGTTTGTGGTCTGTTTAACGTTCGACGGGACGAGAGGTCCCTTCCAAGAAGAGATATGAGCATAGGAGGCCAAGCTTCGATACGAACGGCGTACACAAGCATAAATTGAAAAGAAGAAAGGGATCATGACCCCCGGGCGAATGGCCAACATGAGAGTTTTCTAATGACAACATTTGCACGAGGATTTCACCCCCCTGCCCTCTCTCTGTTTCATCTCTTGCCACTGGACGAAGCCAGAGCAGGAACAATTGGCAAATCCTTCTTAATCTCTGTCTTCTTTGCTTTCATTTGAGATTTTACCACTTACCTCTCCTTTCTCATCTCCTCTCCTCCCATCCATTACATCACCCCCCTACGATCGCAACGCCGCCTTCTTTCTCTTCAGTTTGATGGCATCCCAATGCTCCTGCACCTTCTTCGAGTATCCCTTTTCTCGCTTCTGTTGCGTTACCGTCTTGCCCACAACTTGTACAACGTCTTCATCTTCCAAAGTGTGGGTCAAGCCGCAGCGTTGGGGATCGTATTTGGTGCTCCGGCCCCACACCAAGGCGTAGTTGAAGATTTCGAAAAGCTCTGTGCATGATGAGGAAGGAAGAAAAAGGTACAGGAAAACGGGAAGGACAGATTTAGAGAGGGACCACAGAAAATTGTCAAGGCAGGTGCGCCAATAAGTATGCACACTGAAACAAAAGGAAGGAAGGGTGCAGGTTGGAAGAGAGGGAGGGAGGGAAGGCAGGACATGCCTTTTGAAATACTCTCGCACGCCACCTCCACTGTAATGCCCCTCCGCTCCGAGGACAGGACAAGTGGCTCAAGGAAGACGGGAGGACAGCCCCGTCGCTTTGTGTAGACGCGGATCAGGCCCATGTAGTCCCACATTCGTTCGAGCAGCCGCTGTCCAGGAAGGGAGGGAGGAAGGGAGAGAGGGAGGGCCTTGTAAGTAACAAATAAAAGGGGAAAGCAAATCAAAGTGACAGCAATTGTCATGCGCCCTTCCGCTGGGAAAAGAGCCAGCAGCCACGCTATCATTCTCCCCCCCCGGCCCCCTTCCTCCCTTGTTTTACCTCCAAATTCAGCTTATGCCGGACCGAGATGACGATGGCATCAGGCTCCCGGGCGAGCTTATCTACGTCCTCGATTGTGATGGTGTCGATTTTGTTGTAGGCATACAAACAACGGATGTATTTCCTAAGAGAGGGGGGGGGGCAAGAGGGGAGGGAAGACGGGAGAGGTGAGTGCTGACCAGCTCGTCCTCGAGAATGGAGGGAGGGAGGGAGGGAGGGAGGGAGGGAGGGAGGGAGGGTGAGATGGATGGGTGCCACCTACTTACCGATTCCCTTCAATCACGTCGATGACTTCGTCCGTGCTGACGTCCTCCCGGATCAGCATCTCGCAGTTATGTATCTTATATTCGTACAAGATGCGACCGACCGTTAAGGCGGGGTCCGGGCCGAGCATGGTCAGTGGCACCTGAAGGAGGGAGGGGGGGAGAGAGGGAGGGGGGGAGGGAGGGAAGAAAGGTAAATGGGTTGTGTAAGTGTCAATATTTTGTAAGTACTTGTTTTAATTTTCATTTTATTTTTTTATTCTCACCTTTATTTATAAATAAAATCAAAATGTTTTTTTTGCGATGGTTGGCCATTTAGCCGATGGGGAGGATGAGCGAAGGGTGAATGAGACGTACCGTCGAGTTGAACTTGACTCCCCCATCTTTCTTCTTCTTGAAGTAAATGTTGGGCGGCTTCTTATTCAAGCGCAGGCCCACGGTCTCCAACTCCCTCTCGAGGATGGCCCGATGGTTGTTCACTTGCTCCTTCCCCCCATCCAGCACCATCAAAACTAAGTCGGAGGAGCGGGCGACGGCGATGACTTCGCGCCCTCGGCCTTTGCCATGGGCCGCGCCCTCGATGATTCCTGCGGAATTGTCGTTGGTGAGCGGACAGAGGAAAGAAAGGAGGGAGTGAGAACAAAAATCTAGCATCGTATCACCTGCATGTGTTGTGGAAAAAGATGAATGACCTCGCTTGATCCCGGAGCTTCTTCTCTTGCTCTCTCCCGCCCGCCCTCCCTTCTCACCCGGCAGATCGAGCAGCTGGATCTTGGTATCGTTGTAAATGATGTTCCCCGGAATGCATGTCAAGGTCGTAAATTCGTATGCGGCAGCCTGAGACTCTGAAGTGGGTAAGGAGGGAGCGTGGGAGGGAGAGAAGGGGGGGGGGGAAGGAAATAATGAAAACATAATATGTTTGGCTTTTGCTCTTGCATTTCAGAAATATAGGGAGAAGTGTACTATTTTCCCTCCTTTGCCCATCCCCCCTTCCCCCACGTACCCGTATCCGTCAAGGTGTTTAATAAGGACGACTTCCCCACTGAAGGAAAGCCGATCAGCGCAACCCGCCCGTCCCCACTCCGCGCCACTTCAAACCCTGTTCCAGATGAGCCGGGGCCCTTGCTACTTGTTTCCAGCAACAGCTCTGAACGAAGCTTGGCCAAACGGGCTTTGAGCGCGCCGAGGTGATGCTCCGTGGCCTTGTTCTTTTGAGTGCGCGACATTTCTTCCTGTGGAAGGGGAGGGAGGAAAGGAGGAAAGGAGGGAAGGAGGGAGGGAGGGAGAGAGGGAGGAGAGGAGACAATGAGGGAGAGTGTGTGCGAAAGTGTCCGAGAATGGAAACAACACCAAAAGTCTTGAGCAACTAGCAAATGTTTGCGACGTCGTTCTGGTCGTCAAGCTAGAAGACATAATTTCAACTCTTTCACCCTCGCTCCCTTGCTCCCTCCATCCCTACCTCAATCTCCTTGATGCGGTCGACGATCCCCATGCTGCCGGGGGGGGGGGCGCACGGAGCGAACGGGAAAGATCTGACTTTATCCTAGTCTGTCTGCTTGATATGTGCCTGTCTAAGCGAGTTGCATGCATGAAAGAATGAGTGAGCTTAGGAAAGGGGAAGGCGGGAGGGAGGGAGCAAGGGTGGGGAGGTCGCCTTGTAGAGAGGGCAAGTCTAGACTAGACGGCATGTCTTACAAATGTACCGGCCTCCACAAAGACCATGCGACGACAAAGCTTGGCTTCTTTAATCGGCCTTCCTGTGAGGCCTCATCTGACCTTGCCCTGTCACGCCCATATATGCACCTCCTGCACGCATGCTTTGAGTTTGCTTTGATCCTTGCCCTTTGGCTTGCATGCACAAGCGATCGCAGCGCTCGGCGTTTCCCGTGTTGCTTGAGAAAGAAGACACGTCTCCTCCCGCTCCTGCCGCTATAAAGGGATAAATAGGCTAGGCAAGGGTTATGTGAGGGCTCAGCCTCTCGCCAAAACTCGTCCGATGCGCCTCACGACCTCCCAGGAGTCCTCCTTCGACCCGTCATAAAGCAAGCAATGCAATAGAGCTGACCAAGTCCACGCAATCTCAAACCCTTCACACAGGCACCAGTGAGAGCTTGTACCATCTATCATGATTTCCTCGTTCTCGTCAGTCACGGCGGCTGCCTTTATCCGTCGCGGTGCTCGTCCAGCTAGCCTCTTTGCTCGCCCCGTCCTTTCCCTCTCTCGACGCAACGTAAGCGTGGGTGCCCAGGTCCCGGCCGTCCAGCTCAAGGAGGTACGCCCATTCACGAGCCATATAGATGCGGTTATTTTGCCCTCGCTCCCGAGTGGTTGCGTGTGTGTCTAGCTAGAAAACACAGGGTTTGTGCATAGAAGAGGAATGTATCGTAAAAACTTGCTTAGGTAGAGGAATGAGAGGCAGAAGAGGAGAGATGAAGGAATGTAGGGGTAGCGGGGATTTTAAATTCGTTAGAGTCTGCGATGGATGTTTTCCCGCATCGTATGATTCTTCCTCCCCACTCAAATACTGCCTGACCCCCGTCCTCTTTTCGATCTCATTCTTCCCCCCAACCTTTACCCGAAATCGGGCGAGTATAAAGGGTTGAATAGAACGGGTGCAGCAAGTAGAAAAGATACGGAAGATTACAAAAATTGGTCACAGGATATCGACAGTCTTTCCGAATCCCTTCCACTCTTCAGAATAATCTCATCCTTCCTGAACGTAAAATCCTGCTATCCCTCTCCTCATCCCTCCCACTCTTACATCGCCCCTCGCTTGCCTTAGTACTCTTTGTTCACTCCCTCTTTCCTGTCTTTAACCATGTCCATGCGTACTCCCACATACCATCCGCTCCTCCCCCTCTCTATCCAAACAGGTCGTTGGCGACGATGTCAATGACGTTTTATCCACCAACTTTTTCAAAGGCAAGAAGGTGGTCTTGATTGGACTCCCTGCTGCCTTCTCCCCCACTTGCAGCGAGAAGCATGTTCCGGGGTATCTTGCTCACATCGAGGAGTTTAAGAAGAAGGGAATCGATAAGGTTGCTGTGCTTGCAGTGAACGACTTCTTTACCATGAAGGCCTGGGCCAAGACCCAGGGGGTAGGGACAAAGTTGACTTTTTTGGCGGATGGGAACGGCGAAATGACTAAAGCACTGGGCGTTGAGCTGGACTTGAGCAAGGCATTATTGGGAGTAAGATGCAAGAGGTTCTCGATGGTTTTGGAGGATGGGGTGGTTAAGGCCGCGGCGATCGAGCCCGATGGCACCGGATATACGGTAAGCTCGGCGGAGAACACGTTAAAGCAGGTGTAGGTGTGCCGTGCAAAAATAGCCATGGCCTTTTCTACAGGGGGATACAGATGAAATTCCAGGGGAATCATGCAATTATAGGCTGTCAAAGCGCAATATTGGGACCCTCGAATGGCCCTCGAGTGGTGCGGAACGGACCATCGATACGAGAGATGAGAGATCTCTTGATCTCAAGTATATCAACGTCTTGGTTATAGAAATAAGGCTAAGGCTTCGTTTGCCTCGAAATGAAAGCCACAGTGTCCAGACCCCAACACTGCAAAGTTGTTTCTTTAGCCTCCCCCCCCCCCCTTTTCTCCTTCGCCTCCCATTGCCTTTCGGGCTCATGCCTGTTCGTGTTCTCTGAAAGGTTGTCGTTGTCTAAAATCTGAAAAGTATGGTACATATACTTATGTACCATGTTATCAATCGGCACTGGTACCATGCTGAGGCTGGCAGGTTCGGGGTTTGGCGAGGACTTGTGCCCGTCCCCGGAGGCCAACCGAAACGGCGAACCGGGCCATGCCTCCCGAGACGTTGCCGATTCAAACGCCCACCCATCCTTTTCCGCACCCACATCCTCCTACCATACGCACGTCCAACGCGTTCGATGGACATGCATACCAACCTAACATCTCCTAATAGCCTTTCCCACCTCATCTTTGCTTCTTACCTTCCCCCAGAAAAGTTGCCGCGGCCCAAGCACCCATCATTTTCCTTGCCCTGCTCGGCTTCTTGACTTCTCATCATCACTAGCCAGTCCGCCTGCGCCCTCGCAATTATCATCGTCGTCACGTCCTGATCGTCGTCGTCGGTGCGTGTTTGCTCCTTAAAAGTGCCGTCGTTGTCATCTTCCAGGGCACCCAGCCGTATCAACATCATCAGCAGCTTTAGCAGCAGGCGTCGGGTCGCACCGCGCTCTCCACCGGACACCATTGCGCCATTGCCCCACCTATCCACGCGTCAGAGTAGCAGCCACGAAGAGGAGGAGGACCAGGCCGCGTCGCCACACTACCGCGCCCACCACGCTACCTCAGGTGGAAGCAACGACGGAAACGCGCTTCTATTGAGTGGTGGTACGTTGGTGTCCGGGATTGTCCCTCCCTCCACCCCTCCATCGCTCCCCTTCTGTATTCCACCCTTTCCTCCCTTTCCGCATTTCATCTTTCCGGGCTCTCAACTGCCACCACTTTCTCTCTCACACAACCACCAAAATTTGCCACCTCACAGACAACTGTTTATACTCCTTTCACAGTGCTTGGCGTCTCATTTTTTTCACTTTCCCACCAACCGTACTCCCAATCACCCCACCCCATCACCTAGAGCCAAATATGAGCCCGCATCATCATCGCAACAGCCCCGGCAGCGCCAATGCAGGCTTCTTCCACAGCACTAAAGTACGCGCCGCGGGCATCATGCTTTCCGTTGGACTAGCCATGTTTTTCTCTGTCACATACCTGTGGAATGATGCCAATGCTGTGGATGCGGGTGCTGTTTCCTTCCCTGGTGCCGCTGCCTCTGGAATTTCTATGCTGCAAGCACAGCAGCAGGCAATGTCGGAGGAAATGCGAGAGGAGATTAAAAAGGAGGTCCGGGCCGAGATTCTGGCAGCTATGGCCGTGGAAAACAAGAAGAGGGAAGAGCTGCTACAAGCACAGAAGGAGCAAGAGCAGCACCAGCAGGAACAGCAGAAGGACGTGGCTGCTGGTCAGGACGGGAAGAGCAACAGCAGTAAGGCGGGTTCGGACGGCCGCTTGGGCTTGAGAAAGAACCAGCTGTCATATTACCCGTTCACAGCGACGCTTAGTGAGAGCAAGAGGAAGAGGGTGGTGGTGACGGGAGGGGCGGGTTTCGTGGGATCGCATTTGGTGGACCGACTGATGGAGGAAGGGCACGAGGTCATCGTGATTGACAACATGTTCACGGGGCGGAAGAAGAATGTGGCCCATTGGATCGGTCACCCGAACTTCATGTTGATCGTCCACGACGTCGTGGAGCCCATCATGCTGGAGGTGGATCAGATCTACCACCTGGCCTGCCCTGCCTCCCCCCCCCATTATCAGTACAACCCGATCAAGACCATCAAGACGAGCACGATGGGGACGTTGAACATGCTGGGCCTGGCCAAGCGGGTGCGGGCGCGGATGCTCTTGACGTCGACGAGTGAGGTGTATGGAGACCCGCAGGTACGTACACATGCTTGAGCCTTCCCTTCCTCCCTCCCTCCCTCCCTCCC
>Ga0160420_100122_pt1 | contig 45799 bp, 59 predicted proteins | sample CelAP2metagpilot_FD_108197 | JGI IMG/M metagenome (GOLD analysis project Ga0160420, IMG submission 108197) | Phycosphere-associated microbial communities from algal ponds in Kailua-Kona, Hawaii, USA - Cellana AP2-5-5 metagenome pilot | ecosystem: Engineered > Artificial ecosystem > Aquaculture >...
CTCCTCCTCCTCCTCCTCCTCCTCCTTCCCCTCCTCCTCCTCCTCAGAATCCCTCCCCCAGACGGCTCCCCCTTAGAACGCAGCTCAGCGCCCTCCTCCTACTCTCCGACCGTCACTCACAGCACAGCTCCGCCATGCCTGTTATGCACCTGGGCGGGGGCATGAATGGCGGTGAGGACGACGAGAACGGCCGAGAACCAGAGAAGCGGGTAGCCGAACGCGCAGCTGACCGGGAGGCCGCGCATGAGCGGTAGACCACGCATGACCGGCGCGCACAGCACCGACCACGCGAGCATCGTGCCCACTTACAAGTGAGACTTCCTGGAGCCCAACAACCACATCACTCGGGTGCTCGAGTGGCTTGGCTTACCAGCGCTGCGGCTTCTTGAATTGCCCGGATGAGGCGGTGAATCGTAACCTCGCCGGCCTTCTTTTCAGCATATGTTGCAAAAGAGAGTGGGTGAGCCTAAACAAATTGCCGGACACACCACCTGAGATGCAACACCTGCTCGACCCCGACACGCGCGAGGGCCGCTGCCAGTTCATCCCCAACGTCCGCCCTTACAACTCGGTGCTGTCGATGAGCTCGCAAGGAGCGAACGTCGAGCCAGCAGTTGCAGGTGGCGTCCAAAATTTTAGTATGGATGGACAGGTCTGCCACAAAATGGGGCCTCTGCTACTCGACCACCCACGGGGCTACACGCCCAGACTTGCGCACCTGTACATAATCGACAACACTTAGGAGCAGCACGACGCACGCCTCGCCCTCATGCCTCCACGGCCCAACCGTTCGGTCATCCTCAGACCTGGCACACTTCGGCCACTGCAACAACTCCTGTGGAGGATCAACCCCTCGATCAACGAATTTAGGAACGCGGCAGCGGCTTCTGCACAGGCAATCGATGAGGCCCGAGAGAATGAAGCACACACCCCTGCTGATCTCCCAGAAGTCGTCCTCCGTCTCATACCTCAAGGAGAAGACTCCGCTTTTCGGTGGGGGGGGTTGTACCGACGGGCATCGGCGTCTTTTCTTTGAGGTTGGGGATGAACTTGCGGCGGCCCTCGCGCGTGTTGGGGTAGAGCAGGTGTTGCATCTCAGGTGGTGTGTCTGGCACTTTGCCACTTCCCTAAATTCGCTGCTCAAGGGTTTGATCCTAAAGAGTCCGTTTCGGAGATTCTTTTGTGTTTCTTTTTTGGGGGTCTGTACTCTTTTTTTGGACGGTCTGTCTGTGAGCTGTAGTGGTAATCTATATTTCCATCATTTCTTGGGGTTGCAGTGGTAGTGGCTGTGGTGGTTGTATGTACACGAACACTTGCTTCTAGACCAATTTGGGTGTGGTGAGTGCGGGAGGTGGCTTGCCGTGCAGAGGAGTGTGGGTGACTATCATGGTGATGTGGGTGGGGTCTCCTACTCTCGATCTCGAGAGCGCGACGTATATTTGGCCGTGGGCAAATACCGGGGACGGCAAGTAGATCGCGACTTTTTGGAAGGTTTGCCACTCGGATTTGTTGACCTCCCCCCAAAAGAAACAGAAAAAACCTCCGAAACGGAATCTTTTTCTCTTGGTCTTCCCTTGCTCCCTCACACACTACACTCCATTACACAAGTCACTCCCCCAGGCGTGCAACTGGCGTACATGCTCCCTCTTTACCTCCTCCTTCCCCACCCCTCTCTTTTCCTATGACTCACAACAAATACACACTCCTGCTTGCCTACAGGGTGGGCGTACCCGCCTGTCCAGTCTATTGATTATTCACGCAATAAACGTACTGTCTGTGTATGGTATTTGCTTCCGACCAAAATTGCTTCGCGATCACGTCGCATCACCTCGTGCGTATTCCTTTCCCTGTTCTACTCGCCTTTCCTCGTTTTCCTTTACTTTACAGAACAATCTTTGTTAATTTGGCACTCTGGCCGGACCCTTTATCAACACTTGCTTTTATCACGCTTTTCGTCTTGATCTCTATTCGCCGCCGAGTCCCATCCTTCGAGCTCTACTTCCCCTTGCATTCCTTTCCTTCTTAACTCCTTCCCTCCCTTCCCTCAAGCCCAGCGCAGGCAAGGCGGCAGGAATTGCAACCCCAAGTAGTCCCACACCTCCTTCTCGGTATGAAACACCCCGTCCTCACTCTTGGGATTCCTCTGTCTCTTCATGTCTTTATATACGGCCTGCTGCGACAAGTGAAATCCCCTCTCACTTGCGTAATCCCTCAAGTCTTTTTCCATCTGCTTCGAGCCCGACCAACCTAGTACACAAAACGCCCACTGATCAGGTGGGGGTGAAATGACATCCAAACGACGATACAGACCCTCATACTTTATAAGCATTAGCATGCTATCATGACTCGCGATCTTCTCATGCGCCGGGCCTGGGGCGAATCCCGCCGTAACGTTTCCCTCGTTCAGCACCAGAATGTCTCTTCCCATCTCCTCCACCATGACTCTTTTGATCTCCTCCCTCAACCCCTCCTGCCCGTCCACCCGTGTACACGAAACCAGCACATCTACATCGCCATTCAATTCTTTCCCCCGTCGATACCCTCCACAGGTGGTCAGCAAAAGTGTTTCAGGACGCAAGCCCCTTCTCACGAGTGCTCTCAACGCCGCTTGCCTCACAACGCCTTCCACACCCGCCACGATTTCCCTCGTCATCTTCACCCCATATTCCTCCACATACAGCAAACTTATGACCTGCGCACGCGTCGGCCTCTGGCTCTTATAAAATGGAGAGTGCAACACTTTCTGTACCACAACCTCCTCCTTTCCTTCCTCCCGTGTTTCTCCTCCTCCTTCCCCTCCTTCATCCGATTTCAACCCTCCTTCCCTCCCGCCCCCTCCCTCTCCTTCCCTCAGATCTGCCTGAATTTGCTTGACGCTTGTGTAGCCGGCATTCACCCATTTCCGGGCCGTGACAAGTCCTACCTGATGGACGCGGGTGAGATCGAGGAGGGCGAAGTTGATGGGGTCCGCTTGAAATTGTTCTGGGTGTAAGGTTTTGCGCGGAGGGGAAGAGGAGGAGGGAGGGAAGGCTATGAGCACAGTATCGTCATGAATGGACAGTGGCTGGGCAACTTTATGAAGGTAAGTAAGGCTGAGGAGGACTTGGTTGAAGGGATGTGCTTGAACGCCCTCGGGAGGGAAGGAGGAAGGGAGGGAGGGAAAGGCGCGAGGCTGAATGATTGAGTGTCGAAAGAATGAAGGAGGAAGCAACAGACTACAACATGTGTGTGAAAGAGGAAGCAACAGACGGCAAGGACGTCTGTATGAAAGAGGGAAGAACAGATGGCGAGGACGTACCCAGGCGAGAACAACGGCCCGTGTCAAGAATTTCATCGATCATTCCCCGCATGCTTTCTCCAATGTATCTGACCCCCATCAGCTCCTTGCTGCTCGTGATCTTCCATGGCCACGACCTTAAAACCGCAAGAGCCCGCCCAAACGCCGTTGCCCGTTCATTGTCTCCGACTGCAAACAAATACATCTCTTCCAAAGCCTCCATAAAAGATGATAAATGACGATTTGGATGCATGCGTGGCGCTGGCCGTTGGCACGCGTATTTTGGAAAGGAGGATCGGTAAGGGGGAGTGAGAAGCACGGGACCGCCGTAGGCAATGAGCGCCTCTCTTGCCGCGAGGTCTAAATCAGGAAAAGGAGCAAGGCGGGCTTCGATGGAATCGGAGGGTGTGGTGGTCGCAGTGCGTGCTTTTTTGTTGCTGCCAGCGGAGGAGGATGAGGAGGAGGCCGCCTTGGGAGCGCCCTCCTTCCCTCCCTCTCGCTTCTTCTCGCCCTTTGTTCCTTCGCTAGTGATAAACAAGTGGTAAGGCTTTGTGTCGACTTGCTGCCTCTTGAGCAAACACGCCGAGACCCACTCAGGAGTGACAACTTGAAATGGCAATGCTGCTGCTGCTGCTGCTGCTGCAAATACCTCACTCTCCTTCCCTTCCTCCTGCTTCGGGGAGAGAGAACAGGAAATGGGCAAGCGGAGGCCGCGAATGATATCTGTAACTTTGCGATGAAGGTTTCGGGAGAGAACAAGGTGGGTGACGCGGAAAAGCTTATGCTCGCGCCGCTGTTTCGGAGTGTGAGGGAGAGGATGGGAGGGGAGGGGATGGTGAGGGTTGGCAGATGAAAACTAGAATATAGAAGGAGAGAAGTGCGACAGTTTAAGATGATTATCGAAAAGTGCAATTTTCTCAGAAAGTACCTGAGCCGTGAGTGTGCGGCCGCCTGTCACCTCAGAGACCTTGAGCACGTCGGCCAGCCCTGCGTTTTCCTTGACCTTTTTTACCAGCATTCCTGCGCGCATGGTCGAAATGTCCTGCTGCAATGTTCCATTGTCCTCCACAATAAGCAACTTGGTTCCGGCAAAGAAGGAGGAGGGGTGGAGGGCTTTGGCCCGGGGCTCTGCGCCGGCGGCAAGGCTGAGCATTAATGCGGGCGTCTTTACGTACCCAGTTTCCCTGCAGCGCTGGGGAAAACACTGATGTCAATGTTTAGGCCCAGCGTTTGTCCTCCGCATGGCTGTACTGTGCGACGGTAGGCAGATGTGGGCGCTTTGGCATGATGCTACACATCAGAACACTTATCGGACATATCGGACTCCGGAGAGTGGGATCTCGGAGAGGGTCGTGACCTGTCATCGACCTTCCCTCGCGGCAAAGCCGGCACCACAACACTCTCATGACACCGAGATATACCTACAGCTCATTCGCAGACATGCATACCCTCCTTGAAAACTTAATGATGCTGCCTGCTTGCGCGGGGTTTCGAGGAGCTTGCTTGTAAAATTGCGTAGCGGGGTTGGACTCATCCTCCTCCCCGTTGCTTCCCACCTTGCCCTTCCTGACCAGTGCACACTCCAACAAGCTCTTTCGCCCACGCTGCACACATACACTTACATCCACGAACATAGGCCACGCCCCTATCCTACGATGCTGCCTCGGACGTGCGCGTCTCCAGGCCGGCATGGTGGAGGCAGCAGCAGATGGAACAGCAACATCAGCGGCGGCAATGCTTCGTCCTGGTGGGGCCTCTCATTAGCAAAGTGGGCATGGATCTCTGCCTGCGTGGGACTGCTCGGTCTCTCTCTGAACTTTTGGGCCGATACCGTGTGGGTGGGGGTGGACAGAGGCGGGGGAAGCGTCACCCTAAGTCATGCCATTCGTCACTCCCTCCGTCTGACAAGCAAGCGCCCCCTTGTTGGCACTAAAGACAGACCTTTGCTCATTGTCGGGACTCATCACAAGACTGGCACGGCACTAATGGCCTTGGTCCTCCGCGAGGCGTTCAGCGTGCACAAGAGCTTGACAGGCGGGAAGAGTTCCGGGGTGATGATGGGTTTCTTTGGGAAAGCCGAAAAGGCCGGAGCGCCGTATGCGTTCTACTACTGCGATCAACTCTATGCAGACACATGGAACAAAAGTGATTCGAGTTCGACAGAGCATTTACCGAAACTGGTGGACAACCATCAGTTCTTCAACGGGCATTATAAATTCGTCCATCTCGTGCGGGATCCTGTCGAGTTGGTAATTTCGGCTTACCTGTACCACCATGGCGGCCCCCCCGACTGGCAAGAAGTATGGTTGTACGAGAAACATCCTTTGAGCAACTACAAGACAGTGATGACGAACTCGAGTTGCGACCCAAAAGGACGCACAGAAATGTCCTGGTATGACGTCCTCCGGTGCTTGAACCAGAAGGAGGGGTTGCTCGCAGAAGCGTTGTTTCAGACGTATTTTGGGGCTCTGCCCTCTATGGTAGCAGCCGTGAAGCACATCCACGGTGATCACCAGCATGCCCGCGTCCTACAGTTGGGGCTGGAAGAGTTTCAATTAAATTTTGACGGGACCGTTTCGAGAATGTTCGAATTTTTGGGTTTTGGGAAGAAGGAGGTGGGAAAGATTGTGGAGGGTTGTGCGCCGTTCGATTTGCAGAGGCAGAGTCAGGGAGAGAAAGAGAGAAACGAGCACGTGACAGCTGGCAAGTTTGATAAAGGGAAATTAAGGGAGATCATGGTGGCATACGACGACCCGGTGTTTAAGGAGGCGAGGAGGGTTCTGGGGTACCCTAAGGAGGAGAGCGTAGTGAGGACGCGACCTGCGCACTAGGGAGGGGACGCAGGGAAGAAAAAAGGGAGGGAATGAGGAGAGGGAAAAGCAAATGATCCTGACGTATGAGAAAACAGGAGAAAGGGAGGAACGGAGGGAGTGAGCGGAGGAGATGGTAATGTATATAAGAAAAACATCTGTTGTATTTGTACATCGAAGAAGAATCATAAAGATGGTGAGCGACATCGAGCGTACGTGTGAAGGTAGGGTGCCCGCAAGCAAGCGGCAGCAGGATAAGAAAAAAGAGGAGGAGGAGGGTGTGGAGGAGGTAGTCATGGTGGACGGGGAGGAGAAAATGAAGGAAAATGAAACTGGAGAGAAAGAGGCATTGGAACGTCACAGGAGGTATCCATTTTCATGGCCGAGCTTGAGTGCCTGCTCATGGGCATTACGCGAACAGCAACGAGTGAATAGAATAATGGGAGGGCAAAGGAGGAAGGCGGGAATTCAAAACCTCTTTGTGTGCGTCCGTGTATGTGTATGTGACTGCTGTGATGAATAACAGATGATAGAAATAAGGAGACGAGTAGCGGCAACCGAGACCGACCATTAGCAAAATAAGTCAACGTAATGTCTGATTGGGACGAGAGAAGATGGGGGAAGGGGGCTCAGGGGAGGGCTCGACAAAACGGATGGCATGGCTGCTTTCCTAGCCTTGTTGTTTCAGTTGTCGTTTCTATTAACTCCTTCTTGTATTAATCCTTCACTCTTTTCTCCTTCTACTCGCCCCTCCCTTCCCTCCTCCAGACCTCTCTCTTGTCTTCCTTTCTCACTCTATTTTGGCCATCAAATCTTAAGACATATAAAAAGGCACCCGATTGTGCCTAGCTTGCTTACCCTCCCCTTCCTACCTCCTACTCTCCCTCCTTCCTTCCCATTTCCCCTTCTTCCTCCGTGCCCCTCTAAGCACTCGCTCTTTTTACACATGATATCACCCCAAGTCCTTCACTCCTGCCCTCTTTGCCTCTCTGTCTCCTTCTCTACTCAATCTCATCCACTCTTGTCTCCGCACCCACCCGGTTTGTCCCTCCCTCCCTCTATAACTCCCTCTATCCCTCCACGACCGCTACGAGCTCAGCCAGCGGTGCCTTCGCAGCCACCTTCTCCGTCAATCGCTCCAGTTTACTCTTGTTCGCACCCAAGATTTTATGGGCCGTCAGCGCCGAATACAACACCAGGTCATTCTTCTGCCCCGCCCTCAACGCCGGCCGGACCAGGTCCATCAATGCGACAAGGTAGAGGAAGTCCGCCTGTCGGTCAATCACCTTTCCGTACTCCATCCTCTCCGCCACGGACCCGCTGATCGCCAATACCGCATGGGCTAAAATATCGTCCTGGCTGAACTTCTTCCTTGCCTCTGGCCCTGGCCCTGACGCTCCTTCTGCACCGAGGTCCCTGAAATTCCCATCGACCGTGTCAAAGAACTTGATGAACGTAGTCCCTCCCTCTCCCTCCGTCTTGACGCTCTCAATGGGCAGTCCAAGCAAGTAGCCACTCAAAAACCTTGCTGCTTGGTGCGTCGCTCTCCGCTCCGCTTGTTTCCCATCCAGGAGGTTGTTCACCAACACCACAAGGACAGAAATGACACCCGGCGCGACGGAACCAACCCCAATGAAGGTGATAGGAATCAACAAAAACAGATACACAAGCAATGTGCCCACAAATCCTCCCAAGAAACTCGCACCAATCACCACGACCGTACTGGCCGCCATCACTGCCCCCAACGCCCATTTCAAGTCATCCTGCGTCCCACCGCTCTCCACGTCTTGAGGTGGAAATCCTGTCGTTTGTTCAAATTGCTCGGCACTGTACCGCCTCAATCCCTTTGCACTGATGCTCTCGAATTTTGATAGGACGCCCGAGGCCTTCAATTGCTTCAGAGTCGCGTCCACTACTGCACTCGAGGACATGGCCTTGGTCACTTCCTCCTGGATTTGCTCAAAGGACAAATAACGGGCTACGGGGGCTGCCGGGCTTTCCTCCGTCACAACAGGCTTGGGTCTCAACGCCTGAATGGCCGCAAGGTCCTGCTCGAGTTTCGCAGCTTCTTCTCTGAGCTTCGCAGCCCGGTCTAAGTCGCTCATCATCACCACGGCAGCACGGCGGCCCGTGGGACGGAAGGGTAATTGGAGCCCATTGCTGGTAAGCCTGGTCACGCTGCTGATGCTGCTGCTAGATTGGAAAAAGGATAGAATGGGCGTGGCGGACAAACTGAGGAGGAGCAAGGGCATAGCCTTGCTTGCAAGGGAGGGAGACGAAGAGGTGGCGGATCGCATTGTTCCTTCTTTTCGCTCCGTCGTGCAGGCGTCTATACGTGCGCCTGTTGTGTGGCTGGGGAAAAGGGAAGTGGAGATCAAAAATGTGCCGCAATAGTTACTCGGGCGCACATATTAGGATAAAACGGATACCATGGAACCGAGAAAAAGGACACGCGGATAACACATTGCACGCACAAACGTGACCTGGTGTGGTCTGACCCCGTCGGCTGGACGGCGTCAGCGGGTTAACAGATCCTCATTGCATTTGTTCACTTGCCTTTCTTCTGTGTACACATTCGTTGTGGTTGTCTCTCCAGCAGTAGCCCGTGGTCGCAGGCTGTCGAAAGACATTAATTAGAGAGGATATAATAAAAACACATCGATACAGGCAGCAGCAGCTCCTGAGTGCCTCCTTCCAAGCGCCTGTGCCTTGGGCCCCCCATCATCACCAAAGCAACGGAGCCACTCCTCAGCCCCACCTGCACCATAATGTCCCAGGACCAGAAGCCACAGCAGGAGCGAGGGTACGGGTCCCCAAACTCTCCATATAAATCCACAGTCACCACATGGGTCGAAGATGAGAAATCCTGGAATGAATACCAAGGAGTGTCGGTCGTGGAGCGCATGGAAAACATCAAGACCACGCTCAAGGAAGGACTCGCCCGTGCTCAAGCGGAAGCAGACGCACAGGGTGCAGGAGAAAGCTCAAACATTGCAAACGTTTCGGAAAGCAACGTAATGATAGAGACGGTGCAAGCCCTTCAAGAAATATTGCCGGCTGATTTACGGGTGTCTTTGCCATGGAGCGCACTGGTCAATTTGATGAATACGGGGCTGGCTAGAGTAGGCTGGTCCTTCCTAGGCCCCTTGCAGAGTAATCGGAAAGAAGGAGAGAAAGAGGGAGAAAAAATAGTAACAGCAGCAAACAGCAAGAACGAGGCAGGGGTAACACTATCAACAGCAGCAGCAGCAGCAATAGCACCATCAGCAGCAGATCGACTAGCTGCACTAACGGAGGCTCTGCAGGGGGTGATGCATTGGTTGCCCGACGCGGCGTTAGACCACACGGCAACCCCCACGGTTGACCCTTCAACTTTAGGGCCTGAGAAAAGCTGGGCGGAGTATCAGGTACGTGGTTTCAATAAATGTTGAGAGAAAAATGGATGGAAAAGCGCACAAAATGATGGCCAAAACTACGTCTTCTTTCTTCTCGCTCCCATAGTTCTTTCTGTGTCCATTCTGTACACGCTTATTCCTCTTTCTTTCCCTCCTTCCTATCTCTTCTTCCCCCTAGGCGATGTGGCCGGTGACATACCCCTCCCAGCCCGTCCTCACAGTCCTGTCCCCCTCCTTCCCCCGACGCCCTTACAAGGCCCGCGACGACAATTTAAATCCCAAAAAGGAATGCGAGGGCGGAAGGGAGGAAGGTCCTTTCCCCTGTATCCGGGACCCTCACTGGGGTCAGCGTAAATTGTTTTTGAACGAGTTGGAGCTTCTGACCAAGTACGGAGAGGACGGCGATGTAGTGGTATATGCCGGGGCTGCACCTGGGAGACACATCGAACATTTGAGCAAGGAGCTGTTTCCGACGTTGAGATTTGTCCTGGTGGATCCGGCACCGTTTCGGATACGGGAGAGCGAAAGGGTGAAATTGGTGGCGGGGCTGATGACGGATGCGCTCGCGAGAGAATATTCAGGTGCGTGAGAGAGTGCCCTAGTTGATTTCTGTGTTTGATTATTCATGTGTTTATGATTCATTTTGTTCATTTCATTACTCATGCACGTAATCATGCATGAATTCTTCAATGGGATATTTATAAGCCCTTGTTACTGTTTGTCTATCTTGAAATTATATTTTATGTGATAGATTTAGTTGTGTTTATTTATTATTATCATTCTTTTATAAGATCTACTTATTTGTGATCATTTTAATCAGTGAATGATTTTTTTTAACGTTTTTATCAAACCTTAACACATTCATTCACGCAATAAGTTTCTCCATTACTTATAAGCTGACAAATTGAAAAATACTCCAGAGATGTGGAGTAGACTCGCCGATATGATATTTAAATGATTGAAAGGTCAGTAGTCAATGTATTCTTTGATGACATATGTGTGTTAAGTAACACGGTAATGATTGTGTTAGAGGGAATTTGCCAGGTGAAATGGTGAAACCACATTCTATGAACCTCAATAGTACCACCGCTACATCCCTTACATGATCGTCTTCTGTCTTGCTAAACACATATGTATCATCGAAGAAGACGTTCACTACCGACCATTTCAATCCCTTGAATATCATATCGGCTACTTACGATATAGAACTGGAATGTTTTTCAAGTCATATAGCGCTTTGAAATATTCTAACTGTCCATATTTACACACAAATTCTGTGGTGATAGGCTGATTGTACATTCATGACCGCGAAATATTTCGCTCGCTTCATAACATCTAAGTACGAGTTAATCAGGGTTATCGGGTTGTGGGTCTCACTATTCCTAAGAGCTTTGTTCAACTCACGATATATTATCTGTAGCGAAACGGGCCTTTCCCCTCTGTTTTACGATGACAATTGAAGCCATCCACGGAGAGCTGGATTCCCGAATGATGCCCGCCTTCTGCAACGGTTCCAGCTTCTTCTGCACGAAGTCTTCATGTGCGTAAGGATGGCATCGTGGCGGAACAGCAATCTGTTTATGCTCTACAGTGTCGATGGTGAGCTTGACCAAGTCTGTATTCTCTGGAAATCTGGGTCTATAAAACGTGCCCGAACCATTGACGTGTACTTCTTCTTGAACTCCTGCGGTAGCGCCGACTCCGACAGTTCCATATCTATCCACTCCCGCGTCTATCCAATCCCCTGAAGTGCTGTAGGCTCTTGGTTCTTCGTCATTCTCTTCGGTCTCAGCGCTTCACACTTCCTGATATTCGTCAGCGTCGCTGCATTCAATTATTTATTGGTTTATTTATGTTTTCGGTATGATTTCTTATGCCCGATAACCATCTAGTGCGCAAAGTCTCCTTCCACTGTATATATAGAGAGGGCGAGAGAAAGAGAGCAGACTTGGCTAAGTTTTCCTTCCCGCTTGCTTCTCTCAAACAGGTAGGAATAACGTGATTTTCATCTCCGATATTCGTCGGACGTACGCATCAGAGGACCTCATCCTCGAAGATATGCTGGATCAACAGAGGTGGCATGAATTGATGAATCCCAAGGTATCAATGCTCAAATTTCGCTTGCCATGGAGGGCGGGGGAGACGGAGTACTTGGAAGGGGAGGTGTGGACACAGCCGTATGCAAAGGCCCGATCGACTGAGACGAGGTTGGTGGTGAGGGGAAGAGAGGGGGGGATAGAGGGAGGGAAAGAGGGTGGGCGAGGATGCAAGGGAGGAGGAGGAAGAGAAGGAGGAGACTCTCTCAAGGGAGAAGGGGAAGGAGGAGAAAGCGGAGAAGAGAGGGAAGGATGGAGGAGGATTTGGGATAATCGTCTTTACGAGGAGCAGTGTTTCTTTTTCAACACGGTGGTGAGGCCTGTAAGGCACGCGCACGGTGTGAGAGGTGCTGCGTTGAAAGAGACGTGGGATTATGCAAGAGAAGTGGAAATATGGAGGGAGTTCTTGAGGAGGAGGGATGGAGGGAGGAAGGGAGGGAGAGAGGAAGAGAACGAGGTGATCGCGAAGATGTCAGTTCAATTGACGATGCATTTGGAGGGCGCTCAGGGGAGGGAGTGGATGAGAAGGATTGACTGGAGGGTGATGGGGAAAAGAAGGAAGGAAGGAGGTGGTTGCGAAGGAGGGAGAAAGAGGAGGAATGTGTACCAGCAGCAGCAGTGGCCAAATGGGCGGGGAAGGGAGGGGGGGGAGAAGCGGGGGCGGCCGCGGGACGAGAAGAAAGATAGGGAGGAGGAAGAGGAGGAGTAGGAGGAGGAAAAGGGTAAGGAAGGAGAAGAAATCAACTACCACCGCTACCACCGCCACCGGCACAATCAGAATCAGCATCGACGAGAGAGGGAGGAAAGGGGAGAAGTAGGAGCAGGGGGAGGGGGAGGAGGGAAAGAGGGGATGGGGAGGGACGACAGCGCCACCATGTAAGTAGTTTTACCTAATTTTTAAACAGTAGCTTGTGTCGATAAGTTCAAATCAAGATCAAAGAAAGACAAAGAAACTCGAACCCCCCCCCTTTTCCACACACAGATAGAGAGAGACAGACAACGCAATAACGCGCGTCTTTATCGTTACCCTTGCATTAATTTCTAGCGTCCGCCTGTTCTACTCCTCGTCATGCGGAGTTTCTCATATAAATTTCAGTCACTTTTATTTTGACCACGACACCTTCAACTCCCAACCCATCACTTGATAAATCGTACAAGCATGAGTGCACTAGTCCCTGCCAGAGAGGGGGCGTGGGGATACCCAGTCTGAACTTTCTCTCTGGCGCGTTTTAAATATTCAAAATTCAATCAGGGGCAGGATATCATCCTCCTCCCCCCCTTCTGGCCCTAATCTTCCCATTCTGACAACAATTCTGTGCACACTTTGGCCGCCTCCCCACTTGTCAACCTCCATCCCTCTCTCCTTCCCTCTCTCCTTCTCTCCCTCCTTCCCTCACAAGTCCCCTCCCTTTTCAACCAACCACATCCCTCACACACGCTATACCACCGGCACCACCAGCAGACGCAGGGGAGCGAGAACATTTAGTCCTCTTTCTCCCCATCCGATCCCTCTAACTCCTCGTCCTCATCATCGCTCCTCTCATCGTTTGGTGCCTCCCCACTCGCCAGCATCTTCAACGCCATCCGTACAATCAAATACATCCAATACGTATGCAGCATAATCAGCACCAAGCAAAACATATTCAACATCGCCATCCCTACATAATGATACCCGAAATATTTCCTGGGCATTTTCATGCTGTTCTCCCACCAGATATAAATTGGGAAAATCACCAGCCGCGTCACGAAGAAAACCAGCGCAAACAACACAAAAAACACATCTGTGATCTTCTGGGCCCAGGGCCGGGCTTTCACCATGTAGTTAAACACCTTGGCTATCTCCAAGAAGAAATCTGCAAGGTCATGGGCCATCATCACGAGGCACCCAATCGGCAAGAAATTGCACGTGTACGAGCCAGCGATCAATATTAAGGTCGCCACGTGGTGCGTGAACATGGCCCAGAAATCCGATCGTTTCACCTCCCAAAACAACGCCATCATCTCATGCCCGAACGTCCCGAACTCGAACATGTAGTACCAATACGCCGCCCGCGTATTGATCATGTGTGGGTACAGCTCCCAACACGAATCCACGTCATACCACCACTTTTCCTGAGACAACACTGCCCAAGCCCCATAGAGAGTCAAAAACACATGACACAGCAGCTTCCACATCACCTCGTTGAATTTATGCATCGTCTTCTCCTCCTTCAAACGATTCCGGGCTCGCCGATAGTAGGCTGCCACAGCTGCCGGGGACGACTTGGTCTCCTTGGCCATCCCTGCTATCTTGCTTCGAGAGGGTAACAGGTCCTTCTGCAGGAAAGCTTCCAACCGTTCATCTCGCACCATGCGATAGTACGAATGCTTCATGATCCACCTCCCTACATGCTGCGAGATCAAATACGTTAGCACAACACGCAACAAGGTCAGGCCAAGCGCGATGAGTACGCCGTCAATCAAATCGCCGAAGAGAGGGAAGCCCTCCGCCTCTAGCTGAGCCGGGGTCTCACCATTTTTCATCTTTGGGAGGAAGCGGATGTAGCTGGCGAGAGGGACGTAAGAAGCGGCTCGAATTTGCCAATAGGAAGTGACAAGAAGGTCTTTGATTGTTGTGTGGAGGGCGGCGGCCATAGTGGGGAAAGGGTATGTAGGGATGGGTGGAGATGTGGGGATGGTGGCGGTGGTGCCACTACTGCTGCTGCAAGGAATGGGTGTCAATGTGCCGCCAGCACGCTGCCCTAATACAAGTATCCTGCTGTTGGGGCGGTCCTGCTGCTGGGGGCGATCGTGCTGCTGCTCCTCCTGTGTGAGTGCGGGGATAAAAGGGGGAGGGCATGAGTATGCGTGTAAAAGCAATATACTTGCCACCAATTAGCGGGCCTGCCAGTGAAACCCATAATCGCATGCGGGGATTATAATTGACGGGCGCGCTGCAGCGTAGGGAAGACCTTGAGAACGTCGTGTGGTGGCTGCTGCTTGCCGCTTGTGTGTAAACAATGCTTGCTGGCCGTGCTCTTCGCACGACACCTTGGGGCGTGATCCAACCAATGTTGGCTAGGCCAGCTAGGACATCTAAAAGAAGTGGTGCATAGACTAGTCGTCAGCATGCACAGGGTCAACGAGACTGAAGCAAGGCAAGAAGCACAAGGTAGTCTGGGTCGCTCAAACGGCGCGGCGATCGAAAGGCGAAGCTCTTCTTCTTTCTGCGCATGTCGAAGTGGCACACAATGACGACTACAACGCATTCTTACCCTGTATGACACGCACATCCACACGAAAAGGGCACTCCCTTACACGCCGCCGCCGCCACTCCGGTCGGCTTGCTTCATCTCCAAGCGCCATGCTCATTCCCATTCGCCTCCCCGCGTCTGCCAGCACGAACCAAGGCCCAAGCGGGTCCCCAAACACACCAGCAGCCGCTGGAAGCGACCTTTCCAACACCCCCGCAACAGCATCAGCAGAAGTAACAGCAGCTCCGCCTGATGAATGGTCGTTGATTGAGCTGAACGGCTCATTGAATTGTACGGGCGGCGCTAATCATGCCGCGACTGGAGAAGGGTTGGGCGGGTTGCCCTTGGGTCAGCTCTCTTTTCCCGTGCCAGACAAGGTGAGAAAGTAGATTGAGGATGTGGTGACAACTGAAAAGAATAGAGGCTGAATAGATCCCTGGTGAAGGGAAGGGAGGGGAAATGTGATGGTATGACATGCGTTTCGTTGTGCGTCTGTGTGCGAGTATGCCCTCCCTCTTTCTTGTTGCAACACAAAGTTGGCGTTTGCAGTGTTCAACGAAGTATGCGTGAGAAAGCGACGACATGAATCACGCACTGGCGAAAGTTGTGGCTACCTAAAATGTGCTTGGCCACCTTTCATTACACAAGCGCGCACACAATCCTCAATTGTCTTTCCCCTATCCAACTTTGATCCTCCTCAATGCAGGAAATGTCACACTCGAAAGTCTTGAGAATCAAAATTGCGCTTTTCATCATATTTTGCAATGAGTTAACTGCTATCGTATTCATCTCTCACACCTTCCTCCCATCCAACCTCCCTCCCTCCCTCTCCCTCCAGCCCGTCTTGGTGATTGGTGCCCACAAGCTGGAGGGAGTGATGGTCACGTTGCCCAAGCCATTTCTCATCATGCGCAAGAGGAAATTTCCGTGCAAAGAAACACTTACACAAGGGAAAGGGAAGCGGAGGATGAGCGGGGGGAGTGAGGGGGCTGGAGAAGAGACAACGACGCCGAAGGGAAAGAGTAGCAATAGCGCAGGTATGCATTTATGAGCGAGCAGAAAGGAGTGGAAGATAATGTGTCGAGTAGGATAAATAGAGTGTAGGGACAATTTTTGTTGATCTTATCATTATATCTTTCCCAAAATTTAGCCCTTTCTCTTACATCTACACACAACCAAACAGGCATGCCAGGTAGCTTGGGCAGTTTGGGGAGGCCCATGACTTTGACAGGCCCTTCGACAGACGAAGACGGGCAACAAGGATCCGATACGGAATATGAAGTGGTGGGGATTGTACGGCAGAAGTTATTATTCAAAGAACGGCCCAAGCCCATTGTGTCGCGGCACTTGCTGCAGCGGTAGGTGTAGCGCAGGGAGGGGGGAGCGTGGGATTGTTGATAATCAAGAGTATTACGTTTTGAGGAAGCGCTAGAAAAATAAAAAAGCTTGAAGGCAGAAAAAGATAAAGCGATGCGGCGATTGAATGCCAATTGTTGTCTCTGTTTTCTTCATGTTTTGATTCTTCTTTGGGGGGGCCATGCCTCACACCAAACCTCCCCCCGAGGTGTTCGTCGTCGCTCAGCTGTCGATGTGGCACTTCAATTCAATGTGGAGACGCATGCATATAATGTCTACATGCATGTCACACACATTTCCTAAGCCATGCTGCCAGATAGCACAAGCACAATGTGGACTCTATATTGTCACCCTGTCGGCCTTTCTCACCGGCACCGTCCAAATCTTTGCCTCAAACAGACGCTGCAAGCAGCAGCAGTCAGACACCCTCAACAGCCGGCTTCGTACATGTCCAATCCACCACCGTCTCCGCCACCACGACGGCGCTTGCGGCAGCGGTCCTGGGAGCCTTTGAGAGCAGTAGCAGCAGCAGCAGCAGCGGCAGCAACGACAGCGATTACCATCGTGGCTCTGATATCCAGCCTCTCTGTTCTGCCAACCGTCAATTCTGCGCCAAATCTACGCCAGGACATGAAGGCTGCTGCCACGGATTCTCCACCCAGCAACAACAGTACCATCATCACCACCGCTAGCCCCACTTGCCGTGCCCGGGCGTTTAATGATCTAGGCGATTCCGCCTCTAACTTGACCCCAGCAGAGATTTTTGCCTTGGAACCCCCCGTCTTCCCATCTGATTTTGTCTGGGGCGTGGCGACAAGCGCGTACCAAATCGAAGGTGCTGTCAAGGAAGACGGCCGGGGAGCGTCTATATGGGATATCTTTGCGCATACACCTGGCAAGATCTCGGGCGATACAACAGGGGACGTGGCTTGTGATCATTACCATCGATATGAGGAAGACATTGCATTGATGCGATCTCTCGGAGTGAGCCACTATCGTTTCTCTATCTCCTGGTCGCGCATCCTGCCCACGGGCACCGACGAGCAAATTAACGATCGGGGCATTGCGTTCTATAACAACTTAATCAATGCCCTCCTCGAAGCAGGAATCCAGCCTGCCGTCACGTTATACCACTGGGATCTACCGCAAACACTACAAGAGCAGGGAGGGTGGCAGAATTCTTCGCTCATCGTTCCCGCCTTTGCCAAGTACGCGGACCTCTGTTTTTACACCTTTGGCGACCGAGTCAAGATGTGGTTCACGATCAATGAGCCTTGGTCCACTGCTGTGTTAGGGCACGGGATAGGGGTAATGGCCCCAGGTATAAAGGATCAAGAATGGGCTGTATACCTAGTCGGCCACACCCAATTGCTGGCGCATGCGGCAGCCGTGAAGGTGTATCGGGACAAGCACCAGGATAAACAGAGAGGAAAAATTGGGATCGTCCTGTCAACACAGGTGGGTGAATGAAGGGTGTGGGCGTGCCTGCGGCTGTGTTTCTCCCTCCCCTCTCCCTTCCCTTCCTCCCTTCATGTGCGTCCCTCTCTTCCACATCCGTGCCTTTAAGTGCAATTTTACTTTCTGCCTCTACTGATCCTGTTATTCGAACATCTTGCTAAATTTCTCAATCTCCCATCACTTCCCATCTCCCCCTTTCTCAGTTTAAAGAGCCTCTCTGCGACACCTCCCCTTCGGACATCGAGGCGGCCGAACGCAACCTACAATTCTATCTCGGCTGGTTCGCTTCACCCATATTTAATGGTGATTACCCGGCAGTGATGCGTGAGAGGGTTGGGAAACGCCTGCCTTCGTTTTCGGGCGAGGAAATGAAGGAGGTGAAAGGCTCGGTGGACTTTCTGGGTATCAACACGTATGGGTCCTCCATGATCACGGATAGAGGAGGGAAAGGAGGTGGATATTTTGCTGATGTGTCTACGGCGAGCACGGGCGACCCGGCGTGGTCTCAGGGAGAGTCGAGCTGGTTGTGGATTGCACCCGCGGGGATGAGGAAGTTGTTGCGGTGGGTGAAAGTAGAGTATGATTCGCCGGTTGTGTATGTGACTGAGAATGGATTGGACGTCGCGGGGGAGGAGCAGTGGGGGGAGGGCGGACAGGGAGGGGGGTTTCGAAAGGACGCAGCGAGGGTGGACTACATCAAGAATTATTTGGCAGAGGTGGGTAAGGCGAGAAAGTTCGATGGCGTGGACGTACGGGGTTATTTTGTGTGGTCTTTATTGGACAATTTTGAGTGGGCAGAGGGGTTTTCGAGCAGGTTTGGTTTGGTGAGGGTGATGTTTAAGGAGGGGCAGAAGAGGGTACCCAAAGATTCTTTTTTTTCGTATCAAGAGCTGATTCGAAGGTTTATGGATTCCGATGGCAAAATGAGCGTAGGTGGAGGGGAAGGTGCTAATACTGATGCTGCTCCTCTGCCTCCAGCGCTGGTGGCGAAAGTGCCTCCCCCCGCTATTGCTGCCTCTCCTGCTTTTACGATAGCTCCCGCAGGTGATCCAGGAGCGATGCTATCAGAAGCAGAGTTGCCATGAGCGGCAGGCTGGCCCACAGGAATAACAGAATGCGGCCGTGGTCAATTCCAAGTCGCCGCCGGGAACCGTGGAGGGGTAGGAGGAGGCACGCGCAGAGATTGAATTGGAAAAAGCACCGTGAGACCGGGGTTTGAAATAGGGGAGGATAGAGCAGCGAGGGCGAACTTAGGATCAGTAACCGTGAAATGGATAACAAATGAATAGGAAACTATAAAGTTAATATCGAAAAAAATGACGAGCACGCTTTGTTTCTGCACTTGAGAGATGCGAAGGTTACATTTGCTTTGCACTAACTCAGACATTCAGCCCTTTCGTCAAGTTTTCCGCCACACGACCAATGCATTTGTTCGTTTGGCTTACAGTGGTGGTGTACATGGCTACAGAGGCATACCAGGCTGCACGGAAAATGCGAAAGCAAAAACAAAAGCTATAGAAGGGTCGACTGGCGCAACAGAAGCATCCTCGACGCGGACGAGTTGTCACGGTGCTTCTCCAGTTCTTTCATGCTCCGCACAATTCTGGTGGTTTGCCTCCACAGCCAGCCTATCCACCTCTGCAACAAAGCTCTGAACGCATTTATTCCATCTAGTCCTCTACAGGCTGGCAGCATTTCCCTTCGTCCAAGGAGACACACGGCCCACTGGATACGGACGCCGGGGCCCGACATCGGGAACTGCCGGGCAACAATAATGGTGTTATTAACGCGCCGAGTCATCTTAGGGACAACCTGTGTCGCTATCTTGCTCAGAACCCTGCGTTCCGTTGAGGTAGACAGCTTTCGGGGGGATTGGGACAAGCCTCAGCCAGAGGCGATGTTCCTGCACGTACGTATCAAGCTTGAGCATGAGTGTGATCCGAGTGACTGATACATCAACCCTCCTTTCTCCTCGTCGAGACCCACGATTCTTTTCCTGAGCTATGGCGATAAAAAGATGTATCGTCTATTTTGCCTGTGTTAGTGTCATACTTGGCTTCTAAAAGACGCCACATTGGAGCCCCTCTCCTCCCCTCACTGATTCTACCCTCCACGCTACTCACAAGCCAGTCCTCGCAACCTCAACAGAAGCACCACGATAGGCCACTCGTTAAACCTCATCATTCTTCCCTCTCTTCATCACCTTTCACTTCAGAAAATTGAAACCTTGGCAGCCGATCCCCTCCCTTCCTTCCTTGGTCCCTCCCCCCCGCCTTCAGTCCCGCCCCGGGGCCCTCACGAACAATGCACCATCGTCGAGCTCCACAATCGCAAAGGCTGCCTCTATCAACCCAAATCCATTTTATCACTGGACATTGACAACGCAATCCCAACGCCTAGCAGCAGCATCACCAGCACCACGAATGGAAGCAGCCGCAGTACATCTCCCACTCACCCAGGTGGAGTCCACCACGGGTCTCCACACCACCACCACCACCACCGTCAGCAGCAGCAGCCGTTCGGCCCCCCTCAAGCCTACCCCTGGCGTGATGGTTACAAAGTCACCTCTTCCGAAGCCCTAGACCTACAGCCTTTGTTAAGCAGTCGCTTCACCGGGTATGGTGGCGCCGACGTAGCCACCTCCTTCCTGTCCCCCCCCTTCAAAAACGACGGTGGCAAGCACTACTCCCTCTGGTTGCTCGGCGACACGTTCCTGGGCAAGGTGATAGAAGGGGCAAACGGAGAAAAAAAGAGAGTGCCGGGCTATTTCGTGCATAACTCGGTGGCGCTCATCCCCGTGTGGGAGGCACCAGGGGAGGAGGCAGATCCTGTAGAGGTCGTGTTTTGGCACGGCCTTTCCTCCACTTCTTCCTCCTCTGAGAACGGAAGGAAAGACAGGGGCGTGTCTCCTTTTCCCTCTCCTTCCTTAGACGAGGGCGGGAAGGAGGGAGGGAGGGAGGAAGGGGGTGGATGCCCGGAGTCCCTGTTTCGTGTGGCAATGGAGAGTGCGAGGAAGGACGAGAATGAGTGTCATGAGGGGGGGGAATACCTCTGGCCTATATCTGGCTTGGGTGTCGATCTATCTTCCAGCAGCAGCAGCAGCAACAGCGTCAGCAGTAAGAGTAGTAGCAGCAGCAGCAGTATCGGAGGTAGTAGTAATAGCAGCGGTAGCAACTACAACAACAACCACAATGACTACGCATCTTCCCTGATCCTCCTCGCCACCCGCTGGGCCTACCTCCCTTGGATTGAAACGGACGTGAACCTTACACGCAGCGTGTTTAATTTCCAGGTGCTGGGGACAACGTTAATAGTGGTGGACAACACACATCTTCCCCCACCTCAGTGGAGCTATCGTTTGAAAGACCTCCCCTTCACCTCCTCGAGCGACAACTGGTTCCAGGCCATGGCACTCGCCAGGGAGGAGGAGGAACAGGAAGGGGGGCAGGGGGTAGGAAGCGATGGAAGGAGGAGGAGAGGATTTGTGGCACGCAACGTGGAGGAAATGGTGTATTTGATGGGCACGACGTCTAGGTTGGAGGAGGGAGGGACGGAGGAAGGGAAGGAGGGAGAGGGAGTGCCGAGGCAGATTCTGGGAAAAGTTCCCGTGAAAGGGCTTTTGGATTTGAGCTTGCAGGGGATGGAGGTGTGGGGGAGTAACAGCAGCAGCAGCAGCAGCAGCAGCAGCAGTAGAAGTGAAAGTGATGGAGCTACAGCAGCAGCAAGAGCAGCCGTAGCTGTGCCAGCAGCAGATGGAGGAGCAGCCGCATCGGTTCCGTCAACAATCTCCGAGAACGACAGTGTCCCACCACCCTCTTCCACCTCCTCCTCCACATTATTCTGGGCCCCCCTTTCCCTCTATGTCAGTTCATCGTCGTCGTCGTCGTCCTCCTCCACTTTTGTCCCCTCCACCATCCTCTCTCCCGTCTACACTGGTATCTCCCTCCATTTCCATCCCTACCTCCAACGGTGGTACTCCATCTCCATCGACTGGATCAACAAAATCGTACTCTTACAATCTTCCCGTCTCATCACGGGGCCCTGGGACAGCACCCCCATCTATTCCCTCCCTTCCCCCTTCAACAGCTCAACCCTCATGGCGTACTCGGGCAAGGCCCATCCAGAGCTTGCTACGAAGGATAATGAAATTGTTTTCACCTACGTCGTGAACACGCCTGGGGTAGTGTACCCACTGTTTGAAGAAGGGGCGGATGTGCTCTATGTGCCTCGATTTATACGACTGGTGTTCGAGAAAGAGAAGGGGAAAGAGGGGGAGGGAGGAAAGGGGGGAGGAAAGCGGGGTTTACGGAATGGGAAATTGATGATTGAGGGAGAGGAGGGAGAGGGAGATGAGTCATCATCTTTGATTGAAGTGGCTGAGGGAGGGAGCCTTTTGAGAAAGAGTAGGTAGGTGGTGAGGGATAAGGAGAAGGAGGAGAAGGAGGATACGGAAGAGGAGATAAAACGCATGAGAAGAAAGACTCGAGAGAAGGGTTTGCGCTGATTGTAGGATAAGTATGGCAAAGCAAGCATGCAGGCAGTAGGGCTCCGAAGAAAGCTCTTTTAGAAATACGAAATCGGAGGTCTGTGCTACGAAGAGTGACAGAAGCTGTCTCTAGAGGTATGCAATCGCCATTGTGAATATCGTCTGAGGTGAAAGAAGCGGCCGGCTGCAGCGCCTGTGTGTGCGTGTCACACTGACTGGTTGGCTTGAGAGGGAATATCGAGAAAAAATAATGTATTATAAAAGTAACAAAAGTACCCAGCTACAAGAGAAGGCTAGCTTTAGAAAAATGATCGTCGTTTGGGGTTACTTTTGGTTTGTTTGGTCTCCTTTTTGAGGTGTGAATTAAGGCAATACAATACCCCTTGTAGTTTGTCCCTTCGCTCGTGGTCGTGGCCATGCGTCTATGCCTAAGGCTACTTTCTTTGCTTCCGTGAAGACCCAGACGTCTAGTTCATGCCTTAGAGTGCGAGATTTATTTCTAGTCCGCTAGTTGCAAGTCTTAACGCTTGCGGGGCGGGGGGGAGAAACCTAAGTGCTCGATGGGGTGATGATACGTCCACTTTGTTCTTCGTCCTTGGCCTTCCTCTCCACAAGCATTCACATTCTCTTCCCATTTCTCTCCCTCCCCACCCTCACAAACACTACACAGACGAAATGTCGGGTCCGGAAGATGATGTGCCCAAGGCGCCTGCGGCTGCTGCTGAAGGAGCAGAAGGCACCACCACAAAGGCAGCCGAGGGAGGAGAGGGAGGGGAAGCAGCAGCGGCAGAGCAAGCCCCTTCGAACGGCGCAGGTGGTGCGCACAAAGAAGACGAAACTGACCTGCCTGTGGCATCGACCAAGAGGGAGGAGGGCAGCCCAGAGGAAGGAGAGGAGGGCAAGAACAAGCGCAGCAAGGACAAAGAACGTCGGCGTCGTTCCCGCTCTCCTCGGGGTAGCAGCCGTGGCAGGAAGGAGAAGCGAAAGAGCCGCTCTCGTTCCAACAGTCCGCGGGGGGACAGGAGAAAGCGCAGTCGCGAGCGTGAGCGTGGTAGTGGCAGTCGTCGCTCCCGTCGCTCGGCGAGTGCGAGTCGAAGCCCATCCCCCTCTTCGTCTCGACGGGCCCGGCGTCGTGAGAGGGCCAATAACTGGGATAAGCCACCTGAGGCCGTTCCTGGCCTTGTGACTGGACTGCCTGCCCTAGGAGGATTAACAGGACTGGGGGGTATGAGCCTGGGAGGTTTGGGTGGTGTTGGTGGCACTGCCGGTGGGGGTGGCCAGTTTCTGGACCCCCCTATGCTGGATCCGAGCGTAATGATGGGGACGTCAGTCCTAGGCCCCGGGGGGGTGGTCAGGGGCGCCATCGGGACATTGACCGCCCCGACGGCCCCTCCCAACCAGCAAGAACTCTTCAACGGCGTCCTCGTTCCCACCATGATGCTCCGCCAAGCCAAGCGCCTGTACGTCGGGAACGTGCCCATGGGCTGTGACCAGTTCGTCTTGATGCAACTCTTCAACCAGGCCATGGTCGCGGCCGGAAAAGGTAGTGCCAGCGCCCCTCCCATCGTCGGGGTTCAAGTGAATGAAGCTAAGCCGTTCGCTTTCCTCGAAACCCGCACCCCCGAAGACGCTGCCAACGTCCTCCTCTTCGATGGCATCACCATAGGCGCCAACCAACTCAAGGTCCGCCGGCCTAAGGATTTTAAACCGCTTCCGGGTATCATCGACCCTCCCACAGGCACGAGTCTCATCCCTGGACACCTCCCTACCAGTGTTGAAAACACTGAGAACAAAATCTATCTTGGCTCGATCCCCACCCATTTCAATGACCTGCAAGTCCGGGAGCTCGTCTCGGCCTTCGGCGAGCTCAAGGCTTTCAACCTGGTCAAGGACCCCGCTATGGGGACCAGCAAAGGCTTCTGTTTCTTTGAATACCTTGATCATTCCCTCACGGACCAAGTGTGTTCGGAGCTGAATGGCTTCGAACTCGGCGACCGGAAGCTCATCTGTCAACGGGCAAATCCCTCCCCAGCGTCTGCGGCCGCCACTGCAGCACTTGGCGGCGTCGCTGGCCTCCATCCGTACGCTGCTCTCCTCACAGGTCAAGCAGGAGGAGGAAGCGGAGGAGGAGGAGCGGTGCAGCCACCCCTTGGCCCACCTACGAAGGTATTAAAATTGAGCAATATGGTGGTGGAGGAGGAATTGAAGGATGACTCAGAGTACGAAGAAATCGTGATGGACATCAAGGAAGAGTGTGGGAAATACGGTAATGTGGTATCGCTAAAGGTGCCGAGGCCTACATACAAGGAGGACGGGAGCGTGGACGTGTCCCCCCCAGGAGTGGGGGAGGTATTTGTGGAGTTCGAGGAGGAGGCAGGGGCCATGAAGGCGGGGAACGCGCTGAGGAACAGACAATTCTCGGGGCGGACGGTGGTGTGTGGGTTTGTGAAGGAGGAGGAGTATGCGGCTGGAAATTATTAGGGGGCATGGGGGAGGAAGGAGAGGGAGGGTAGAAGAGCAGGAGGAGGAGAGACGGGAGGAAAGGAGGAGGAAGGAGGAGGAGAAACGGAGGGGACAATGGAGGGAGGTGGTCACTACGATATAGCCATTCATAAGTTTTGTGGATCATTTCAGACATGATGGACACCCCAAAAATGAGATCTTGGAGGAGAAGGAGAAGAAAGAGGAAGCAAAAACTATGATGGGGAGAAGAATAAGAAAAGAATTTAACAGGAGAGAGAGAGAGAGGCGTGACTTAGTACTGGAAGGAGCGGAAGAAAGATGTGTTTCTGTGTGTGTGTGTGTGCGTAAAGAGGAGAGACGGATAGTAAGCAGGAGATGGGGCTTGAAATATCGGGCCAAAAAGAGGAGAAACCGAGTAAGAGAAGCAGCAGAGACAGAGATGCAGGCAACGTTTATAAAAGGAACACGAAATTGAAAAAAAGAAAATGGGAATGGGAGCCGCATCGCTAGTCATTCGCAATATCCTCCGTCAGTCCCCTTTTCTTTGTTTAAACTTAACTTGATTCACCAACAAACGCGATGAAAGCAACACGGAATATGGCGGGATGTTTTCGCGGAATTTCTCTTTTCCCCCCTTTTCTCTCGGCAAATCTTCAATTTCTTCCATCGCTTCCTCCTCCTCACCCTTTTCTATTTATTTTCTCATCATCCCTACCCCAAGACACAACAAAATCAGCAAATTACAACGTCATCCTCTTGGCGTTCTTCACTCCCTTCTCCTTCCTCCCACTGATCCCCGGTGCCTTTCCACCAAAATTCTTTTTCCCTTTCTCCTTCCCCACCTTCCCTCCATCCCTCCCCTCCTCCGCCTTGGGGGCTTGTCTGATACCACTCACACCATCGACGTACCTCCCCTCGATTTTCCCCTTCACTTCCTCATTCTTCTGCATGTAGTAATGGTAGTCTCCTTCGTACACAACCAGCTTTTTGTCTTCCACCGCTACGATGCGGTTCGCCACTTGTGAGACAAAGTACCTGTGAGGGAGGGAGGGAGTGAAGGAAAGGTCACTTGTCCTGCTGCTTCTTCGATCTTACATCAGACAAAGGTCACGAAATTACAAAAGATGGCACCTACGTTTCCTCCTCCCCCAACCCGATTGAAGACCACAAACGCCTGCCGCCTCAGAAGAAAAATAAAGAAATACATTATCCCCCACAAGCCCCCCCAAAAAATTGAAAGAAAAATATGCGATGCATGCAGCGACTCACCTGTCGTGCGAGACCAACAAAATAGCCCCGTCATAATTCCGACAAGCCTCCTCCAGGATCTCCTTCGCTGGGATATCCAAATGATTCGTCGGCTCGTCCAGACACAGCAGGTTCCCGGGCTTGAGCATCATCTTACATAACGCCACCCGTGCCTTCTCCCCCCCCGAGAGCTGCCCCACCTTCTTATAGATCGCATCGCCCTTAAACATGAATTGTGCCATCAAGGCCCGGAGTTGGTTGTAGCTCTCGGTGGAAGAGGCCGACATGATCGTCTCATCGACCGTGAGGTCCAAATCAAGGGCATCCGCCTGGTTTTGCTCAAAATAATTGGCTAACGCATTCGCGGCCGTAATCCCCGCCCGCCCGCCTGTGGGTTTTTCAAGGCCCATCACCAAGCGCAGAAGGGTGGATTTTCCCACGCCATTGGGGCCAATGATGGCGACCCGGTGGCCTTTCTCGACTGTCAGGCTGGCGCCGTCAAAGAGGGCGTCATTGCCGTACCTGAAGAAAGATGAGGAAGGGGGAGAGGAAGGGAGAGGGCGGGTGAGAATGCTTCGTTTTGGTGTTACCTGCTCAAAAATGTGCTGGGCCATACATCTGATCCTTGACAGTAGTAACATGTGAAACATGCGCCCTCCCTCTCCCTCCTCAAGGCCCTCACCCGTGTTTCATGTGCTCAATCGCCACCACCTCCCCCTGCAGCCTCGGCCCGGGCGGGAAGCGAAAGCGGAACTGTGTCCCTTGGAAAGGAGGCCGTTTGATCAGGTCGTCCCCCTTCATCAACTTCTCCAGCCCCGCTTCCCTGCTCTTCACTTGCATGGCCCGTGCACTATTTGCGCGGAAACGGTTGATGAAATCCTTCTCCTCCTGGATCTTCTTCTGTTGATTGTCGTATGCCTTCTGCCAGGCCTCGAGCCGGGCCTTTTTCTGCTTGATGAAATTGGAGTAGTTCCCCGTGTAGGACACAGTCTCCCCTCCCTCCACATCAATGATCTTGGTGCACACCCGATCAAGGAACTCCCGGTCGTGGCTGACAATGATCATGGGCAGCGTCTGTGTTCGCAAAAAGGTCTCAAGCCACTCCACCGAATCCAAGTCCAGGTGGTTTGTCGGTTCATCCAACATCAACACCCCTGGTTCCTGCAGCAAGACCTTCCCCAAGCCAATCCGCATCTTCCATCCCCCGGAAAACGCCCGCACCGGGAGCTGTGCATCCGAAGGGGCAAATCCCATCATATCCATGATCTTTTCCACCTTGGTGTCGAGGGCATACGCCCCCCGTCGATCGGCTTCCTGCTGTGTCTCGGCAAGCTCCGCCAAGATCTCGTTCATCTGGTCCATGTCGCTCGTGGCTGTGCGTGATGGGGAGGAGAGGAGAGAGAAGGAAGGGGGGAGGGACGGAGGAGGGTAAGCGAGCCGTTCATTTTATTCATGCACCTGCACCTACCCTCCCTCCCTCCCTCCCTTCCTTCCTTACCGTCTTCTAGCCTCCCCTCTAAGGCCCTCAATTTCGTCAAGATCTCCTGCTCCTCCCCAAACACCGACAGCATCTCCTCCTTCAATGTCCGTGCGAGGTCGAGCTCGTCTGTGAATTCCTGCCTCAGGAACGCAATTTTCACGTTCTGGCTGCTCTTTAATACCTCTCCACTCGTCGGGTCCAGCTCTCCCGCCAGCACCTTCAGCTGCGTAGTTTTCCCCCCTCCATTGGGACCCACCAGCCCCACCCTCTCCCCCGTCTGCACCCCCCACGACGCGTCCTTGATCACCTCCTGGTTTCGGAAGATCACATTAATCTTGTCCAGGCGCACAAAAGTGGTGCCGGCAGCAGCGGTGCCGTCGCTCATGATTCGCACCCGGGGAGGAGGGCGGGAGGCACGTGCTTTCTCCTCCAGTGTAGGGCCGACTTGAGCTGGAGGGTCAGGAGGCAAGGGGCCGCGATCGAGGGGAGGGGCGGAGAGAGGGAGGGAGGAGGAGGCACTGGGGGGGGGTCCGGAGTCGACGGCTGCTGCTGCTTCTGCGCGGAGTTGTTCTTTATTGCCAACGTTGCCACTCTTCCAAGGGGCTTTCTCCTCGTTTTCGTTCTTCTCCTCCTTCAGTCCCTCCATTTCTTCCTCCTCCACAGCCATGGTCATTCCTCCCTCCCTCCCCCCCTCTCGCCCTCCCTTTCCTCCTCCTTTTCCTCCCTTCTTCTCTTTTTTTTCTTTATCAGGCCCTCCTCCCTGGTTCAACAATACCATCAACTCGGCATCTTCCTCATCCTCACCCCCTTCCTCCCTTCCTTCCTCGTCCTCCTTCCTACTACCACTCTCCTCCATCTTCCCCTCCTTCCCGTCCTCCCCTTCCCCCTCCTCCGCCACAAGCGCCGCCAATGCTGCTGCTCGTGCTGCTTTCATCCCTCCCCCTTTCCCACCACCTCCACCTCCAGCTGCTGCTGCTGCTTTTGCTGCATCTTTCTCCTGCTTTTCCTTTTCCCTCTTCGCTTTTTTGGCCAGCTTCTTATCGACGGGAGAGAGGTTCGCATATTCATTATCTGGAGAGGAGGAGGAGGAAGGGGAAGACGGCATGGGAAGGGGGGCCTCCATTGCTTCCATGGCTTCCAACGCAGCAAGAGCGGCGGCCTTGGCAGCATCGATGGACCTCTTGGGCTTGGCAAAGAGGAGAGGAAGAGAATACTTTCTTTTCGTGGCGCTGGGGATGATAGATGTGGAAGCGAAAGGGAGGCTGGAGGGTGGGGAAGAGGGAGTCGGGATGGAGAAAGGGAGATGGAAGGCTTGCGAGAGGAGAGGAAGGGACAGGGTAGCGAGGGCGGCAGTGGCGAGCAAAACGAGGAAGGAGGAGGAGGAGAAGGAGGAGGAAGAGACGGGACGGGGTCTTCTTCTCCTGCTTGTCTTGTGTGCTGATGATGCCGTCGACATCTGTGCATGTAATAGGGATGTAGTGAATGTGTGTGTATGTGTCTTGCGCTCGGGGCTGCTGTACCTAGCCCACACGATAAACACTTCGAATTCCTTGACCGAGAGCCCAGCTATCCAATCTCACATGGGATGCATGTGTGAAGGAGGATGGGCGGCGATGAATTGAAAAATTAGGATATACCTCCGAAATGCCTGTGTGATGATGACGTGTGCTGTGCGGCTCTGATCCAGCACTCGCTTCCCTCTCTCCCGTCTTCGCTAATCAAGCAGTCTTGATTATTGGTCCGCTCCACCTAGTACTCTCCCCGTTGTGCTTACCTGCATGGTGGGTGCCTGCTCTTGCGCAACCGCACCCATACTGCTGCTGTTATTGCTTCTGCTGCCTCGTTGGAGTAGCTGGGGGTGATGGCCCAGTATCGGAGGCGAGCCGGGGCAGTACGCTACGGCGGTGGTGCGGTGCACTTAAGTGCGGTGATGCGTAAGTTTGTGCCTGCCGTTATGATGGTTGGTGGATGCGTACGTGGTGGTTGGATGGCGTGAGAATAATGGTTTTGCATGTGGAGGGATGAACGAGGAGGATCTGCGTTCCCGGCGGCGTTGGAGGACCAGGCGACGCAAGTCCGCACTGATCGGAGGTGACCGTAATCCTAATGCAAAGTGCAACAAGCGACAAGCGCAGAGGCGGTGGGCTTGTCCAGTTACGGCACAGGGAAATCGCCGAGATCTTGTTGAGGGTTGAGGCTGTAGATTTGTTTTCCGTGATCTTTGCCAAAACTGCCTTCTGCTTCTTCTCATTAGGCGTGTGTCTTTGGCTTGTTTTTCTTTTGTTCTTTTCGCTCTTCCCCCCACTACAAGCTGGTGTCTTAATTGCACGCGTCTCTGAAGTCTTGAGCTTTGTCTCGTGCTCCACTTTTAGGACGACGACCACGGCAAGTGTCATGGGACGTTAAGCCCTGGTGTGCGCTGAAACTTGTACAGCAGAGCTTTGCTTTGCATGTGTAGCATCCCAGCTTGTGCACATAATTGCTCGGGGTCGTTTATTTCTCTGCCAGCCTTGGACCTCGTGGTTGGGCGTTTCCTCCTCCTTGGTGCACTGAACCTGTCCGCATCCTGCGTCGGTTTGGCGGTCTTTTGTCCTTTCCTCTATAGCCCGCCCGTCTAGAGGGGGCACACGCGATGATCTTTATTATCTCTTCATGTGTCTTTGTTTTAACTAGGATACTGCCGGGTGAATGCCCATCAGACAAGAGGCCAAACTCCATCTACACCCTTTGACTTCTGTTGTGGTCGTAGTGTGTGCTTGCATGCCATGAAAGTCCAGGCATCCCACTTGTGCTCTAACCCCATTCAAAACAGCAGAAGTGCTTAATTAAGATATAGATTCATGATCTCATGTCCCCTCCTTCTTACCTTTTCACAAACCTCACACAGAAGTCTCCACTCTTCGCCTCTACAACCTCTTTTTCAATTATGGTAAGTTCGTGCGGCAGTGGGTTTTCGGATCTATATTTGTCAAGATCCAGTTCAAGGTCAGGGATGTAGATTAAGTATAGAAGGAGAAGCACAAGCGCGCCAGTTCGCCCCTCACGGCCTGGAGCAGGGCATTTAATCCCTCTATCTTACCAGAACCATACTATACAACCAATCCTGTTGGCATCGCTCTGTCTATTTGTCGTGCGTGCATGTGTCCATGGTGTGGTGGGGGGCAGGGGTTTTCGGGGTTGCGGTTGAAGGCACCTTATCAGAAAGATGCCCTCAGAGATAGAGGTAGCCCCCTCCCCCCGATCTTCGACCTGTCCTGTCAGGCGAACACTATCACCCGTCGTTCACCTCGATACACATAAGGAGTAGACCACTGAAGTTCTAATTGTCATAAATGCCCCTCCCCCCTCCCTCCTTCCCTTCATCCTCCCCTCCGAGCAGAAGACCGCCGCTCTCCTCACTGTCTCCACCCTCATGGGCGCCCAGGCCTTTATGGCCCCCGCCCCCAAGTTCTCCCGCACCCGCGGTGTTGCGCGCATGTCCTTCGAGAACGAGGCCGGCGTCACCGCCCCTCTCGGATACTGGGTGAGTGCTGCCCTCCTTCCCCGCCCTCTTCAGCCCAACACCAAGTTCCAAGTTTTGAGTTTTAGTGGAACCCGTCGTCGCTCCTTCTCACCCTCCTTCTTTCCCTTCCTCCCTTCTTAACAGGACCCCCTGGGCCTCTCCGCTGATGGGGACGTTGACAAGTTCAACCGTTACCGCGCCATTGAGGTAAGGATCCGAGCGTTCTAAAAGGGAGAGCTTACGCGAGCTTTTTATGTCCCCACACTCCCCATCCAACAAGAATACCGGTTTTTGCAGCTCAATCCCTCTCCCCCTGTCCCTTCGATCACTCCCATCTCAGATCAAGCACGGTCGAGTCGCTATGTTGGCCATGCTCCACACCCTCATCACGGGCGCCGGTGTCACGGTATGTTCGCCTGTCTGGACCCTTTGTTTCCTCCCTCCTTCCCTCCCCCGTCTCATGTTGGCCAATCTACGATTAAAATACCAGACAAATCTCTCACTCACACCGCCCTCCCTCCTTCCCTCCTTCCTTCCTCGCTAGCTCCCGGGCCTCGTGACCGCAGGTGACGGCATCCCCCAGTCCATGCCCTACGGCATTGGCGCCATCACCTCCGGTGCGTGGGCCGCCCAGGGCTGGGCGCAGGTCTTGATCTTCTGCTCTGCCCTCGAGGTGCTTGCCCCCCAGAAGGAGGACAAGATCCCCGGCGATGTCCAGCCCGACACGAGCGCATTCGCTAAGCTCGACGACAAGACCGAGGAGGAGGCGCTCAAGTACCAGAACACTGAGATCAACAACGGCCGGTACGTTCTGCGCGGAGGGAAGGGAAGAGGGGAGGAGAATTTTGAGGCGGTGGGACAGACGAAGCGGACGGCTAGTGTCATGTGAGGATTTTTTATTAACCATCCCTCCCCCTCTCTCCCTCCCTCCCTCCCTTCCTAGATTGGCGATGGTGGCTTGGACGGGCGCGACTGTCGGTGCCCTTCTGACCAACGGCGAGCACCCTGTGACCACCCTCCTCAACAAGTTGGGCTAAGCTTCTGTGGAAGAGCCAGTGGTAGTAGCAGTAGCAGCAGCAGTAGCAGCCGCAGCACTCAGTGATTGGCGCAAGAGATTGTCCATACCTTCTTAACCTACCGGAAGAGAAATAAGGCCTTTCTCCCGTAGCTGTCTTCGTTTGTTTGTGCTGATTGCTTGGTATGAGAGTGTTGAATTCCTGCATCATGTTTTTCTCTGTAGTCCTTTCCTACCCCCGTCATTTTCTTTTCTCCCTGGTTCTTCTTTTGTCACCCTTATTTTACATAAATTTTCTTTGTTTATAGTGAGAGGAAGGTAGAGGGGGAAAAACAAGAACAACGAACGCAAGCGTGTGAAAGGAGGGCGAATAGAAGAGAAACAGATCTGTTGTTGAGCATTGAGAGTGGAGCCGGGGGAAAGGCTTGTGTGTTGTTTTTGAAAAAGTTGTTTAAATCACGAATCCGTTTGTTCTCATGTGTACCTCTTTCACTACGTGTGATGGAAGAAAAAAAAGTGTGAGGATTAATTGAAGAAAAAGAAGAGTTCGACACGTCAAACCGCCCAAAAGACGTCACAAAGAGAACTTGATTCTCTTTGCCGTGTTGATCTTGTCTTTTCCCCCAGCTTTTCTTGCCACCCGTGGCACACGAGATGGACAAGATCAGCGCGCGAAAGTTTGCTTCCTAATTCTTTGCTTTAACGGATGTCCATTTAATAGACGTGTTTTGTTTAATTTCTTTCACATTTTGACAGACACTTTCGTCGTCATTGCCATTATTGCTGATAGGACTCTTGGGTGATCCCGCAATTTACCTGCCCATAATTATCCATGCTTTCTCTCCTGTGTTGCTGGTACTGGTTGGGCTGATGGAGCTGGTGCCGGGGCTGGTGCAGCAGCTTGTGTTACCGTTACTGCTGCTATTGCTGTTGGTGCCTCCCTCCGCACGCCCAACCACTATCCGTCCCTCTTCATACCAAAACACACACACTTATCCTGCCCCTTCGCATTGCTTGAACAATGAAAGGCCGTTGCCAACTTGTGGCGACACCCACCGCAAACATTACAGCCACTACTACTACTACTTCTTCTACTTCCACTAGCTCCTGTCCTCTTCAGCTGCTGCCCTCGCAATCCTCCCCGCCGCATGATCCATCACACTCCGTCCCTTCTTAAACAAGTATGTCCCCACCCTACTCCTACTCAACGCACAAATAATATTATGCGCTGACCAAAATGACGGCGCTCGAAACGTCACAGCAACCTTTTCCCAGCCTAAGCTGTTCAGCCTCGCTGCCATTGCTTCCTCCATCCATTCCTCATTCTCTCCTCCCAACGCACCACCAGCAGCCAAACGAATCGACGCAAGTCTACCCATTCTATCTCTCTCCTCCTCACCCACAACCGCCCAAGAGCTCCTTCTTCTTCCTACTCCCACTCCTCCTTCCCTCCCTTCCTCCTCCTCCACCCACTCCCTTCTCGGAATTTCCCAAACCTCCATTTTGACATCATTCTTCTCCACGGTCGGCAAAATTAAAGTTTCCTTCAAGATGTGCCCTCTCTGTTCAAAACTACTACCATAAGTAATACAACTACTGCTGGTACTACTGCTTTCTCCTCCTCTTCCTCCTCCTCCTCCTCCTCCTCCTCCTGTGGACCCTTCAGGGTGAAACAAGGCCGTGCCGAACGGGACGAGCATGTCATCCTTCAAGTTTCCGTATGCCCTCCGATATTTAAATGCCGCCAAGGGTTCCAAAAAACGTTTCTCTGACGCCATCTTGAGTAGGAGAGGAGGGTCGCTTTCGCTGGTGCTGGCGCTGCTACTACTGCTGCTTCTTCTTGGGGGAGGAGGACGGAGGAAGAGGTCGTGTCCCGTCTGGCCGATGACTAACGGTGGGGTGAAATGTAATACGTCGGGAAGAGGGATGACCGTGAAGCGCCGTACACCAAGGTGGGGCGTGGCGATTGACATGAAGGTGATCGGTGTGAGGCCGAGGATGGTTTTGCTCTCTGGTTGCCACAGCAGCGAGATGGCATATCGAGAATAAATTCCTCCTAAGCTGTTACCAATGAACGAAATGGTATGCAAAGAAGGATTGGCAGCGACGATTTGTCGGACCTCGGCTGCCAGGCGTTCCCCACCTGCTTGAACCCCGTCAAAAGTCTTGTCCAGGTTGCATGCAGCACAATGTGCGAGAATACCGTGTCCCTGTTTTTCGATGGACTCGCGGAGATAGCTTAAGTCGTCGGGGCGTCCTACCAATCCGTGCACGACCACAGCCAGGTGCTTCGGCGTTCCAGTGGTGGCACTGTGGCCAGCAGCGGTAGGAGGGGGGCTAGGCGCGGCGGCAAAGCCTTCGGAGGGGGGCATGGTGATGACGAAGGAGCAGATGAGCAGTGATGTGGAAAAGCGCAGGGATAGCAGCAAGGAAGACAATGAGAAATGGACCATTCGACCTGGGATGATGCCTGTGCGCGTGTGAGCGTGTGCAAGGAAGGGGGCGATGTCAAAACGTCGCGAAGTCGTGTCTAAAGTTTCGCGGAACATGAGAAACACTGATGTCACCTCGACCGACGTGCGACGAGTCGCTGCCTAATGCCATGACTTGGCCGCCAAGATCAGACATACGGTTTGGTTATAGTCTCTGCTACAGCAAACGTTTGTCTAGATCCCCAAATCCTTGCCCTGCTTTCATGCTAGGCCTCCCTTGCATGTGCTTGTACGGTATAGAGCCCGTCCGCCTGAGTCACTCTCATGCCCCCAGACCCACACAACCAACCGAAGCATTCGCCCTCCTCCAGGATTTCATAGGCCGGCCCTCCAGCCCCACTCCCTGGATCAGCAAGACGAAGACCTCTCATCCAATGGCAGATTTCTGAGCGGGCACCCGTAGCAAACCAATCCTGGTAAAGAGCCTCTGGCAACGACATCACAAGAATAGCAGCAACGAAGAAGATCGATGCATCTATCCATCTTATCAGTGCTCGGCGCAGGCTTGCCCCTCTCAAAACCACACAATACACAACACTAACCCACTCTTTGGTCAACAAACAAACTATACAGACGTCATTAACGTTGTTAGTCTTCTTCCTAGGTGGTTGTGGTGCTCTCCCCTGGCTCCGACCTTTCTGACGACCACAGCACCTGAAAGATGCCGCAACCAAGTCTGAAGTCCTCCGCCTCCAAAGGCAAAGGGAAGCCCCAGCGAGAGGAGAACTTTTTTGAGTATATGATTACTCACCACCGATGGGTCTTTTGCGTCTTCTTGCTAATGCCACTGTCGCTTGCGTTTGGTATGTAGGGAAGGGAGGGAAAGGTAGGGGCAATGGTTTACATCGGAAATTGCGACGCTGAAGGAGAAATACAGATTCATGACTGGCCTCACGCTGTCAGCGTCATCATGCTTTTCGTCGTTCATTTGTTTTCTCCCTATCGTTTTCCTTCTTAACAGATATTGTCCTCTATGTCCGCAATAGCGTCCAGTTTTATCTCCGAAATTGGGCACCCAAGAAACACGAGGCCAAAGTGGAGGAGATCAAGAAGCAGGTAATTGTTTACGTCCTTATTCCCATTCTTATAATGGTTGAAATTCATTTCCCTTTGGAATCCACGTAACATCGGTAATCTTCAGTTCACAATTACCTTTTACCATCTTGCCGAGTTCGAATCAAAAAGCCTCCTTCTTCTCCTTCCCCCCCTCTGTCCCTCCCCCCCGCTGTCCTCTTTTCGCCTTTCTCCTTTTTATCCCACCGAATGCACGTTACCTGCACAACACTGCCATGTTGCCAAATGCCGGATCGAACGGATGGGGAGAGCAACCACCACACGCCTCAGCTCGAGATTCTGTCTTTCTTTTAGCGGGTTGTACGTTAAGAGGGGGGTGTCTTGGCGTGGCGACATCATTAAAGTTACTGATTCATTCATTTATTCATTCATTGGTGGGTGGGAGCGTCCGCACCGCAGCCATGAGTCTCGGTTTGCATATACTGAAGTGTTATTTCGCTGGCCTCACCCTCAAAAAGAAAGTGAAGTCAGCACAGGATACGCTTCATAAAAAATGAAGATAGATGCCGGACTGTGACAACTTCACGTTTGCTTACTTTTCAAGGACAAGTATTGAATTGGACAAACATGTCTAAAATATCTTCTCATTTCCTTCCTTCCCTCCCTCCCTCCCTCCTTCCCCCGATATAGATTTTAGAGTGGGCTAAGCATGACGGCAAGAACAAGCTGTGCACCGCTCGCCCGGGTTGGCAGACCATGTCCCTGCGTGTCGGAAAATGTAAGCGTATTTTTGTTCGATTCCATACTCTTATTTGCCTATTTGTTTATCCAATATAGTCACTCATTCGGCCATGTTGTACCACTCACTCATCAGCGCCTGACTTTGTTTGGTCGCGTTATTTTTCCACTCAACCAATCCCCCCATTCCCCATCGCTCCTCCGAACCACAGACAAGAAGACATTCCGTAAGGTCAAGCTGGATCTACATGACATCCTCTCCATCACCACCACCGGTCAATCTCCCTCCGTTTGCGTCGAGCCCCTCGTCACCATGGGGCAGCTGACTGCCGCCCTCCTCCCCGTTGGTTGGACCGTGCCTGTCTTACCTGAACTAGACGACTTGACTATCGGGGGTTTGATTGCTGGAGTGGGTGTGGAAAGCTCTAGTCATATTTACGGGCTCTTCCAACACATTTGCATGGAGTTTGAGGTGGCATTGGCGGATGGCTCGGTCGTCTTTTGCAGCCCTGAGAAGAATGCCGAGTTGTTTTACAACTTGCCTTGGTCGCATGGCACGCTTGGCTTTTTGTTATCCGCTACAATTAGGATCATCCCTGCGAAACAATACGTGAAATTAGAGTACTTTGCGTTTACCAATGGCGGGAAAGCCCTGGAGATGTTTGAGAGGGAGAGCAGGAAAGGCGTGAACCGTCCTCCGCTCGCTGGGACGCAAGTCGCGTATGCGGCCGCTGCGGACTTGAAAAAAAGGATGGAGGGAGGGGTGACTGGGAAGGGGGAGGGCGATGAGGGGTCCTCGCCTGTAGGGGGAAGGAGGGAGGACGCGGCGGACTATGTGGAGGCGCTTGCGTATAGCCGAGAGCATGTAGTGGTGATGTTGGGGACGATGGTGGATACGCCTGAGGGGGGTAAGGAGGCAGGGAAGGTAAACGCGTTGGGCAAGTTTTGGAAGCCGTGGTTTTTCAAGCACGTGGAGGGGTTTCTGGTCAAGGGAGGGAAGGAGGGAGAGAGGGTGGCCGTGGAGTATGTGCCATTGCGGCATTACTACCACCGGCACAGCAAGAGTTTGTTCTGGGAGATTCAGGACATCATTCCCTTTGGGAATAACGTGGTGTTCCGGTACCTGTTTGGGTGGATGATGCCTCCGCGCATTTCGCTTCTGAAACTGACTCAAACGGAAGCTTTGCGGAAGCTGTACGAGGAGCATCACGTGGTACAGGACATGCTGGTACCCGTCAAGGACCTGGGAGAGGGCTTGGATGTGTTCGAGGAGGTGTTCGGCGTGTACCCGCTCTGGCTGTGCCCCATGCGCATCCCCAAGAATCCGGATTATGCCAAGTTTGGCGGGTTTGTCAAGCCGTTGGAAGGGGGGAAAGACGAGATGTTTGTGGACGTGGGCGCGTACGGCAACCCAAGCATGGAGGGATTTAATGCCCGAGAGGCGTGTCGAAAGGCAGAGGACTGGGTGCGGGCCAAGAAAGGTTACCAAATGATGTACGCCGACTCCTTCATGACGCGAGAAGAGTTCCGGGAGATGTTTGATCACTCCAAGTACGACGAGCTCAGGCGGCGGATGGATCTATGCCTGCAGGCGTTTCCTGAGGTGTACGATAAGGTCAGCAAGGCTGCACGGGTCTAGAGGAGAGGGTGTGTGTGTATTCGTCTTCTTGGTCTCGCTCTTTTCGAGGCATAGCCGGACTGATAAGAACAGGCGAAGATATACCGTCATTTTTTGGTAGAAAGCTTCCTAGGTATACAACAAAGGGGCCAAAGGGATGAATCAAGACACGGAGAATAGATTGAGCGGCAAAATAGAGGGGAATGAAATGTTTTGAGAGTGAGGGAGCGAGAAAGAAAGAAAAGAACGCGAGTTTGAGGCGTTTTGGTTTGGTTATTCCCCATTGAGTGTGTTAAAGTAGCTCTTGGCAAAGTAGAGAGTGTGAGCGTGCCGCGCTTTTTGCCAACAGAGGGAGAGGCGATGCAGAAATTAAAGTGAGAGGAGGGGGGAACATAAAGAAAAAAGATCAAAAGAAGAACATTTTGGGTAAAAATATAGAAAAAAAGAAATGAAAAGGAGAAAAAACATAAAATACTTAGTTGCTTATTTTTTGATCCTCTTTTCTATCACAATAGACACGCGTGCATCTTTCCCTTGCCCTTCTCTTTCAACCCCGTACCTGTATGACTTGTCGCTCGCTTCCAGTTTTATTTTGTTTTGTCATATCTCTCGATACTTGAATCGTATCTTGTCTTATTTCTTCCTTTCTCCTAACACTACATTTCCCACTTTCCATTCTTCCTCCTTCACTTCCTCCTCGCTCCCCTACCCCACCAAAGCTTTCACCTCCTCATCCAGCTCCACCCACGACTCGTTGAAAAGCGGTCCTGAAATAACTCTGCGTGCCATATGCAACTTATTCTCTTTCGCCAGCGGACTGTTGCACAAATCGATTGTCTTAGCCCGGGCTTTGCTTTCGTCCGAGCACCAGGTCTCACACCACAGCCATTCTTGGGGTAGGGAATAGATAGGAATCATGTGTTCTGTGGGGAGGGAGGGAGAGAGGGATGCAGGCAAAGAAATCAGTTAAATCATAAACGACCAATCGTGTTGATCGGAGCTTTGTTGGCGTCGCTGTCAATGAGCACTCACAATAAGTACGCACACATACACACATATAGACACACGCAACGTCACACATAGGCACAAAAAAGAAAGACCAAATAATACGTACGGGTATAATTCGGCAAGTCCTGGTCCAAATTTGCCAATGATGCCGGGTCCCGACTCAACTGGTCGTAAACCGCGCGCAATTTATCCCCCACACCCATCAGTCTAAATCTGACAAGGTCTACCACGTACAACGCCGAAATGTGGTACGGACGCCCCCGCAAATGGTTCGCCCAGTACCCCGATCGCCAAAACTGAAACCCAAGCGTCTCATTCCTCGAGGTACAAAACGGCGTGTAGCCATACGGGCGCCCTTTCAAGTCCAATTCCCACAACTCCTTCAGGTCGGCACGTAGGACCTGATCGGCATCCACGTAAATAATCTTCTTCACCGACAAGGGGAAAAGCACGTCCAAAAACAAAATTTTATATCCCCAAATGATCCGCTGTTTCTCCGTCTGTTGCCTCAGCCAATCCGGCCACTTGTACGTGATAAACTCCACCTGGAAGCCGTAGTGCTTTGCCATCGTCAACGCCGCCGTCTTGAAGGCAGGCGACAAAAAGTTTTCCAGTAGCCAGAACTTTACCGGCACACTCGTGCGCTTACTCACAGACAACATCATTATCTTCAACATCCGTTCATACAAGTGCCCCGTCGCCAGCGAAAACACATGCACAGTCTCGTCCTCTTCCTCCTCTTTCCCATCTCCCTCCTTTCCATTCTGTACCGCCTTTCCTTTCCACAAATTCGATAAGCTAGACCACATTCCATCCTTCCCCCCCGCCCACCCTCCTTCTTCCTCCTGACTAATCTCATCTAGCAAAGGCACGTCTTCCTTCCCTGCCTGCTTCTGCACCTTGAGTGTTTCCACGCTATTCGAGAAATCTCTCTTAGCAACCACGAGCTCTTGCCCACGTACCAGCTTCAGGACCCCTCCCTCCTCCTCGTCTTCGCTCACGACCTCATACAGCTCCCTCGCCCTCCCTTCCGCCAGTTTTACTTTCCACAAGCCCGGGTCCGCCCTCAGTTGGAAATAGGCATTGTTTTGCATGACCAGCGTATCAGAATGATGACGTTTCTCGACCCCTCCTTCCACCTCCTCCTCCTCCTCCTCCTTCTTCTCCCCCTCCGTTCCATCCACCAAGATTAGCTGCAAGCCATTCACAGGCTCCATCATACGGGCATCGAAGCACTGGCCAGAAATCAACAAATTTTTCAGCACCAACTCCGCACTTGTATGTGTCGACCCCTCCCTATCTCCACACAACACAACCACGCCCTTCTTCCCGCCCTCCCCTCCTTCCTCAATTTCTTCGCATTTGAGGTTGTCTAAATCTTGGACAGCGCGTTTGGTCTGCACGTTCCAGGACTCGGGGGTGTCCACCCGGGTGGTGAGGACAAGGGAGGGAGGGAGGGCTTGGAAGAGGACACGGGCAGAGTCCCGGGTGGGAAAGAGGGAGAAACGGTAGTACGATTTGAGGGGAAACTCGGTGAGCTCTGGGCTGGGGGCGAGGAGGAGGCGGATGGGAAGATGGAGAAGGTCGCGGAAGATGGTCAGCAGTGGGGAGAGGCGTTGGGCAGCTTCTCCCAGAGGATCAAGGAGAACGGTGATCGAGAGGCTGGACAGCACGTCATCGTCTTCATCGCTGTAACCCTTGCTGCTGCTGCCGCTGCTGCTGCTTTTCCCTGGGGGTTGCAGGTCGAGGAGGAGGGATTCAATCGGCGTGTCGCGAATGTGGTCCAGGTGGCTCTCGATGTCCACGCGGGGATGACGAACATAAACGTTCAAAAAAGAATGCGACATCATTATCAAGTCCGAAGCCCTTCTCACAATTGCCCCTGCCCCTGCTCCTGCCGCTGCTACTGCTGCTGGTGGTGGTTGAAAGAGCTCGAGCAAGTGTTGGGTGTAGGTCTGGGTCTCGACGGACAGAATGATCTCCACATCCAACGGGTGCAACGCCTTTCCCCCTAGAAATATGTGCCGTCCATTCACGACTAGCACTACCCCTTCCTCTCTACCGTCCTCGCCTCCTGCAGGGGTGAGACGGACCCCGAGGGCCTTCCGTGTGAGGATCGCTCGCTCTGCTGCCTCTTGTAGGGCATCGGCTCGTGCAATTCCCTCCCTTGCTTCCTCCTTCAGCCCTTCTGCTGCTTGCAACAAGAGCGCCGCCTCCCCCCCTCCTCCTCCTCTTCCTTCCTCCAAGTCCGCTTGAAGCGTCTCCAGGAAGATATCATATACACTGCTGCTGCTACTGCTCCTACTGCTCCTACTGCTGTCTTCAGTCACAAACGCCGCAAATTTCTCCAGTACGTGGAGACGGGCATTCTCTTCCTCCACCGACAACGCGGAGGGGAAAGAAGATGAGGCAGTGGCAACAACATTCAGCAAATGACCCAAGATAACCCCTCCATCCTTCTCCAATGGGGAAGGGGAGGAGGAGGATGGCGGCGTGTGCACAATTACGCATCTCACCCCCAGCCCTCCCTCTTCTTCCTCCTTCTCTATCTCTCCCCCAGCCATCACCGCCTCTCCCTCTCCTTCGCCTCTAGCCTCATCGCCTTGCGCCCTCAAGAAACCAAGCAAGGTCTGGACGCTCTCTGCTCCTTTCCTCGAGCCCACGTCCGCCAGCATTACCACCGTCAACGGCTTCACTTCCCCCCCCGTCCCAGGCGGGTGAAGATACTGCATCTCCTCCCACACACCTCCCTCTTTCGCTCCCTTCTCCCTTTCCACAGAACCACCCGAATGAGCAAGCTTCGCCCCTGCCCCTCCCGAGCCACCAAGCCACATAACGCTCATCGCCTTCCTCCTCCTCTCCCCCTCCAGCCACGGGCACCAGCGGCTGTACACTCCCTTCCCCTTCCTTAACACCGACCCCAGGACGCTCTTCGTGCTGTCCTTCAACCGTCCCTGACTCACCAGGCCCGCCAAGAACTGTTGCTCCTGCCCAAGCATCTCCATGATTCCCTGGTCCAAATCCAGGCCCATACTCAAAATTCCGTTCAACAGAAAACACCCGACCGGCAAACCCTTGTCCTTCACAAGCCTATGCATTCCACACACACCTTCCCCTCCCTTCCCTTCCTCCAACGCCTGCCATCCTTCCGCCACATAGTCAGCGGCCCGATTCCGATCCTTCTTCGCCGTCGCCACTGCCCCCGAGTAGGCACGCACCACATCACCATATGTCCCTAACCTCGTCGGGACCCCCCCCCCTTCCTCCCTCCCGCCCCCCCCGCCTACCCCGACATTGAACAAGAACTCAACGGCTGCAGCAAGCCCATGTTCCTCTTTGGCGTGATGGAATAGCATCCCTACCACCGCACTGGTCGCCTTCGCCCCCTCCCTCCCTCCCTCCTTTCCCCCCTTCACAACCTCTTGCACTTCTCCCACCACCCCCTCCTCCCCCCCTTCCTCCCACTTGCCCTCCTTCGACACCATCAGCACCGAGAAACGCACAGGAAACGTCCGCTCGTACAATTCCCGCATGATCGCCACTGCTTTCAAGGAGGCAGCATCGGCCATGTCTACAACAAGGGTCAGGGTGTAGAGATTTCTGCTCAGCGCCTGCAACTGCCACGAGGGATACACCAGCTGACGCAAGGAAGACGGCCAGTGACGGTATCGCGCGTCCTTCTCTAAATTATTCAGGTAAACTAACGCACCCCTCGATCCCCTGTAAATGTCGAGCCGCACCTCCTCCCCGTCCTGAGCAGCAGCAGCCGCACCAGCAGTGGCAGCGAGGCGGACGAGTTGCTTCTGGACAGCGGGCGAGGTAGGGAGGGAGGACAAGGCCGTAAGTCGCTGCACTTCCTCCCGCAGCGTCTTGAGGATATCGAAGACGTTAAAAATGGCGCCTGTGACAGGCTTGGGCAGACCGTTGATGAAGAGGTGACCTGGGAAGGGGGGAGGGAGGGAGGGAGGGCGGACGAGAGGGAGGATCGTGAAATTCCATCCCTCCACTTTCTTTCCCCCTCCTTTCGGGCGAACTAGAGGAGAGGGAGGTAGGGAAAGGATAAAAGAGGAGAAAGGAAGGGGGGATGACGGAAAGGAGGACTCCATGCGCTCTCTCACCTGGCTTCAGGCTGGTACCGTACCCCAACACATGCGACTGCGTGCCCATCAACGCCCCCTGTCGGAACTCCTCCTTCACCTTCAGGGATGACAGTCGTGAGGCATGGGACGGGAAATTCTGGCTCAGATCCACCAGCTTCCTGAGGGGGTCCTTGGCAGTGGCAACAGTTTGTGCAGCCTGGAGCCCCAAGTCCCGCAAACGCCAGACTTTCATGTTTGTCACGGAGGAGGGGGAGGAAGGGAGGGAGGATTCTTCGAGGAGATTGCTGCGGAGCGTTCGAAGCTCAGTGGACAGGGAGGGTTCACGAGCGAGGAGCTTTGGAAAAAGCAGGCCGCTCACCTCTTCATCAATGGCAATCGCCTGCTGCTGCTGCTGCTGCTGCTCTTGCCCTCCCTCCTTCCCTCCCTCCCCTCCTCCACTCGGCGCAGGGGAGTCATCAATGTTCTTGTACTCCATGTTTTTAATGTCAAGGTACATACCATACCCTTGCAAGGCTGTGGGCACCGTCTTGTTCGAGGAAGGGAGGGAAGAGGACGAGGAGGAAGGGAGGGAGGAGGGAATGAAATGACGCAAGACGTAAGTGCATGCCCCCGTGGCCGCGTGGGAGGCGAGGCGGTGGTGGAAAGAGTAAAAGTCGGAAGTTCCGAGCGCGGAATACAAAGTGACTACAACTGCTGATGAGGAGGAGGAGGAGGAAGGATAGACGTGATCGAAAGATAGCACGCGCGTATCTTCCTTCGTCCCACCCCCTTCCTCCATGACAACAGCAGCAGCAGCCGCAGCAGCGGTCCGCAAAGTTTCCTCAAGCTTATCTGCGTCACAAATCACCTTTTCCCTCTGTCCCATCCCTGGCGAGATCACAGCCCAAGACACAGAGGTGCCCTCATCGCATCCAGTCTCCTCTACTGCTGCTGCTGTTGCTACTGCTGCCCGGAACGCTTTCCCCTTCCTCAAAGACCGATGCATTTCAAGCGCAGGGGAATAAGCCCTCAAGCTCAAGTACAAGTGCAGCAAATTTTGCGACAAGGGATGCAGCAACCCCGCCGTCTCGTTCAGCGTCAAGGCCCACACAGCATCCATATCATCCATTTCAAACCTCTCGGCAAGCGCCGCCCGATCAAACCGGTCCCTGCCCGGGCTCCGTTCCAAGGTATCCACCAACGTCCATAGAAGGCTTTCGTCCCCTTCCACCTCATTCGCCAGGTACTCCGCTGCCTCTTGTAAAGACGACAACGGCCAGGTGGGCCAGTCAGCGGTTAACGCGAATTCGACACTACGGGCTTCGGTCAAAGAGAGGGAGAAGAGGAGGAAGAAGGCCGGCAGGGCAAGCAGCCGCAGACATTGCAACATGCTCAGGCGCGGTCGTGGTAGTGTCATTATTTATTCAGGTTCGGCGCTCTACCACTTGGGCATTGCCTATGTATGGGTTGAAGGAGATGGGACGAGTTGAGGGAGGCGCTTTGAATAATGAGGGAGGGGGATGATGAGCGTGATGTGTTGTTTGTGTGCGTGGTGAAGGGACAAGAGAAGGCACATCGACATGAGCACCGGGTACATTCAAAACTCTATGTCGCCGTCATCGTCGTGTGCTTGTGCAGAGGGGAGAGACTGAAAACATGCCCACAAACACGACGACTCGGAGGCGTGAATCAAAGAAGAATGCTCGAGAGGCATAGTGAGCGATGGTCACCCGCAGAAGCTGACCCCAGCCCCCACCCATGCCGTTGTTCATCACCCCATCCCAGCGTCCCCATACACAAGTCTTCGATGCATCCTAGGTTCCTTCCTCATGATCTTCACCTTGACACGCTTTGTGGGGCGGCTGGATGGGAGGGATTTCTCCTTGCGCAGCCGTCTTCCACACTTGGCTATATCATCGAGGATGTATGAGGGGTACTACCACTAGCAGCCGATTATGCAACGTCGTGCCCTCCTTCCCACTACACTCACCTCGTCTTTACCCTGCACTCACATTTACAGTATCCTTATTCTAAGAAGAAGCAGCCGCACCCTATTGCACCGGCCGTCGGAGGCCACCGCGCGCGTCAGGGAGAGGCGGGGAGAGGGAGGAGAGATAGAGAGGACCTGTGTTACCATCGGCAGAAGGCAGGATGAGCATGTCGCAGAGTGACGACGAAGAGGAGGAAGAGCATTGCCCGCTATGTTGCGAGACGTTGGACATCACGGACAGGAACTTCTTTCCGTGCCCTTGCGAGTACCAGGTATGTTTTGGGGTGGAGAGGATGGAGGGATAGGTTTTGGCGTCCTGTAGAGGCGTTGCGAACAGCATGCGTACACAATTAATGCACGCATGTCTAGATATCTAAGCATCTATTTAGAAACCACATCACTCGCCGGGAAAGGAGATGGATGGCCGTCGGGCATTTATACGTATGTCACTGATGTTCCCTCCATCCCTCCTCCCCTCCCTCCTTCCTTCCCTCCTGTCAGATCTGTTGCTACTGCTGGAACCACATCAAGGAAAACCTCAATAGACTGTGTCCGGCTTGTCGCACCCCCTATGCGGATGATCCCCACAATTTCTCTCCGGTTGACTTGGACGAGTACGTACATAGGAGTGAGAGAGTGAGGGAGGGAAGGAGTGCTTGTCTGTCAAGATCAGCCACCCCACTCTCTTTACCCCCCCCCTCTATCGCACAGGATCATGAAAAAGCGCAAAGAGAAGAAAAAACGTGACCGGCTCGAACGTCGGGAGCGGGAGCGGGAGCGGGACCAAAAGGAAAGAGAAAAGAACGACCGCCGGGAACGAGAACTGGCGCGAAATGAGCACGACAGATACCCCCACAAGGCCGCCACTGCCGCAGGCTACGGCGGCCAACCAAGCGGCATCAGCCCTACCACCGGCCTTCCTATCCATTCCACTACCACGTACCTCCTGTCCCCCAACGGGGGTCCCACCTACCACAACCTTCCCCCACCTATAACTCTCCTTCCTTCACATTCCCTACCCCCTCCACCCCCCTCCCATCC
>Ga0160420_100123_pt1 | contig 45213 bp, 52 predicted proteins | sample CelAP2metagpilot_FD_108197 | JGI IMG/M metagenome (GOLD analysis project Ga0160420, IMG submission 108197) | Phycosphere-associated microbial communities from algal ponds in Kailua-Kona, Hawaii, USA - Cellana AP2-5-5 metagenome pilot | ecosystem: Engineered > Artificial ecosystem > Aquaculture >...
CTCCCCCTCTTCCTCCGCCTCCTTATCTTCATTGGCCGCCGCCTTCAGGAGTACATTCGACCGAGGTCAAGGTCCGCAGCGCCTTGCTGCCACTGCCCTTTCTTCTTCTTTTCCTCCTCCTCCTCCTCCTCCTCCTCCTCCTTCCTCCCCTCCTCCTCCCCTTCTTCCGTTCTTCACCTCAGCGTCTACAGCCATGGCAACCTTGCAACGCCGCTCTCTTCCTCATGGTGACCGGGCATTCGATACCTCCTCCCTTCTTTCCTCCCTCCCCCCAACCCTCCCTCGTCCTCAGGTCAAACATGTGCTGGAAGTCCGCGTGGTGGGGAGGTGCCCCGTAGAGCTGAATGCAGCCTTGACGAGGACGACTGCAGAAGGGAGGGAAGGAGGGGGGGCAGAGGATATGATTGGTCGGTTGTCCGTGTATGTGCGTTACACCTTCCGTTGCTCCTCCTCTTCCTCCTTTTCTTTTCCCCCTTCCTCCTCCTCTCCCCCTTCGTTCTCGTTGGTGAGGAGTAGGGAGGATGAGAAGGTGCGTGTTAGCGCCGTCTCTTCCACTGGAGGAATAAGAGTGAGATACGATAGCGAAGGAGCACGAGGAGCTGCAGCAGCAACAGCAGCAGCCCCTGCAACAGCAGGGGCATTAGGCATCTCCATGCTCGCCAGCCTCAGTACTGACAACGAGGGCGGGAGGGAGGGAGGGCAGAAAACGGCATGTTTGTGGTGGGACGTTGAGGATGAGGCATTGAACGCCAAGGGACGTCACGTGGTATACACGGGTTATGGGGAAGACCCGGCCGAGCGGTTGTGGGGAGGAGGGGGAGAGGAGGTTGGATTGACGTTGCAGGTGTGGGTGACTGGTTTGCCGTGCGAGGAGGAGGGGGGGGAGGGAAGGAAGGAGGGAGAGGGACAGTTATTTGGGACGTCGCATATTTCTATGGAGGCATTGAGGAGTTTGATGACACCGGAGACGGCCGTGAGAACCTTCAGGTTGCAGGTGCATCCGCCGCGTCCAGGGAGAGAGGGAGGGATGGAGGGAGGGATGGGTGGTGTGTGCCCCATTCGGATCCCAACGTTGGAAGTGGCATTGGCGTATGACCGCGAGCCATTTTTGGTGTCGAGGGTAAGGCAACGGACTGAGGCAGCAGCAGCAGCAGCAGCAGCGGCGGCGGAAGAGGCGGCGGCGGCGGCGGCGGCGGAGTCGCCTAATGCGGGGGAGGAAGAGACAAAGGAGCGAGGGGAGCAGCAGGAGCAGCCGCCACCGCAGTCGACTGTATTGTCCGAACGCCGTTTTCCCTTCCCTCGCGATGGCAGTCAAACTAAGGCGAGTTGGGAGGAGGAGGAGGGGGAAGCAGCCGCGAGAGCAGCAGCCACCGCCGCCGCCGCCGCCGCCGCCGCAGCAGCAGCAGCAGCAGCCGCATCTTCACGTGAGCGGTTAGCGCTTTCCGACTTGGGCGCGTCTTTTTCTTGTGCCTCCTCCCCCTCTGCATCGGCCGCAGATGATCGAAAAGGGACACTCGTTGTGCAGCTCGTGGAACTCACTGGTAGCCTGCCCTCCTCCTGGCTGAGCATTTCACCCTCCCTCCATTCCTCGTCCTCGCTTTATGTACAGTATGTCATTGGAACCGGGAGTGAAGATGGAGGTGCGTATTTCCGTCATGAGGTCTCGGTGGTTGAAGGAGGGGGGGAGGGAGGGTCGATTGCACGCTTGTCGTTTTTGGATCGGGTCGAGATTGCGATTAACGACTTATTTGTCAGTTCTGTACTTGATGGGCCGCTGGTGTTGAGGTTGTGTCGAGAGAGGGAGGGAGAGAGGGAGAAAAGGGAGGTTCTGGGTGTTTTGCAGGTACCCTTGAAACAATTGCTGTCGAAGTCCACGGGCGTGGCCGGGGTGTTTGCATGGGAGGAAGGGAAGAAGGGGGGGAGGGAGACAGAGGCAGGAGGGAGGGTGGCGGTGTATTTTGAGCACCGGAAGCCTTTTTTCCCGGGGGTGACTCGGAATGAGGACGAGGAGGAGAATGAGGAGGAGGATAAGGAGGAGGACGAGGAGGAGGGCGCTGGGGAAGCAGACACTTGGCGCACCGCTGGTGGTGGCGGAGGGGGCAGAGGGGGTAGAGGGATGGAGGAGGATGACGACGAGGAAGATGAGGAAGGAGGGGACGAAGGAAATGGGGGTGGTGGCAACGCGGGAGGAGGACGGTTTGAATCTACAGGGGCCGTAGCGAAGGATCAGGACAAGGGAGGGAGGGAGGGAGACATGGACGTCTTACATGCAATGGTCGCTCAACTCACTGAAATGGATCGGAGCCTCTTGGCGAGTGTTCGAATGGAGGGAGGGAGGGAGGGAGAGTTGGATGCGAAGGCCACTATGAGGATGCCGGTGATGCAGGAAATGGCGATTCAGACAGAGAAAGAGGGAGACGCTATATTGAGTGTCAATGTGAGTGCTCCTACTGTACCTGTGATTTCTTTTGATTCGTCCTTCAGGTCTCCTGCTTCTTCTCCTTCTCCTCTTTTTGCTCGTCGAATGGCGATGGGTGAGAGGGTAACGAGGGCGATGACCACGGACGAGGAGGAGAAAGAGGAGGAAGAGGAGACAGAGAAGGGAGATGAGGTGGAGGAAGAGGGGGAGGAAGAGGGGGGGGAGTTAAAAGACGGGAAAGGGAGCAAGAGGAAAGAGCATGAAGACGAGGAGAGCTGGTCAGGGCCAAGATTGAAGAAGGAGGGTAGAGAGCAGAAGGCATTTTCCTTGTCTCGAAGCCGTGCCATGGGTATCCGTACGGAGCATGACAGCGCCTCCAGTGGCAGCAATACCGACAGCGACAACATCAGAACGACGAATCATTCCTCTGCCATCGGTATTTCTACAGAAGCAGCAGCCACTACCGGGAGCCCCTGCCGAAGACCTCAGAAGCAAAAGATGGCTCTGGCGGACCTCAGCCACAGTTACAACAACAGCCGATCTAACAGCACCAGCGACAACAGCGGCAAGATGATCGAAAAGATGAGGAGAAGGATGGGATTTGAGAAGGAACGGGAGAAGGGGGAGATGGATGCAGAGGGAAGGATACCCCGCTACAGGCGGCATCTTCAGTATTCAGACGAGGAGACGGATCGAATAGCCAGAATCATGATGGGTAAATCACGCCTTTCGTTGTCTTCAGCTTCGGCAGCGTTCTCGGCGTCGGGGGGGTCTCGGGCTTTTGCCTCGTCTTATTATTCCTCAAGAGGATAAAAGGAGGAAAAAGACAAGGAGGGAGTGGGTGGAGGTGGTCGCCAGACATATGAATGTGCATTTGTACAGCCCGACTCAAATGAAGATAAAATAAATAGCCTGCGTATGAAGATTTATACTATCTGTAGCCACCCGGAAAGAAAGACATGCTTACTTTTCGATCCTCCTGCGCGCAAGGCCCAACCCACTACTTGTTTGTGCTGGTACGTGACCCTCAAAGTCATCGGCGGATGCTTTTATCGTCATTTTGGACACTTATGGCCTTCGTTTATTATATCCGCCTTTCCAATCACTCTCGCTGCTGCCGCTGGTATTGTCCCTGGTCTTGAGCGGCATATCGCTGTTAGTAGATAAATGATTGTCGTGTAGCTAACAATGCTACGAGCGAGCCAGCCAAGCTGCTGCTGTCTCTGCTGCATTCCTATATGTATAAGACAAGAGGGAGAGCCGCGATGTACGGACTCTTGGTGTTTAGAGTGAAGGAGGAAAAGACCAGTGACGACAAGTATGTCCTCGGGAAGCGGCATTCTGGGCACGTAAGCGACGGTGTTTGCCTCTCTTCCCTCCTCTTTCCCTTCCACCCTCTCCATTGTAAACAAAAAGAAGATTGTGTCATTATTATACAGAAAGGCATATCCATGTAAGAGAGTTTGCTGGTAACAACCCCTCAGATGCACAGATACACACGCACACACATAAGTCGGCACAACTTACTCCGTCTTCATCACTCACACTTTTACGCGCCCCTCTTCCTCCTCCTCTCTCCTCACCCACAGGCAGCATGACGAGCATGGAGTTGGGCGCCCTCAGCCTTAACCCAACTCCTCCTCTTCCTCCAACTCCTTCAACTCCTCCCTTCGCTTCCTCTGCCTGTGCCCCCGTTCCTCCCTCCTCCTCTTCCTCCTCCTCCTCCTCAACCAACCCCTCCAAGAACATGAAAAAGATCGACGTCCACATCGAAGCCCGTCAGGCTATCACCAGCGCTGTCCTCCCCTCAGATATCAAAAAACGGGTCCTTTCCTTCCTGCAATCTCACGTGAGAGTTTATCGCCTCGGTCCGCTCGGGGACTTTGCGTCCCTCGATCCTTACCTGGGGGAGCACGTCCAATGCATTGTCATCACGGAGCTTGGGAACACGGGGCAAGAGACTGCTGTGTCTAGCTGGCGAGCATTGTCTCACGTCTATGTTTACGCTGTCTTTGGAGGCCAACATGTGGGTGGAACAGATTTCGCCTTGGAGGCCGACGGAGGAGGAGGAGGAGGAGGAGAGGGAGATGGAGGAGGAGCAGCGGCAGCCGCCTCGTCCTCCACGTCCTGGTGCCCTGTGGCGTTTACCTCCTACGTGTGTCCTTGCCCTGAGCTTGTCAATGTGTGGGAGAGCATTCATGTCGCCCCCTCCACGAAACAGGCCTTGCTCAGCCTAGCTGAAAGCTCCATGCTTTTTTCAAACGCCGGTGTGGACCCTACCTTGGTGAGTGGGAATCGACTCATGCTCTTGTACGGTGCGCCGGGGACGGGCAAGACCTCCTTGTCTCGAGGCCTTGCACAGAAGTTGGCCATTAGGCATGGAGAAAGCTTTGCGGCTGTGGAGCTCTTGAGTGTCAATGCGCACGCCTTGCTCTCTAAGTTTTTCGGAGAGAGCAGTTCGTTAGTTGGGCGGATGTTTGGTTCAGTGAGGGAGAAGGTGGCAGAGGAGAAGACCACGCTATTTGTGCTTGCGATTGATGAGGTGGAGACGATATGTAGCAGCAGAAGCCAGGCATTGTCCAAGGGGACGAACGAGCCGAGCGATGCCGTCCGTGTCGTGAATGCTGTGTTGACAGAGATGGACCGACTGAAGGCATTTAGGAACGTCCTGACCGTGGCGACATCGAATGTGACTCAGGCGTTGGATGAGGTGAGGAGAAAGGAGGGGGAAAGGAAGGGGTGGCAGGTACTTAGGTATCTCGAGCACCCCCTCACTGCCACTTTAAAAGGCGCTGTCACGAATCGACCCTCCCTCCCTCCCTCCCTCCCTCCCTCTCTTCTCTGTCAATCTTCTGCAGGCGTTCCTCGACCGCTGCGACTTAAAGCTCCACGTGGGCCTGCCCCGTCCCGAGGGGCGGTATGACATCCTTCGTTCCGCCCTTGTGGAGCTCATGCGTTGTGGGGTCATCATCCCCCGCATGCATCTGCCTGAACGCGTTGAGTTGCTTCCCTCCCTTGCTGCTGCAACTTATTCCACTTCCCTTCCTCCTCAGCACCAACAGCACCAACAGCACCAACAGCACAACCAGCAGCGGCAGCAGCAGCAGGCTCCAGCGGTAAGGCAGCTACTACTCCAGTTGGTTGAACGCACGGAGGGGATGAGTGGACGTGGCCTGCGGAAATTGCCTTTGCTGGCCCATTCGCTGATGGCAGCACCTCGGACGGTGGGGCTGGACGTGTTTTTAGGGGCGATGGACGAGGCGGTCAGGCAGGGGAGGATCGAGCGGGAATAGGGATGGAAGGAGGGAGGGAGCAAAGGAAGGAGAGGTGTATGTGTAGGTGAAGGGGCATGTAGCAGATGTGGGACAGAAAGAACCAAAATTAGTAGGGGTTATAATAAAGACCGATAGACTTCTTTCAAAAGCCAGAATCAATCCAAAAATAGTGAGGTGAACAAGAGCAGAGAAGATGAAAGAAATAGAGCCCAGTGAGTCCCTTGCTGGCTGCTGCAGCTCCGACGATGAAATCTTTGAATAGAGCTTCATTGACAAGGTGGCGCTTTCCATCTACCCATACTACACTCTCTTATCTTCCACCCCTCCCTCCCTCCCTCCATCCCTTCCTCCTCGGCTATTTCACGTCGTGTTCTCGAAACCCCCTATTGCCATGTAAATAAGTCTGTTTTTCTACCCGCTCGGTCGGTCAGCTACCGCCCGTGCGTGCATGCACAATTATCATAATTATAACCACCATTGTCTCCTCCTCTTTCTCCCAGTGCGATTGTATTGGGGGGGTAGGAGCTGCCGCGAAGTTTCCCGGTCGATCTCGCCCTTGAACCCCCTCTTTCTAAACATGTACCTCGATATATCATCCCAGCATATCCCTTGCTTATTTAATAAAAGAAAACTTCCCCTCTTCCTCTCTTTCTCTCCCTCCCCCATCGCCTCGAATTCCCTCTACAATCCCCTTCAATTGTATCCGTGACCGCCTACCTACCTTATCCCCACCGTCCCTCCCTCCCTCTCTCTCTCCCTCCCTCCACCTAGACCTCATCCTGCTTCAACACATGGGCCAACTTAATCAAAAACTGAGCTGTCAACGCCAATGTGAAGATACTCCCCAAAAGCACGGGCCCCATCGGGTCATCCCACCTCGTCGGCTCCCGCGTCCGGATCTTCGCGCTTCGCGTGATGTAGGTGTTGAGGGCGTACAAAGCGAATAACAACGACACGGGCATCAAGATAATTCCGTACAGCTCACTCACGGTGTCCTCGGGGGAGAAGGCCAAGACCGCCGCGCCCAGGGAAGAAATCGTCACGGCCATATTCAACCAATGGATAAATGTCCGTTCATTCGCAAAGAACAGCTTGGGCTCCACTTTCTGCTGCGCCATCCGTGCCGAAATCTCGGGTGGAGCTGCCCAGGCGAAACACCCTCCACACATACTCTCCCAACAACCAGGCCCGCCCTCCTCGTCCTCATAAAACTCCTCCTCCGTGGAGGCCATCAAAGGCGCCGACCATGCCTTTCCTTTACTTGCACCCACTGACACCCTTGAAGGAAGCGGTGTCTCGCTGTCCCTCCTTGGTGTCGGGGCGGGCGTTCGTTTTGCTGCTGCAGACAGCGCAGTCGTTTTCGCCTTCTCCTTCCCTTCTTTCCCATGCGGCAGCATGTGCGCCAGCATTCCTCCCACCCCTCCCTTCTTCCCACTCTCCGGTTCCAAGATATTCTCGGACCCCGAGGCAGCAATGGACTCGCGCAATGAGGGGTCGTCGATCCAGTAGGGCATGGCCTGCACTTCCTCTGGCAGCAGGACGGCGCATCCGTGGATAAACTTAGAAAACTTGTGGACTTCGCGGGGGATGCCTGGGGCAGCGAGGGAGGGAGGGAGAAACGGATGATCATTTGAGAAAAGGAGGAGGAGAGGGCTGAAAGAAGATACATCGGATACTAGTAAAAGGGGAAAAGCACACACGAATCGGAAAGGGGAGAAAAAGCGGGGGAGAAGCACGCACAACATGAGCAACCTCTTCTTCACCACGTACCTGAACTCAACAAATCCGTGACCCACTGCGGCTTGGCCCCCTCGTCCTTTAATTGCAGCTTCACCTCAAGCACGGCGTGGGGAAAGCGGGTGATCTCATTCCGCGGCACCGGCTTGCTCGGGTCTCGGAACCACCTGTCCTGGTCCATGCCCAACCGCCCCGTTTCCGTCAGCATGCACAGATTCGTGTCCAGGCTGATCCGCACCGTGGCATCGAACGGAATTTGAAAGGCCGTCCGCATGTACTGCGTCCTCAGCGTCGGGACAAGCTGCTTGCTGTTAATCGCCTGGCACACCTCCGTCACCAAGATGTCCCAATCCTCCACCTCCTTCTCGCTTTTCCCCTTCGCCCGCATCTTCTCCACATGCTTGGCCTTGTCGAACCTGCCCGCCAAAATCTCCGGTACTTCCGAAGGATGCACCGTGAAGCGTTCTTTCACGCTCATCTCCGCAGTCCATGCCTCGCGGTGGGTCTTCCGCTCCACAAAAACAAGCTCGGGAGTACCGGACCCATACCACCTGAATCGAACCGCGATCGCTCCTGGTGTCTTGTCCAACCGTCCTTTATACAGCTCTAACGTGGCATTGTCCAAGTACACCGAATTCACCAACTGAGAATCGGATTTGGTTCCCATGCTCTCTTGGAGCAACACCGGCAAGTGCTGCAGCACAAACCACTTCAACTGAGAAATATCCTCGTCTTGAATCCAGTACTTGGTAGTGCTCCGCACGAACTCCTGACTCTCCGTCGCGGTCCCCTCAGGAGCAACATCCCCCCTCAACGCCGACCAGATCTGGCTCATCGTCACCACCACATCCGAATAATCGCCTTGCGTCCAATTATGGTTCTGCAGCCTCTGCAAATAAAAAGTCCGACACGGGTTCGTCAACCACCTGTCATGCTTCTTCAAAATCTTGTGAAACCCAGTGTAATTTAGGTTCACGTACTTTTCCAACCGCAAAAATTGCTCGCCCACCTCGTCCACCTCCTTCCGCACAGCATCCCCTATCTCCAAAGGCTGCCCCCCGGGCACGACTTCTATCGTGCCAATTTTCAGTCTCTTTCCCACATCCCGCAATTTGGCCCTAATTTCAGTCACTTTCCTGTCGGTGAAGTTGTGTACCTTCTGAATTTCCTTCTCCAACAGATCGAAAAATAACTCGTGCGTCACGGGCGCAGCGTCCGCCTCGTCGCCGCCTGAGGAATCTTCATCATCCGAGTCTCCGTCCATCACGCCTCCCATGCCCTTGCCCGCACGGCCGAGAGGCTGCGCCGCTGCATTGGTAGGCGGAGGAACCGTAAGTGAAAAGCCAACCTTGCCCGTCAAGGTAGGTTCGGGGGCCATGGCTTTGCTTTCCACTTCGGCCAGAATGCGAATCATTCGCTTTAGTTTGTCGTATTGCAAGTAGTATTGCTTCCATTCTTCCACCACGTTCTCGCGCAGATACAGACCAAACTTCATGATGCTAGCGGTGCGGCTGCTAGCACAAGGCTTTTGTGGAGGCGAATGTACGCGCTGCGGGCGTCGCTTGTAGCTACTGGGGTGCTAACTGTCCTGCTGCTAGCGGGGAGGGGAGGCTGGGGGCTGTTTTTGCGCCTGTTTTCTCCGTCGCCGCACGTCCTCCTATCAAAAGGGATGTCGCCGGACTATGACAAGAGATATAAGGAACGTGAGTGATGCATTGATCTGGCGGAAGGAAACCAGGCGAGACATTCGATTAGGAACGAATGTTGTGAGGGGGCCAAGAGCAGCGACGAAGCAAGTATCATCAGTAAGAGCCGTCGTCATCTGAGTTCGTGCAATCAGTGATTCCCCAATACATATCCGCGCGACAAGCAGAGAGTGTTATAATACAAAGTAGTGGGACTGACATAAGTGCCCGTAATCCCGCCGCCTTGCTTGTCACGCGAAATTGTAAGGCTGGTGGCCTCGCTGGGAAGCATTATGCTCTTTATGAGTGGCTTGTTTCCTTGAGCGAGGATTCATCCTTCTCTCTGACTGGGGGCATGAACGAAAGCAGTTGTCAAGTAAGCGAAGTCGCCTTCGTACACACGGGTACATTCAGCCATAAATGGTTTGATGATAACCGCTTGTAGAGTCTACCTGTGAAATCTAGCGCTTCTTCCTTCAGGAGGACACCCTTAACACTCTAACCCCCTCTCTATCCTCATGCACTCACACTCGTAGGGCTACGCACACTTAAAGAGAGCTCAATTACTAATAACTAACTTGCTTTTGCCCCAGTCGTCATCATCTGTGCTCCCCAGCCGCTTTCAACATCCCTGCCATGCCACCCGTTCATCGTGGCGCTCCTCCTCGTCGTCCTCCGCACCCACAACCACCTGGTCAAGTCCAATCCCAAAACCCCACCAAATGGTACACCCTCGCCTGCACCATCGCCTTCGAGCTGAGGCCCTTCACCCCTCCCACGCGTCGCGACCTCCATAGCTTCGTTCACTCCACCCGCCAAACCCTCTCTCTCATTTACGCCGAAACTAATCACTTCATCCGCTTCGTCTCCCCCTTAGTCCGTCGGGTGGGCCGCAACCTCACGTCGTGGCGTTACCTCCTCCCACTCACCGCCTTCTCTAGCGCATTTTATCTTGCCGTGCGGGCAGAGTTTGGGGTTGTCTTTCTCATAATAGCGGCCTTGTCATTGATTTTGACGGTAGGTTTGGGTGATGATGCGAGTTTGGAGGGGGAGGGAAAAATAAGTCCTTGGAGTGTCTTCAATCGAGGAATGGCTACGATGATGGGGGCGATTAATCCCGAGCAGTTTGAAGCGGAGATAAGAAATTACCAATTAGTGGGGGAGGGAGCTTTGGGTGGGATGGTGGGAGGAGAGCGGATGGAAATGGAGGAGGAGGAGGAGGAGGAGGAGGATGAGGGGCGGGAGGAGGAAAGGGGGGGAGGAGGGGGTGGAGGAAGGGGTCCGTCGAGGAAGAGTGGGAAAAAGGCGCGAAGGAAGTTTGATCGGGATAGGAGGAGGGAACGGATGTTGTTGGCGGCCGGAGGTGGGGGGGAAGAGTGGGAGGAGGACTGGGTCTCGGATGAGGGGGAAGGTTGAGGAAGAGTGGGAGGAGACGGAATGTGTACACCACGACATGAAGATATTAAGTTTTTGTGGAGAAACTAAAATGATGTATGTAATAGGCTGACGACATTTGCCTTGTTTCCTCGTTAGCGTCATTCTTTGTCATCAACCCACTGATGCTTTATCTCCCTCTTTTACTTCCCTTCGTTCTTGTGTGTGAGTCTGTGTGTGTGTGTGTGTGTGAATGTGTGCGCATTTACCTTTCTGTCGCCATTTCATTTTTCGCTGCCTACCGTTTAATCTTTTTACCGTTGCTACTTCTGTTGCTGCTCCTGCTTCTGTCGTTGTTCTCCTCCACTCCTTCTTTCTTGACCCTCCATCCGTAACTAGAGTTTCTCCGTGCCCCCTGGCCATACCAACCCATCTCCTCTCTCTTTCCCTTTCACTTTCCGTCTCTTTCTTTCCCGGTATTTCTGTTTCTATCACACACATAAACACACATAAACAAGCACGAATTACACACACATGCTCTCTCACACAGATTTTGAAACTTAACGCGTGGTGTTTTTTTCTACAAAAAGGAACGCAGGCGAGCCTTTCCTGTCTCTCTATCTCGACCTCTATCTCTTGCTCATATTGGTGTTCTTCCTTACGCGAACTTACACTTGAACACTTTTCACTGACGCCTTCCCTCCCCACCTCTTCGTACACACACGGAAGTACGCATCTGGTATGATAACCCAGGCCAAGCACCGAAAACACCCCGTTTTCATTCCATCCTCATCTTTACGTTCATTTCTTCACCATTAGACATTGTCCAGTATTTCTCACTACACATAAATTACAATCATCTTCCTCTTCCCTTCCTCCTATCCTCCCTCCCTCCCTTCCTTAGCTTTGATCCCCACCAAAGCGCCTGCCCCTACTGATTCTCCTCCCCCCCTCTCCTCCCTCCATCTCTCACTTCCTTCCTTTCCCCCCTTCTTCCACTACATTCCATATTTGCTGCTTCAGCGATGAAATCCTTTGAGGACCTCTCCATTACCTTCTCCTTCCGTGCATCCCTCCTTCCACGTTAATCATGATTCGTCATGTCCGTGAAAGGATTCCCACCGAAGCACCTCAAACGCTGCGGCTGCATAGCCATTCCTCCCAAGCCCCCCTCCCCAACTTCATCCATACTCCTCTTCTTCCGCATGTCGTCATGCTTTTGACAATTTCTTTCGTCCTCGTTCTCGTCTATACTCATCATCCCTCTTTGATCCTTCTCCTCATTGTTCGACAGCTGCCTCACTTGAGTCAGGTGAAAATAGCCAAGATAGGGCTTATCCTGGGATGTTCTCAACTGTACAATCACAATCCCATCGTTCCGTGTTCCCATCACCTCGCCCTTCCCGTAGGGGGTGAAGACGAAGATGCCCGTGCTGGACATGACTGGTTGAAGAGGGAGGAGGGAGGGAAGGAAGGGAGGGAGAGAAGGGTGAGGGGGATCCTTGGGCATGCGGATGTGTTTGGAAAAGATATGGTGGCTTTAAAGTGGATGTAGTGTGAGGGGGAGCGAGGAGAAGGAGGAGGAGGGGTGAAGGAAAGGCGGGGAAAAGTGGTTTGCGTTGTGAGGGGTGGTAAGCGACGCGGCCCTAATTTGCATTCCCCGCACGCTGCCCGTGCCCATCCCTCGCATTTGTGCCCTTAACACCCCAGCATACACATCCTGCTTTACTGTGCAGTATGACCATGCGAATTACGTGGACCATGCTATGGCCAGCAATGAGCAATTGTCAAAACACTCTCGCATGTCCTCTGATTGGACATACCATAAAACAACAGCTTCTCCTCTCCTCACTTGCGCCCGCGTCTACGCCTGCCTTCCGGAGTCGCGGCAGCGCTACCGTCCTTCCGTGCTGCTGGTCCCCTGCTGCCTTATTATGTCCCTATGTGAGTGAATAGAAGGGAAAGAGATGAGGCTTTTTCCGCGCATATTACGCCTTGACCCATGGCTGACCATCCACAAGCTTGCACACGAAACTCGCAGCCGTCGATGAAGCAGAAGCAGCGTATCCTACCTTCCTCCATTCCTTCTTTGCTGGCCATTGTCGGAAATGTTTGCCAAATACGTGCGTAAGAGGCAGCATTTGTTCCCAGCAGGGTCCTCAAGTCGGAGAGAGGGCCAGCAAAGCTGAGGGTGACCGGACGTGCGCACGAGGACTGGATGATGATGACTGAGGCGCATTTCTCTGTACTCTTCCTGAAACCCCGAGGAAAGAGGACATTGCGTCGCATGTGTCTTGAAAGGGGCTGAGAGGGTGGAGAGTACGTCACATGGGAGAAAAACGTCGGTGAAGCATCTCACATAATTTCCTGTTCATTTTTATGTATTCGGTTGGCCTTGATGTTGTCAACAAAAAGAATTGAGGCCCGGCAGAACACCAAACCGAAGTTGGCAACTGTTGTGCCATTTCCAAAGGTAACTCCGTTTATAGCAAAGTCCTTCACGTTTGCCTTTACTTACTGCCCTCATTTACTTCTTCCCCGCATTGCTGAATGCACCTTTCGTTAATTCATAGGACCCAAACTGAATCGCTCCACTCAAAAAAGCCCTCGTCAAGCGTGGCACCAGCCCACTAAACAACTTCCCGACCCCTTCCTCCGCCGCAATCGTGCGTGCCGTCTTCCAAACCGACGCTGTCGGCACATCTGCCTCCCCTGTAGACTTACAGTCAGTCATTATTCTCGTCCTGACCACGTCCAAAGGAGTAGACATGAGCTGCGCCACCGAGCTCGCCGCAGAGCCCAAAGCGGACGACTCCAAAGGGTTCAGTTTCCGCGTGAATTGGTTTTGCAATGCTTCATACACGACAAATTTAATGGCATCCGTTGGGAATGCATACGCAATATTGGATGCATATCCTCGATAGAGACCCCCTAGCCCTTCTTCCTTCACTGCCTCGATCACCCCTGCGGTACTACTATCAACCAAACCCGTCTGCTGCTGCGTCTTGAGGACTTCCGCCGGGTTCCGAATTAGCCAATAGGGGAAATTAGCAATAAACACAGCGCCGATTGTGGTTAGGATCCGATATTTACTCCCGAAGGTGGTCTTCGCAAGTCCCTTGAGTACATCCTTCGTGGCAAAAAAAGCTGCCCCAGCAGGGGTGCCAACCACCAAGGCCGGCCACACCCCATCATAGAGATTTCGAAACAGCTCCGCCGGCTCTTCGTCACCCTTGGCGTATTGCAAGCGTGTTTTCCATGTATCGATGGGGTGGAGGAGCAGCTCTTTGCTCGCTCGGGAGGCGGCCCCGCCAGCCAGGCCTGAGATGAAGTCTCGGAGGGGCGAGGATGGCGCTCCGTTGATAGTGGTGCCAGTGTCAGCTACTGTAAATGTTGTAGATAAGACTTCTAATTCTGATACCAATGGTGGTCGCAATGAAGGTGTTGTGGCGTCGGCAGCTGACGATGATGACAATGACGGCAGCTCCATGCGGCTGGCCAGTACCAAGCCCAATGACATTGCCGAGGCTGTCTTGAACATTCCCCGACGGTCAATCACAGTAGAGCGGGAGCTGCTGCTTCTTATTCGTTTTAGATGCGTGATCTTTACCCCTTTGCTGTTGTCTTTTGGTCGAACCGCAGTCATTGCGGTTGGAGTCTGGTCCCGGGTTGATTGGAGGGGTCGACCTCCCTGTCCCTGCCGCACTGGAGGAAAAATAAAGCCATGAGAGAGCAACCCAAGGCAAGCCAGAATCATCGCAGGCACCACCACGCGAATCACCATCTTGTGGCACTATTACGATAATCGCAGTGCGTCTGCGTCTATGGTGCGGGTGGTAAGGGGCTTGTGAGTAAGCAGTGAGGTGGCATCGTTGACGAAAGGTCGAAGCCCGTTACCCAGACCATCTTCGCTCTGAGAGAGCATATATTAATAATAGCATCATAGTGGCTTCATCAAGTGTACATATCCTGACCATAGCCTCTTTTACAATAATCACAGCGACTACCTGTACCAAAGTCGCTTCCCATGCCCCCACGACCAATTTACACCGCCACAAAAGGCGACCTGTTGCTGGAGCTTTCGCAGAAGGCCGCGCTAAGACCCTGGCTTGCCAAGCTGGGCCTACCGACGCCTGTTCAACTCGATCGAGGCACCCAGACTTGTTTTAGCTCGCCGCCTCTTGCAGGACGTCCAATCACACTTGTCGGACCGCAGAATGCAGCAGCAGGCACTATTGATGCCCTGTCCATCATCTTCACTCAAAAACTCGGCGCAAAGCTTAGTGGACCATCCAGCTCCAACGTGCTCGTGGACACGACATGGGTGCGCTCGCCCGCGGACGTCTCCACATTGGCGATGCAGGTTCTCCAACCTCTTGCAGCTCGTAAGCTCAAGCATGGGCGGATTGTGCTTCTTTCTTCACATATGCCAGGGGACGTCATGTCTACCTCTTTATCCTCGGGGCTCGCATCACTAGTACGGTCATTTGCCAAAGAAATGGGGCCAACCGGAACCAATGTCAACATTGTGAATATGCGAGGATCTTTCCATTCCACCTCGTCGTTGTCCACCTCCTTTCTCTCCTCTCCCTTCTCCCTCTCTCCTTCTCCGGACTCCCTCGCCCTCGTCGCCTGGCCTTTGGCCTTCCTCCTCCTTCCCGACGCGGCATTTATCACCGGGCAAGAATTCATAATAAACGTTGGTACGTCCTCTACCGCCACTGCGGCGACTGATACTACTGCAGCCATGTCTCGGTGGCTTGAGAACCTACCTCCTTCTTCTTCCACTTCCTCCTCTTCCTCCTCCTCCTCTTTCTCCTCCTCATCAAAAGAAGGGCTCCTAAACGGCAAAAGCTGCCTTGTCACTGGGAGCAGTCGTGGAATCGGCGAAGCCATCACTTTACGCCTGGCCAGGGAGGGTGCGCGGGTTATAGGTGTGGACTTGCCTGGTACCTCCACTCAGTTACAAGCGCTGATGGACCGTGTGGGAGGGGTGGGATTGCCGTTGGATTTAACAGTTGAAGGCGTTGAGGAGAGGCTGAAAGAGTTAGTGAGGAAGGAAGGGAATGGAGGGAAGATTGACTGTCTTGTCCATAACGCGGGGTTGGCGAAAGATAAAACGTTGAGGCGAATGACGCCCGAGCAATTCCATCAAGTAGTCAAAGTCAACCTCGAAGCAGTCTTGAATATCAACAAAGCCTTCGGTTTGGCCTACCAGGACGAGCAGGAGGGAGGGGCGAACGGCCAGGACGAAGAATTTCTCAATCCTGGAGGACGCATCGTCCTCCTTTCCTCCATTAATGGCATTGCGGGGGCGTTCGGGCAAACCAACTACTCATTTACCAAAGCTGCTCTCTCCTCGTACGCCCAGTCACTCGCTCCCATCTTAGCCTCCCGCGGGCCTTCCGGCTCCACTATCAATGCCATCGCCCCTGGTTTCATCGAGACAGACATGACGCAGAGCATACCTGCCTTGGGAAAGTTCTTGGGAAGGAGGGCGAATGCCTTTTCACAGGGGGGGTTGGCGGATGATGTTGCGGCCGTGGTGGCGTTCTTGTGCTGTGACGGGAGTGGGGGAATGAGCGGGCAGACGTTGAGGGTGTGTGGGCTAAATGCGGTTGGAAAGTAAGGAAAATAAATGAAAATGTATGCTCAGTTACAGGGACGCATCAGCGAGAGCCTCCTCCTTTTCGTTTTTCTTTTTGCCCCGTGTTCGTGCGACTGTGCTTCCTCAGACCGAGGCAAGAAAGGTACTTCTTTGCGCTTTTCTCTGTATAATCATGTATGTTCAAAACTTTCTTTTTCTTTCCTGTTTGTTATTTGTTTCTCCCCTTTCTCTTTATCCGCCGTCTTCTTCTCCTTGTTTATCTCCTCCTCCTCGTCATACTCCTTCTCTCCCTGCATCGACTCCTGCTCCGCCTCCTCCTTCTCCTCCTCTTCCCTGAACTTAACATGCCCCCCTTCTACCAACCTCTCTCCCACCACCCTCATCAGCTCATTCAAACCCTCCTTCATCCGCGCAGACACCAGCACAACACACTTCGGTGGCGGCCCCCCTTCCTCCCTTCCTCCCTCCCTTGCCTCCCTCACCATCCGAAGCATCTCCTTCTGTTCTTCTGTCTCGAGCAGGTCAATTTTATTCCACACCTCAATAACACTTTTACTAAGATGTTCATGTGTTCCTATCTCCCCCAAGACCTTGTCAACCGATCGTCGCTGTGCTTCGAAAAGAGGTGTGCCTATCGTGCTGGCATCACGCACGTGGAGCAAGAGGTCAGCAGCCACCACTTCTTCCAACGTGGCGCGAAAAGAAGCCACGAGCTCCAAAGGAAGTTGGGAAATAAAACCGACTGTGTCGATCAACAGAGTAGGGGTGTCGAGGGAGGGAAGGAAGAGGGAGCGGGTGGTAGTATCGAGGGTTTCGAATGGTCGGTCTTCAACGGTAACGGACTCCGAACGGGTCAGAGCGTTGAGTAAAGACGATTTGCCTACGTTTGTATACCCCACCAAACTCACACTTGGTTGCTGTCGATGTTTCCTCTGCTCTGTCCTCCTCTTCTTGACCACCCTTAATTTACCTTGCAGAAACTTCACCTGTTGTCGCAACAATCGTCGTTGAATCTCTAAAGCCTTCTCGCCTCCACCAGCCATAAATCCAGTGCCCGACGCGCCTCTCTGCTGCTCATACGCGGCCGCGGCCCCTCGAACGAGATGAGAGAGGGCATATTTGCATTGAGCCAGCTCTACCTGCACTTTCGCCTCGGTGGTCCTCGCGCGTTTTGAGAATATTTCAAGTATAACGCTGATACGGTCCTTTACTTCATTTACTTGACAGAGCTCGCTTATATTTTTCTGCTGCAAAGCCGTGAGGCGTGCTGTGTTGATAAACAAAGCATTTGCGTCCACTGCACGCAACATCCCTCTTAGCTCCACCACCTTGCCTTTGCCAATGTACGTCTTGGGATGGATGGCACGTAGACGTAGGGTTTCGTACATTGGAACAGCGTAGCCCAGCGTTTGAGCCAAGGCACAGGCTTCTTGAAGGGCGTATCCCTCTTGTGCTCGATCTTCGCGGTTGGAACGAGGGGGGGTGATATGAAGAACGACACAGTTGGGCTGGGCAGTAGATGTCGGGCCTTGGGTTGAGTGGTGGATGGTTTGAAGACGATGATGAGTGGAGTGGTGGGACGTGGCGGCTCTTCGTAACGTTCGTAACGAGGCCGATGGCCGGAGTCCCAAGAATGAGGAGAGGTAAAGGTGCTGTGACTGTCGCGTGCTGATGCCCCGTATTTTTACGGACAACAAACGTGATTGGGGCAAGTGCTGTCCTGCTGGGGTGGCGAATACGCCAGTTGAAGGCGGCAACGGCCATGATGATGACTGTCTCATCCATGGGCAACGCCGCGCTGCCCGCAACCACATGCTTGCCTACAACCCTCTGTCGCCATGATTAAATGGAAATGGATTGTGTGGTTGCCGTGATATGAGTTTCGTGGGCAAGAAGGGAAACCAAAAAAGACACGATGATGGAGATGCATTCCTCCAGCTTCGACATGAAGAGAGAGTACACTCACCCGCCACATCACCCACCACATACCACGCAGTGTTTCCAGCCATGGCCCTACCTCATCGCACACCACTTATTCTTGTGGCTTCGCTCCTTGCCATGGTCGCCGTGGCGCACGGCTTTTTCCTCCGCCCCTCGACCCTCAGAGTCAGCACGATTATGACGGCCCACCAGCAGTTAGAGCACTCCCCAGCCACAGGGCTCGACCGAAAGGCCGCCCTGCAACAAGGTGTTGTACTAACATCGGTATTTCTATTTGTAGCTGGCGCATCTCCTCTCCCGGTCCGAGCCAAGGATAACAAGCCGGCCGCACTAAGCTTTGAGGAATGTGTCTCAAAGCTCCTGCTAAGCAAGAAGGTCCTGCAGCCCGTAGCAAAGTATATTAAAATTGGCCAGTACGACCCCGCACGTACCAATATCAAGTATGTGACAAATCAGTTTCGATTGAAGAAGGCAATGGAGCGGATTGTCCTGCTGGCGTTTGAGAAGGACGTTTCGCAGAGCAAACTTGATGAGGCAGCCGAGGTGACTGCCGTGATTGACAATACCTTATCCCAGCTAGATTCGAGTGTCTACACGCAGATCTTTATTCCCACTGACGGTGAGATCAGTCCTGATGCGCTCAAGTATCAGAAACAGGTTCGTTTCTAGGCCTTATGATAAATATATACTGTTATTCTTTTTGGGGGCTTGCATTTTTTGTTTTCTCTTTTCATGCTGACACTATTTTAAGTGGCCGCAAAATGAAGCAGCATCACCCCATCTGTTTCCCTTCCTCACAGCAGTACTCCTTTTCTCCATCCCCCGCCCTTCTTCGGGTTAACTTATCATTCATTCGTACCCTTCCGCCACCAAATGAACACAGGCTTTTGAATTCTATGACACTGTCTTGGACTCCATCGATAAAGTCCTCTCCCTTGCAGGCGCTGAGGACATTTCGGCAGCCCAAAAGCTGGTTGATGGGACCCCCCTCCCTTCCTTCCTCTTTAAGCAGTTCGCCGACGGGCAGACATTCCGCCCCCCCACTCCTTAGACGTATGAGCCAGTTCAAGGGGAATCTGTGGTTGAATTCCAGCAGCTAATTAAATTCGTTTTAATTTTAACGAGTGATGCAAATGTGCCCGCACAGAAGAAACAAGCACAATTTGGAGCAAGGGGCTGTCGATTGCGTTATCCCGACGTGCTTTCCTTCTGTCGCTTTGTTGTGTGCTCCTGTTGTTGTCGTTGTTGTCGCGCCTTCATGCCGTACAGTTGCTGCTCTAATCTTCAAAATGGACATCCTTCTCACCTTCCGTTTCTAAAACACATGCACTCTCCAGTCTACTCCCTCTTCCTCCCTCCCCTTCTCTCCCTCCCTGACCCTTCCTTCTCTCACACCAATTCCCGATCAATCTAACGCCGCTTCTTGCTTCCATTTCCTACACCTACTACCTCTCCTATGACGGCAATCGTGAACGGTCGTACCCCCAAAACCCTGCTCAAATCCGCCACTACCAACACCAAATACAAGGCAGTATACCCAAACACTATCGCAAAATGTCCTTGCCACAAGTCCCAAAGCCTCCCTTCAACAGCATCTAGTCCCTCCTTGACTGGTGCGAGCCACTCAATGCTCATCATGGCCACGAAGCCGAGGAATGGAGGGAGGAGGGTGCGGTGGTAAGGGATGTACGGGGAGTGAGTCATATGGGCCAGCATAAGGGACACGACTTGCTCGACAAAAATAGAGGAAACAGCGCCCATGGTCAGCAAAGGGGCTTCGGTAAGAAACGCGTGTTTGGTGACAACCAATACGTGGGTTCCAATGGCCAAGAATACAAAGGGAAGGAGGTCTCGCAGGGGATGGAGGAGCGAACGGCCTTTTTTGAATTGAAGAACCATGACGTTGACGATTTGCGAGATACAGGTGACGATCACACCAACCAGGCTGAAACATCCGACCAGATCCCCTGGTCTTTTGAGAGGCATCCATTCCAGGGCTAATAGGAATTTATGTTCCTTTATCCACCACGCGGAACCCAGAAACCCGGAGAGAATGGAAATAAACACCCCCATCAAGACGCCCTCCGCTGGGCCATTAATGATTGGCAAGACCAAGGCACCGGTGTAATATTCTTCCCAGGTCGCCACGTAGAAGGGGACGAAGGGACTTGCAAATGCTGATAAGACCAAAAAGGCATCCCATTCCCCTGAGGAAACTATCCCTAGAACCACCAACAAATTAATCGCGCCAATCCCAGCGTTTATAGCGTCACACCCGTGATCAAATACCATACCAAGAGCGTTACTGCTATTTGTCCGCCGGGCTTGTTTCCCATCCATGTTGTCCAATGTCTGATACGCGAACAAAGCAAAGGCATTGAAGAAGAACGTCCAGGCGGGAGGCTCCGTCTTGAAGTGCGGGGAGTGCCAAGCAAAGATGCCCAAGGAGACCAGAGGAAAGGTGAGGCCGAGAAGAGTGATGAGGTTGGGGGCTATCCAAATAGGAACGAAGTTTACGACCATGTACTCGGCAAAAGGGGAGAGGGCATGCCTGTATCGGGGGGAAACGGGGTTGGGAGTGGATGAGAGGTGTGCGAATAGAAGTTGGGTTCATCTGGGACTGGGGGCCCGAGCGTGACGGCATACAAAAGTAAAAAGAGGGTGGTGTCATGCATGGTAAACCGATGTTGATGAGAAAGATAGCAGCCACGTTTTGTAATCCAAGCAAATTTCTGGTTGACCTGTGCGATGCTCTACTCCCGACTCTTCCCCTCTCCTTCCATCCTCCTCCTCTATCGACCAACCAAGACTTACTTGTAAGCCAAAGAGTTGTCCACCCCCACGTATTTGTAGTTGCGGAGGGCATCGGCACCTTCGTTGTCAAACAGTCCCCAACACTTGCTGCGCATGATTTGCCCTGTGTCGTGTGGTACGGGGCATGAATGAGAGGAGATGCGTGATAGGGGCATGACGGAGGAGCGGCAAAGGAATGAGGACATACAAGCGGATGTGTGGATATAATCAACGTCAGCCGTACTCCGTACTCCGTATAAGAAGACAAAAAGCAAAGCAGGCACCTCAATGCGACGTCCGAAGTTTCATCTGTGGTCTTTGCGGTCTGTGGTGGTGGTCTTTGCATGGCTGAGGATGAAAGTCAAATGCTCAAAGAGCGGTTGCTTGCCGGCCCATCTGCCTTCTTTACCATTTTACCAATTCCTAAAAATAGGTCTAATTGCGTATATAAGGTTCCTCAAAAGCTCTTTCTTTTCCTGGATCTCGTTATTTGCAACATTCGATGAATATTTTATTAAACCTCATGCCTTGCTCCCAATACCTACCGCGACCTGTGCCTCCGCGAGCACGGGCTATGCGTATCCGCTTCCGTAACAAGTCGAGTGCTTTCGAGTCATGAGAAAGAATAAACTCATGATAATATTGCTTAGAAATCCGACTCTTCATCTTAAAATACAATTAGAATTATAAAGGAGTGTCATCACCGGCGCCACCAGCACCTGGTGTCACCTTGCGAAACCGAACGAAATCCATTCCTCCGGTAGCATGACGCCCCCGCCCAAGATCTCTCTTGCAAAATCATCCCATTCTTTTTTTTTCTTTCCCTGACATTTTCTTCCAATCCCATCAGCCTACCTCGCCCAGTCCTTTTATCAATCTTACTCCGCATGCACACACGACGACGCCCCTATCGCATGCTCCACCCGTGTATACCAGGGTCCTATCCCCGTGTTCGCCAGCAAATCCTTATGGGCATCCAACCCCTCAATAGCTCGGATGCAAGCATACACACACAAATCCCCCACATTGGGAGTACTCCCGCTCAAAAACGGCTTGTTCCCCACCTCGCTACTCCAGGTCTCCAACGCCGCAAACAGCGCAGCGCGTTCATCCGTGATGTTGTACTTTTTCTTTATCTTCCCCTGTGCTGCCCACATAGCCGTGGCACCAATCCATTGATTGGTTAGTTTATCAAGCATCGAAAAATGAGGCACATTCTTCACGTAACTAAACGCCTGGTATGATTCTCCAAATGTCCGGGTTATATTAGGAAACAACAATACTGCTAACTCCATATCCGCCCATTCGGCCCACCGCGTCGCCTCAGGTGCAAAAAACGCGTCCAATTCTTTCGCAGGGGCCACGTGGGCCGCGCGGAGCAAATCCATAATCTTGCCGACGATGATGGAGGAATCAATGACCACCTCATCCCCTATCCGGGCAATTGGTACCTTGTGGTAGTCAGCGGAGAACTTTATTTCGGCTTTGGTAAGAGGATTGACATCCATGGTCTCGTAGGGGATTTTGTAGTAGTCCAGGACAGCCTTGACTTTGCAGCAGAAGGGGCATATTTTGTATTGATAGAGGGTGATCCGCAGGCCTTCCAAAGGGTTTGCGCTGCTGCTGTAGCTCGTCGGGGCGGATGTGGAGGCAGAGGAGGACAAGGGGCGAGATGCCACCGAGGACGCATGCATGGTCGGAGATGGTGTGGTGCTGGTAGTTGCATTGGTGGCCGGTGAGGAGGTTGCTGCCGTGGTCGAAAAGGTGGCGGCCGCTGCTGCTCCAATGGTGGTGGCCGCGGAAGTTGAGGCGACGAGCTGCGCATGGGCATGTCCTTGCCCCAAAACCACGGGACTAGTGAACGCGCGTTGGTGGAGGTAGTACTGGAGCGTCGATGCCCCAACTAACGAGCCGCCAAAGAGCAAGGGGCCTCGATAATCTCGACGTTTGCTGTGCGAGTTGTTGCCGTCGTGGTGGCTGTGAGACGACCGCCGGCAGCCGGGGGACATCAGAGCAGAAGCCGCAGAGGAGGCAGCTGCAGGGGACATGGTGGCCAGGGGGCACCGGCTTACGGTAGAGGCGGCGACAGCCCGATGCAACATGACAATTTTTCTGACTAGCAGCAACAGCACCCGACGAAGGATCGTCCGGACTCCCAGGTCGCGGCGATGAAGTACTTACTGTATTGCTGTATGATGGAGGAGTGAGAATTGAGGTTAAGAGTCACAATTCGCATGCACAACACCCTTGTCTCCTTTAAAAGACAAAGGCGGGACAAATAGAGGTAGGCGAGCTCAGGGCTCGGAGCATCGAGCGGTTTTGATGGCTCATGACCCGTTCCAAGGGTATTTCCCATCAGCTTCAAGCAAGTTTTAAGCAAGTTGGCAATCGCCCATGGCCTGTGACCGTTACAGTTGTGCCGGAATCAAAGTTCATTTCCACGGGCACTCTTTCTCTGCCATTCTTCTATGCGACGAGGGGCGGCCTTCCTTCCCTGCCGCTGCGTGGCCTTTGAAAGCATCTTGCGGTGATGTGTAGCCAGATTTGTCTGGGCCGAGTCTCCTGGCTGTCTTTTCTATCACCTCTGCGAATGTTCAGCGGCCAAAAACCGAAGTTAGATGTGAATGAGAAGAGATACCTTATGCCAACCATGACACAGCCGACTGAGAATCTATATGCGAATGCATGATGTACATCGTGTTCCAGTCCCCTGGACGAGCTCTGGATGTAAGCGAGCCCACTTGATTGTTTGCATGACGTCAAACAGTTTCGGGATAACTGAGACAATCGGGATAAAAGGTAACGTATCCTAACACATACACGCACACACACATACACACACATCAATTCCACGCACACGCACAGCCATGACTGTATCGCCCACCACACTCGCTGTGGCTTCGAGCCCTGAGGCAGCGGGTGTGCCACGCCCCGATGACGACGAGCCGTCCCTTCCCCAGGAGACATCAAAAACACCTCTGTCGAACTCCACTTCAGACATTCCCAGGCCTTTGATAGCCACAGTTGTGGCTGCTGCTGCCGAAGAAGCCAGCCACGGGAGTGATGACACATCTACCGCCAGTGTCGCCGTCGATGCGCCCACGCCTCTGTCCCCCCTCTCGCCGTCCGCAGCCGCTTGGGGCAGGCCCCTTCACCCCTTGCCTGCTCAAGTGAAGGTGAACGTCAACCCTGCCCTGACCACGCAACTCCAAAACATGGCTCTTATTAGTAACACGAGCTCGAAGTCAGCCAAGGGACAAAAGGGGCGGGAGTCCCCGGGAGATACTCCAACGTCTGGCACCCCCAAGGACAAGGACACGTCGAAGCCGCACGAGCAGCAGGAGCAACAGGGTACCACGTCTCCCACCGTACCGGCACCCGCTGCTGTTATGGCCCAGTCCTCTCCCGACAATGAAACCAAGAAGAGTCAGGCCATGGACGAGAGCAAGAGCACCCTGAAAGCGATGGATTTACCCGCTGTGGTGGTGGAGGAGGAAGAAGCAGGGAAGGAAGAAAAGGAGATCTCGACTCTCAAGTCAGCGACGATGCAAAGAGATCAGCATGACGCGGCGACAAAAAAAGAAGGAACCAACAGGAGGGAGTTGATGGATAAAAATGTCCCCTTGCCTCTCACCGGAGATGAATCGCCTTCCCCGCCGGCGCAACAACCACCCATGCAAGCCCAGCAGTGTAAGCAGGAGCAGGAGCATCTGAAAAAGCAGGAGTCTGCCGCTTCAGAACAAGCCTTTCCTGTCGTCTCGGAAAGAGGAGCTACCGAGCAAGCACAGCAGCAGCAGCAGCAAAAACAGAAACATGAAGGAATTGAAATGACTGTGTCGATGAACGCTCCATCCGCCGCAGTCATGGTGCAACAGACCTGGGAAGCAACGAAACAGAAGCGGCAGAAGCGAAGGAGCCTGGGAAAGCAGGAGTTTGACAATCTGGAACAAATCCCCACTCCTTCCTTGGAAGGAGGGCCTTCTAAGCAAGTACAGCAGCAGCAGCCTAACGCACTTGTGCAGCATCAGCACCATCACCATAACGGGCAGCAACATGAGGAGAAGGGAGGGACCGAATCGCAGCAGCCCCTTTTGACTGCCGGAGAAAGGCACCCGCCCACACAACATCAGCAGCCACAGCAACAAGAGAGAGAATCAATTGCAATGCAGTATATCGGCTCTACTGCTGGGCAACGGCAGCAAGAACGACAAGGCAAGGAGCAACAAAATCAGCTGCCACCTGCTCCAGCGCCTTCATCGACCTCCCTCCCTCGCAACCTTGTCCCCGGCCTCACTATTGCGCTAGCTCATCATCCTTCCGCTCCTTTAGTCGAGCGAGTCCGAACGCATCTTGCAGCACTGGAGCGGAGCGGCACCGTGGTTATGGAGTGTCTGCCTGTCCCTCTGGCCCTTGCCGAGTGGACAAACACGCACGCCTATGAGCTCAACAATATTCTGACTCAGACTAGGGAGAGAAGTAATGTTCTGTCCATTATTTTGGAGACGCTAGAAGGAGATGCAGGACAGGATGGAGGAAAAAAATCCTCAGGCTCGAAGTCGGGGAAGGTGCTTGTGATTACAGCCATGTCGACAGAGGAAGCGCATAGGGCCAAGACGTTGCTTGAGTTGCATTTGAAAAACCAACAGGAGCTCCTTAGAACCGAACGACGGTTACAACAGGTACAGAATGAATTCTTGGTGATGGAGGAAGAGGTGGCTGCGGGGTTGCGAATAGAGTTTGGGATTCGGAAGGAGTTGGGAAGGGTTGTAGTGGGGAAGAAGGGGGAGCGTGTCAAAAGAGTGTTAGCTGAGACGGGCGTCTCGTCGATCAACGTTGGAGATGATGGCATGATTCGGGTTGTGGGACCGACAGTCGCGACGGTGATGAAAGCGAGGGAGCTGCTGGAATTGGTACAAGAGGATGTACAGGTGCCGCTTGAGGCGGTGGCATGGTTTTCCCGCGCTGTACTTGACAATTTGAAGAAAAAGTCGGGCTGTGTCATACTACGGACTGATAAGGTTGGTACTTACGTGCAGCAGCAGCAGCAGCAGCAGGAGGCTTCCGAGAGTCGAAAAGTGACCGTAGTGCGAATTGTGGGCACGCATAAGCAAGTGGAAATTGCCCGCCTTCTTGTAGACACCCAGATTGAGTACGGGGGCCGGCACCAGGCCTTACGCTCTTCCAAGGAGCAGATGCTGCAGATGTTAAAGCATGCTGGCGCCTCTTACAGCAACAAAAGTGGTTCCCGACGCCTCCAGCTAGAGCAGCAGAAACTCCGCCCCCAGCAGCAGCCACGGTTTCAAACCGATGCTCTCTTGCACACTGGTAGTGGAAAGGGCCGTAGTATTGCGCATAGAGGTGGCGGTGGAGAGAAAGCGGCCGAGACTCTGGGAGTGCGACCGCAGAAACAGCAGCAGCAGCAGCAGCAACGTAAGCCGTTGTCGGCGTTTGAAGCAGCGAGTGTCCAGGAAAGCAGCAGCAGCGACATGCTCCCAAGCGCGTCGAGGACCAGGGGCCGTGGCAAGGCTGCCCGCATCAGCAGTAAAAATGGCGGCGCCAGTGGCGATGATGCTACAAGCGCAAGCGCTGCAATGGCACCGTCGCTGCCTGCAAAAAACGAGGACAACCGCACCACATAACAAAGAAGGGTTTAATTCCCTTTCTTTCAGGAGTGTATCTTTACGTACATATTATTATCGAGAGTCGTTTTTGTTTCGATTTCAAGGGGGAGGGAGCGTGGACAAAGAGGCATCAAGCTTTCTTTCAGTAGTGTATTTTGAGTATCATATGTGATTATAGAGATTCGTACGAGGATTTTCTCTTTTGTTCTGGGAAAGGGGTGTGCCGTCACTGTGTCTGTTTTCGAGTAACCCCAGACGACGGGACGGAAAATAGAGAATTGACCAGCCGGACTGCTTTAAATCGCCAAAAAAGGTCAAATAGAGACGTGACAGAGTAGAGCCATCATAGGAAAGAAAGGGCTGAAGATCTATGTGCCCTAGCCCTAGCATTTAGGGAGCAGGGGGGATCGTGCAGCTGTAAAAAATAAGAATTAAGGATGCAGATGAATAAGAAGACGAAAGACAAAGAATTCCCGGCGAGGCAGTGTCGTCGGAAAACATTAGAATTGTGCGTCGTGATACAAAGCCAACACGATATGTGAAGAAATCACTGTGAAGAAAACACTAGATCGTGATTTGATCAAGAAACTTTGCGATGGAGCAGAAGAACAAGAGCGAGCTGAAGCCAAAGAGCACACGCAAACAAAGTCGTTACCAAAGGGACGAAAACCCGGAAAAAAGCACAAAGTAGCATGCATGAATTTCATTCGCTTTATTGTTTTTGTGGGGTTAATTATCACCCGATGCTTTTGAGTTTACAGTAATTTATGAATGTGCGCAAATTTTGACTTATTTTTGTGAGCAGCTAAAAAGACCCTTAAACAATTTGCGTACTTGTTTCTGTGCTCACACCCCGATTTTGTGCCACGCACGCAGCAATAATGGCTGGACAGGACTTAAACAGGTGTGTCGACTTGCTCATCCATGTATTGTCTCTTTCCGGCCCTCTTCCATTCCCCTTTCCATTCTCTCAACTTAACACTGCGGATGCCGCCCCTACCAGCATCAACTCCCCTTCTAGCATCTCTACTTCCCTCTTGCCATATTTAAAAGCTGATGCTTGCAAGACATTTCTGCGTACATCTTCTGATGCGATGGAAAGGAGATCGACACTCTGCCCCCACAACCCCTCCAATTCCTGCCGGTCCTCCTCTTCCATCTTCGTAGGAGCACCTTGCTGGACTAGTTTCATGCCCTCAATCAAGACCCCCCCCACGCCCTCCATCCACGCCCAATACTCTTTACTCCCCACGGGCAACACCCGCTGAAGCACCTCCTGTGCAAACCCCTCGCCTTTCTCAACCTGACCCTTCCTCCCTCCTACCGCCCTGCCACTGCTACTCCTGCTGCTGCTGTTGCTATCAGCCCGACCCCAAAGAAGGGACAAGACAAACCAGACCTGATACAGGCGCACGCGAATGTTCGAGAGCGAGGGGTAGGGGGAAAAAAGCGAGGAGTTGCCCAAAACAAGGTGACGCACCAAACTGAGCACCTGCGGGTGATGAGCGAGGAGACAAGCATGATCGTCGGACAGCACCGAATCCCCTCCTTTAAATAAAATATCATGAAAGAGGAGAAGAAGGTCGATATGCTGCTTTTCCCCTTTCTCTGAAATTGGCAACAAAGGCCGCAATAAATGCTTCGCAAACCACAGATGAATCTGGCATTCGTCGACCAACCGGAACAAGACCGCTATCCCCTCCTCTGCCTCTTCCTCCGCTGTCCCGGGCGACAGCACGCGTGACACCCACGGTAGCACCCATCCAACCCTGCCTCCTTCGCGCCCTCCTTCGTACCCTCCTCCCCCTCCTTCGGTCTCACCGGCTAGATACATGACAAATGGCAGGACACTCAATGCTTCCTCTCCAGTCATGCATGCTTCATCCTCTGCCAGGACCGCACTCAGAAACCGAGCGACCTCACGGTACACCCCCTCCATCTCTAACTCCCCCTTCTTCGCTTCCTCTCCCGCCGAACAATTCTGTCGCTGCTGCTGCTGCTGCTTCCACTCCCTCGCTCCATCATGCAGGAGTTTCAGTAGTGCCCCTATAGCATCATGTAAAGATGCGCGAATTTCCAGCAACTTTTCCCCCGGCAGCATTACCCATGTCTTCGTCCTTTCTTGCTGATGGTTATGATACTCCTCATCCTCCTGCTGCTGCAGCAGCAGGCATTCAGGTCCATCACCGGCACCACACAAAAATCTTAACACCGAGTCTAGGCCATCCACACACAAGGGTATCATTTCCTTTACTCGTCCCAGCCGATCTTTCAACGACAAATCCTTCTCCATCACTTCCTCTCCAACATTGGCGAGACTCTCTAATTCCTCCGCCGCCATCCTGGTTTCCGCCGAAAGGACATGCACAAAAAACCCAACACAAGTCCCACGCGACATGCCTGTTACTCCTTTTCTCTCCCCCTCAGCCCTAGGGTTGATGGAAAGAACCGCTTTCTCCTTTCCTTCTTCCCTACCTTCCTCGTCCTCGTCTTCAATCGCCCAGGTTTGCCCAAATATAGCGAGCGTGTGCACGAGGAGTCTCAACGCCGGGTCGCGATTCCTTTCCCTCAAGGCGCCGTGCAGCAGCTGCAGCAGAGCGCCACGCATATGCCTGCCCAACATGTGTACGCTGGTATTTGTCATGTATCTTTCTCCTCCACTACCATCTCTTGCTGACCCTGCTGCTGCTCCCGCTGCTGCTTGGTAAGAACTGCGTACGTGGGAAAAGAGGAAGTTGAGGAGGTGGAGGATTCTAAGCTTGACGTCCCCTCCTTCTTCTTCTAGTATAAAGGAAAGCGTGACAAGGGTATCTCTATCATCAGGTTTCAAGCGCTGAGGACATTGGAGCTCATGCCCCATGAGTAGAACCTCGTGTAACGTGGCGCAAGCTTCTGTAAGGAGACGGGTAGGGTGGTCGATGGTTCCAGCAGCAACAGTAGCTGAAGGAATGTTGTCGGTCGTAATAGTGGTGTTTTGTGTATCGGTGCTGCTACTAGGGGGGGGTGCAGGACTGGCATCTGAAGTGCCGCCTTTCCCCTCTTCATCCACTGTCTTCATTGCTGCCACTGCTTCTGCTGCTTCCGTCACTTCGTTTTCCTCAATTTTACCCATCCTCCTACTCCTACAATTACTACTTCTACTACCACTACTACTACTACTACTACTACCACTACTACTACTACTACTACTATGGCTGCTGATGCTGTTGCTGATTGTTATACGCATGTTTCGCAACTCCAACATACAAGCGGTCACGCGCCTGAATACCTCCAGAGTGTCAAACTCCCGCACACATGCTACCGTTCGATCATGCTGCGTCAAGGCATACAAGAAAAACAGACAATCCTCCACCACATTCATCCGAGCTTCTTCATATCCAATCACTAGCCCCTGAGAGGCTTGAGATAGCGCTGAAATATCGTCAAGTGCGCTCAACACATGCTTGAGCAACGGCCGGAGACGAGGAACAAGGGTAGGATCTTGGACCAGCGTCGATAATACGGCAAGAGCCACTCCTCGAAAATGCTGACTGTTGGGAGAGGAAGCACGTGAGGCAAGCAAACGCGCCAGAAATTGCGGGGTCACTGCCTCCAAGACGAGTCGACGGATGTCATTGTTGTCTGAAGTGGCGTTGGTTGGGGAGGTGGTGGTAGTGCTGAGATGCTTCACGAGCAGGAGAAGCCCGGCAAATTTAGCCTCATCCTGGCTACCATGCATGAGCTGGAGGGCATTCCCTATGACGTCTCCAGATGCTGGTTGTGGTCGAGCCGGCGGTGTTGCCCGGGGCATGGCTGCTGGGCTTGGGAGGGTGAAGGGAGGACAATGTGAAAGGCCAGTTTTTGTTGGGAGAGAAGAGCAATCACCCGGACTATTGGAGGGTTCTTCTTAGGTAAATTAGTTACGTGGGAAGTGTCGTCCACAGTTCCTGTGTGTTTTGAATGGGTTTGGTTTTGGCGTGGATTAAGGAGGGGAGGTCAGAGCTGATAACGAACACAAGCTTTGAGGTGAAAGACTCTCATCGGATGATCCCAGAGTTTTGAAGGACACGCTGTCACCCACCCACCTGCAGCCACACTGTTGTCGAGCGCTGCTCATCCCAACCAAACCATGCCATCAGTAATTTGACATGACAGTCTTGTGGGTACCGGGGCATGGCGTTGCGTCCTCTTTTGAAGCCAAGAGAGTTGATGCACACCCATTTGCCCCCTCCCCTTCCTCTACTCGGACACGCACCAGTCTACATCGCTGCCCTGCCCTGCCCCTGACGTCTGGCCGTCACCACCATCAGCGTCCTCTAAATGGTTCCAGGGGCTCTGGCTTCCACCTTGCCTATGGACGTGCACCAACCCTCATTCCTGTCCCTCTTATGCTACACCCTACATCCAACACAGGGAAGGAGAGGACGAGGAGTAGAGAGCACGCCCGCCTGCTAGCTGACACAAAACAGCAAGCAGCAGCGGCCAAGCAAGCAACGTTGTTTACTTCTTTATTATTCGTATTCATTCAGCCACAGTATCAATCATTGCGACGCCCACCAAAAACTCCCCTCCCAAGCAACCCCTCTCGCACCCTCACCTTTTACCCTCCAGCAGCATCGAAATGTCCTCTTCTCCCCCCATCATCCACGACGACGCTGCACCCTCTCCACCTTATCAAGGGTACAGCAAGAAACATGGCTCAGACGACTTTAGCGTCGCTACCTCAGATGCCGAAGAAGGCCTCAGGCGCAGGGGCAGCCTTGAGGGCCTTGGACTAGATCTTGACGGAGGGCACACGTCGTCACCGACTGCTCCTTCCTCCTCCACGACCTCCTCGCTCATGCGCCAAACGGCGTATCAAGCCTCGGGATACCACTCAGACAGTGCGATTCCGAGTTATTCTCACATCAGTCCTGATCGAAGGAGGAGCATGGGTTCGAGGGAGATGCTTGATCCGGCAGCAGAGCCCCTGATGGGGACGGACAATGATGAGAGCGACAGGGAGCGGGAAAGGCATCACCACTATTCGCGTAGGCCGTCGATGGATATGGGGGAAGTGAGCTGTGATGATACTCATGGGAGGTCAAGGCAGGCGATGCTTGACTTTGATAAGTTCCGGAGTTCGATGGAAGACTGGGTGGAACCGAGAAAATCACGATGGAACAGGAAGGTGACAAGGAAAAGGGCGAAGAGGCCCACAACGGCAGTGAGGAAGGGACGGTTGGCTGTTTATTGTGTGGCAAGTGAGTTGCAGACGGATCAGGTGCTCCGGTATTTGTTGCAACGGAAGAAGGAGAAGGTTCTCCCGGGGGGGGGAGGGGAGGGAGGAGGAGGAGGAGGAGGAGGACGAGGGGGGGGATATTACGGTACAAACGGGGGAAATGGTGTGGGGGGGGATCTATATTCTTCTTTCGCGCCGCCTGCACCTCCCACCTTGAGCACAACGAATTCGAGTTCGTTGTTGCTGCCGATGCTGAGGGGGGGGAAGAGCAATAGCAGCAGCGGAGGGGTGGGGGCGGCAGTGACAGGCGGTGGCAGCAGCGCGGGCTGTACCGGAGGAAGGGAGGAGGTAAAGAGGAACTTGATGAAAAGGGTGGAGGACACCTCGGCTCTGGTCGGTCTAAATTGGCGCGACAAGAACTACATGGTACAGAGAGAGGGAGGGAGGGAGGGAGGAAGGAAGGGAGGGAGGGGGGGAGGAAAGGAGGAAGGAAGGGAGGGAGGGGGGGAGATGGATTCATTTGTTTGTGTCGGACGAAGAGATTATGATAGATCGTGTGTGCTCGAGCTTGATTATTGGTCACGATAGTCATACAGAGTTGCCTCGCTTTCCCCTTCGGTCTTGTGTCTCACCCCTTCCTCCTGCCCTTCCTCCTTCCCTCCCTCCCTCTTTTCCACCAATACAGGGCGTGGTGTACACCACGAATGACGATGGTAAGTGCGACCCTTTGGAAGTGAAGCACATCTTCTGTTTCCCTTACGGTTGCACGGTTTTCTGGGGCTGCACCAAGGAGGAGGAAGAGCTCTTCATATCCATGCTTCTCCCGTTCGCCGTCGAGCCCGTCTCAGTCATGGAGCGGGAGGAGAGCCACGATGATTTTGTGTACCTTTACGGGGACTCTCCCATGATCCTTCACTATGAAATCACCCTCTCGAGCAACGACCCGGAGGAGAAGTTGGCGTTGAGTTTCTCCCTGGCCCAGAGCGCGAAGCTGTTCGTGTTCGAAGACCGCGTCGATGGGACCATCACCAGCACCAAGCACATCCCGATCCACCTGGCGGAGTTCGGGAAGATCAACGTGAGCCGGCGGGAGATATCCAAATTGACGGGGAAGGTCTTCTTGGAGCGGAATGAAGTCAACCTCCACTCGGACATCCTTGACACCCCCGAATGGTTTTGGGAGGCGGATCTGTGGGAGCCGCGGTATGTGGCTTTCTGCAAGTATCTGGATTTGCCGAACCGGATAAACATTTTGAATAAACGGTTGGACATCCTGAGAGAATTGCTTAATGTGCTCGAGACGCAACTGGATAACTCCCACTCCACGAAGGTGGGGAAGGAAGGGAGGGAGGAAGGGAGGGAGGCAGAGGGGGTGGGGGATCCTCATCAAAACTTCACAACCCATCTTCCCCTCCCCCCCGTTTCTTTTCATAACTATTGCCTTCTCCCGTTGATACTCACTCATCTTGACGATAAATTTCACGTCTCCTCATTCTTTCCCCCCCCCTTCCCCCCACAGCTGGAATTGATTGTCATCGCCCTCATTATCGTGGAGGTGGTGTTGCAGGTGCTTGAGATCGCCTTGAATGACCTCTTGCACCTGGACAGGTACCAGTACTAAGGAGGCAGGGAAGGAGGGAGAGAGGGAGGTGGAAATACGCATATCTGCTTGTTGTTTTGCATGTGCTTGGTTTTTTGTATGGTAGAGGTACATTAGAGGTTTCTATTATTAAGACGTAACGTGCCCAAGTGTGTGGTGTCTTGACTTTCTTTTGGTGTGCAGGTCTAGGTGGTGTATGCTTGAACGCAAAAAGGGCAACGCGCACAGCAGCGAGCACGGACAAAGAGCGAAGGAAAATCGCAGACGGGAAAGAGCGCGAGGACGATAGAAGAACGAAGGCAAGCGAGGAAAGAACCAAATATACACCACCACGTGAACAAATGTGTAAGCGTGTTATTAATGTTAGACCCCGTCGGATCTAAGAACTTTTACAACATGGAACTGTGTTAGGGGAGATCGATGTAAGCATTGAAGTGCTGATCATGGTCAACCCCGTTAACTGCTGGGGGGGATGTGCTTGTTGCTAAAATGCTGCAAAACTGCAATACAACAGGCGCCAGGGGGAGAGAACGAGTAAAGGCATCGTCCAAGCATACAAGAAGTAAAATAGACTGCAAGGTCGTCGGCACCCTTTTTGGGCGACGGAAATTTTACCTATCGCGGCCTCCACCCGCGGGCCCCGACGATCAAGGCGAAGCCCATGAAGAATTGACCGAGACACTGTGCATCGGCGAACGCAGACGGCAGCAAGACCCATTCAAAATACATGCCTGCTCAAAACAGTTAGCGTTGACAACAACATGAACACCCTCCTTGCCCTTGTCTTCCGGAAACACCTTCCGTGACTCTGTTCCTCAAGTTTCTAGATGCCGATCCCCCACCTTCGGTGACTGACCCTCTGCGACAGTCTTGAGACGCACGCCCGAGCATGCCTCTGCCGTCGAAGGGGGTGTCTTATCCTCGGTGGAGTTCGTACGACCGACCTTCACATGCACATCCCCGGGCTCACAACCCATCCTGCCAGTGCTCTATGTGCGAATAAGTCGGGCCCAACTCAAACTTTGATGTCCATGGGTAGCATACTAACTTTAACCCTAATAACGTGATTGTTCTCTTCTTTATGGAGCACAGGAAGTCCCGAAGTCTCAGGAGCTTATTCTCCCGGTCTCCAACTCTCCAGGTCAATCATCCCTCCTTCCCTGGCCGTGTTTCGTCCGTCCACTGATCAAGTGGCAACCTCTTCGAGAGGAGGAGGGAAAAGCAACATGTCCGGCCCCCACGGCAGTACCGGCACAAGCAGCAGCATCGGTGGTGGAGCCGGGGAAGGAGGAGCAATGCCCCCTCGTCCTCAAATGGGTGCGAATAGCAGCGGCAGCAATAACGCAGGTAGCTGGTCCAGTGCCGGGTATCATCATCAGCAGCACCAGCACCAGCAGCCGCAGCAACAACAACTAAAGCAGGCGCAGGGGCAAGGAGTGGTGAACCCGATGAGTGCGCTGCAGCGCCTGTTGTCGCTTCAGAGGGGGCAGCCCTTGCCTTTGCCTGCCAATCTGGTGCCACCGAAACCAGGGGGAGGAGTGGGGGGAGGGAGCGCGATGGCGTCTTCATATCAGGCCGGGATAGCGATGAATCGGAATAAGAGGGGGTTTGGGGCGGTGATAGGCGGGGAAGGAGTAAAGGGAATGAGTGATAGTGGCATGAGCAGTACCAGCATTGAGAGGAGGGAGGAGGGAATGATGGAGGGATGGAGGGGGCATCACCAGCAACAGCAAATGTTGTCATCGGCAGGCTCGGCGGCAGCTGCTTTCCTAGGGACTGGGGTAAGGGGGGGCAAGATGACGATGGATGGTAGCGAAGAAACTGGAGGTGGTGGTGGGAGAGGGAAAATTATGTCGCCGATGACCTTGCGGCCTCCGACATCAGTAGAAGGGAGGGGGAGAGGAGTAGTGATGAGTAGCTCCAACAGTTTGAGTGCGAGTAGCGAGGGTGACAGGGAAGAGGAGGAGGAGAAAGAGGAGATGGGGGACGACTATAACGAGGAGCTGGATGGTGATGAAAGCTATTCGGATTCGGTGGAGGATGGCGGGGGAGCAAACGGGCAGAAGGCGCGAGCCGCGAGGAAGAAGGCGTTTGCGAGCTTGAGTAAGGAGGAGAGGGTAGAACGGAGGAAGGAGAAGGCGAGGCTGTATTCGCGGAGACGGCAGGAGAGTAACATGAGGGAGTTGAAGGCGGAGATGGAGTGCTTGACGGTTTATCGACTGATCATCGAAGAGAGCCCTGATATGATCGTGGTGCTACACCCCGATCTCGAGGGGCGGGTTTTGTTCGCCAATGCGGCCTTTGCCCGGGGAGTGGAAGCCATGCCGGGGGGGTATATGGGAAAGCCGCTTTGGGCGGTGATCCACGAGAGCCATCGGGGGGTGGTGAATGATGCGATTAGAAACCTTTTGATGAACCCAGAGACCATAACCCGCTTGAAGATTCAGGCGAAGTACCCACATCCGGATTACCAAGGGCAAGGACCGATGATGGATCTTACGATGAGGCATACGCCCACGGGCCTTGTGTGTTATATGCGACAGGCTTAGGCAGTTTAAAGTGGGGGGCGGGGGGGGGAGGATGAAGATAAGGAGCGGAGGAGGATGTAAGTGGGTGTATGTGTAAAGCGCCCCGTGTCGGGGAGGCCGGAGACTTAGAGAGGGAGGGAGGGAGGGAGAGAGGGCAGGAGTGTATTTGTATTGTTGTAGTTATTACCGCGTGTGTATGCGGATTCGAATGTGCGCACCTTGTGTGGGTGAGGGCGCGTGGTCATCATGTAAGATCGGAGGTATGGAGGGCGGGAAAGGAGGGAGGGAGGGAAAGAGAGAAAGAGGAGAATTGCGCGAAGGGCCATCCTCTTAGAATGAAATAGATTAGGGAGGGCGAGAGAGCGAGAGAGAGCATGGAAGGTGAAGGAGGAAAGGACCATTCGAAATTGAGGGAGAGAGAGAGAGTGAGCGAGCTATAACTGCTCGAGTAATATTATAATTGACTTATTATGATCACGACCCTAATAAGGCTCGATGGAGAGATTGAAAACTGGGAGAGCAATAGGAGCAGCAGTAGGGACAAGTACGAGAGGGGTGGGGTACCGGGATGTATTTTAAATCCGAATTTCACTTATTATATTTATGCACCAATAATTTCTATGACAAAAGAATATGGCGGTTTAATAACGCTATCTATCGGATCTTGAATTCTTTTCTTCTTTTCTTCCAATTACCTCCTCTTTCCTCCGGCCCTCCCTCCCTCCCCTCCGCCCTACAGCCGTTCCAACAAGCCAACCAACAAATTCACGCCATAGCCCGTCGCCCGCTCTCCATTGTGCACGGGATAGGCCATATCCACATGCACCCATCCATGCCCTTCGCCTTCCACCCACTCCTTAATATGAGCCCCCACAAACTGCCCCGCGCACGAGCACTGCGCGTTCTCCCGGTTGGCCACGCTGTTTTTCATGTCCGCCACCGCCGAGCGGAACTCACTCTGGAAGAATTCCGGGGCATATGGCAGGGCGTGCGCTAGATCCCCTGTCGCTCTCCCAACCGCCACCACCGCCTCTTCCAAGGCTTCATTGTTACAATAGAGAGCGGCGTGCCTCTTCCCCGTGGCCACCCCCTGGGCGCCCGTTAATGTCGCCATGTCCAAAATAACGGCAGGCTTCAACTGCTTCACGGCATACGCAACGCCATCCCCCAAAACCAACCTTCCCTCGGCATCGGTGTTGTTTATCTCCACAGTCTTGCCACTGTACATTTCATGAATGTCATCTGGCCTCGTCGCCTTCGCCGCTACCGAATTTTCCGCCAAGCACAAAATAGCATGCAAAGGCCCTTTGTGGTACCCAAGGCGAACAGCAGCTTCGAAAGCCGCCAGGATGGCAGCCGCGCCACCCATGTCCCTCTTCATACCAGGCATGCCCGTTTTGGTTTTGATACTTAACCCTCCCGTGTCATACACAATTCCCTTCCCCACCCACACCACACTGGTCCCCGCGGTGTTATCTTTCTTGCCACTGTTGCTGATGCTGCCGCTACTACTACCCGACCCTCGTCCAACCCCCATCACCTTGGGTAGCAAGGTCAGCACCACCAGTGCCGGCGGGTGCTCCGCCGCCTTGCCCACACCGTACAGGCCCCCAAAGCCCTTCTCTCTCAATTCTTCTCCTCGGATTACGGTAACAGTCACGTTATCCTGAGTCTTGAGCTTCTGTAGGCGATGCAAGACCTGTCCCGCTTCCTCGACCATGGCATCCGTGTGCATCTCATTGGGCGGGGCGTCAACGAGGCGGGCACAAAGCTGGATGCCGTCGGACAAGGCCTGCAATTTGTGGAGGACCGTCAAGGAAGGATCAAAGACTTGTTGTTGCTGCTGCTGCTGCTGCTGCTTCTGCGTCTCATCCGTAATGCCTCCGCTCACCAGCATGCAAGTTGCCAATGCGGCGCTGGTCATGTTGAAGACCACCTCCACCTTGCGCAAGGGCTTGCCGTTGCCGCTCTTGTGGTTGTAAAGCGGGAAGGCTCTGGCCACGGCCGTGCCCAACGCCACGGCGTGGTCGGCAGCAGCCAATGTAATAAGAATTCGCAATGTTCCTTCTCCGCTTGCCACGCTCTTGACAATATCCGTGACGGCATGGGGCTTGGACGGACAGTTGTGTCGGGACGCGGGGCCGGAAGGAAGGCATCCCAACGTAACACGGACCACTGTGCCATCGACGTCCACCCATGTGTCGAGGCAGGAATGGGTATCAAAGGTGGGGCTCAGCTTGCTCGTGACGGAGCGAAGCAAAGGCGCAGGAGGGTCTAGGCCCGTATGCTCTAGGTAGCTGACCTTGACGGCGCAATTGACATAAAAAGCTACGTTTGGAGAGCAGAATTCCAAGGCTTCTTTGGTGCCCACCAACAGGAGGTGCCCGTTTGTCTCCATGGCCATGAGCTCGGGGGAGTCGAGCGCGTAGAAGCGGATCGACATGGTGTTAAGAGGAGACTGTGTCTGTAAGGTGGCGGCGTGTAGGATGTTTGCTTGCATTGAGGGCGAAAGGAGAAGACGATGGAAGAACACGAGATTCAGCTATACCCCACCATCATTTCAAACGTTTTGCCCCGGCCTCGCCTCGACGGCCATTTCAGAACAGATCGATGTGGCAACTCGGGCGTAGGTGCGTCAGGGCCACACAAGCTTAGAGGCGCTGAAAGTGCACAAGACCGAAGGACCCCATCCACTAGGTGACGCGCACATATATGAAATTGTTGAAATCGCAGCTGCCGACCTCCTTACCCCCCCATCTCTAACTCTTCAAGGGACTAAAGCGCGCAGTAAAATAGAAGTATTGGTAAAAGTAGCAGCTGCAGCATGAAAACATGAATTATGTCTTCCCACTTAGCATTTTCTGGGCTTGTCTGCAGCCGCTTACATTTCTTATTTCTTTTTTATTTGCACTCAAATTCACTTTCTTCCTATTTTACCTTCCAAATTGAAATTTGCACCTTCCTGCTCCACAAACCTCCTCTGCTTCCTCTCCCTCTGATAATGCTGACTCAAGCTATTTGTGGAAGCTGCAAGTGTGCCGGGAGATCTTTCGCAAAAGGATAGGATGTTTGTGTCCCCGCCTTGCAGACACTTAGTGAGGCCATCTCACCGGCCTTGGTGGCAGCTTCATTGAGAGGCGCCTTTAAATCGTACGTAACGCACATATAAGGATAAGGTGATTGCTGTAAAAACAGAAAATACAGAGAGAAGAGAGGGAGAGGGAGAGGGAGAGAGTGACAGAGAGAGAGAGAGAGAGAGGGGGGGGAGAAATAGAATCTACTCACAAAAACGCACGCTCTTCCCGTTGACGTACCCCTCGAGAGAGAAATGCTGCCAAGCTTCCGATGTAACAATCGCCTGCGCCACTCGTGTCCACCACTCGCTCAACACGCTTCGAAGGAATTAACTGACCACCCTGTGCCGCGTTCTCCGCCGTCATCAACAAAGCACCCTGAGCTCCCAGCGTAACGAGTACACTCGCAGCACCCATCTCTCGGAGTCTGTGAGCTGCCGCTTGGACCTCAGGAATGGTCCCAACCGGCAGCTGGGTGAGAATGGCAAGTTCCGTCTCGTTGGGGCAGACGAGGGAGGCGAAGGCGAGAAACTCCTGTCGGGGGGGAAGGGGAGAGAGATGCAATATGTGTAATATATGATATATATGGTCAGCAGCGAGTAGGACCGGTTTTTGGTCGGTTGTTAAGTGTAGTGGTAGGAACAAGAATGTCACAGAAATGGTAAGGAGGGCTGGGAGGACCTCTCCCCTCCTACCAAGATTTTGTATGATCTCCCTACACTCGGCACTGACGCCCTCAGGAAGCCCTACAATGATATTACCCCCGAATTCATGAGGTTGCCAATAACCATGTCAATTTTTCAGCTTGTGAAATCGATATCAACCCTATGACAGTGCCCGCAGTGACTTTCGTTGAAATCGCACGGACCTGATTGAGCCTTCCATCCGGTGCTGGGGCCGGGTTGAGGATGCTGAAGACGTCATGGGCTTTGGCAAGACGCAGGGCCTCAAAACTCGTCTCGGTAGGGATTTCCATCTGCACCTGTGCATCGGCCATATTATGTAAATGCAGTCGTTTGTTTCACAGGCAACGAGATCACACCTCCATACAAGCACGTACCATTAAGACTGCTGCTTGCGCTATGACATCTTCTGCTGCCTGTACGTCCGCGGGTGTCAATTGCCCGTTCGCACCAGCTATTACGATGATCATATTTTGGCCTTCACCATTGACCAGGATGTGAGCAGTGCCCGTGGCGATCCCGTCTGCCGTCTTGAGGAGGTACCTGACGTACATTAATAATGATGAGACACCAGAAGAAGCGGAAAGAAATCGCATTTCAGTATACACGTATACATTCCATTACCTCGTGTCGACACCGTTCCCCTCGAAAGCCTCCCTTATTGTGTTGCCATACAAATCATTTCCCACCCTTCCCACCATGGCAGTCGGGGCCCCAAGGCGCGCCGCCATCACCGCCTGGTTCCCCCCTTTCCCCCCAAGGCACGTGGAGAAGCGGAGGCCATGGACAGTCTCTCCTAGAGGATTAGCGGCGTGTTGCATGTATGTGTTAAAAATGCGGCCCCATGCAGCACTGGCTGTCTCACGACTCACCGGGCGATGGAAATTGGCCGCCAAGATAGCATAATAAGTCGATGTTAAGGCTGCCAACGCACACCACGCCACAACGCCTGTTCATCATCTGTCAAGGTAGTTAGTAGGGAATGTTTTGTGGGGCCGACACCGTCCAAAAACTGGGGCGCCGCTTCTAGACCCGTTCTAGACTCTGAAAAAGCCGCGTGAGCCTTCTCCCTTTCTTTTCTGAAAGCCTCAACCTATCACATTTCAATTGTGTTGCATATCATTGCATCTCTTTTAACGATTCTCTTTTGTCCAACCAGTTCACAGGCATTTGCTGTAAGGCTTCTCGACTATCCGCCGCCAAACTTCACTTCTCCCCCACCCTCGTATCAATTCCACCTGCATCAGCATCAAATTTGACAAAGGAGTGCATTCAGTTCACTTAGACCACAAGCAATAGCCATGGCAGCCACCAGCAATGGACAGCCTCCCGCCGAGGATGAGGGCGATGTGTTTGAGATCCGGGAATGGCTCGACGAGGACGGGAAAGAGGTATCGTCGGAAGTGTACAGTGTGCGGGAGGCAGCCAGACAAGTGCAGGCGCTTAACTTATTTGGGGCCTTAGAGAAGGCCGCTAAGGCCAAGAAAGAGGCCACTACCGCCGCAGCTACCGCTGCCGAGGTTAATGATGCCGTGAACAGCCATTTTTCAGTGAAAGTAGACGAGGTATCGACTAAGACCACGTTGAGCAGCAGCAACAGCGGCAGCAGGCACAAAGCAAGTAACCGCCATCCCGCTCAGCTGAATGCTGGGGGCGCTCTTCCGAACGTGACGAGCCAGCTTTTAGATGACCATGATTGGGAAGGGATCAAGAAACGCGCGAAGGAAATCGAAACCTTGCAGCGTAGGTCCGTGCATGGAGAATTAGAGGCAGAGGCGGACACGGCGAAAGGACGGGATAGGCTCGAAGGGGTCGGTTGGGGAAAGGGCTTCTTTCTTAACAACAAAGAAAGCAAAAGTACCGGCAAAAAGGATACCAACAACGCTAGCAGCATGAAGGGGAACCTGACCGTTACCACCAGGCATATATCATCTCCGATCAAGAGCATTTTGCACACTAAGAGCTCGTATGGCGGCAGCAAGAAGCACGTGAGCTTCAACCTCGATTCTTCTCCAACTCCTCGACACAAACCTCTAGAATTCTTGTCACATTCTCGCGTCCCTCGCCCTTACCAAGCTGAAGCAGAAGAGGAGAAGGACGAGGAAAAACGCGCGTTGGCTGCCCTGCGACGGCAGCTGCAGCAGCGACAGCAGATGCAGCAGTTTCAATCCGAGGACGAGGAGGAGAAAGCGCAAGCTGAAGCCTTCACTGGACAAGTAAGCGAGATGAATGTGGAAGAGAAGAAAGAGAAAGGGGCAGGAGCATCGGATGGAGCATGTAACATGCCAGCGCCCCAACCGACGCAGAGATCGCAGCCAAGGATGGCGACAAACGCAGGAGCAGGAGCAGGAGCAGGAGCAGGAGCAGGAGCAGGAGCAGGAGCAAGAGCGGGGGAAGTGGTCACATTCACGACAGGAGGAGGAGATAGGGCTGGCATTGCTCCTCCGGGCATGTCTCGCTTCAAGGCCCGGGCGCTTGGACTGACGTTCGAGGGCGACGAGGAGGGGAGCAACTGAAGTGTAGGGGATAGGAGATTGAAGAATGAGATTGAGGAGAGCAAGAGGAAAAGAAGCGAATGTATGCGAATGTATTTTCAAATGTTCGCGTACGAATATGCCTGAAGGTGGGGGGAGGATGTCTATCAAAATGTTACATGTGACATGCGGCCGCGGAAGTATATATGTGTATATGGGCAAGTTTGAGCAGATGGCACATAAGGAAGTGGATTGTGAGGAATATGTGCCTAATCAATATTTCTGTGTGCATGCGATAAGAGAAGAGGAGAAAGAAAACGAGGAAAGCGACGGCGATCAAGATAGCGGTGCGTAAATCTAAAATTCAGAACAAGCAAATGAAAAATGTTTCACTCGACTCTCCAGCTGTGACGGAAAAAATTAAGAAAACATTTTATATATCTCATGGGGCGTACATTATTTCTTGTTCCTTATATTATCCACCTTTTTCGTATCGAGAAGCAATACTATCTATTCATTCATTCGTTTTATTCTTGTCTTTCAATTCCCGCTTGCTGCTGCCGTGTAGATACACACTCCGGTGAGACCCCGGAGGGACATGGCGAATTATTTATGCAAAGTCCAAATAGCTGACGCACATCATGCACTGCGTCCTGATGCTTCTCTGGAGTGTTGTTCCTCCAGCGTGTTAGGTAGTCGGCGAAAGGCTCGTTTTCGGGACATGCCGTCGCGTTCAACCAACGAAGAGCCGCCCAACGGCAGGGCGCCTCCTCCAGGAATGGCAACAAAGCCAGGGCGATGGCCGCGGTGAGGTCGCGTCTGTCTGCATTGGCGGCGCGTAGCTCGGCCTCATGGTCTCGATAAAAGTGGACAAGACCCTTACTCATAAGCTCCACTTTGTACGTGCATTTAGTTGTCATATCGTCGGCATATTCCGCGAAGGCGGATGCGTAACTTCTCCAGTGGGAATAGGGTGCCTCGGTCTTCCACGAGCGGGCCATGCCGCGGAGGCAAAAGAGGGAAGCTGTCTCACACACAGCCTGCTCAAACCATTGGTTCTGCATCGGACCGCAGCGGAGGCCACAATGCACAGTCGCATATTGCTGGATGACCTGGTAGGCGTACTGGCACCAGAAGGTATTGCGCGTGGCCAGCTGGATCACGACCTCACCGTCGTTATTGCGCTCGTACAGCGTCACAACCTCTGTCCCGTGCTTGATCACCACTCTCTCAGCGGGCAGCTCCGGACAGTGGCGTTGCAGTTCGCCGATGGCAGACAGACAGACTGCAGCGATATCCTCCTGGACTGCTTCGAAGCCGACAGCCTCGATACGAATAGATTCCGATAGAGCCATTGCCGGAACAACCCCGAAGAGTGCCTGCACGCCCTGCACCGTGGCCTTGTATTCCGCTGGCGTGTTTTGCTCCCAGCGTGTCAGGTAGTCGACGAAGGGCTCACTTTCTGGACGTTCTGTCGCATTCAGCCAATGAAATGCCGCCCAATGCTTCGGCATCTCTTCAAGGTACGGTAACAATGCCAGGGCAATGGCGCCGTTAAGCTCACGTCCGCATGCGTTGGCCCGTAACTCGGTCTCATGGTCGCGGTAAAATTGGGGAAGGCCTTTGCTAATGAGTTCGGTCCTGTATATGCGTTTGGAAATTACATCTTCGGTGTATTCTAGCAAAGACGTCGCGTAGTCCGCCCAGTGACGGTACGGTGGCTCAGTCTTCCAGGTGTGCGCCATGGCACGAAGGCAGAAAAGCGACGCCGTCTCACAGACGGTCTCTTCGAACCACTGGTTCTGCATCGGACCACAGCGGAAACTGCAATGGACGTGACACATCTCGTGAGCGGCCTGATAGGCATACTGGCTCCAAAAGGTCTTGCAGGTGTCGAGCCGAATCACCACCTCGCCATGGTTGTTGCGCTCATGCAGTACGATTGCATGGCCCTCGCCACCGCCGTGCTCAATCACAACATCCTCCGTGGGAAGCGCCGGGCAATGGCGTTGCAGTTCCCTGATTGCAGACAAGCAAACGGCAGCAATATCCTCCTCGTTGGCTTCAAACCCATCCGCCTTGACGCGGATGGAGCCCGGCATAGCCGCCGTAAGCAGCACAACGCCGCCCTCAGACGCCGCAACCTAAGCAAACTTCGGCGAGAGTTTTGGTGCAATTCATCGACAGATCACGCAGCGGCGACTAGTCCAATGTCCCGTCAACATGGTTTTTAATGATGTGGTGTGGTGTGTTCAATTATAATGTTGAAAGGACTTCGAATTAAAACGGGCCATGTGCTGCCTTATCAGTCGTCATCATCGTGCCTATCTGATAGTTAGCATTGAAGACTTCCATTGTCTGTTGGTGGCGGTGTGCGTGCGTGCTGGTGGGATCTGTGAAGAGGAAGCTCAAAGGGTTGAAGGGAAGGAAAGCACAGGGGCGAAGGGGTGTAACAGAGGGACCGAGGCGAGCGGCTATGCGAGCGAGTAACACCCTTCTTAACTGTAACAAGAAAATAGAGGAGAGGCAGGATAAATCCGTGATCGGGAAAGAACATTTACAGGATAGGGACGGCATGATGCTTATGGAACAAGAAGGAGCCTCCTGAGGGCAGATAACGTTTAAGGTCAACTTAACGTTTCTTGGCCTTCGCTCGAGTGCCGCGCCATTTGGAGACAAACATGCGAGTCTATCTATGCAAATACGCAGAAATGTCGTGACTGTACCTTCAGATTCACATCGTGCATCATTGTCTCTTTCTTTGTCTTTTTCAATCAACCTATTTATCACCTCGCTGTCACATGGCAGAGGCGACCTCCTACCCCCCCCACGGGCCAGTGCCTGCCTTTTGGCTGTCATTTACCCGTCGTGCACAGGCCATTCTGAAATTGACACCTCCAGCGTTCTGAAATTTTCTGTTCATGGGGCTGCAACTCATTGTTGTCTGCCTTCGCCCCAGCACCATTAATGCGCACCATTCTAATTTGCCTTCTCTCTTGATTTCTCCCTTCTCACGAGGACTCTTTCCCCGACACCAGGCGACGTGAATTTCCTACTGTACCAACATCCTAGCCATGGCTGTGCGTCTTGTCTATGCCCCGATCGCGGTCCTTCTATTTCTCCTGCCTATCATCGTCCTGTCCGTCACACCTATTCGTCGGCTCCGAGGCGTGGCGCAAGATCCCGGCCTTGGCAATGACC
>Ga0160420_100124_pt1 | contig 45160 bp, 46 predicted proteins | sample CelAP2metagpilot_FD_108197 | JGI IMG/M metagenome (GOLD analysis project Ga0160420, IMG submission 108197) | Phycosphere-associated microbial communities from algal ponds in Kailua-Kona, Hawaii, USA - Cellana AP2-5-5 metagenome pilot | ecosystem: Engineered > Artificial ecosystem > Aquaculture >...
CCTTCCCCCCCCCCCCCCAACATTCGAAAACATACCAGGTGGTTTTTTCCCAGGTGTTACTGCTGCTGCTCCCCCTCCCTTTGGTGCCTGCGCCATTTGCACGGTCAAATATCTCCCCATCATGCTCACTCCGTTCAACGCCAACGCTTTTCCCACGCTCTCCTCCCCTCCCTTCTTAAATTCGATGTGTGCATATCCCCGCGGACGCCCACTGTCCTGCCATCGAGGCATGCGCACTTCCTTCACTTTGCCACAGCCTTTATCTTGGAAGAAGCGAATGAGGTCATCTTCTGTGGCTTGGTACGAGATCCCTTCCACATAGACTGTGCCTGGAGCAGCAGCGGTAGGTGAGATAGAGGAGGAGGCCCGCAGTGGCAGACTCGCATCGTCATCTCTACCTCCATCCTCATCGTCCTCGTCCTTATCGTCGTTCTCGCCCTCCTTGCCCTTCTTCGTCAATTTGCGGATACGTTTTCGCTTGCGCTTGCGACCGGAGGAGGCTGCGGCATCATCTCCTTCTTCCTCCGCCGCTGCTGCTGTCGCTGTTTCCTCTTGCACCTCGACGGGCTCGATGGTGTCGTCGTTGTCATCCTCGTCGCATTGGTGGCCCTTGGACTTCTTGGTTTTTTTGTCGCTTCGGACTGTAAAGGGAGCAGTGGAGGTGGTGAGGATGGGGGGATGGGGGGATGGGGGAATGGTATGGGATGGGGTGGGAATGTCTATTAGAGCAGGTAAGGAAGACAATGACAGAATCATACCAAGAACGCGGAGGACAAGTATGGTCTAAATTGAGTGCGAAATGGAGGCTGGGTGGTGGGTGACGGCAAGGAGAGAGGAAGCGGCTGGGCATTACTGCAACCAACCACCTATACCCGCAAGACTGGGGGAGTACGGGAATGCGGGCGGAGACTGAGCCAGGCGCAGACGACAAGTGTAGCGACACACGTACCGTCGATTGATGTTGCACTTGTCATGGCGTGTGTTGTGCGATTGTGGGCGTGGCTTCTTGATGTTTGGCTTAGATAGTGGGCTTTGGCTTGAGCTATGGAAGGAGGGGGCAGGAGGTAAGGGCGAGGCTATGTGATCGAAAAATGATTTAATCTATCTTGTCCTTGGCTTTTGAGCCTGCTCGCCCGGCAAAGAAAAAGCAAAAGTATGAGAACGTAAGATGTTTGACTGTGACGGTGAGGACAGCATTGTGTGCGTGGGCGTGTGTGGCTTGGATTTTGAGCAGCAACATCTCGCTAACGCCCGCGGCGAGTCTTCGTCGTTTTTCCAGGCCGCCTCCGTGCACAACACATTTTCCAGCACATAACACACAGGCACATAGCGGCTTCAAGAGGATGGCAAAAAGTCGCACGTTCTTGTGTTGACGCAATACGCTAAAAAGTAAGGCGCGCCCGTCGATTGTTGTAGGAAGCGAGGCGAGTTGGCACCATAGCAAGTCAGCCATGTCCATGGATAACGCATGACCCCTCACGTCCAGTACCCTCTGCGCGTTGTTTGGTAAGCTGCCGCTTTGTTGTGTTTCAGGCGGACAGGCGACGTGGTTGATGTTTCCCCTTCGACTGGGGCTTCTTCCTCGCAGCAGCGGTAGACCATTATACACACACGCAACATGGCATGGTGCACAGTGTTGGGTGTTGCCACTCGTCGCTCCCATATATTTGCAAATGCCCACGAATCCCCTTGTCTGATCACCCCACATACAGGGACATCGACTTCTTCACAGGTCCGTCTCTTCAACGCCTTGAAACACGTCATCAACCCACTCCCTCAACCAGCACAATGGCGGGCCTGGAAAAAATGGCCCTCCGGGGCATCCGTTCTTTTTCTCCGGATGACGAGCAGACCATCGAATTCTATAGCCCACTGACGATGATTGTGGGGCAGAATGGTTCGGGGAAGACTACCATTATCGAGTGTCTCAAGTATGCCTGCACGGGCAAGCTTCCTCCCGGGGGGGCATCCACGGCCGGACAGAGCTGGATCCACGACCCAAAGCTCACCGACGATACGGAGGTGAAGGCCTCGATCAAGCTGCGCTTCAAGGCCCGAGATGGGAAAAGGATGGTGGTTGTCCGTTCCCTCCAACTTCAGTACAAAGGCAAGAGCAAGAACCCCACCTTCAAGCAGCTCGAAGGCGTGATCAAGACCATCAACCCCGTCACCAAGAAATCGGAGTCCCTCGGCCACAAATGCCAAGATCTCAACACTTTCGTTCCTCAAGCCACGGGTATCTCCACCGCCATCCTCGAAAGCGTTGTTTTCTGTCACCAGGAAGAAAGCAGCTGGCCCTTACAAGACGGCGCTACGCTCAAGAAGAAATTCGACGACATTTTCGAGTCCACCCGTTACACAAAGGCCTTGGAAGCCATTGAAAAATGCCGGAAAGTTCGGGCAGAAGAACACAAAAACCTCAAGTTGGACCTGGCGGCCCTTGCCGAGAATAGGGAGACGGCCAGTGACATACGCCGAGAACTCGAGAGGAAAACCGCGGAAATCCAAGAGATTCAAGCCAAGCAAGACAAGGTGGAAGAACGTATCAGCACCTTGCAGAACCGCGCACGGGAGGCCTCGAGGGAGTTGGCAGAACTCAACGAGGTGGCTCAGGTCATTGAAAAGAAGGCCATGTTGGTGGACGAAAAAAAGCGCGGTGTTGTGGAGAAGAAAAGAAGTTTGGGCACCCAAGAAATGACGGGGCAGAGCGACGAGTCCCTCCAGAAGCGCTTGGCTTCCTTTGCTAAGGACCAGGAGGAGGTGCAGCGGGAGTTGGCCCGGCTGCGACAAAAGGAGATGACGCACAAGAAGGCCATTGATGGGTATAGGGCAGAAGTGCAGAAACTGGTTGGAAGACGGGGAGAGCTCAAGGCTCAAATGAAGCAGTTGACCCAGTTGGTCGAAGATAGGAACAAGGACATTGTGGCGTTATGTGATAAGTATGCCTTGGCCCAGCCGAGGACGTTGTCGGGGGCGCTGTCACAGATGATTAGGGTGGGTGGTGGTGGAGGTGGGGGAGAAAGGTCTGCGTCGGCGTCGGCCTCGCCGGCGGGTGTGAAGGACTCACAGTCTCATTTGGCGGTGGAGTTGCCGGAGGTGGAGATGAAGAGATTTTTGTTTGATTTCCAGGGGAAGAAAGAGAATTTGACTACGGAGTTGGACGCGTTTCGGACGGACAAGACGCGGGTGTTGAACAAAAAGAGGGGGGAGATGACAGAGTTGGAAGCCACTTTGCTGGCGAACGAGACGGCCAAAAGGGCCAGGCAGGCGGAGATGAAGGAGATAGAGGCAAAGTTCGCCGCAATCACGAATGATTTACACGGGCAAGCAGCGATCCCGGCGTCGGTTTTGGAGGCTATGAGGCAAGAGGTGGCGAAAGCCAAGGCAGAATACACGGCCATGACCGAGAAAAGCAAAGAAATGGAATTCGAAAAAACGATCAAATGCCTCCAGAAGGACTTAAGGGAGGTAGCCGTCGAATTAGATAGCGAACAGAAAGTCTGGGAGTCCATGAAAGAGAGCAGCACTGAGCGGACGGAATACGAAGTCAACTTCCGAGACTACACGAACAAAATGGAAGAGCTAAAGGCAGAGCTCGCCCGCTTCAACAGCAGCCTCTACCGGCCCCTTGTCCCTCAAGACCTGACCCCCGAGCTCGATGACATTCAGCAGGCCGTGACGCACTTGAATGCGATACTTTTCCCCCAACACGACGCAGCCGCCAGATCTCAAGCCCGTGAACTCACCCTTGCCCGTCAACGTCTCACCGAGCTGGCAACCAACCAATCAAGGGACAAGCAAGAACAAGAGCGGTACGTCGCCAAAATAGGCGAGATGGAGAAGCAGAGCTTGGTGGAGAAGGCAAGGCGGATCCTGGAACAGCTGCAGGGGGAATTCGAGGAGAAGATTCGCAAGAATCCGGAGAAGTACTCGTACAAATTCGATGACCGAGAGATCGATGAGGCCGTGAAGGAGGTGGAGCAAGTGGTGAAGATGGACGTGGCAAATTTGCATGATTTACAGAGCAAGCTCCATTTTGCCGCAAAAGTTGTGAAGAGTAGTAGTGAGTCGAGGGTGTGTGAGTGCTGTACGAGCTCGTTGAGCGCCAGAGCCGTGAAAGCCCTCGAGGATAATATGGGAGGGTTTATGGCCAGGTGGGAGGACAAAGCCAACCGTCTACGGGAGGAGACTCTGCCCATGCACGAGCAATATCTACGAGACCTGCAGGCCTGCACCTCGGACATGAAGGCCATGGCTTCACTGAGGGAGGCATTGGGGGAGGTGGAAGGGAGGCTGAAGGGCGCGGAGGAGCAGGTAGCTGCGTTGGCGACGACGGTGCACGGGTTAGAGGAGGGGTTGCGAGATATGGAGGCGGCGAAGAAGAAGCTGGATGAGAGCAAGGTTCAGGTGGTAGGGATTAGCAATGCCTGCGCGGAATTGTACAAAAAGAAGGAGGAATTAGATTTTAGACAGAAGCGATTGCAGGCGTATTCGGTGGATGGGGACTCTCGTGGGTTAGAGGAGGTGGAAACGAGCCTCAAAACCTTACGGGCGACGCAAGCGGAGGCAAATCGCCGCTTGCAGGAAATTCAGGCGGAGCAGAGCAAGGCGAGCAAACGGTTGATTAACCAGGCGGACCTCGTGAGGGCCGCCGAGACGTCGTTGGAAGCCAAGTTGAAGACAATGAGCCGGAGTCAGGAGCTGGAGAAAGAGAAGGCAGCACTCAAGATGAGGCAGGGGCAGGTAGAGGCGGAGGTGCAGCAGGCAACGGAGGAAGAAATACCCCTGAGGCAGGAACTGAAGGGCGTGCAGGCCGACTTCGATGCGCTCAAGTCGAGGTTGGATGCAGAGGATGCGGACAGGCAGAGGCAGCGAATTGAGTGCACCCAGCGGTACCAGGATTTCGAGGCGTTGCAGCGCAAGGTGAGGGAGATGGAGGGCATAGGACTGGGAGGGCTGCTGGCTGGGGTGGAGCAGCAGCAGCAGCAGCTAGAGCACGACATTCAAGGGATGGAGGGGCAGCTGGAGGAAATGGGGCCTCAAGTGCAGATGGTCGCAAAGAGGCTGGAGGATAAGGACCAGACGAGGAGGCAGATCGAGGATAATTTGACGTATCGACGCATGCAGGCAGAGGTGAAGAAGGCGGAGGAGGAGATGGTGGAGTTGCAGGGGCAGTTGGAAGGCTTTGAGGAGAAGGGGGAGCTGGCAAGGAAGGTGGAGAAGATACAGCAGCAGTGGCGCGAGGCGAGGGAGACGAAAGTGAGACACGAAGCCAGGATTGATACACTGGCGGCGGTCCAGCAGGAACAGCAGGCGAAGCTAGGCTCAAGCAAGTTCCAGAATATCGAGCAAAGGTACAGAGACACTAAGATCACGGCTGAAACGACCAATCTCGCGGTGGAAGACTTGCAGAAGTATCATAAAGTATGTCCATCCCTCCCTCTCTCCCTACCTCTCCCCCTCCCTCCCTCCCTCCCTCCCTCCCTCCCCCTCCCTCCTTCTCTTCCCATTCCTCCATCGATTTGCACTTTTCCTCCTCCCTTCCCTACTCCTCTCCCCTCCTCACCATCCCTCCCTGTCTGCTGTCCTACCCATTCCTCCAGGCCCTGGACCGCGCTTTGATGCAATACCACAAGATGAAGATAGAAGAGATCAACAAGATCATCCGGGAGCTGTGGACACGCACGTATCAAGGCAACGACATCGAGGAAATTGCAATCGTGTCGGGGGAGGATGGGGGGGGAAAAGCGACACGCTCCTACAATTATCGAGTGGTGATGAAAAAGGGACAAACGTTGTTGGACATGCGGGGGCGGTGTTCAGCGGGACAGAGGGTGCTGGCGAGCATTGTGATTCGCCTGGCCTTGGCCGAGGCGTTTTGCATCAATTGCGGGGTGATGACTTTGGATGAGCCGACGACGAATTTGGACCATGAGAATAAGGGAGGGCTGGCAGGAGCAATCGCGAGGTTGATTGCCGAGAGGGGCAGGCAGCAGAATTTTCAATTGATTGTGATTACGCACGATGAGGACTTTGTGGATATGGTGAAGCAGGAGCTGAGCACGCAGGTATGGCAGGGAGGGAGGGAGGGAGGGAGGGAGGAGTGTAGACACTGCTTTTCTGCTGTTTCCTTCTTCCACACCAAGAATCACTTTCCCAAAAAGTCATTTACATAATATCCCTTTCTACATATCCCCCTCCTTTTTCTTCCCTCGAATCTGACAACCGTACAGGCGGGAGTTTCGATGCCGGAGTACTACTGGCGCGTTTCCCGGGAACCGGCACCTGGTGGACGGGCTTACTCCACCATCCAGGTCTGTGAGTGGGGCACCATCTAAGGTGGAGAAGGTAAAGGGAAAAAGAGGGAGGGAAAGAGTGAACAAATGAGGAGGGAAGGACAGACGGAGGGAAGAGTGTTTGTGCGTGGACAAGGGGGAGAGATGCAGGTGGCCGGGCCGGAAAGTCCGGCCCTGGGGCTGGAGATCAAGAAAGTTAGACACACAGAGTCAATAGAAGCATATGTACATAAGAAGGTTCCGAATGGCATAGGATCTTGGACCCGATATGTCTGTTATGAACAGTAGCATCAGAACTCAGAAAGCTCAGAAGGGATGGGAGCGTAGAGAGAGAGTGCGCGACAAGACAAGGATACAAATGAAAAACAAACCACGATATTCAGCTCGTGATTTATTATTTTACCTCGTATGGACACCGCAATACAATTACGTCGCTTGAGCTCGGGCTGGCAACAAATCCACTATAGCAAGGGTGGGGAGGTCGCCAAAGTGTCGAAGTAAATAAATTCTTCATCGGCGGTTGCGTTCCCGCGTTCTTTATTATTGCACTATAAGCGCTCTAAGCATCTTACCCTCTCCTCCCCAAACACAGGCATTAAGACTCGTACCGCACCAAGATGCCCGCACGCAAGCCCGCTGCTTCCAAGCGTCGTGCGTCCCGTGCGGTCAAGGAGGAAGAGGAGGAGGAGGCAGAGAAGGAGATGCCGACTCAACAAGCCTCAATAGCAGCCCCCAAAAGCGAAGCGCCTTCCGATGAAGCGGAGGATGGAGAAGTGGGGGAGGAAGAAGAGGAGGAAAAGGAAACTCAAGCTCCCCGTAGCAAACGTGGGCGGTCCTCTGCGAGAGCCTCGACCACGTATGATGATGACGACGAGGAAGACGAGGAGGAGGAAGACGAGGAGGAGGAAGACGAGGAGGGAGAGGAGGAGGGGCACGGCGCCCCACGGCGCCGGCGCAAGGCATCTTTTGCCCGTAAGAAGAGCTACACAGCGAAGGCTTCCCAGCACGCAGTTTATTTTTGCCAGAAGCAGGTGGACACGACATTTTCCTTTTCCCAGGCTGATGACGGCCCGGTGGTGAACCAACGCGAGACCCAGGCGAGCCAGGACGAAATGCGCCCGATAGACGAGAAGAGCTTCCAAGGCCTGAGCCATGATCAGCAGAAGCAGGCAGTGTCAGAGGCGATGCGCTACATTCTCTTCAAGGCGGCGCGGCGGGAGCCAGTGCATCGGGTGAAGCTCCACGACGAGGTGGTGAAGAAGTATGGCAAGTCCCTCGTGCGACCCGTGCTCAAGGCCGCCGCCGAGCAGCTCGAGTCCACCTTTGGCTATACCCTCGTTGCTCCTCCTGCCTATCGCTTTCCGCGGGCTTTGGACCAGGACACATTCTACCTCATCACGAAATTCCGGTCGCCTTCGTTGAGTCAATCGATAAACGCGTACGGGAAGGACGTGGGGTATCGGGGTTTCTGCATGCTGGTCATGAGCTTGGTCTATTGCTCTTCGTCCAAGATAACCGAGCGGGCCTTGTTCAAGCAGTTGATGGAAGCACAGGACGGGTTGAAGATGCATGCGAAGGTCGGGGGGGGAGGAGGAGGAGGATTATGGGAGGGGGAAGGACAGGAGATGATTCTTGCAGGGGAGCTGGAGGGAGTGGGCGATGTCGGGGTTGCGCTGGAAAGGATGAAAAAGGAGCAGTACCTGATCCGGGAGAGAGAGCAGCAGGAGGTGGGGACAGGAGGGAGGGTGAGGAATGAGTTTTATTACCGGCTGGGGCAGCGGGCCTTCGTGGAGGTGGGTCCTCGGCAAATTTTGAAATTTTTGGCCGAGGTCCAGAATCAGGATGTTGACAAGGCGATGATGGTGGAGATTGAGACGGAGGAGAAGAGGGAGCAGAGATAGGGATAGCGATAGGAAAAGAGGGAGGACGGGAAGAAGGAGGGAGGAGGGAGGAGAGGAGGGAAGCAAAAATCGGAAAAAGGAATCAGATGGAAAAGTACACCCTTCTCTTCTCTTCCTCTTTGGTTTGTCTCTCTTCTAGACTGCCTTTCACCGTCTCTCTGCACAACGAAAATTTACTAACGGCTATATAAATGTATGTCACAGAACCCCCCCCCTCCCTCCTTCCTCCTTCGTCGTCATCCTTTCTACCCCCGTTCCCTCTCCACAAATCTCTTCAAAAACGCTACGTCGTCGTCCATCCCTCCTTCCCCTTTAAACTCCTTCTCTACCTCTCCCATCCCTCCCTCCCTCTTACTCATCACCATCCCCCCCACCATCGTCGCCGCCGTCGCACTCCCCTCCCACAAGCCAACCAACACCTTCTGCATCCTCTCCCTCCTCTCCTCCCTCTCCCTCAACCCACTCGCCCGCTCATCCTCCTTCTTCCTGAGGGCCCTCAGCACCTCTCTCTCTTCCACCTCCACCCACTTCTTCACCTCCCTAAGGTACTCCACATACTGAGCGTCCCTCATCGGCGGCGCCGGCCTTATGTCCGGATGGAGAAAACCCTCTCCTTTGTAAGCATTCCGCCAGTGTTTCAACGAATTTTCATCTTTAAATTCAAGTTTAAACGGGATCGAGGCCTCGGCCATGTCCCACATGGCCTCACGTACCCTTCGTAACACGGCAAATTTCTTCTCGAATTGACCGAGGGCATTGGCGAGCGACAGGAGGCCATACCCACTCATCCTCGCCGCGTCCCCTACCAGCCCCGGCGTCGTGGTGAGGAAAGTCACGAAGAGTGCCAGAAACGTCACACCAAAAAAATTATGGGAAGGGATGAGGAGCAGTCCGAGGAGGGCCCCGACACAGGCAGAAGCGAGCCTGGCCCATTGTTGTTCGTCTTTCACCACGCTCTCCAGTTGCTGCAGCATCCTGTCTAGATCCTCGGGCTTCAGGGGCATGCTTTCCTCTCTTTGCCCTGGCTGTTGAAGCTCCTGCTGCTGCTGTTGTTGCTGCTGGTGGAGGATGAGCTTCGCATCCTTCACTTCCAACCGTTGGCTCTTCATTGTCTTCCCCGCAATGATAGGGTCGAACTCCAACGCGCCCTGCCCTCCCTCCCTACCGCCCTGCACCTCTTCCAGCGTCCGCAAAGCCTCATACCTGTACTGGGCAGCCTTGGCTCTCGATCCCCGTATGTAGTCGTCAGCGACCTCCTTCTCCAGCTTCTTGATTTTCTTCGCGAGGGCGAGTTGGTCTTTCCATTCGCTATTGAACGAGGCGAAGCCACCACTCCAAGGGAGAAAAAGAAGGGAGAACCAACCTTTCTTCTCATCCTCCGCTTTCCTCTTCTTCCTCTTCTTCCCCTTCTTAGAAATCTCTTGCTGTTCCGCTGGAGTTATGCTGGAGAAAGGGAAAGAAAAGACGAACCATCCCTTGTCTTCCTCTTTTTTCTGGGGTGGCTGCTGCTGCCTATTCTTTTTTGTGCCGCTGGCGGGTGACGTTTTGACTGTCCCTCCGTTGCCCCTTCCAAATGCAAAGAGGCTAAATTGAAACGGTGACGAATCTCCCTCCATTGCCATCCTCACTGCGTTGTTGATGTTGTTGAAGACGCTTCTGCTGCCGGTGGAGGAGAAGGAGCAGGAGGTCTGACACCATAGCAGGCGGTGGCTTGGCGAGATGCACGGGAGGGAAGAAGAGGGGGCAGGACAGAATCCCACTAGTTTTCGAGTTTTAGAAGAGATTATATGCATGAAAATGAGCGAAAAGGTTGCGCGGAAGTGCCTAGGGAAAGGAAAGTAGAAAGACTTACCTCTTCGGGTGGGGAGGAGAAAGGGACGAATGGAGGCTATGGAGTTGCAAGCCGCAGTCACGACATGGAAGGCGAGACAAGCGACAGCGGCTATTCTTTTAGATGAATGAGAAGAAGCACCTTCCCAATGCCACAGTTTCGGGCATCTTGGTCTTCTTGGTAGTCTCGAGTCCATCCTGGTAGCACTCAGAGAAGCTTCGGTGCTTTGTGCTGTAATGGTACTAATAGGGAAAGGAAAGAAACAGATCAGTGAGAATGGCACTTCCGAGCATGAGAAGGCCATAAGAGTGCCACCAGAAAGCCCTTTGGTGGCCAGCGTGAGGCATGCACACAAAGAGGCACGTGCATTTATCCTGTCAGCCTGACGCCATCATTGGTCATCAGCGACGAGTCCACATGCCCCAGCCGCCATCCACTCTACTTGCCGCGACCCAATTACGCCCAACCCACCCATTCACTGCACACAGGGCCAGGGCGACGACGTGAACGGGCCAATGTTGTATTCTTGACAATCCTGCTCCTACAGTCTGCGTCCGTTTCCCTGCACTTTCCCACCTTTAAGCTTAGCCTCCCCACTATCATCATGCGGACGTCCGTCCTTATCCTTACTCCTCGTCGTCGCACGGCCTTGGCCCTTCCTTTCCACAAGCTACTGGTCATTGTCCTCGTCTTTGTGCTAGGTTTGACTACTCCCAGCGTCTGCGCGAGCGGGAGTACCCCATGGGGGGCGTCGTCGGTCCGAACGGTGCCTGTAGTGGGCCGCAGTAAGTGGCCGTGGATGGGTTGGTAGAGGGCGAGACCACATTCATTTCGCATTCATTTCTCTTGTCATGCGAGTGAAGGCTTAGTGCTAGAAGGAAGGATTGATCCCGCGTACAAACTATCACCTGTCCTCTATCATACAACACAAATGCACACAGCAGGACGCCGTGGCCAGGGCCGACGAATGGAGGACCGCAAAAACCTGCCACCGGTGCGCACACAAAAAAACTTCCTTCCTCCTCGCTTTAATCAGCCCCCTCTTATTTCTCCCTCCTCTTTTTCACTCTGCCCCTTCCCAGCCACCCACCACTTTAAACATCAGTATCGTCACTTGGAACATGGCCGAAAGGTCCCCCCCATTATCAGACGTCTCTCTCGTCGCTAGCGCTGCCCAACTTAATACCTCCGACCTCTGTATTCTCGGCGTGCAAGAAATCGAAAATTTGAAGCCGAGGCGACACGAAGGTTCCCGCTCCCGGGAATGGCGACGGCTCATCCTTCATTCCCTGGGACGGACCCACACCCTCCTCTCGCTCACCAAGTTAGGAGGGATGCAGTTGGCAGTGCTGGCCAAAAAAGCTCTGCTTCCCCACCTCTCCCCCCTACATGTGTGCGAAGTTCCGTGTGGTGTGGGGAACATCATTCACAACAAAGGAGGACAAGCCGCCCTGTTCCGCGTGGGTCCCCACACTTCCTTCCTCTTTATCAATGCCCATCTCGCGGCCCATGCCCATCGAGTCGAAGACCGCAACGCAGACGTCGACCGCGTCATGACCGAGCTTCAGAACCTCCTTTGGTACCACCTTGAGTCCAACAAGAAGAAGAAGAAGACCCTGCCCTTCTCGTCCTCCCCCCTTCCCTCCTCCCCTATTCAGTACCAACACCACCACCCTCCCGCTCCTTCCGCCCTCCTTGACAAGGTTGACCGCCTCTTTTTTTTGGGCGACCTCAATTACCGTCTCGAGCTCCAACGAGAAGACATTGAAGTACCCCTCCGCCGGGTTAAAAATTCAAAAATAACGGTCCAAGAAGCCGTTTCTCGCCTCCTAGAATACGACCAGTTGATGATTGAAAGACTCGAAAAAAAGAGAGTTTTTCAGGGCCTGGTGGAGAAGGAAGTCTGCTTCCTCCCGACATTTAAGTTCAACAAGGGTAGGGATTTGTATGATACATCTCCCAAGAAACGCGCCCCTGCTTGGACGGATCGGGTTTTGTTCAAGCCGTGTGAGGGGAAGGTGAAGTGTGAGAAATACGAGTCTGTAGGAGGGGCACGGCACAGTGACCATCGGCCAGTGGTCGGCGTGTTTACGGTGCAGTTGGAGGAGGAAGAGGTATTGAAGAAGGGGGGAAAGAAGGAAGAAGTGCCGACGTATGGGAAGGAGGATGAGGGTAAAGGGTCGGATATGGAGATGGGAGGGAACTGGAAAATAGAGAGGAAGATGTCGTCATCGTTGTCTATGGCCGAGGAGGAGGAGGGGGAGGAGGAGGAGGAGGAGGACGAGGATGAAGAGGGGGAGGAGGAGAAGAAGGAGGCGGGGTTGATTGAAGAAGAGGAAGATGAAGAATATGACGACGACTCGGAGTACGGGAGCGATGACGAGGAGGAGGAGGAGGAGGACGACGACGATAGTGACTTTTTTTGAAATGAATACTGAATTTCAAAGAGAGAATATAAAGCACACACCAGCAAACTACCATGTGTGAGACACACATGTATCAGCAAAAACGTATTAGGAAAATAATTAAAACGATTCATGAAATATGGCATCCTTGCTCGGGCGTGCAAAAGACGGACAGCCGAACGCACTTCAATGCATTGCAGTACATACATTCTTTCACTCTTCTCTATTTTCCATTACTCCATCCGGAGGCTCACGCATATCTCCCCACCGTTGCCAGTACCACTTACCATACGAAGCAAGCAGCTCTTCCCCCGCCTTGATATTCCGTGTGCTGTACATGACGACACACGGTGGTCGCTTGCTCCGTATTCTCCTTTGACACTGGGCTGCGTCATTCCCCTTTCCTTTCAAGACGCTGTTCGCCTTCTCATCGTAATGGTCAAATCGCAATAACCTGCCGTAGCGCATATTGTTCTCCAGACGTGCTTGCCCGCGAGCATCATTGACGTATCGACCCAAGTTCTGCGTCTTGGTCTCATCCCCTCTTCCCGCACCCGATGCCAAAGCCGTGGCGCCTCCCTCGTAGCCGCTTGAAAACGACAGCAAGGCCTCCGCATCCAAGGTCAAAGAAGGACCTACTTGAATGCAGTACCGACCTTGCGCCTTCTCTTTTCGAAGCTCTCCATAATACAGCACCAAGGGTTTCAGCGCCGGAAGGTCAACTGCAGTAAACAGGCCGTCTCCCGCCCCGGGGATGAAAGAGGGTTTGACTTCTAGGCAGGGGACAAGGGCATCAGTGGCATGTACCAGTGCCGCAACTTCCTCAGCGTCCGTTGCCTGGATCCCCGACCGTAGCGTGACCATAGGCTTGTTGTGGGATGGGCCTAGGATGTACGAAGTATCGTGACGAGTTGCTATGTCGCCGTGAAGTGGTGGTCGTGAGAAGGAAAGCAAGCTAGCCGTCCTTACGTTCAGATAAAACACGGCATAAAACTAATTAGTTATTCCTGGTTTCCTTTGCCTACGCGCAGCCCAGTTGGCCACTTGAATAGACACATACACATAAAGACACAAAACGTAGAGCCCCGCACCGACTGGCGTCCGAGTCGGGCAAATTGGCGTCATGTATGGTTGTTCGAGCTTCTCTGTAGTTTCCTACAATCCCAAAATTATCGCGTGCAACCAATCCGCAGACAAATGCAAACACCTGTGTTTACACAAGCGTGCCTCCTCTTAGGATTAAGCACGACGGAAAGCCTTCCAACGATAGATCGTTGCATATTCCTCCCTTATTTTTGCCGAGTTTTAAATGGCTTTGACAGGGATTTCACCAGTGAAGTCCTCGGATGGCCCATACAGGGCTAGGAGAAGGAAAAAAAAAGAGGAGGTCAGAGGGAAGGCAACTTATACAACGTCCGCATCACCTGCCGCGATCGACCATACCGGAGCTCGTGGAGACGACTTTCTCCACTGAAATACTCCTAAAAAACCGCAGGATGTTGCGTGCCGCATTGCCATCTCGAGATACGACGTGTTTACAGGCTTCATACCAACAAAGTCCGCCGGCAAGTAAAATCCCACCACCCCTCTTTTCCTCCTTCTCCTTCTCCTCTTCATCCTCCTTCTCCTCCTCGGCTACTGATGCTGCTGCTACAGCTGCTTCCCCTCCCGCCAATCCTCTACCTCTCATCCGTCCTCCCCTCCCTCCCCTCCTTCCCACTCGTGCTCTTACTCCCACACCTCCTCTCCCTCCTGCTCCTACTCCTACACCTCCTCTCTCTCATGTATTTCGGTATTGCCTTTTGTCTCCCATTGTACCTCCGGATGCCTTTGATGATACCCGTGCAAGATGTGGTACAGATACGGGAGAAAGAGCCCTTCCACTGAGGTCTTATTCTTGACATCCAGGCAGGCAGAGCACTCCAGTTTTAGAAGCCGTCGTTCCTCGTTGATGAAGGATCGGACATTTTCCGGGACTGCCATCAGAGGGCCAGCGCCGCATGCCCCCTCTCCATCCTCCCCCATCCTGCTGCTGCTGGTGCTCGTGCTCGTGCTCGTGCTCGTGTTCGTGCCATTGTTGCTGTTGCTGTTGCTGTTGCTGCTGCAGCAGCAGCTGCTGCTGCTGCCGCTGTTGCTATTGCTATTGCTGTTGCTGGTGCTATTGCCGTTGCTGTTACTCTTGCTGTCGATGTTGCCCTTCGCGATCCTCTTACTCTTCCCCTTCTTTCTCTTCCCCTCTGCCCTCTTCCCCACCCCCCTCCCTCATCCTTCCTCCTCTCTTCCTCTCCCCCCTCCTCGCCTGATTGTCGTTGTGCCGCCGTTTCCGGGAGACCGCAGGTTTCTTTCCAGCCGTTCATGAGTCATTGAGCACAGTAAGCCGACACTTCCTGTGACGCCAATCCATGATCTTGAAGCCAGAATTGCACAAAATCCCGTTGTCGGCCAACAAATGAGGTCCATGTCGACGCTGCCAAATTCGTCGAGTAGAACTGTGCCCCCATAGTGATAACCTTGTAATCACCACTGCTCAAGTGGACGTACGGATTGAAATTTATCCCGGAAAATATCCTTGACGACTTTGCGGTAAGCCGCGTTAGATAATTGGTGTGCAACTTCAAGCCTTCAGTGAAGCAGGCGGTAACGAACGTTTGGCCCAGCTTCGAAAGGGCGACTTGATTTTCGACTGGACGATTGTAGTTGTGTTGGAAGTTGCAATGCAACACCTCATTTACCAGGAGTGATGCTCTTACGATGATTTCAGACGTGTTGCGAATCTGTCGCTCCAGGCTTTCGATGAGCACTACATTAACTGTCGGTTACTAACCAGGCGCCAGTCGTTCGGGAAGACAACACTTTGAGCATTTCATCTTCAGTCTTCCCTGCGATCTCTTCCGCTTGGCCCAATCCGGTCGCTTGGTTTTAGCAGTCTCAGTTGACGAGGACATTTCTGTATTTTTGGAGGTAAAAAAGGGAGGGTTATTTAGAACGGTGAAAATCTGGTAAAGAAACTCGATTGTCGTATTCAAAGGATCATGACTCCATCTCAACAGACCAAGGCACACAAATGAAGACGATGTCCGCATAAAAGCTCGTCGCCCCGAGAAAGGCGTGCTGAGATAAAAAGTGGGTTGGATGGGGCTACGAATAGTAGGCGCCAATTACTCATCCTGATGGTGAACAGATGTGCAGTGGGTAGGCAAGGTGCCCCCTTTGGTCTAATGACCCTTCTCTCGAAGGGTGCGGTGTTGTCCGCGGCACAAGGGCGAAAATAGGGTGTCGCCGCGGTGCTGATAGGACAGGGAGAGGATGGTATGAGGCGGGTATGGCCAGGGAAGGAAATGCTATGCAAGGGAGGTGGCGCCACGCACGCTTGTCTCGACGCCCACTGTCACACTGGTGGTGCTATGATGCTGTCTTTCGCTTCCAGTCTGGCGTGGAGGGCCTTCTGTGGGAGTGTTGCTTCGCGGTGTGTGGTGGTGGTTGGGTGCTGGTGGGGGATGTGGGGGTGGATGCGGCAGCAGTGAAGGAAGCAGCGAGCCAAATGCTATGCAAGGAAGGCGGCGCCATGCACGGTTGTCTTAGCTCTTGGGAGGAGGGGAAGGCATTCTACAGCACCTTATAAACCACTGTGCTGGTAGTGCAGCAGCTGTTGCTCAACATGCAACAAATAACCTGGAGTAGCCTGAAGCCAACACCCTTGTAGCGTGACGCGTGCCTTGTCTCGGGATGCCCAAAAAACTAGTCAACATATTTTTGCACACTTTGATACAATTTAAGCCTAACCATTGTTTGCATCGATCTCACGAAAGAATCAATAAAATCACAACTACGGCTAAATGAAAGTCAACATCGTCTCTTATTGGAGAATAATCTTGCGACCAATGAAAGCCCATAGCAGTGTATTCTGTAGCCGGCCATCTTACCCGATAACAATAATAGGCATATGTTGATGACAAATATTAGCTCATTCTATGCAAGTGTTTTTACGAACACACATTCACGCACAATTAACAATGCACACCACGCATCATACCCCGTCTAGTGGAGTGCTACCTACCAGATGGGTACTTACTCCCACAAAAAAGAGGGGCATAGTTCTTAAGGGTTTATCATAAGGGCCTTTATCAAAAAGTACCTCACCCGGGCTCGGAAGCCTGTCTCCCAATGCAATACAAATTCCTTGCCTTCCGCTCCTCGGGCCAGGTCACGAAAGCGTCGTGAGTCGTAATCAACTATGAGCCTCACCGACACATCCGCCCAGGCTTATAAAATTCACTCCTCTTCCTTGGATCAGGTCATCAATGAAAGCGTGGTGCGTCATTATCAAGAATACCATCTTTAACCAACCAGGATTGCAAGTCTGTCTCCACGTCGTCGGGCCAGTTCGCTAATGAAAGCATCGTGAGTCGTAATCAACAGTGAGGCAGCACGCCCACTGAAGTTCACCAGCCTGCCTCCCATGCCTCAACAGCCAGAGCATCACTTTATATATTGAAATGATACGAAACGAAAGGAGGAGGAAAATACCGGATAGAGGAATGAAGGGGCGGTAAATTTGGACGACCGCCGCCGGCCCGCATGGATGCATCCTGTAAGGTGGTAATGATAGTGATATGCCATACCGTAAAAATGATGATCCTTGGAACCCAAGAAAAGCTGGACAATCATCAGGTCACACGTGTGTGTGCGATGGTCTCCCAATTTTTCTTTTCCTCTTCGGGCCTGGACAATATCATGCCCTACCTTTTCTCTCCCCCATCCCCTCTCAAACACCAATCGATTCATTCTCCTGGTTGTTTGAGTGTGCACTTGCTCTGCTATCCACAGCCTTGGGAGTGTAACTTCTTGTGCCGGTCCTGTCCGTTCTCAATATCCACTTCAACCCACAATGTACATGCAGGCACCACGAACATACCTTTCCGGCGGTGCTTTCCGCTGCGTCGCCACCTTGACCGTGCCTTCCCACCCCTGCCTGCCGCTCCAGAGACCGTCCTGGCAACTCGATAACCCAGCCGACGTCCTTCGATCTCTCCTTATCTTGGCCCTGCATCAAACCACCACCATAAACTCGTAATGTCTAAGCAACGAAAGGCGCCACTCCAACCTGGTGCCACATCGCCCACAGAGGCCGTGCCCTTGCTGTCCCGCACCGAATCCATTGAATCGTGGGGCCTCTCCAACCCCCACGAACTGCTCGTTTCCGCCTCTTCTCATCAGCAGCACTCGCATGAATTGCACCGGCCTCCCACCTTCGCTCCTGTCGGCTGGCGGGACCGCCTCTCCTCTAAGAGCAACATCGAGACCTGGGCCTTTCCTGGATGGGGTCGCTATAATCTGCAAATGACTGTGACGGACGAGGAGCTGGCAAAAATTGAGGCAGACATGGACCATCGACAACCCCCTAAACTGAATCAATGGGAGGCGACGGCGATTTGTGGGAATGACATCATGGCCAGTTGCTTGTATGTGGTGGGGCTAGTGACGGTGTCTGCTGGGAAGATGGCGCCTGTGGCGTTATTGATGGTGTCGTGTGTGTTGTATTTGATCAGGTAAGGTACATGGGGCGCATGATATGATATAGGATAAGAAAAAGCCTGGGGGGAAGGGAGGTCCGTTTTACCTTTAATATGCTTTGACCTCACCTCCCTCTCCCTTTCCCCTCCCGCGCCCTTCCATCCTTTCCCCTCCCGCGCCCTTCCATCTCCTAGATATCTCTATGCTGAGGCGATCACTGCCCTGCCAATGAACGGCGGCTCGTTTAATGTTCTCCTCAATAGCACCAGCAAGGGCATCGCTTCCTTTGCCGCTACTCTTGCCCTCGTCTCGTACATCGCCACGGGCGTGGTGTCTGCAACCAGTGCCATTGATTACTTGGACAAAGTCGTTAGGGTCCCGCATCCCTTGCTAGCTATCCTGGGGCTCTTGTTCCTATTTGCGATGCTTGTTCTGATGGGGATTAAGGAAAGCGCGGGTGTGGCGCAGATTATTCTCGTCGTGCACATTTTCACGCTTACCCTCCTCTGTGTCTGTAGCGCCGTCTACGTCATCTGTGACCCCTCTACACTCCGCGAGAACCTGAATACACCCTTTCCTGACGTCCAACTTGGTGGGATCATCCGTTCGGGATCCTTCGCCACGGCATTATTTTTCGGGTACAGTAGCGCGATCCTGGGTGTGTCTGGTTTCGAGAGTTCGTCGCAGTTTGTTCAGTCCCAAGCGCCGGGTGTGTTCTTGAAGACATTGAGGAATATGTGGGTGGGTGCCATTGTATTTAACCCGATGATCTCGTTTTTGGCTCTCGGGGTGCTGCCGCTTGCGAGGATTGTGGAGGATGAGTCGGTGGTCTTGGCGAAGATGGCCAAGCACGTAGGGACATGGGTGGTAGGCAGGGGGGGGGGGGTTGGGGGAATGGGGTTGGGGGGGGGGGGGGGGGGGGGGGGGAAGTGGTTAGAGGTGTGGGTGAGCTTAGACGCGTTTTTGGTTTTGTCCGGGTCTTTGTTGACAGCGTACGTGGGGGTATGTGGGCTGATCTCGCGCATGGCTGCCGACCGATGTTTGCCGCAGTTTTTGCTCCACCGGAATAAGTGGAGGCGGACCACGCATAATATCATATTAGGTTACCTTTGTCTGTCGGCCGCGCTCGTCCTTATTTTGGATGGCGACGTCACGGACCTCTCGGGTGTGTATTCGCTGGCGTTTCTGGCCGTCCTCCTCCTCTTCACCGTCGGCACCATGTTGCTGAAGTTTAAACGGCCGTCGTTACCGCGAGAGGTAACCGTTTCCTGGGTGAGTGTCGTTGTTGCCTTCATCATGATCTTCATAGGGCTGCTTGGGAATTTGATGGGCGACCCACAGGTCCTCCTCGTCTTCCTCGCCTATGTTGCCGCAGTGGGGGCGTTGGTCTTAGGCATGTTCCAGTGGACGAAACTGTTGAGGTTTGCTGTGTTAATGCTGAGGGGTGTCTGTCCAGGAGTGAGCACCCAGGCGCTACAGCGAGAGCTGGCCCTGGCACAGGCGGTCCCGTCGGTTTTTTTCTGCAAGGCTGATGATGTATACGTGTTGAACAAGGCGTTGCTTTACGTGACGGCGAACGAGCAATCGAGGCATTTGATGGTGATTCACGTGCACGACAAAGAAAAGTCTCCTCCACCATTGCTCGCCAAGCATGTGGAAAGTTTTGATACCACGTACCCGAAGGTGAAGTGCTCGCTATTGATAATTGAGGGGCATTTTGGGCCGCCCTTGATTGAGTTCTTGCACCAGGAGCTAAAGGTGCCGGTGAACATGGTAAGTTTCTAGGGAAGGAAAGGAGGGGGGGAGGAGACTAGGAGATGCAAAACAAGGTCTGTTATACTCACAGGGCAATGACATGTATGAAATACTCACTTACGCCTCTCCTTTCATAAAAAACAGATGTTCATTGCGGCACCGGACGAGACGTTCAAGTATAAACTGGACAAGCTGGGAGGTGTGCGCGTCATCACGCATTAGGAGAATCAGGGATGGAGAAGAAAATATCAAAGTAATGAATGAAAGACAAAGGGATGAGTACACGAATAGAAAAGCATGCTGCAAGCGCATGGATAAAAGAGAAACCAGTTGAGGAAATGGCTGAAATAGTGTAAAGAGGGTGCAAGTGTGGTGCGTGTTTGTGTGAGGATGACTCTCGACAATACTGCGGCCACAGACGACTTGTGAAAATAGATGCCACAATAATGACAAATAAATGAAGACATGTGAAAAAAGACTATCAAACTTCAGGAAGCCTTCCCTTTTTGGATAATGCCAGGTAGCGTTGTTTAAAGCGTCGCTTTGGTACTTTTTCTCACTCGTGCTGCACAGGGGACGAGTATGCTTCTCCTTGCTTCTGCTGCTGCTGCTGGCGGTCCTCCTCCACCATCATCACCGCGTATCTGAATTTCAGTGTACTGCCTACTCAATTTCATCGCGTCGGGGCCAAGCCCCTTCTGTAGCCTGGGCACGTCACACCGTGGACGTGAGGTTAACTGAACTTCGGTATCGCCTAAGAGTGGCGCCGCGAGACGAAGAATGCTTCAATGTTGCTTTTTTGCGGTATTTAGGTATTTAGGTATTTATTGATGAGGTTGGCAAGCAGCACCAGCCGTTTAACGGGTTGTGCCTTCCCATGGAGGATATTATATATACTGTAAACCTCCCCGCCGCTCGCTGCATGTTATCAATCTAGATGATGGGCGATGCGTCCGTTATATGACTATGGGCCCACTACCCTCCATCATCAAGCACTGCCGCACTTACAAATAATCCAAGTCGAACATACATCTACACTTGACAGAGAGCTATCCAATCGGATCTAGGTCCAGATTTTACAGTGGTCGGGTCCGCGGGGCAAAAAATTCGTCCAGCAAGTCACCACCATGGCGACCCTACCCACCCCCCTCGTTGGTGCAAGGAGGATAAGTGCCTCACCCGTCGCGCGCTCATCGACCCCAACCACGGAGCAGCTTCACGCCAGCACCTCAGGTCATCTACGGAAGGGCAGCATCCTTCGTTCGTTCGGCCACAACTATCTAGCGCAAGCCTTTAGCCAGCAGTTGCAAATTCTCGCCCTGGCGGACGGACCTGAAGTTCATCTTTACAACTACGCGCCTGACAAGCCAAGTGTGCACACCGGCTGCGTCCTTCGGCCTCCATCCATGGTATATGATACTCGGAGTGGTGACAGCTGTCTCAACAACACCAGTGCTGCCGGACGCGACCGTCAAAACGCCTTGCATGTAAGCTGGTGTCCGGATGTGACATTACCCAACAATCTGCTAGCCATCGCATGGCCTACCTTTGTGGCGGTCTATCACATGCAGCTCTCCTCCAGCCCTTTCTTGTCCTCCCAAGTCGGCACTGATGAGGAAGGAGAACAGGCCCGCACACCACAGCCACCAGCACCATCAGTAGAAGTTGTCGTGGAATTGCTGGCGACTAAGCTTGGACAGGTTAAGCTCGGCCGCAAACCCACCGGCTTGCTCTGGCATCCAACGGCCGTGCGACCCCTCTTATGCGTACATGACATCACACAAGTAAGCTTGGTACAGCTGCCTCGGGCAGACGGCGAGATGGCCCACCACCAGAACACGGACTCTAAGCTTGCTGGATTCAAAGTCTCGTCTTTTTCTCCCGCTTTGCCTGGTGCCTTGGAGTCAGTCGCCTGGTCGCAGTGGGGCCGGCACCTCGCCATGTGCATGGAAGGGGTACTCCGAATCTACGGTTTCCCTCATAATCCGAATCTCTCTCTCGAAGACCTCGACCTCAGCAACCTGCGCTTTGCTGATACCCCCTTGCGAAAACGCGTCCGTGCCATCCGTCCTGCCGGCCCCCACAGCTTCGCCGCCACCAGCGATACAGACCTCAGCCTGATTGACCCTCGTGCTGCTTCTCCTGCCAACCCTGCATGGAATGGGCGCAGTAGCAGTTGCAGCAGCAGCAGCCCTTGCTTATCCTCCCGACGATCAAGTCCTAGTCCTATCGCTGGCCCTAGGTTATCCATGCGCACAAGCTCCATTGGCTCGGCTCTCCACCTCATCCATTTTCCCTATACCAACAACAACCATAGCTACAACAAAAATGATAGTAATAGTCCCATCAGTAGCGGTAACCCGAGTAGCATGAGGAGAAGCCATGTCGGAGATATCTCCACCCGTCTCATCGACATCGAGACCACCACTGTTCCCCATGTGGCCATGCCCGATCTCCTCGCCGTGCGCCCCGTCGGCAGTGGCTTACCAGGCGAGCCCTCCACACACGCCTTGGCTGCGATTGGCTCTCACACTTCTGACACCATCACCCTCCTTCGACTGGGTGGTTCCTCCTCTTCTTTCTCCCTCCCTTCCTCATCCTCCTCCTCCACGGTCGGAATCCATGTCCTCTTTACCATCACTCTCCCCCCCTTATCTCGCCCCAAAGGTCTCGCATTCGTCGGCTCGCGCCTCGTCCTTCTTACAGGAACGAGAGAGGGAAGCAATGTGCCGGTCAGCAGCAGTAGCTTCGCTCAATTCAATACCAACCTGAGTGTTTATTCGCTTCCCCCCTCCGTATATCACCCCACCCACCGTCCTTCCGCTCCCCTGCGCTATCGAGCCTTACCATTAATCCCCTCATCCTCTGCTGCTGCTACTACTACTGCTACTGCTGCTAGGAGTAGCAGGCCTGGGAGCGGCAGCAGCGCCCATATGTACACAGGTGCTCCTCCCCCTTCGCCTTCCTCATGCCTTACGAGTAAGGCAGCAGGCATTACCACCACATCTACCGGGGCCGCCAACGCCAGCAGTAGAAGCCAGGCTCCTTCCCGTCTGTACGCGATACCTTCTGTGCCTGTGATATCTTCTTCTACAACCACTGCTAGTGCTGCTGCAGCAGGTGCTGCTGTTGCCACCTTCTACCAACACCATCATCAGTACCACCATCACCACGATGCCTTTTCGTCCTCTTTGTCTTCTCGACCTCATTCGCGTATGAGTTCCTTGGGTAATATTTCCCCGGCACCGTCGTACATATCTGTAGGAGGAGTAGAAGGGGGAGGGATGGAGGGAGGAATGGGAGAAGGAAGGGGAGGAGGAGGTGGAGGAGGTTCGGAGTTTTTTATCAGGAACATGAACCGGCATTTGGCTCCATCGCAGCCGCAGCCCCTCAGTCAGAGGAGCACACCGGTTTGGGCGGAGCGTTTTGGAGAGGGACGAGGAGGGGAGGGAGGGGCCACAAAGGGAGCAGCGGGCCGTGGCGGAATGACAACGGGATTTGGGGCTGAGCATGGCCGTGATTCGTGGCACCAGCAGCAGCACCAACAGCAGCACCATCGGCAGCCAAAAAGGCATGCACGTTCCTGGGCATCTACCTCCTTCTCTTCCACTTACGCTACGTCTATTCTTGGTGGCATTGCTGACCGTGCCCCCTCCCCTGGTCGAAGCACGGGCCTGGGTAAAGGGAAGGGGACGAGCCCCGCTTCTCGAAGGGGGTCGCCCTCATCCTTCAGCAGCCGTCCATGCTCGGCGGCTAGGGGGATGAATAGTTTGACCATCACCACGGGAAATCGCACCAGTGGCAATTCCGACGATGACACTTGCAGGAGAAGCCACGGACCTACTAAGGCCTTTTCTCGCGCGGGAGGGTCAATGAGCATACAGGTGGTGCAGCAGCAGGAGGAGGAGCAGCAGGCGCAGCAGCAGGAGGAACATCAGCAGATGGAACATCGTTGGGAATCAGCACAGAGCTCGATAGCTGGGAGTGGGCCTGCCTCCTCTGCATGTGCATCATCATCGGCGTCGCTATCCCGCACAGCACCCGCTTTCTTTCCTCCTTCCCCTCCACCTACTTCCTCCTACCAATACCAACATCAACACCGGGCTTCCCCTACCCCTTCCTTCCCTCCTCCACTTCATCACCCAGTTTCTACCGCCCCGCCTACATTTTTACACTCGGCACCACCAACACCTCCTCCTCCCCCTCCTCCCCCCCCCACTTCTTCGGTTCTCCCTCCTCCTCCTCCTCCCCCCCCTCCTCCTTCAGTCCCTCCCCCTCCTCTTCCTTCTGCTCCTCCTCCTCCATTTCTCTCCAGCAAAGAAGTGCGAGACACGCCCAGCCCTTGGCGAACTTTCACCACCACCAATTCCTTCTTTGACACCTCTCCAGCGATAGCAGGAGCTACAGTACCATCAGCGACAGGAACAGATACCCCAGAAGATGGTCTTATTCCTTCAGGACCCACAACCACACACCAAGATGCCCCCTCTCCCCCTCCTCCTCCCCCTTCCTCTTCCATCACGAATCCATTTAATTCTGCAGAGTTCCAAGCTGCAACAGGACAAGGGGAAGCGACCGTAACTACAACAAGCAACCCTTTTGGCCACCAGTCCATCGGTCAGACGAGCCGAGCCTCCCAACTCCCTCACTCCATGTGGCCTCCTGCCCCTTCATTCCCGTCATCCTCGTCACTCTTTCCTCCCCCTCCTGCTTTCCCTGACTTCTGCATCTCTCCTGCAGCAACGACAGCCAATGACCCTTTAAGCATGCTTCTCGCCCCTCCTCCCGTCCGTCGGCCCCCCTCCACCGCTGCTTCCACCACCACCTCCCTCTCCTTCCACCGCATCCCTCCTACATCTCCTGGACCGCGCCGTTACGACGATGATGACGACGACAAGAGTCAGATACATCTTCATCAACAGCAGCAACAACAGGAAAAGAGCCAGTTTCCTCCGACTTTTTCCCCTCCACCGCCTGCCTCTGAGTCCATGTGGTATCAGAGAGAAGAAGAGCAGCAGCAGCAGCTGCAGCTGTACCATTACAACCATAACCACCACCACCAGCAGCAGCAGCAGCAGCAACAACAACAACAGCAGCAGCTGTATCCCTCGTACCCTAACACCACTATTGCTTTCGATACACGCGGACTCGCGAACACGTCCGTCCTCCGTGAGACGACAGCAGCGGCGGTGATGGGAATCACGAACAGCAGCAGCAACAACGAAAACAACTATAATTTCTTGAATATGAAGGATATCAACACCGGAGAGGCGGAGGAGCAAGTGGATGCCTTTGCCACAGCTTCCGCTAATGCCAATTGGCGGCCTGAACAGAGTACGCATTTGGACTAGATCGAAGGATGGGGAGAACATTGGCTTTACTCTTAACCCGCAGGACCACGAATTAGGTTATCAATAGGTAGGTTTAGATTAGTGAGGACGGTGACGAAGATTTTCGATATCGGTCAAAATTGCAAGTGGGGCCTTAGTGGAGCGAAGAACTTTTGACAAAGAAATTAATAGTGGAGCGTGGCACCAATTTCAGTCTTCATTATTTGTCGAATTCTTCTTCTTGTTAGTGGTGTAGCATCCTTTTCCTTTGATTTGTCTATATATATAGCAATCTCCCTCCTCCCTCTTTCCTTTCGTTCTTCTCTTCTTCTCACCCTCCACGGTCACTTTCCAAAAGCATGCTTGTGAGAAAATTGAATAATGCTCAGCACTCGCAATTGGCCCGTCTTTCTAATCATTCGAAAGCTTCCTTCTTACACTCCTCTTTCTCTTTTTGTCTTATCTTTTAAAGGGTCGTCTCGTGCATATGTATTTATACTTCTCTCTTTTTTGCATTTTGCTTTTCCTTTCCACACAAGTAGTTTAAATGCTTTCAACGACACCACTTAGAGCAACAAGAGCACATTTGTCTGATACATTCACACTAAGCACTCACTCGAATAGACAATCCCCCCCTTCACATGTTCCCTTTCCCTCCTCACGCATGCACTGCTACACCGGCCGCCATCTCTACCTCTCCTGCCCTCGCCGCCCCTGTCACACCCACTGTTCCTCCTGCTGCTCCTGCTGCTCCTGCAGCTGACACTCCTGCTGGCGATGAGGACGAGGTCGACGTCGAAGAGGCAGACGACCCTATCCCGGTGCCCGCTGCCGCTATTGCTGTTGTTGCTGCTGCTGCTGCTGGTGGTGGTGGTTGGGCTGACGGATAAAGCAACTTGGAGACTTTGCCGATGCCCTTCGCCCGGCCTTCTCGAAACAAAAACGTGGATCCGACGACCAAGAACTCGGCAAAATACCTGAAATGAAACAACACCTCCGCCCGACTTCCCGTCCGCAGCGCATCTTCCCCGCCTAATATCTCCGTCATTTCCGCCGCTTGTCTGATGGTTCCCATGTGTAGCACAGGTTCATACCCCTTCGCCATCGTCGTGGCATGATGCAAAATTACCACGGACGCCTGAAAATCCCTCACTGGCCTCGGTCTGTCCTCCGCTCCGACCAGTACCATTCCCTTTCTGAAGTAAGACCTTCTCAAGGTTACTCGTTTATTGAGCGACCGCACGGCAAACGTGATGCTCATCCCTTGCTTCGCTTCCTTGACCGGCTGTCGTCGACATTCAATGCTGCGCACAGACAGAGGAACGAACGCCCCACCTCGATCAGGGCCCAGGAGAAGGCATTGGTTCGGTCGCACATGTCCCCGCAAGATCGTTCCTCCCACTACAAACCCCACGCCTTTCACTTCGTAGACCCCGTCGATAGGGATATGAATGGAGGGCGCATCAGGGCAGGACGAGAGTGAAGGGGCGGAGGAAAGGCCTTGGTAGAGTGGGGAAGTGCGACGCAAGCGCGACACAAAGGCTCGGAGAAGATCCAACCCTTGGCCGGTGACGCTGGAGATGGCAAAGACGGGAGTGACGCGATCCGAGGCGAGGGAGTCAGCCGCCGCCTCTACCTGCGAAAGGTCCTTGATAGGGTACGGGAGCTTGTTGTTCTTGCGGAGGTATCGGGCAAGGGTTTGACGGGTTTGCTTCAGGACAGGTTCCGGAGCAATGTCGACTTTGGTGAGCACCACGGCGAGGGGGATGGAGAGGGCGCAGGCAATGGAGATGTGCTCCCGGGTCATGACGGTGACACCCATGTTGCTCCCTACCAGCAGCAACGCAAAGTCGGGCAGCAAGCCTGTGAGTCCAAAGATGGTTGTTTTCAAATAGCGTTCGTGGCCGCAGAGGTCAATGAGGGTGACGGTCCGTCCTGAGGATCGCACGATTTCTTGCCAGCGGTTAGTTTGGGTGCGGCCGGAAGGGAGGACTTGTTCGCCTGAGTTACGGTAGCCCAGGAGTTCGATGGTGACGGCGGATGTGCGGCCATTCTCTTGCTCATGACGGTGCTTGAGGATGAGGGAACGGGCGGAGCCGCGGCCGTCGTCAAGCATGGCGTTGGTGAGCACACCGATGAGGGTAGACTTGCCGGCGTCCACGTTCCCAATCTGTAGTTTTTTTGTAAATTGATGTCGGGTATCGAGATTCGAGCGCTAAGATTATATGCCTGTTTATCATGTTTATCATTAACAAATTCACTTGTGATCTTGCGGGAAGTGATACTGTCCACGAAGGTACTGGAGAAAAAAAAGCGCGACATCTGGAATGACACATGACAAAAAGGGTTTACTTACCATTGCCACACGAACATCCTCGTCATCCATCTCCGAAGGCATGCAGGTGGGATGTTCATCGTCAACAGCATGATCTTCAAGATCCGCCGGGAGAAAGCGGTCAACATCGTCGCTCTCGTGCACAAGCTCCTTTAGATTGGTTATAGGAGGAGAGGAGGCAGAGGACGGGCCTACTTCCTTATTGATATCGTATTCGTTTTTTTTGAGGCTGAGGGCGGTCGGCAGCTTTTCCGTGACGTTATCCATGGTGACCGATGTGGTGCTTGGCGTGGCAGCTGTGGCAGACTTAGTAGGCTGGGTTTCTCTTGGCTTTTCGGGGTCTGTGTATGACAACAAGGCGAGAGTCAGATAAAAGACAGGAGGCCGCGACTGTGGGCGAGTTTACCAGGCCCCTCGACACCACTCCTACGTTGACCCGCCTGTACTTCGCACACTTGTCGATAATGAGACATACCTTAGAATTCTTGTAGTGGTGTTGGAGCTGGTCTTCTTTTGGATAATGTCAAGATTGGTGTAGAGGGTGTTGCGGCGGCTGCTGCGGGCATAGGGGAGGCTAGTGAATCTTACAGCGGAAGCAGCGAGTCGTCCAGAGTCACACAGACGGGGCGATCGGATGCACGCTGCTAAAGAGAGGAGAAAGTAGTTGGGAAGGTGAGAGACGTCTCGGAAGAAATGCTGCGCAGTAAAGACGGGAGCTTGGGTTGAGAGGGAGGGAGTGGGGACTCATGAGTTGAGGTTGCGAGACGTGTGTCGCTGAATCAGGTCGTGGCCCATGCACGACGACTGCCAGGACGGCCCTGTTGTCTGTGGTTTGTTAGAACAAAATGTTGTCAGTTCTGTGATGTAGGTGTCTGGAGAGATTCCATGTGTGTCTGGAGAGATTCCATAAGGGACACAAATTAATGCTCGAGGAGCGGGGAGGTTCTAATCCAAAAACTATTGTATATTCTATATCTTTTCCCCCCGTCCTTTGACTTCTTAATTCTTCTTACATAGTAATGCTATCTTTTCCCTGTCTTTTCACATAAAACGTATGTCGTCAAACTCTCAACCCATCGTTTTTAAACCCCGTGGCATGTACAATACCTCTTTCTCCCTTATCCCCTGCACGACAGCATTATTAATTCTTACCCCCATCGCAATATTCTCTCAATTCTTTGATCGACTCCTCCCTCCGCTCTTCTTTTTTTCCCATTCCCACCCTCATCCAACTCGCTCATCGCTGCTCTCGTACCACGACCACATACTTGACATACGTCGACTTTCGGGTTTTCTCCACAAATGACACGTCACCCCCCGGCCGCGCCTGCAACGAGGCTGACTTATCAGTAAATTCCCCTTTGAACGCCGTCGTCTCCATTCGTAGGGCGATATGCGCCTGCTTCACCACAGTCGGAATATGGGACCATGCGAAAATCAATACCGCCCCACCCGGCGCCAGCACACGCGAATCCGTATCAAACAAGTGACTCTCGATCACATGTACCTCCGATCCATCCCTGAATTGCATCCCCTCCAACTGGACCCCACCCGTACTCTTGTTGATCAAAACCAACGCCATGCATTTCCTATAATTCCATGGCCCCCAATGGTTCTTCGTCCAATCGTTTATAACCTTCCACACCGCGTCGTCCAATTCCGGCCACGTTGTCCACGCTTTAGTCAGCCTGTCCTTTGCCCGCGCCACAATCTCCCAACTCCTCAACTTCCGACACCTCAAATCCTGATCATTCTTGTCGCCGAACCGGTATCCATCAACCAGCCCACCCCCCACGTCCCTTCTTCCCCCCCCACTCTCCACAACCCCTTCCTCCTGCTGTAAGGCCTCCACGCTCTTCATCATCGAGCCATTCCCCATCTTACTCCGATGCCGCCACAGCTCCCCATAAATTTCCCATACCTCTTCCCCCGCCACCTGCAAGAGCGTTCCTTTGCTCTCATTATCGTTCCGATACATGTGCAACCAAATTCCCCGGTCCCTCCCGCTTCCCCCCGCCCTCCCTCCCTCCCTCGACTCCTTTGTCACCTCACACCAAGCAAAGTCCCTCCAGGGATGCTTCCAAACCGACCCCCCCTTGGCGAGATTGACGACCGACAGGTACTTATCCGTAAAGATCACGTCCTTTCCTTCGTTCTCCAGCGATACATGGCATACGTAAGAATCACCCACCTCCATATCCTCCTGCACCCGCGCCGCCCCTGCCGAGTAATCGGTGAGGACCTTCCGGCCCGTCACCGACAGACGGGGCAACGCCCTGCGAGGCCTGACCGGTACATGCGCCTCCAAGTCCTGTGCCGCCTGGCTCGCGCCCTGGATCACACTCACTACAGCATCGGACACCCCTACCAGAGGCTTTACGGCCAAGCCCACTACCCCCTTGCCCACACCCTTCAAAAACCCACCTACCCCCCCCGTCCTCGCCTCCTTTACCGGCGCCAAGAACACACCCGAGATCCCGTCGGTGAAGCCCCTAACCACACTCTCCCCTCCTCCTATCAGTCCATCCACCAGACCCGTCCCTCCCGCCGTAGCAGCCTGACGCCTCTGCTCCCGTGCGGCTGTGTACTCGCGATCAGCCGCCAGCAACGCCACATTTCGATTGAGCGAGTCACCAACCCCTGCCACGCTATTAAGAGCACCGGACACGACACCTTTGAGGAGAGAGGTAGTGCCTCTCTTAAGGCCCTTGGCGAATTCCTGGAATGGCCGAGTGAGGGAAGGAGGGAGGAAGAAGGGAAAGGAGGGTTGAGAGGTGCGTGCTACCTCCGGATGTCATGTACCAAACCCGCAACGAGAGCAGTACATCCAAAAGACAATAGACATACCTTGGGCGAATGCACGAGGCCATTAATGGGCTCGTAAAAAAAGTCCTTCACGCCCGTTCCCACGCTCGTCACCAAATCCACAGGACTGCCCAATGTGGACAAACTACCTGCAATCGTCAAGATCTGCGCAAAGGCCTGCCTCTTATAATGCGCTACGACTATGTGAGTAAAACTCACGGGCGTCTCCATGGCATGTTCCACCTGGAAGCTCTTCAGCTGCAAGGGGGCCCTGCTGATCGAGGCCAGATTCTTCACCACCTCCATGACATTCCGCCCAACGCCCACACCTTTCTCGTCCGCCACCGTCTGAGCAAACGATAAAGCCACCGACAGCGGATGCAGGTCTATTCGCTCATAATACACTCGTGTGTTTGTCACACTCTGGCACGTCTGGGACACATCTACCCATGGCAAAGGTTCGGCGTACGAGAAGAAGGAACGCAGGTTGTTGACAAAGCGATACGGGTGGAGTTCAGCGCTGGCTCGGTCATAGTCCAGGAAAACAAGTTGCTGTGATGGAGGAGGAGGGAGGGAGGGCATGAAGGTAGCGTTAAAAAAGAGAATATGAAATACTGTAAGGTGCATGAGAAAATTATGGTAAATGATCATCGCGCCTTACCCTCCCTCTCTCCTTTTCCCTCCCCCCCCCCAACTAACCTGAGCGAAGTGAAGGTACCGAAGGAGGGAGCGCAGGTCGAGTTGCAAGTCCATTGCCAGCACCCGCAGAGCCAAATAGCGGATTGTGTGGTGGGTGGTCGTCGTATTCGTAGCAGCAGCGGAGGACGAGGTTGCAGCAGCGCACCGTGTAGTTGTCTCAGCCAACAACGAAAAGTGTATGAAGTTCTCGCCATCCTTACACGTCGTCCTCGGGCACAAAATGACGGGGAAAATCGCATTTCTGACATGATTGTCTAGTTGCACACTCTTGACCTTCACCTCAACTTCCCTCTCCCTCGTGCTCTGCAAGTATTCGACAAACAACTCCTTTACAAGCACGAAGCCGATCTCCCTCCGTCCCTCCTCCTCATCTCCCCCCACAAGACTCAATCCCACCCCTGGCAGAGCCATCCGGAACGTAAACTCCCGCTGGGACGGCAGCTTTGGCGGACGCAACATACTTTTACTCGTCACAATCTTCAGCACCTTGCTCCCGTTGTCCGCGAGCACCTTCAAATAAATCTTCCCGTGGCCTTTGCCCATGTCCATCACCTCGCCATCGAGAACCTTGTCCAGGTACATCTCGCAACAAAACTTTTTCTCCGGCAGCTTCGGGTTGAAGAGACGGAGGAACAGGACGTGGCGGAGACAGGGATATTCCCACCCATACAAGGTGGTCTGCCCCGGGGGAAGCACCCATCGTGGCTTCGTCCTCCGCACATCCAGCTGCACCAAATGCACCTCAAAAGGCGTGTAATTGTGGACCGCATACAAAGGAGGGTCAACCGGCCGGGGCTTCCAGAGCGCAGCAACCACCGCACACTCCTCCTCCCCCTCCCCCAATTTCACTTCCACGTGCACCACTGTCGGCGCCCTCCTCCTCGGGTCTCCCTCTTCAGGCAGCAACACCGCCGTTCCGCCCACATTCTCCAGCCCCACTCCTCCATACGACCATCCTGTCTTGCCGGGTATCATGATCTGCATCTCCCTCCGCTTCTGCACCTGCTTCGAGGCATAGTAAAACGGCGTCCTTCCTCGTGCCTTGAGCAGGAGGGGGGGACAATCCTCCACCCCTGCTTGCCGCAACCATACGTCCTCATCCATGCAATTGACAATCACGAATCGCGGGCCCACAGTCACGAGCTTCGTCTGCCCAAACACACCCGGACAGACACTGATGAAGAGGGAGAGCTCATACGACATGTCCTCCCCCGATACATCGAAAACGCCTCGGTCCACAACCCCTTCCACATCCAAAGGCTTGGACCACGTCCCCACATCCTCCCCCACGCACACACTCACTTTCTTGACCTTTCGCGGGTCGTATAACAACATGCCCATTTCCCCTTCCTCCTCCTCCTCCTCGTCCATTTCCTCTTCCATCTCGGATGCCGACGGAACCAACACAGTGGACGCTGCCTCGGCAAACCCCCTCCTTCCCCCCCTCCCTCCTCCCCCTCCTACCCCACACTCCCCTCCAGCCGGCTGCTGCACCACCACTACCACATAATTATTATTCCGACTCCCCCTCCCCTTCCGCATTCCCTCCTTTCTTTCATCCGCATTCCCACCCAATACCACATGCTCCATTTTCCCCACATACTTCCGATACGGCTGGAATTTGAGCACTCCTTCTTCATGCCGCTGTGTATTGACAACAATCATCGGCAGCTCCTCCACTTTTCTCCACCCCTCCTCCTCTACCCATCCGGGCGGTCCCTCCCTCCTTCCTCCTCCACTCATGTCGTACAACAAGTAGACCTCGGCCTCCTCCGTCACCTTGAATGATACCACACTCCCCCCTTCCCTCCCTCGATCTCCATTGGGGGTCAGCAAGGCCGTTTTCCTCCTCAACCTTGCCGGCAGATTCACAAACACACAAGGCCGGTCCGTGTATATCTCACTGCCATTATCCACTACCCTTACCTCGTAATCCCCTCCTCCCACCCTCCCTCCCTCCTTCGCGCCCTCCACCTGCACTTCCACGATCTGGACCAATGGTGGCACAAAACTCATCACTCCTCCTCCCCTCCCTGCCCCCCACCTTCCTCCTCTTTCCCCTTCTCCCCCTTTGCCTACTCCCCGTCCACTAAACGACGCCGGCAGCGACAGCCGACTGCGCGCCCTCCCCAGCCCCTTCCCTCCCTGGGACTGAATCTTTTTGGGGTCCTCGCAAAACCCGAGATTTAAACCCGTCCTATCCACGATCCAACACCTAACAAACATAGCCATCTGCAGCCGCACTTGCGATCCTGGCACTCGCACCACCCATCCTGTCACCCCCACCTCCTCTCCCGTCAGGTGATTGGGCAGGACGAAAGGCTTCAGGTTCTGGAATTTACCTGGAATGCCCCCTAACTCGCATTCTTGCGACCATTCGTACCCACCACAAGTCAAGCTGCTGCTGCAGTTGCTGCTTTTTTGTCCTTGCCTTCGACCGCCGTTGGGCGCCAGGCGGATGCGGACAGATTGGGAAATTTGGGGCTCCTTGCTGAGCACGCCGGCTTTCGCCCCTGGGGCGATGAGGCGGGGGTGGAGCTCTTTGTCGTGGGGGGAAACGGACACCCACACATGACAAGGGAGGAGATTTTCGAACAGGAAGGGAGGGCGAAGGAAGATGGACTTGAACCCGGCGCTTGTGACGATGGCGTCGACCACTACACACACTGGGGAAGGTTTGGGGGAGGATGAGGAGGGAGGGCAGACAACTACTTCTTCAACAGCACCTGTCCCGCGGTCCACAAGGAATGGCTCGGACCACTGATAGGGCGATCGATCCCCCCCCTCGCCATCAATATTGACTTCCAGGGACATGGGGCGGATACGAACGGTGCTGGCATAGGCGAGAAGGAGGGGAAGGCAGAGAGTGCTCTGAGGAGGGATGGGATCCACAGGGTGGGGAGGGAGGGCAGGATCCGTGACAGCCAGTACTTCGAGAGCCACATCAGTTTCATTGACCAGCTGCACGGTCGTCTCCACCGACAGCTCTGTCCGCCCATCTGGCAAGAGATTGACACGCCACGCCACGCTCAACGGCCGCGCGGGATCGTCCAGGGCAGGTGGGAGGGGCACTCTTGTCCGGATCCACCTCCTCCTTCTCACCCCGTCCATATCCCGGTGTGTCCGCTTGATCCTATTGAGCGTGAACCCGGCAAACTCGATGCCATACGTCCATCCCTCCATATCAATTTCCGTCCCTACCTCCCCCAGGCCCATGTCCACATGCCAGTCATCCAGCCACATCCACTCCGGCCCCGGCAATGCGATGCTCTCCCTGCTCCTCTCCCTCTTCCCTTGTTCGTCCGACCACCGACCACGGTCCGCGGGCAAGAAGGGCGAGCGCCAGCGACACGTCAAGCAGTCAGAGCGTTCGTTTTCCCACGTTTCTTCCACCACCGGTTGTGCGTATGCTTTCTTTGGTTCTACTGTAGGCTTGAGCGGATAGATGAAGACGCCGGGCACGTCCGTTTTGAGTTTCTGAAGGGGCCTACGATCCTTCCCGAGGGCGTCAGTAAATGAAACGTTGACCATGGGACTGCTACGAATGCTGCTGCTGGTGCTACCGTTGCTGTTGTTGGCCACTTCAGAGACGCCGCGGGAAAAGGCGCGGCCGAGCCCACCTTCTTTTAGGTCCAGGGCCACAGTCACGTTGGGAGGGACGAGAATGCCGTTACTACTGCTGGTTGAGGCAGGGGAGGGGGAAGGGGAGAAGGAGGAGGGGGCTTCCACGACGAGCTCGAGACCCGTTTTGTTTGTGAAAAGATACTGAGCCGCACCGATAGTACTGAGAGAGGGGGAGGAGGCGGCGATGGAAGAGGAAGGAAGGAGCAAGGTGGTGGAAGGGGCACCGGTCATCGTCGAGACCGATGGATTGCCGCTACTGCCACCATCAGAAGAGGAGGAGGAGGAGGAGGAGGAGGAAGAGGAGGAGGAGACACTCAACAGCAAGCTGTGCGTCCGACTCAGTGTCCGAATAAACGCCTCCGTCACATCCACATAGAGCAAGCGGGACGTACCTACACTCAACACTATCCCACTTGCCTCCGTCCAGACCTTCACCCGTGCCTCCCACGGCTCCAGCACCGGCTCCCAAAACATCACCTCGGGGTTGAAGAACCGTGCTTGCAACAACACCCCTCCCTCTCCCTTGTAAGCATCTGCGCATTGCTCAAGGGCCAAATGCAGCTTCTCCACACTGATCTCCATCACCCGTTGCTCCCTCCCATCATAATCGTTGATAAACAAGATTTCGATGCCCGCTACATCCAGAGTGGTTTTCGTCACCGATGTGCTCTTCGTATCCATCAATTCCTCATCGGCCGCCGTCAGCCCCAACGTCATCCCTTCCTCCTCCGCCTCTTCCTCCTCGCCCTCCAACACATCCAGATTCACACTGGCCTGCACCTGGGCCCGTCTCTGTACCGCCACGCTACTTCCCCCTCCATCCTCTCCTCCCTCCTTCCCTCCCTCCTCCAGGTCCGCCACAGGCTCGTACTCATCCCCTTCCGTGTCTGCGTCCACCACTGGCCCAAGCATTTCCTCTCCCCCTCCCTCCCTCCTCACCCCACCTCCTGCTCCCCCTTCCCCAGCAGCGGCCGCGGCCGCAGCCGCAGCCGCAGAAGTTGATAGGGTGGTTGCTTCTGCGTAGCGCGCAAACGCCTCGCCTAACCCAGTCAGAATCCCTTGCACGAGACGAACGTCGTGGTAAGCGACGCGCATCAGCACCCTATCCACATTGCCGATCATCTCGCTAATCAAAAGCTTTGCCTGCTCAGACTGCTTCTTAATATGGATGCCCACAGCAAACGGCGTCACGATCTGCACCGGTCCTTTCCCTTTCCTGCCTCCCTCAATCCCTCCCCACCCTCCCCTACCTCCCCCCCGAACTACGTCAACAAAGGCCTCGAGCCCCTGCGCATCCACATGGATCGTCTCCGTGCTCCCGTCCCCTCCCCCCCCTTCTCCCCCGACCCCTCCCTCGTACTTCACCGCATACAGCACATGGAAAGTACCCCGAAGGGACACAGCCCGAGAGTCAAAATTCCTCGCATTTTCAATTAAAATTAATCCTGGGTTCACTAAACGCACCATCACCCGCAGCCCCATCGGCGCCGCCCCCCCTCCTTCCCTCCTTTCCTCCTCGAGCGTAAGCGATTGCAAGGCCGAGGCAGAGAGACGAGTGTGATCTAACCCATCCTCCCCCTCTTCCTCGTCCTCCCCCGCTCCCTCCCCAATCGCCTCCATCACCGGTCCGACGCCCCGCACGCGAAGAGGGGAATGAAAGGAAGAAGAAGGGAACAAAGAAGGGAGTGAGAAGGAGACAGGGAGGGCACCAAGAGGAGATTCAGGGGCGGCTCCATCCATCGGCACCGAGGAAGAGGGCGGGAGGGGAGGGGGGGTCCCCGCGGCGAGGACGTCCATCAGCGCATTGACTGATTCGAGCGTCACGTCAACGGAAGCCATGAGGGCCTCCACCAGGATGTTCAATGTGAAATCCTCGAGGCCGACATCAATGTCATAGACATTCGTCACCTTATCCTCCTTCACCTCCGCCACCAACAGCGGCTTCCTCCTCACCCCATTCGTGACCCCCTCCTCCCCCCCCCCCCTCCCTCCCTCCCCCTCATCCTCCTCACCCTCGTCCTCGTCCTCGTCCGCGACTTCAGCTACGCCATGTTTTGGACAAATTAACTTCCTGATCGCGTTCTGCCTCGACTCGGGTTGTGTATCCGTCACTTCAAAAGTCTGCAATGCAACCTTCACCACCATGCCCCCTCCCTCCCCCTCTCCTCCTCCTCCTCCTCCTCCCATATCCACCTCCGACGTCAGCCCACCCAGCTCGGCCATAATGACCGGCCGACGCTCTGCCGTCAAGAGCTCGAGACTCACCCTCTCCAATGCGGCGGTGACCCGCATCGTCTTCCCTTCCTCATTCTGCTGCACTGCGGCGGCGGCGGCGGCTGCTGCGATCGCCGCCGCACGTGAAGTCAGTTCTTGGGCGCGCCTGGACACCTGAGAGGTGGCATCGCTGGCCACCGACAAGGTGCGTTTGACAGGGAGGGCGGGCGGGGGGGAGAGAGCGGGGGCCAGCTCTTCGTCAAAGCGCATCAACGCACCGTAGAAGGGTGCGAGGAGGCGAATCGAGTGCGGGTCACACTTGAGGTCGAGCGTGGCGAACGTGAGATCGAGGACACGATCATACCCGGGGTAGGCGGGGGCCTTTCCCCGGTCCTCGTACGTAGACATGTGGAAATGCACCAGCGCATCCTGGCCCTTGTCGGCCAGGGGTACGAGGGAGGGAAGGGTGGAGGCAGTGGAGGAGGAGGAATGAGCGAGGAAGCGCCGCGTTCCCCCTTCCTCCTTCAAAGCCAATTTTTCAATCGACATTGCTCCCAGGGCTACCTCTAATGCCGTGTCGTAAGCCCGCGCCATATAGTCCAGCTTGAATCTCTCCATCGCCACCATGAACAAACGATTGGCGTCGTCCCCCTTCCTTCCCTCTCTCCCTCCCTCGTTGTCGGCTCGCAGCTCCAGCACCAGTGAAGGGATATCGACTTGAACCGTCATGTTCTTATGAAGAGGATCCACCAGCACGGTTGCGTCTTCTGCCCCTGCAGTGGCTGCTGGTCGCCCGGGGACAGCAGGAGGAAGAGGAGCCACAGCCGTGCCTGTCCTCGCGCGCGATGGGCTCCCACTCATCATCGTTAGCTTTTTCACCCCTCCTCCAGATCCTCCTGCTCCTCCTGCTCCTCCTCCTCTTCCTCTCCCTCCTCCTTCCCCCGCCATCATCCGATGCGTCTGCATGGCTGACTCGCCCAATAGCATCGCCGGCCCCCCACCCCTCCCTCTCTCCCCCCCTTCCTCGTCATCCTCCTCCACCACCGGTAGGCCCAGGTTTGTCACAATGGCCAACAAAGTTTTCAACCGCGACGGCGAGAAAATCCCCCGAATGCAAGGCCGCAACGTGGTCGTCACTGCCATATCCGGTACCTCCCTTTCCCTCCCTCCCTCTCCCCTCATCGCCATCGTCAAGCAGATCTCAAACGGCTCAACCAACTGCCCCGCTCCCTCCACCCCCCCCTCCTTTCCCCCCTCCCTCACCCGCAACCACTCCCCCTTCCTCCTCCAGAGCCGGCTCTGAATCCTACTCAACCTCAGCTCCCATTCACTCGACGAAGGATCTCCGGCTTTAGTCCCTCCCTTGAACGCCAAGTGGCCCGTGTCCAGTAAAAGGAAGCCCTTATCGACCGTTTCCGCCAACGGAACGAAAATCCGCGGCGCCGCAATCTCAATATCCGCGACCAAACCCACCTTCCCTAGCACGTCAGAAGTGACGACCGCTGTTGCCTTGGCGATATTCTCGACTGCTTGCTGGGCGAGAGCCTCGGCCAGGTCGGGAGAAGGACGGAGGATGAGGAGCACTTGCGCCAGCCATCCGCGGTTGTAGACCAAGTCCAGCGGCCGCGTTCGAATTCGAACCGACGTGGATTTAGGGGAGGTGATAAACGATAGGTCGAAAATATGCCTGCTTTCTCCAGAGGGATTCGCGTCAAGGCCTTCCCCCCGCCCTCCGGTGTGGTCGCCAGCCTTCGCGATGTGGGAAAAGAGGGCTTGGTCAGTATAGAGGTCTTGGAGGGCGAAAGTGGGGAGGCGGACGGCGGCTGAAAATGTGTCTCCCTTTTGACGGGCTTCCAGATCGAGGGAAGACGTGAGCTCGAGCAGCGGGGCAGAGCGCTTGGCGAAAAGGGTGATGATGCTGGTGGTTCGGAGACGGAAGGAGAACAACTCCGTGTCAGCTTTAACGGGAGGGGTGTCGGGGAGGCTGGAATCTGCTTGGGCACACAGTTCGTCGAGGGAAATGTCGCCTTCTTGGACCTCTTCCTCCTCCTCCTTCGCTCCCTCCAACTGCCCCGCCTCCTCCACCACATCCTGCCATTCGTCCTCCCCGCCCTGCAGCTCCTCCTCCAGCGTGTCCTGAAAATCCGCGTCGGAATCTGACGAGTCCCTTCCCTGCGGTTGCTCCTGCTCCTGCTTCTTCCCCCCCGACCACCAACTCGAAATCCATCCTCCGACTCCCGCTACTGGCGCTGCCGTTGCTGCTTCTTCTGCTGCTGCTGTAGCTCCCGAAGCAGGAGGCTTAAGCGTCCCCCCTTCCTTCGCTCCTTTGCCGGCAGTGCCAGTCCTACTTTTCCGTCGCTTCAACTCTCTTCCAGGCATCAACAACTGCTGTTGCCTCGCCTCCTTCTTCCTCGCCTCATGCACCAATGTCCGCCACACAATCAACGTGTCCAACGGCATCGTCTCCTCCAACAGATCGAACTCCTCCGCCTCCTCCTCCGTCAAGGCAGACGCTGCAGCTACTGCTCCTTCTCCCATCGCCCCCCTTCCTCCAGTAGCACCAGCAGGTTTTTGGGGCTTCCCACCCTTGCTAGCCGCTTTCGCCTCTGCTGCTGCTGCTGCTTCTGCTTCTGCTGCTGCTGCTGCTGCGCGCCCGGCGTCTTCGTGCTTGAGCTTCTTTTCAAATAATGCGATGTACCGACGGCGTTTGCGGACCATGGCCACCACCTCCCCTACCCCCCGCGTTGCCGTCGCTTTCTTGACACAGAAATACGCGTAATGCCACCAGGCGCGTGGGTCGTCCTTGACGGATTTGTGGGGGCGGAAGGGGAGGAGGAGACCCATTCGTTGGACCTTATCGAAGGTATTTTTGACGGACATGGCTTGAGTGTACTGCTCTGTTCGCACTGCCAAGGCGAGGGAGGGCAGCTCGACATCAGCTGCGAATAGGGGAAGACGCGGATCGCCGTCTTCGTTGTGGGTCAGCCTCACGGTCATGGTCACGGGGCGGATGATGTAGGTTAGAGGCTCCCCTCCCCCACCACCTCGTCCTCCCCCCTGCCCTTCGGTATTGTCAGAGTACTTGCTCATCTCCTTCAACAGGGCATCCAACGGCAGACCGCCTAATTGCAGAATCGAACGTGGGTTCCAATAGACCGTAAAGCCCCTCATAAGGATCTTCTTGTAAATCGCCGGCACCTGGCCTTTGGCCGCTGCCCGCTTCTTCTCCTCCTCCCGCGAGACGAAGCTCGCCTCCCACTGATTGTTGGTCGACTGCACCTGAAATTCCTGTACGATTATGCCAGCTGATACACAGTTCGTTGGATCAGAAAAGGGGTCTTCGAAGCGCACGTGCACATTCTTGAGGAACACGAACAAATTGTCCGCAATCCGCGTGGCGAGCTTGGCAAAGTACCCGGCTGAGTCCTTCCCACTGCCACTAGCACTCAAGGCTGCCTCGTCTGCTTGGGATTTGCGACGATTACTGTTCCAGGCACGGGCAGCCTCGGTCGCCTTCTCGAGCAAGATGCGCTTGGCGTTGAGATTACACCGTCGGAGCTCTTCCGGGTCCCATTTCATGGGGTCGGCAGGCTTAGCAATCAACACCACGTCCTCAATCTCGACCGACACAGATTCGGACGTGAGACGAGACCAGGGAATGGACACCCGAAAAGATCCGATGTAGCCGTGTTGCACGTCGATTGGCAGGTTGAGCTTTTGGACGGCCTTGCTATTCAGACGGAGGTTCTTCAGGAGAATTTCCCCACTCCAGACCCCGACCTTGAGGTTTTCTTCGGTCAAGCCCTCCACCAGGTCGCCAAAGACGGAGGTAAGGGTATTAAGCAGAAGTTGACGGGCCATGATTTAGGGGTCGCGATCAAGGTCGAGCGTTAAGGAGAGGCTGTGGTCTCGTCTTGGTAGAGGGAGGGAGGACACGAGGGTAGGGGAGGAAGGCGGGATCAAATGGTGTGCGCGCACCCGGGCAGCGGATGAAGCGCGGTAAGGGCGCCTGCTTTCGCTGTAGGCCGCTCTGGCTTGTCTCTGCTGTATTGTAAGATGTAGGAAAGTGCGGGGGTTGTGAGTGTCCGTGCACGGCAGACCGTACTTTTTCGCTTTTGTTCTGGAGCCCATGTGGAGCCCTATTCACAGATGGAGCCTGGTATTGATTGTCCCACCCTGGAGCCTTTTCCAGCCCACCGACAAATAGCCGACATCGTGGTACATTTAATGAGGAGGTCATGTGCCGGGTGCTTGCGGAATCGTCCTTGGTTAGCTGTGGATGTAGAAGTTCCTTACTTGCGTTCAAGTTGCGTGCCGCCATGCCGTTGGGGCGATGAAGCAGCGATTCGAGGCATTACTCACACACACCATGCCCACTCTCAATTCACAGAGGCTCGTACAATGGCATTGGCAGGACTTGCGGACTACGGCTCGTCATCGGAGGACGAAGAGGAGCAGCAAAAAGTAGAGGAAGCGAAGCTCCAGGTGTGTAAGAAGTAGCAGTCATCCCCCTCGCCTTAGCTACCATAAAACCTAAACATCCCCCTTCAATACTCCAAACCCAGCCACCACCTTCTCTTCCGGTTAAGAAGAAGAGTTTGTTACCCTCGGCGAACGATCTTTTTGCGTCCATCGATGGCCCTGCATTCATGGGCGGCGGCGGCGCCGTGCGAACAAAGCGGACAGCTCAAGAAATAAGTGCCACCCGCCCGTCCCTCCAAGTTCCTTCCTCCAGTCTTGGCACACAACCACCTTCGCAGAAACGCCTTGCGGCCGCAGGACCATCAAAAGAAGGGAACAGATCTGCGGCAAAAGTGTCGGCCGCGGCGAAAGGAAAGACGGGGAGTAATGGGATGCTATTGCCTCCACAAGTGAGTCGGCCGGGGGGACGAGGAAATGTGGTAACAGAGGACGTGTCTGCATGGACGAGCAAGGCCGGACTTGCAAAGGCGGATGGTAATAGGAGGAAGGAGGGGGAGGGGGCAAGGAGAAGGAAAGAAGGAGGTGGAGAGAAGAATTAAGAAAAGAAAAGCGTGAAGATAGGCAAATAGAAATAAAAACGAGTTTTGTACGGCATGCGAACGAGCACTGGCATAAGGGAGCGTGGCCACTATGTCTCGGAGGTCGCTTCTATTCCTTATATTCTACTGCTTATCGGCTTTTTCTCGCTACGAACCCCTTTTTTTCTATCTAGCGCGGCGGCGGAGGTGAGGACAGGCAAGGAAGGAGTAATAGATACGAAAAAAGTGCTGCATGACGGAACAAGAGGAGAGGGTGGAGAGGAGAAACCTTGAAACTAGCCCCGCTGCGTATATTAGTAGACCTATAATGTCACACTATAAGATCTAATGGAGAAACACATCGTTTAATTGTCGTTGCTTCCTCGGGCCTCCTCCCAATCCTCCCCTCTTCTTCCTCCTGTCTGGAGCTGCTTACCTTCCCTCCTTCCTTCTTCTCCTCGTTCCACTGACCCCTCTTTCTGTGCTGTTTTTTTGTTCATTCCATCTCGCTCTTCAAGTCCTTCCTTTTTTCTTCATAGTTCTCGCCGAACGTCCTATTCCTGTATCCGCCATCGCTCGCTCTGCATCAAGACTCTCTTTCCTTCACTGCCCTTTCTTTTACCGTTCTTTTCGCCGATCTTCCAACTCTCCCAAGGCCGCGCAGACAACGTTGAGACACAGGATAATTGAATGGCCGTAGCCGTGACTTTAACTCGGTTTCGCCCCCCCTTGTGAGTCCTCCACACGACTGCAGTCCCACGAGTGCAACGCTTTCCCCTCCCTCCTGCCTCATCCCTCCCGCCTCCCCCGTGCAGCACCGTGTGGGTGGTTTACCTTGTCCTCTTTACCCCGAGAAATCCACGTCGTCGTCACCATCGTCATTCCTCTTTCCCTCCCGTCTTCCTCTCCCTTGTCTGTCTTTTTGTTGGTGCCAGCCATAAAGATACCCGGCAGCTTCTATTTCTATCTCTCTTTCGCCCCTCGTCGTCCCTCTTACCACTATCTCTAGAGCTTGCTTGCGTGCTTATCCTCATCCACACAATCACACGCATTCCCCCACATGCACGAATACATAAATGAATGAACAATTCAAACAATCAACTTTTCAATATTTTGTTACTCTCTCTTTCTCTCTTGTGGCCTCCTTCTTTCCTTTCTTCCTTCCTTCCTTTCACTCCCACGTCTGACCGTCACACTATCTTCTTCTCCCACTCTCCTTCTCTGCGGGGAATAGCCATGTTGTTTATCGTACCCACCTTCCTTCCTCCCTCTCTCTTTCTCTACAAACTGGCCATGTTGTTTGTCGTACCCTCTAGAGGGTTTGGCCATACTCTTTCTCGTACCCGAATTCAGTGAAGTAGCGAGAGAGCCGCTCGCGCACATCTTTCTTGACGTCCGCGGAAATATTCTGAAAGAGAGGGAAATGGCAAATAGTGGGAGGGAGGGAGAGAGGAGGGAGGGAGGGAGAGGTTAATGATTTCGAATAAACAAAAGCAGCCGACGTGAGTGGAATCACAGATGAAGCAACAGGACGAGAAACACCCTAAAAAATCAGACAGTCCCACACAGGTAGGAGATGGCTGGCTAGCACCCCCTTCCCACCTCATCCCCTTCCCACCTCCCTCCCTCCCTCTATCCCTCCCGACTATACACGTACCGGGTGGGCGTTTTTTCTGAAGGCCGCATCGTTGGCCGTGGCCTCCACCAGCCGGGGACGCACCTTGTCGAACTCTCCAATGTCAAGGTCCTGGGAGGGAGGGAGGGAGAGAGGGAGGGAGGGGGGGGAGCAAGGAACGAGTGAGTGGCGTCTCCCTGTTGGCATATGCTTACGATGATCACTCTTCTAGTCCCTCCCTCCCTCCCTGCCTCCCCCCCTCCCTACCCCATCCACCTTCTCCACCGCCAAGCCCAGGTCCTCCCTCCTTCCCTCCCTCCCTCCCTACCTTGTAGATCTTCTCCAGCACTCCCACGGGGGACCGGATTAAGTCCTCGTACTTAACATACGTCAACATGTCCTTGCCCAGCTTGAGCTCATCCAGGTCTAGGGAGGGAGGGAGGGAGGCAGGGAGGGAGGGAGGGAGAAGGAGGGTTGAATGTCGGGACTTCTCAAGGAAGGGAGGGAGGGAAGGATATAGAGCGAACACCCCTTCACAGAGCACGAAGATGCTGCGGAGCTGCTCGTTGATATCGTGACAGGCCATGCGTCTTCCCTCCCTCCCTCTCTCCCTCTTTCCCTCCTTCCTCACCTTGAAAGAAAGAATCGTACATCCCACCAAAAAGCGTCAGGACGGAGCGGTGCAGCTCGTCGTCGTCGGGGTGGGCCCGAACGTCGCCTTGGTAATCCACGTACTGGAGGTTCCACTGGAGGGAGGGAGGGAGGGAGGGAAGGAGGGGAGGGAGGGAGGAAGGGATGAGTTCAGTGGTCTGCAGTAATAACCGTACTGGAGCCTTCGTCCTGGGGAAGGAGGGAGGGAGGGAGGGAGGGAGGGAGGGAGGGAGGGCGTACCTGGATCAGAAGGTCCATGAAAAGCTTGCTGGTAGACTGGTAGACCTCGAAAGGGTTGCGGGAGATGTGGATGAACTTGGCCTCGGGGAAGAGCTCGTGCAGCAGCTTGAGGCGGGCCGTGTGGGCGGGGGACTGGGGAGAGGGAGGGGAGGAGAGGAGGAGGGAGGGGGGGAAAGAGGGAGGGGAACCAAATCAGTATGCGATACGGATTTATACGGAAAAACGTGATATAGCTTTAACGCCCTCCCTCCCTCCTTCCCTTCCTCCCTTCCTCAACGCCGTCTGCTTACCTTGAGAATGAGCCGCTTCTCCTGCTTCTTGAACAGAACCTTCTTGTAGAAATACACCACTGCGTCCTTCCACTGCCCCACTTCCTCAGCCGTTGCCTCTTTGAAACTCAAAAATTGAATGTAACGGTTCCTCGCCCTCTCAGCCCGGGCGAAAATGGCGCCCATGTACGGCGACAGGCCACAGAGATTAACCAAACCGAATTCGTCCTCCTGAGGGCTCTCCATCCGGACCTTGACGCTGTCCATGGGCCGCCGGATCTGTAGTTTCCCGAATTGTTCGCTGATCGCCTCCTCCCGGTGGAGAAACACCCGGGGTGCGAAGCACTGGTAGACCGTAGGGGCCACGAGGCGTTCGTCCTTGGACATGAGCTCGTGCAGCCGCGTGGTGCCGCTACGGAAGTGCCCGAGGATAAAGATGGGGGGTTGCTGGATGGTGGTGGCTCGGATGGTGGCTTCCGGGTACTCTTTTTCTTCCTTAGGCTCCCAGACGAAGGAGGTGAAGGTGCTGTTTAAAGGGAGGGAGGGAGGGAGGGAGGGAGGGAGGGAGGGAGGGAGGGAGGGAAGGAAGGGAGGTGGGGGGGGACGTACGCAGATTGATAGGAGCGCACGCCAGGATCGGTGGATGCGAGGGAGGGAGGGAGGGAGGGAGGGAAGG
>Ga0160420_100125_pt1 | contig 44852 bp, 21 predicted proteins | sample CelAP2metagpilot_FD_108197 | JGI IMG/M metagenome (GOLD analysis project Ga0160420, IMG submission 108197) | Phycosphere-associated microbial communities from algal ponds in Kailua-Kona, Hawaii, USA - Cellana AP2-5-5 metagenome pilot | ecosystem: Engineered > Artificial ecosystem > Aquaculture >...
GTGTGGAGAGGAGAGTATGGGGGAGGGGGAGGAGGTGATGGGGCCCGAGGAGGGGGGGGGGGAGCAGGAGGAGGAGGAGGAGAAGGAGGAGGAGGAGGAGGAAGAAGAAGAAGAAGAAGAAGAAGAAGAAAAGTCGGTGGTGGTAGAGGTGATTGGAGTGGAAGAGGAAGAGGTCGTGCATCAGAGAGCGGAAGTAATGGAAAAGAAGGTGAAGACAAAAACCTTTTGCGGCTGCATCGAGGGTGTGGGTAGGCTTGTAGTGGGGATAGGAAGCATTGCGAGGGAAACGCTTGTCCGCGTCTTGTACGGAGCGTACGAGGCCGTTGTGAATGGCGTGTGGGGTGGGTTTAAGATGGCCTCAGGCTCATGTGTGAGCCTGAAGAAAGGACTGGTGGCGGCAGGGGCGCGTCTCTTTGGACGGAAGAAGAAGCAGAAGCTGAAGGTGGTGGTGAGAATAGAGTATCCGGAAGTGATCGTCGAGGAGGAGTGGGTCGACGACAACGAGGCAGAAGAGGAGATGGAAAGAGAGAGGGAGTACATGAGGAGGACTTGTGCTCAATGGGGCTGTCCCTTTTTGGATTTGGGGTATGAGCTAGGATGTCCAGACCTGGCATACAGGTTATACATAATGTATGATAGGCTCTTGAGGAGGGGAGAGCGCCTGGTTAAGAAGTGGGAGCATATGTCTCGGGCTTACAAAGTTCAATGTGCAGCCAAATAGTAGATGGTGGTACAGTGAACCAGAGGGCGGGGAGGAGGAGCGGGACAGGAGGGAGGGAGGGAGGGATGGAGAGAGAAATAGAAAGATAAAGAAGAGGGAGAGACAAAGAGAAAGAAAGAGGACGAGGAAAAGACAGATAACGAGTCAGGTGATGGAGCACAAAGAGGTTGAGAGGTAGAGAGGTACAAAGAGAGAGAGAGGTACAGAGAGATAGAGGTACAGAGAGAGAGAGGTACAGAGAGAGAGAGGTACAGAGAGAGAGAGGTACAGAGAGAGAGAAAGAGAGAAGGGGGACGAGGTTAAAGACGAAGAACAGAAATAGAGAGAGAAACAGAGAGATAGAAAGAAAGACAGGGAGTAACAAAGAGAGACATAAGAGAGAGACACAAGAGAGAGAGTGAGAGAGAGAGTGAGGGAGAGAGATGGAGAGAGAGAGGGAGAATGGGAGAATGAGAGGGAGACAGTGAGAGTGAGACGGTAAGAGACAGAGGTCCATCTGGTTGTCTTATGTGACCCAGTAATTCTTTTTCTGTAGTTCCCTACGATCCAAATTATCGCGTGCAACCTACCCGCAAGCGTGACCGGAAAGGTTTGATTTCGGATTGACTTTCCCCTATCGAAGTTTTGGAAGCGCACCGTTGTAAATCGAATGAAGGCGCAAAATACACGTGGCTTCTATTTTCACGGCAAGTAGGCACCGAGAATAGACAAAGAAATGAATGCATGAGAAAGGAAAAGCAAAAACAAAAATACAAAAGAGCGGCACGGCTTGATTGGCAAAACAAGAGGGACAAAAGAGGCGAAACCGGTAACTATATAACCTCAATATACCTGCACTTTCTTCGATCTGGTCTCTCATGATAATTTTTGTCCTCAAAAGAGATGGTAAAATTATTCCCAATGCAGGCGAGGCAACTGCAAAATAACCTCCCCAAGTCTGACGAACAACAAGCAGCCGGCCGTTTCAGAGACCACCTTGTCGCACCCCTCCCTCTCAAAGAGATTTACAACCACACACACAACGAAGATGCCAGCAATGTGTCTGTAGAAGTTTGAAAATTTTCATTCTTTTGCAGAAAACTTTCATGAGTGTACTGTTCGTGGTAATGAATGAGAACTCGCGGTCTCGAGCAGCGACCAGCAAAAACCAGCCACAAAGTAAACGACGATCGTCTCTCGCGCTCTCGCTAATACCTTAAGACAGCATTGAAGCGCGCGGTGCCTTTGAGCGGCATTCATGCTGGGCGGTCTGGTCTTGCCACGCGTCAATATTCATCATAGCGCGCTTGTTGATTCTTGGCGGTGTCGCCGGCGGGGTGGCAGCAATTTTTGGCGTGGGCTTGGACACACAATGTTGTAAGCTTCGGTTGTGTGAGGATTGCAACGTACTTGATATTCTTCGATGCCTTAATTCTTGTTTTGCTGACCTGCGCGTCGCAACTGCAACTAAGCAAGCACTGTGGTCTGGTTTCGGCGATCATCCCCTGCAAGACATGTATGCGAGCATGTGACCAGTGTGATGGACAATTAAGATAAGGCATGGGATGGCAAGGGGACACGAAGCTGCGACGACGAACGAGTTGCTTCTCATTCTGCAAGCTTATTATTCGCTGGGCGCTGCCTCTCCTTGTCATGCCGCAAGTCCACCCCTATGCTCCAGGTAAGGTAAAAATTTGTCTGGGAGGAAGATTGCGAATAGGAAGATAGAGTGTCGGATGAGACGTTCCTCCTTGTCATCGTCTGACATATCCATGACTCGCTCGCGGCACGTACCCACCTTCTCTCCACCCCTTCATCACAGAGGCATGCATCCACTTCTTTCTTTCCTTGCCAACTAACCGTTGCGGACGCTCAAAGACAAAGGATGCTCTGCTGGAGGGGTAGGTAGTCGACCAGGTGGGGATGGCGGAAGACAACCTGTGTAGGATGGAGACAATATTGATGATGATGAGAAGGACCAGGGGACGCAGGATGTGCGGATGATGGGAAAAGATCTACTGCAGTGTTCCACAGCATCTCAGGGAGTTCATGTGGACATAATCACGTGATTTCGAAACCTTTCTTCCATCCCTCCCTTCCTTTCACAGCCCCCAGTACCACTTACGTGCCCTCGCTGCTGCTCTTGGTGCTCCTCTTGCTCTGCTGCTCCTATCGCGGCCCACTGCCGCTGCAGGATGTTACAGCCCTGCCTTTCTTTTCAATGTGCCTTTCTTGGCTTTGAAGGCGGCCGCGCTAATGTAGCAAGGCGGCCGCGCTAATGTAGCGAGGCGGCAGAATGAAAAGTAGGCGCCGTCCTTCACTTAGTCCTGCCTATATGTGAAGATTTGATGGGTATCGATTGAGAGGACCGAGGGAAAGAGATGCTGATCAATTGAAATGGAAATAAAACAAGCAAAGAGGCTAATTGTGACATCACGCCGCCTTGAGAATAGATGCAGAGGGTAGAGTTGGGGTGGCCCCTGGTGTCACACGTGGCAAATCAGGGCAAGGTATATCTAAGACATGGAAAAAAATCGAAATCATCTGATTGGTGTCGCTTGTTGGCTTTCATCACTTGTGTCGCAAGATCTGCATCTCCGGCTCGCGTTCCTGGTGACGTCTTTTTTTCGTTGCTTCAAATTGAGCAGAGAAAGGCGAGCAGGGATGCTGGCCGCAGTGCAGGGGGACTGGGTCTTCCTTAGCTCTTAGTTCCATGTGATTTCTTTCTTTTTTCTGTCGTCCTCTTCCTTGCGGGCTATTTCTCATGAATATCATCTTCTGACCACCACTGCCGGCTTTAGTGGTGTCAATGGGACAGAACAGGAAGGGCTCTCAGGAGACTTCCTGACGCCATGTCCACCCCTCCACTCCTTGCCCCAAGCCCACAATTCAACCAAAGCTTTTTGATTTCTGTCGCTGCTCACAAGTCCTTGTCTTATGCATTGTGTTTGTCATCTTCACCACCATGCTTTGATATGCGTACATAGCAGCAGCTCGGCCAGGCAACGCAACGTCTGGCCCATTTTTAGCCTCTCACCCTTCCCCTCCCCTCCCCTGCCTCTCTCCTCTTTCCACAGGCAATCCTGCTACATCCTCCACCACACCGTCCCTTCACAATGGCCTGCATCAAAGCTAGTAGTATACGCAGCCGGACCACCAGCAACAGTAACCCCGTTAGGAATAGCAGCAGCAATACCACTCGCAGTAGCAGCGGCAGCAGCAGCAGGACCCTAGCTCTGGAACACACTTTCCATGCCGGGCTCCCTGCCCTCCCCGACGGATATCGCCACACGTCGCTTGGGACTTGCAACATTTGTAAGGGCGAGTTCGACCGATACATGGCAAACATGCACTACAAGTTGGAAAAATTACGCCCAACCCGGTTCGTTGTAGAGACACTCCGCCCCTTCGTGTTTGAGCCCTGCAGAGACGACGCCTTCCTCATACAACTGCTCGAAAAGGTTTACAAGCGACAAAAACTAAGCACATACGAGAGGGCCCACCTTCATCTGGCCAGGTGGCGGCTCCAGGTACTCAAATTTCAGGAGACGGCGGCATGGACAAAGCCCGACGAGCCTCCTCCTCCTCCCCTTTTCGGGTGTCAGTGCATCGTGGAAGTGTATGCTCCGGAGCATCGTTCAAAGTCTTCTTCCTCAAGACGACAGAAACAAGGAGCAGCAAAAGTCGCACCATCAGCTGCAGGAAAGGGACAAGGCGGCACCGAGCATCGTCGGCGCTCCTCTTCCGTCTGTTGCAGTGACGCAATGCACAGACCGGACACCGTCTCTCTGCCTTCTCTTCCTTCCTCCTCATCCAATACCTCCTCCACCACTGTCTCACCCGTGTACCCATATCGGCTCGAGAAGATCACCAGAATGGGTGATGATTACAAATTAAATTATCAAGATGGGACTTACACCTTCTTCACCTCTGCCTCTTCCTCCTCCTCCTCCTCCTCCTCCTCCTCCTCCAATAAGCGGGATCGACATCGATTCTCGCGTAGCTACAGCGGACGCCCTCCCCTTCCCGACCATACTCTGATGGTGGAGGACAAAGATGAAGAAGGAACGTCAGCCTCCTCCACCCTCACGACCTCCTCCACCTCCGACCAGCACCGGCGTCGGTCGTCCTCAATGTACAGAGGAAAATTACCGTACAGCAGCAGCAGCAGCAACCCAACCCTACCGGACTCAGCCCTCATCACGGGAAGATCCTCCTTCTCGTCCTTTCCCGCGTCTTTTCCCCCTTCCAAGCACATCGTCCATTTCGAGGAGCCCCAGCACCGACATCTTGCTTCTTCCATGTAAGGGAATGGAATGCAAGGAGAGGAGAACCCGTCCTCCCTCCTCCTCCCGCCCTCCTCCTCCTCCTCCACCTCGGCATTCGGCTATTTTTTCTCTGGCAAAAGCATAGTCCTCTCCTGCGCTTTCCTTAACCCCACCGCAGCAACAATAGCTACGGTAATAGCTGCAGTCTCTGCACGTCTGCTGCTGGTCAAGGGAGCGGGGAGGGTGGCGGGTGCAGTGGGAAGGAACCTCCTCCGTGCAGATTCCTACGTGTTTGAGGGAGGCAATAAAGGGGAGATTCAGGAGGAGGAAGGGATGGAGGCAGCGATGGAAGAAGGCAGGCAGGGATGGAAGGAAGAGGGGCAGAAGCTGGTGCGTCGTCAATGGAGGTGGAGGAACGTGCTTGTGCGCGGGTGTTTTTATGTGTACTTGGGCTGGACGATGCGACGGGCATGGGGAAGATAGATATAAAGGGTGAAGGAGGAAAAACAGGAGAAAGAAGGGACAGAATGAGGAAGACCAAATTTTAGGAAGTGGAGATGAGGAGATGAAGGTTGAGGAGGAACGGTTGAGGAATGTATGGCTGGTTGGTAGAGGAAAGCGAAGAAGGGTAGAGATACATATTTATAGATTTGTGTGACTTAAGAGAGAGAAAGAAGAGAGAGAGATATAGAGAGAGAGAGGAATGTGTGATAGAGAGAAAGGCAGTAAACGAGACTTTGTGGACCCCCCTTCCAGGAGAATGAGGAATATAGCACCCTCGTTGTATTTTTACGTGAATGTGTGTGTGGCTGGAGGTAGTTTGATTGTGGCAAAATTGTGACATTACAGAGTTGGAGTGATAAGATAGAAGTGAAGTGTGACGGAAAGGTGGAAATATAGGAGTTAGTGGAACTGTGTGTGTTTGGGGTGCTGCAGGCGCGGAGATCGGGCAAGCTAGCGCTGCGTCCTTTATTTGTGGCACATATGCACGCACGCAGACGAGACTAATCCATCCATATAAAGGAAAGAAAGGCTAGAGAAAGAATAGAAAGAATCTACTTTGATGCCGTACTTTCTAATTTCTTAAAAGATTGGACTGTCTCGTAATGTGCGTCGCTGCGGTCGTGTACGGTCCCATTTCCCCCCAACTTTCTTTATTGTTGTTCGGCTACTCCTAGCCTCACCGCTTTCCCGCTTTAGGGTGCATAGTAAAGTTTATTTCAAACAGCCATTTTTTACATTTCTCCACATCAGGTAGTACGAGCAGAGCGATAACTGTGTCCAGTCGCGTTTATTCAATGTTGTCATGGGCAGTAAAAAAATGCCCGCAGCACGCAAATGTCATGTTTTCACACTGAGAACTGCATCGTTTCACCTAATCATTTGTCCAAAAATGCACGTAGATACGAATAATCCATATGTCAAGGAAAACTTGGTATCGATGCCTCCTGCATGAAAAGCTGTCGGTTTGTTCTCGTGGGAAAGGTTCGCACGAGATGTCACATCACTTGAGTCGTCGACTGCTTTCCTCTTCCTTCCTTTATCCTTTTCTTTTGAGATCCCCTCCTAGCACCATCAAAATCGAGCGACAATAATTAAAAACAAAGCATCACACAAACCCGGGGCGTTTTGAAACACTTGTCGTACTTGAAAACACAATGAGATGCTTGACGGCACAACAAAGCGCGCGTTTTTCGGTTGTTCAAACATCCTCCCTAACCCGCTGAGTCGCTGACTCTTTCTGGCGACAGTGTCGAACTTGCTGTGGTCTGACCCCTTTCCCTCACAGACACTGACCATTCCAGCTCGAGCACGAGCCCGAAAGAGCCTGACATATTCACCCTTTCAACGCAACACAAGGCGACAAGAAATTAGGCTGAGCCGCCATCAGTATCAGCACCGCACGCCTGACCCCCTTTCTTGCACAAGACCCTTGGACCGCCCGCCCACCCAATAGTTCACAGGAGCCGCACCTCCATCCGCCTTTGCGCACTGTCTATCGCGCCTCCGTCCGCCCTACACCATCAATATGGGGATTCAAGGCCTCCTCCAATCCCTCTCCCCTGTCATCCGCCCCCATGTCTCGCTCGAAGAATACCGCGGCAAGACCCTGGCCGTGGACGGTGCTACCATGCTCTATCGTGCCGCCTACATCATTGCCGAGGATCTAGCGCTCTACCCACGACAAGATTTATCGGTACCAGCTTCCACCTTCTCCTCTTCTTCCAATTTCCTGCAATCCCACCGTCCTCCCCTCCCCGTTCCTCCTCCCCCACCTCTCCCCTCCCGTTACTGGCCGTACATTGAACGCCGCCTCCTCGCCCTTCTCCACCATGGCATCACCCCTGTCTTCGTCCTGGACGGCCGCCGCTCCCCTCTCAAAGCAGAAACAGACCTAAAACGCACGTCCCTCCGCAAGGAAGCTCTCAGGCAAGGTCACGCTCTCCGGGCCCGCGCTCTCTCCCTCCCTCTCTCCCCCCAGTATCACGCCGAACGCACTCACCTTCTCTCCCAAGCCTCCACCTACTTTCAAAAAGCTGTTTCGATCCCACGCGCGCTCGTTGAAGACGTTACTGTCCGTTTAAAGCGGATGAACATCAAATTCATTGTAGCTCCCTACGAGGCCGATGCCCAGGTGGCGTGGTTGTGTAGGGTCGGGCTGGCCCATGGTGTCTTGACGGAAGATTCAGATATATTGGTGTATGTTGCTTTGGCGCCCAAGCCCTTTCCTGTCTTGTTCAAGCTGGAATTGGTCGAGAGAGCGAGGGAGGAAGGAGGAAGAGGAGGAGGAAGAGGAGGAGGAGGAGGACAGGGGATGGCGTGGGGGGCACGGGCGCAGGAGATTATATTTGATCCCCTGGTGTTTGCTACCTCAGGGAATGCAACCACACCCTATCTTAAGGATTTATGTCGGGTATGTACGGGGAGGCAGCAGCTTCCTCCTCCCTTCCTCCCTCCCTCTTTCCCCCCTCCCTTCCTCCCACCCTCCCTTGCGTGCCTCCTTCCCCCTCTGCAACCAGCCAACCTTATCTCCCACCCCCTTTTCTCCCTTCCCCTTTCTCTCCCTCTTTCCCACCTTCAGATCTACCTCTTCTCCCAGCACAAGCCCGGGGAAGCCGCGCGTCTCTTTCTCGCCTCATGTATCTTGACGGGGTGCGACTACCTCCCCTCCCTCCCTCGCATGGGACCCACAACCGCCATCGCCCTCGCCAAACAAAATCGAAGCGGCACCAGCGACAGCGATCGGCGGCTCGGAAATATGGTCCGTCAGCTCAAGCGAAAAGCAGCAGCAGGCACAGCAGCAACAGCAGGAGGAGGAGGAGGAGGAGGAGGAGGAGGGAAGGAGAGTGGGTATGAAGACTACTTGCGGAGGGCCCGAATGGCGGAAAAGTTATTCGCATACCACCTCGTGTACGATTGTAGGGAGGAGGAAAGGGATGGAAGGAAGAAGGGAGGGGGCAGAATGACAACCTACTTGCCCGTAAAGTACGCGGGAGGGGAAGAGGGAGGGAGGGAGGGAGGAAGAGAGGGAGGGAAGGACATGATTACGATTGAGGAAACAGGGCTGGAAAAGAAAAGGAGAGGGGAAAATAGCTGCGGGAATCAGCACTTGGAGGAAAAGGATGAGGAAGAGGATGAGAAGGAGGATGAGGAGTTATCGTTATTAAAGAGGGATCTGCCTGTGGTGGAGAGAGGGAGCGATCTAAGGTTGATCCTGGGGCCTCTGCTGGCCCCAGCAGAGGCGCGCGCAGTAGCAGAGGGAAGAGCACATCCCGAGACCCTTCTTCCCTTGTCCTTGGGAAGGAAGGGAGAAGGGGAGGAAGGAGGAGGTGGAAAAAATTGGCGACGTGAAGGAGGTGGAAATTGGCGACATGAAGGGTTGCAGCCGCAGCAAGCCTTATCGTCTGTTGGAGGGCCGTTGTTGCAGCAGCAGCAGCAGCAGCAGCCACGCTCCCCTACGGGGTTGCGGTCGCCTGCTCAGAGGGGGAAGACGACATGGAAAGAGGGCGGGGGAGAGGAAGGGAAGGAGGAAAAGGAGGTTGAGGAGGAGGGAGAAGGAGGGGAAAGAAAGCGATCTGCCACTCCTTTTTCGCAGGATAAAGAGCTGATGCGCCTCAGGAACATGGTGAGAGAGCAGCAGCAGCAGCAGCAGCATAAGAAAGAGGAGGTGGTCCGTACACTGCTTGGTAAGGGAGGGAAGGAGGACGAGGAGGAGGGCGAGGAGGAGGAGGAGGATGAGGATGAGAACGACGACCCCATGATTGGTGCTGGTGCTGCTGTTGCTGTTTCTCGGTCGGCTGTACAGCGACAGCATCGCAACAACATATTGGCGATAGATGCCGCGAAGAGGGGAGGGAGGAAAGAGAAGGAAGAGGAAGAAGGAGAAGAAGAAGAAGAAGTGGGAGGTTTCTATAATTTACTCGCGCTGGTCGACGAGGAGAAGACGAAAACAGTGGAGGTGAGCTTCTTCTCTTCTTCTCTTGCTACGAAGAAGCAGGAGGCAGTGCTATTGTCTTCTTCTTCTCCTTCGAATGCAAGGGGCCCATGTGTAACTGTCAATAGTTGTGATGGGGAGGGAGGAGAAGGAGGAGGAGGAGGAGGAGGAGGGGGAGAAAAAAGAACGGAACAAGGCGTGAGAGGTTGTAGCGGTCGTAGAGGGAAAAGAGGAGAGAGAGTAATAGAAAGAGGGGAAGCAGGAATTGACAGCCGCAATCCGTTTGCGGTGTCTGTCTCGGTGCTGAAGACGAGGCAGCAGGAGAGATTTATTGCTTCCTTCAAGGAGGAGGAGGAGGAAGGGGAGGGAGGGAGAAAGAAAGGGAGGGACGACAATAATAGTGACGATGAGGTGGTGGTGGTAGGAGAGGTGAAGAGCTATGGAGGAGGAGGAGGGGCAGGAGGGGGAGGGGCAGGGGAAGGAGCAGTAGGAGGGAAAGGTAATGTCTCCTTTATCGGTGGGTCAATATCTCTCGCAGCTGCCGCTGCTTATACTGGTTCTGCTGCTGCTGCTGCTGCTGCTGCTGCTGCTGCTGTAGACTGTGCGCCTGTGGGCATTGGGTTGAAGCGATTCTTTGCTAGCACTTGCAGCAGCAGAAGCAGCAGCGGCAGCAGCGGACGTAGTAGGAGCGGTAGGAGCAGTAGCAGCAGTAGCAGTAGCAGCGCTTGTGCCCTCTCAAAGGCCAAGAAGGGAAGCAACAACAGTGGCAGTCGTGGGAGGGGTCGGGGAAAAGGTGGGACAAAGAGAAGAAGATGCAGATGAAGACAAAGCAAGGGAAATAAACATCGCAGTCGTGTGTATCGTTGTATCGGTACATCATCGACGTTGGCTTTCGTACGTCTCAAGGCCTCCTTTCTGACTCCTATTTCCTTCGCATCCTTTGCTTCGTTTACATATTGCAGTACTTACACATATACACTACAACCTCACCGACGTCTATGCTTGGACCGCTCTCCCTCCCTTCCTCCCTCCCTCCCTCGGCTCCTGCTGGGACTGCGATTAAACTTCCTCCGCTCCTCCTCCTTCTCCCTCCCCCTCTCCCTCTTCTTCCTCCTTTCCCTCTCCCTCTCATCCTCCTCCTCCTCCTCTTCCCTCCGTCACCTCTCCTTCCTCCGACGGCACCGTCTTTCTCCTTCTATGTCTTCTCCCCCCTCTCCCTCCCTCCTCTGTCCTCGTCGTTCCTTGCCCTCCCTTCTACTCCTGCTGCGGCTCCTGCTGCGACTCCTGCTCCGACTCCTGCTGCGACTCCTGCTCCTACTCCAGCCACGAGTTGATCGGTGTGTCCTCAACTCTTCCATCCCCTTCTTCTTCTTCCTCCTTTTCTTCTTATTTTCCTTTTCTCTCCCCCTCTCTTTTCCCACCCGCCGCTCCTCCCTTCCGCCCCCCTTATCTTTCTTCTTGTCCTTCTCTACACTGGCCTTCCTCTCTTCTACCTCCTCTCCATCCTCCTCGTCCTCTTCTTCTTCCACAGCTGCAGCCATCACCTTCTTCTCCTCTTCTTTGTCCACCACCACCGTCGCCATCCTCTCCCCCCTCCCTCCTTCCTCTCCCTCTCCTCCGTCCCCTACATCCCCTGTTGCTCTTACCACTGGCGTCAAAGATGCTGCTGCTACCGCTTCTCCCCCTCCTCCTTCCGTTTGCTTTTGAATCGCCAGTTGAAAATGACCCTGCAACAGTTTCGCTTTCCTGAGTCGGGCCGCTCTCCGCTGTGCTGCTTCCTCATCCGCTGCTGCTGCTGCTGCTGCTGTAGTGGCGGTTTCATTTCCCCCTCCTTCTTCTGATGCCGGTCTCTTCCCTCCTACCTCTTCTCCTTGCTCCCTTGTCCCCTCCTCTTTCCCCCCCTGCCCCCCCTCTCCCCCAACCCCCCTCCCATCTCCTCCTCCTCCCCCTTTCTCCTTCCTCTTCAAGGTCTTCAGCGTCATCAACACCCCTCCCTCCTTCCCTCCCTCTTTTCCTCCCTCCCTATTCCTCTTCTCCCCCCGCAATAAGCGCTGATAGTACGGGTAATACACATCTTCCTCATTCAGAAATTTAAACTTTCCGTTGTCCTTCTCCTTCTCCCTCACTTTCCTCTCAAACTCCTCGCCATTCTTCAAGACAAACGCCACAAGCTTCTCCATCACTGCCCCCATCTCCTTCGTAGGGACCAAAACCTCCTCCTCCTCCTCCTCCTCTTCCTCCCCCTCCTCCTCCTCCTCCTCCTCCTCCTCTCCCCCTCCCCCTTCCTTCTTCGTTCTTTCTTTCCTCCCTTCACCTACCGGCCCCAGAAGCAGTCTCACCGCCCTCCTCCTTCGAAACTCTTCCTCCCTCTCCATCCTCCTCTCCTCCTCCTCCCTCTCCTTCCTCCTCTCCTCCTCCTCCCTCTCCTTCCTCCTCTCCTCCTCCTCCCTCTCCTTCCGCCCCTGCGCGTCCAACGCGTAGTCCTCCCCTTCCTCCCTCTCTTCCTCCTTCATCCATTTGTAGTAGCCGTGTAACGTATGCTCAAAATTCAAAAATTTAAACAGCTTGTTATCGCCTTGTCTTACCTTGAGCAAGATTTCCAATTGGGGGTCAGCGCGAGCCCGACGTGCCGTCATGCCAATGAGCCGATGCTGCTTCCAAGTGCGAGGACAGGTGAGGGAGGGAGGGACGGGGAAGGAGGGAACGAAGGACTCTCCTTCTTCAGAGCTTTCTTCGTCGCCTTCCTCCTCCTCCTCTTCCTCTTCTCGCTGCTGCTCGTGCTCATGGCGGTGGTGATGTTGGTGGTGATGATGGAGCCCATCCGTTCCTCCCTCCCTCCCTCCCTCCTTCCCTCTCCCCCTCAAATCCCTATACCTGTCCACATCACAGCGTCGCTCTTCCGCCTCCTCTTCTGCCTCCTGTTCATTCTTTATATCATTCCCACCCTCCCCATCATCCTCTCTTTCCCTCCCTCCCGCCCTTCCCCTCTTCTTCCACTTCATAAAGAGATTCCTGTCGTCCAACAACGCCCGGCCATCAAATCGATCGATGACGATAGGATCTTCCTCCTCCCCCCTCCACCTTATCATATGCCTCTCTTCTTGCACCATCAATGCAGCCACGTCGTCTCTCAACACGTCAACGGACAACCCATAGACGGTCAATCCCTCAGCTCCCCCTCCCTCCTTCCCCCCCTTCCTCCCTTCCTCGCCGGCGCCGTCCTCCCCGTCGTGAATGTGGACTCCCACGCCTTGCAAGGCCTTGAAATACTTCTTGTGCTTGTATTGTGAGAGGTGCAGAGATGAGGAGGACGAAATGGCAGCAGCAGAAGATGGACCGTAGTGCGACTCAGCGCCGCTGCCCGAGGGATTGAGGTGGTAATGCCGATGACGGTGGTGTTGCCCATGCTGCTTTTTGAGTGGCCGCTCCCCAGGCAGCGGCGGTGGAGCCCCCATAAAGGACATGACGAGGTGTAGAGCCTGTTCGTGGCGCGATATGGTGGGTGGGTTGAGTATAAATCGAGGGATTGCTTGGTCATGTGTTATTCGTGGAAAACCTCCCCCACCCAACGTACATACTCAGTACAAGCAGCAAGAAACGATTCCCCTTTTGACTAAAGGAGAAAGACTGCAGAGCTTGGCTTCGCGAGATCCTTGGATGTGCGTTTGGCGTACTTTCCAGTTCTCGTCCTCCAGCCTGGCCTTCCTACATGTATTTCAAATTACAATCCCTCTCCCTGCCAGCATCCATACCCTCCGCCTTTTGAGACTATTTTACCTATCTACCCCCGTTTCTATCGACTATCATTACATTTTGAACAATCTTGTGTTTGTCTTCGTATTTTAAAAAACAAAAACTGCTACCGCACCCTACTTCCGTCCCGACGTCTATCTCTCTCCCTCCCTCTCCTGCCTCCTCTGCCATCTCTTTACCCTTCGTTGTACTCAGCGGGCCCCATGGGAAAGGGCGGATACTTAGGCTCATGGTCCAAGCCTTTCCCCCCAGGGAGTGTGAGAGGAAATGACGAAATAAAATACATCGAAAGCGAGGGCAAGGCCATAAAGGTACATGGTCGGATGAAATCGAACCTCTTGCTATTACGGTTAGGCTTCTAGTGGCTCATATGCTCGTCACCACATGATTTGACTAAGGTGAAACAATTCTTGGGATTTATATCTAGCAAGTTAACATATTTATCCACATCTTTCCTCCACCTCATCATCTCCTTTTCTCATGTTTACCTATTTATAAGACCTCTCGTGTACAGAATTCTTTTCTCATTTCTCTTTCCTCCCGTTAACATCTCTCCCCTCCACTACTTTCCGGCCCTCGAGAGATCTCTCCCTCTTTCCTTCCCTCCCCTCCCCATTCCTATATCTAATTCTTCCTTATCTTCCGCCTTTTCATCCTCATAAAGCTATCCCCGCATTGTCCCTTCTAACCACTCCGAACGTCTTATGTGGTGGCGCCGATAAGAAAATAATCGCCTGACAGAGCATGAAACCAACGATTACTAGCACAGCCATCCCCACGCATGACCATGCCCATCCCCCCCCACCCCTCCCTCCCCCGCGTCCTCGTCCTCCCCCTCCGCCTCCCCTGCGAGACATCAACTGCCGTCGGTCCACCACCTCCCCCCAATGGGCTTGTAAGTAAGGCAACAATGACGCACCTACCACAGCCAGCACCACCGCCCGACCCCTCAGCCCTCGGTCCTCCCTCCCAAAGCGTGGCTGGTCCAGTTTTTGCAGCGATGAGAGGACATAGAGTCCCTCCTCCTTCTCCAACGGTGCCAGGGACGGATGGCGCTGCGAGAAGAAATGAAGCACCTCTGCCACAGCATCAGAACCTCGAGGAATGGGCAAAAAAGGAGGCGATAAGCCAAGCAATCTACAGGCCGTTTGGGCGGGGAGGAAGGGAGGGAGGGAGAGCAATGCCAGCTCTGCCAGAAGGGCGAGACGTTCGCGGAACGTCAAGAGGTGACAAGCTCGGGAGAGGGTTGTGTTTAAATCCCGACCACCCAAAACGACACGCGTGTGATCCGCAGGGGAAGGAGGGGCAGCAGCGAGGCGGATGCTGTGGATGTATTCCTGAGCGATGGTCCTCCGTTCCCCTACCAGGAGGGCAAGAGCCTTCCAGACAACTCGTGCGATCACTAAGGAAGCAAATCGGGAAAAATTGAGTAATGGCGCGACGCCTGTGAAGGGATGGTAAGGGTCAAAGCTACCACTACCACTGCTGCTGCTGCTGCTGCTGCTCGTGGCTGCATGGATATCGACAAGGTAGGACCAGATGGAAGCGTCCGGGTCGAGGAGTAAACGGAGCCGGGTCGAGCACAGCTGGACGATCAAAATATCGGGTCGATTCTCTCGCAATGCAAGGGAGATTCGGGCGTTGGCATACGAGCCACCAATCCCCTGAGTACCCAGGAGGAAAAAGTCGGCGTTATGACCAGAAATAAAGACCATGCCAGAATTGATCATAGTGCTAGAGGCGGTGGTGGTGGTGCTGCTGCTTGTCGTCGGGGCGGGGACATTGCTGCTGCTCCCGAGCATGCCGACAGAAGCAGCATGACCAGCCATGGCATGGATGGTGCTTGGAGAGGAAAGTAGAGGCACCGGAGGACCTGCGCTCCCGTCTCGTTTGCGCAGCAACGTACATGTAGCAGACTCCTCGTCGTGCTGCTCATAATTCATTTCTAAAGAGCGCATGGTGTTACCGGGACGGGGAAGAGACGACGAAGGAGGTGGAGGAGGTGAGAGAGGAGGTGATGGAGACATAGGCGTAGAGGACACCATCGCTGGAGGGCTAGTGGTGTGGCTGGTACAGTAGTAATGGGAAGGAGATAGGCGGGGGGAAATTGGCTGAATTGGCTGGGGGGGGCAGGTGGTGGCAGGGCAGAGACGCAAAGTCGATCAATGCCCAGCAATTGAGCCGCCCAGCGCCTCACGCGGCGACACCGCTATGCCCTGTACGTGAACCCGAAGGTGCAGCCTGTGTTGAGCGGGGTTGAACGTTTGTATTTTGTGTGTCCTTAAGTTGAAGGGCCGCGACGGGAGGTTTCTGCCTTCCGTGTGCTGCATCTACTCTACCCAGACTGACAATACAATGGCTATAGCACTTACGATTTCACAAATACAGGCACAGGCAGCAGCAAAATCTAATAAGAAACCGTCTGAAGAGTGAATGGGTCGTAGCGCACCTTCGACTTACAATTACGCCGCCATACACCCATCAGCCTATGGCGAGGACACATATCCCCCAGGAGAGACTGGAAGCACTGGAACATTTTACGCGGAAGCAGACGAATACCGCTAGTATTACATGAGTGTTCATGCACTGACGTGATCTCTCCGTTTCTTCGACCATTTCCACACAGGCATCACCACAGCGTCCTCCGAATGCCGGTGCCAGCTGCGCGTCGCTTCTTATGTCTCCTCCTATTACTTATTTTCAGCCTCCTCTCTTTTACTACCACGGGCGCCGGGAGTACCTCCTTCTCCTCTTCCTCGTCCTCCGTCTTTCTGTCCCTCAATCATATTAGCCGCGAGTGCCGTGACCCCGAAACCATGGCCGACTTCTACACGAGCCTGCTCGGCTTCTCCCGTGTCCCTGCGCCTCCTTTTCCCTTTGGAGTAATTTGGTTGTCCCATCCGAGCGGGCTTACCATGCACCTCATCGAAGGCACAGCCGAGTATCGACTTGCCGAAGGTCCCGCGCGCGATGCTTCGCGTGGGGAGTGGAGCAAGGAGGTGTTTGTGCAAGGCAAGTTTGATCCGATCCACATCCGGCGGGGGCATCACCTGGCGTGGAATGTGAGGGATTTGGAGCAGGTAAAACGGGCGCTCGAGGCTAAAGGCATTCCTTTCGCTTTATCTCAGGTACCCGGCACAAATACAAAACAATTGTTTGCCTTTGATCCAGAGGGAAATGGGTTGGAGTGCGTGTACAACCCACCGCCGGAAGAGGAACTATAAGGAAAAGAAAACGACGAAAGACACAAGACAAAAGAGGAGACACCAGCAGAGAATAAAAAGACGAGCATTGTCCATTTCGGAAATTCTAATTGTTGTTTTTAATGATCCGTTTCCCCCGCCTTTATAAAACTTTGTTTAGACTCTTTTTTACACCGTGGATCTCAAACTAATAGGCTTGTCTTTTGTTCTTGCTTTGAGTTGTTGTTTTAGTAGTAACCACCTGTAAAAATTTCTGCTTTTTACTCTTCTCATTCTCACCTCGTAGATCTGTGTGAGAATCTCCTTGATTTTTTGAAACATTTCCTAAGGGTAACCCTTTCTTTCTCTATAATTGTTGTATATTATTGCGTGTGGGGGTTTGAGCCTTCCCGTTTGGGTAACTCCATTCATGACACCACATTCCCTCTACCTTAAAAAAAAAATCAAGTCATTTCTTCCGTCTTTTTCAGTCTACTGTGCTATTGTGATATGCAAGACACAGATTACCTTACAAGATCCAGGATGCTATATCTGTGTCTTGAAATCTCACCTCGGGCATATCCGCATTTTCCCTTTCCTCCACTCGCACACTTTACGTATTCAAAATCCCGACAGCACCATAAGTGATGGCCGTCAATAAGCCCTTTCGCATCGCTGCTTCACTCTTATAAGGCGGCAGCTCAATGGAAAAGAAACACGTATGACTTGCTGGCAAAGAGTCTTCTCCTGCGTTCCTCCTTGAAATTTGCATATTCTTGTACCACGCACTCTTTGGTGGAAGCCGCGACCGACCCCAGGCGAAACGGACAAATCCGCTCTGCTCTTCCTGACTCAATGATCCCAACACCTTCCAAAACAATTTAATCGTCGGGTCATCATTCGTATACCCCGAGTATGTCGTGTGCGCCCTCCAAAAGTCCATGTCAAATGTCGGAGACCCACACACCAACGTCTCAAATTCATGCCATGTCAGCAGCAAGAGCGTATCGCGGGCCACCACCGCATACAGTCCCCGGGCAATCGCCGCAATCTGCGCGTCAGACTCGTGCAAATGCCTCTCAGACAATAAGTCGCAATAGGCTTCTCGAGAAGAAAACGTCACATCCTCTGTCGCCCCCCCCGGAACCAACTCCACCTCTTCCCCATCATGCCCCGTCGCCACGAAGGTCAGACTCCCACCAAACTTCCCCTCGAACTCCTCTTCATCATCACACCCACGCACTGAGTCCAGTAATCGGCAAGTCAAAGTGTCTACTGCCTCCATGTCACTCCGAGACAGCTCCTGCCCCAAGAGGCGCTTCCAGACCAAGGAAGGAAAATGGAAGGGCAAGCAAAGATTTGCTCGCAGGGACATTCCCATCAACTTTCCAACAAACTCAAACATGTCCAAAGCCAAAGGAGAGGTCGCCAGGTGGGGGTTGGGGAGGAACTTATCGATGTTGGTCGGCAAGCCATGCTGTGCATTCGGGCAGGGAATCAAGAGGTTTAAGACATCAGGCAAATACAGATCCTCCACCACCCGCGACATCCCCTCGCGAAACACACCACCAGCATCCGAGCCACTTTCCCCTCGGAAAGTCACTTGGAACACACGATCACCGTCCCAACACGAACGCAAGACCTTGGGGTCCTTATGGTGCAAAGCGCGGAAAGCTTGCACAAAAATACACCGACTCGTGCTGATATCCCGCTCTGCCGCTTCCATTGATCGCGATGCCGCAAAGTTATCCAACGTAATCGTCAGAGTATTACCACCCGAGCCTTGCGTCCGTTCCTTCCCTGCCTCTACAATAGCCATCTTCACGTCTCGCAGCACCAGATGCCCTAATGCTCGGAGCTTGGCACCCAGACTGTGTCGGCAGGCATTGCCAAGGTCGATCAGGGGGAGTAGGAGTTGGAGGCGTCGGTTGAAGCCTTGGAGGAGAGCAATGCGAAGGTAGATAGCTGGCATGGGACAGTTGTCCAGCTGTAGCCCCACCGAAGACTCTCCTCCACCGTGACGGAAGTCAAATGGAGAGACGTCAGTGGAAGGCCTACCCAGTGCTTCGCTCGCTGTGTTCAGCCATTCGACCAATGCCACGTCTTGCTCTACCGACCAATCCGTAGGAAAACACGCGATGCTGTTAAAGTCCTGAACCTGTCTCATCAGTTTCATCAGGCGATGACTCGGAGCAATTTTTTTCGCCAGGACTGTGAAACCAAAGCCCCATGCTTCTTCCCCGGCATTCGGGCCCATGTCTGCAAGGCCGACGGTGGCTTCTGTGAGCGCCGCAAAAAGCGCTGAATTCTTTTCTCCTTCCTCCCTCCCGCCCTCCTTTTCCTCCTTCGGGATGATGAGTGACGGCGAGATTGCCGACAACATCAAAGAGGAGGAAGAGGAGGACAAGGACGGAACCGGGGGCTTCGGTGGGCGTGCGGAGAATGGAACACGCTTGCGCTTGCCGCTCGCTCCTGCCCCTGCTTCTTTACTCTTTTCTACCATCCCTCCCACCTGCTCCGCTTCGCCGACTGCTGTCGCTGCTGAAGCCGCCGCTGCTGCCGCTGCTCTCTGCTCTTCCTTTTTCCGCTTCCCTTCGATTGTCACTAACGACCATCGGATCTTAGAACCCTTGAACATCAAGCGAGTGGTAAATTCACCCGCCTTCCGGTTTCCAGAGCTCGACCAAGATACGAGTCCTTTCCCATTTCCCTTCTCCCCTTCTTCCCATTCCATCGGCGGTGCCCCGGGATTAGGATTTCCACCCGTGAGGGTCAAAATCATTCCCTTAGGCAAGACGCTTCGACCATCAAACACGACTTCCACCACATCTGCTCCCTCCAACACGACCTCACCCCCTTCCGCTTTCCCATCAGGAGTATGGGCCAAGAGAGAGGTGCTGATGGGGTGCACGGACTCGACAACATCTGAGCTAGCCGTAGAATCCAACCATGCCCGAAGCGTTGCCTGACAAAACGGAGCCACCACTCCCTTCCTCCCTCCCTTTTTTATGTCCTTCCCTGCAGCAGGCGGTGCAAAACTACTGCTCGTGCTACCACTGATACTTCTGCCATCACTCGGCACCCTTCCCGCCTTTACACCTGTCCAGAAGAATTCTACAAGCCCCACCAGGTCTTGCATTGACTCTCCCTCTGTCCCTCGCTCGCCCTTGGCTGCCCGCCGTAGTTCACTCAAAACACAAGCCATCAGCTTTGCTGGTGTCGCCACTCCCTCCATTCCTCTTGCTTGCAACAAACCTCCCAGCGCGGACAAAGGGAGGATAGTCGGGGATGAGGGCGGGAGGGAGGACAAGGAAGGCGAGAGGAAACCAGAGACAGAGCGTTCGATGGCGAGACGAAGGGGAGACACCCAGTTGATGGTGGCAACGAGCTCTACAATTTGCTGGAGGTCACGGGGGAGGAAGAGGCGGGTAGAACTAGCAGGAGTGGTGGCTGTGGTGGTAGAAGAAGAAGAAGAAGGAGGAGAGGAGGAGAGAAGCCGCTCTCTACAGACGCGAAAGAGCCCGGGTGCGACTTTTCCGAGGGCTTGGATGCTGCTGGGGATGATGGAGAGGGAGGAGAGTGACATCAGGGGGAGCTCTCCTTCTGGGTCTTGGCCGTCGTAGGAAGACGACATGAGCAGCGCCCGGCGTGCGCGGAGAAGGCGGGTCAGGAGGGACGCGGCAGGAGTACGCGCTTGGTCGGTGCAATGGGAGGCGTCGACGATGCAAGTCAATAATGCCTCGTACGTTCGCCCGGACAGGATCCCGCCGGCGGTCAGCTCCCAGGATGCACACGTTTCGAGGAAACAATCTAAGACCCACAGAGCCCATTCAATGCTCGGCTGCCCGTGAGCTTCAATCTCTGAAGTCCACGCTTGTGGGAGGGAGGTTCCTGGAAGAGAACTGAGAAGGGCGTACCCTCTGGGAGGGGAAAGAGAGGGGGAGGAAGGGAGGGAGGAAGGGAGGGAGGAAGGGACGCTGTGCCCGGGGGAGAGGAGGAAAGTGTGGCATTGGTTGCCCACCCCCCATAGGGTCATGCTGCTGCCGCTGCTGCTACTGCTGCTGCTGTTGCTAGTCGTTGTCTTCCCTCCTTCTTTCAATACTTTGATCCTAGCAAAGAGTGACGCGTCCTCCACTGCATCTTCTCTCACGCACCGGACCAGCGACAAAGGAGGCGCAACGCTCCCTCTCCCGCCACCCCCCCAAAACACATCACCCATAGCTACGAAACCCGGCGGGGGCAGAGGCCTCCAAAGCCCCCCCCGCTGCTGCCGCTGGTGCGGCTGCTTCGCCGAGGCAGAAGAAGGTAGGGAGGAAGGAGATTGTAAGATCATGAGGTGCTTGTAGCCTTGAGGCAGGGCAAGGTAAGGACTGTCATCGTCGACAACAGTGAGGGTCGTACCGGGAAGCTTTCCTCCCCCTGCGGCCACGTCTCCAAGTAAAGCGCAGCCCGGGCCGACCACCGGCCGCCAGATGGTGCAGTCCTCCAACAATGCGGAAGAGAAGGAGGAGGTGGTGGTAGTGAAGGAGGAGGTGGAGGAGGAAGATTTCCACAAGGCCTTGAACTCCGTACAGGGACGTGTCTGAAGCCCGACCGAAGGCGAGACCTCAAAACGGTATCCCCAGCAGGACTGTCGGAATCCCTCCTCCCAAGCTGCCTCCGCCACCGGACGATGGCCCACTGGCAGGTGCTTGAGCGGCTCCTCCTCCCTCCCCCCAAATGAGACCACGAAAGAACACGACTTGTTTAGAGTCAGACACGGCCTCAGCCCCTCCATGTACTCGATCTCTTCAAACGCCACCCCCACCGGTGCCTCCATAGACCCATTGACGGAGAAACTCAGCGTCCGCCCGTCCAAGTCACACGCGAACCCCAACACATCCCCCTCCTTCCACGGACACCCCCACCGTGCTCCTCCTCCATGCCAACGGTAGACCCGATGGCCATCCACACCCCACGAGTGCACGTCATCCCCTACCCCCTCTCCCCTCAAAGAGTTGCCGCAAAAGAGCATATCCCCCCATCCCAACTGGGCCAAGCCCGGCTTTACCATGGTAACTTCATAGTACCATTGCCCTTTCCTCAACACCACCCCCTTCGGTGCTATGGACGGAAACCCTCCCAGGCACTTGACCAACCTTCCATCCCTCCCTATCTCCTTTCCTTCTTTCCCGCCTACGGTAAATTCGCCGCGGCAGGCTACGTGGGTGGCTTCGAGGTCTAGGCGGGGAGGAAGGGAGGGAGGGAGGGAGGAGCTACTACCGCGAACGTCGAAGCTGTAGTAGAGGCGGTCCGTGTTGGGAACTACGAACGTCAGCCCTGCCTTCCCTCCAGCCTTCTTTCCTCCCTTGTCTTGTTGCGACTGCTGCTGTTGTACCCACATTTTATTTGGTAGCCGCTTCAAAGGCTTGATGCCTTGTCGCGATTCGTCTTCTGAACGCCAGAAACACAATGTCGCCTCCCCTCCGTCCCTCCCACCACCACTTCCTCCAACCCTTATTCTTCCTCCATCCCAACGACCAAAGGCACTCCGACCATCAATCGTCACCCTCAGGGAGGAGGCGCCCGGCACATGCACTTCCTCTCCATACGAGCAAGGACCGAAGAATGGATGGAGAGATTGACGCACCACGGTCGGACAGGAAGGCATAGACCCTCCCTCCTGCCTTCCCTCTGAGCTCTTGCTATCGCTGGTGAAGGAAGAAGAAGAAGAAGAAGAAGAAGAAGAAGAAGAAGAAGAGGACGAAGACTGCCGCTGCTGCTGTTGGAGCTGTTGGATCTCTTCCCTTTCCGACGAGGAGTAAATGTGAGAGGAAGACGAGGCGCGGACCAGCGCCAGCGGTGGGGGCGGTGGAAGAAGAGGCAAAGGCAAGATGGGCTTGGGTGGCAACTGCATTTGTAGCTGTTGCTGCCGCTGCCACCCTTTTGCACCCCTCCGTCCTTCCCTCACCTGCTCCGTGGTTGTCAGACTTTGCCCAAGTGCGACGCTGTACAGATTTTCCAGCGAGTCGGTTAGCAGCGCCTGAAACAAAGAATCAGGCCCATGACTTGCAAAAGTAGGAGTCACACACCTCCCTCCTTCCCTTCCTCCCTCCCCTCCGACCTCCCTCCCGCCCTGGTGGTGGGAGTAGTAGAAGTGGCTGTCAGCCCCCGCGCGAAGCCAGAGTACAATTTGACGTTTCAGAACTGCAGACAAGGAAGCCAATCGCAAGCTGCCGGTGGTGGTGCTTATAATGTTGGTAGTGGTGTTCGCTCCTACTTCGTTTCGATCGGTCGTCGACGACGAAGACATGGACGCGAACGCGGGCTGGACCGAGGACGAGGGGGAGGCCGACATCATCACATCGAGCAGAGAAGCCGGCTGGGTGCTAAATGTCCCTTCAGCGAGCCCCACATATTTGAACAATTGAATGAAGGGCCGCCAGGAGTCTATCCCCAAGGTGAAAGGGGTGGGAGGATGCTGTGGGGACCAATGGGAGACCATCCAAACCAGTGCTTCGCGTGCGTAGCGCGTCGTGAGCATCTGAGCAGTTGCTGCCGTTTGTCGGTGTAGGGTGGCTAGACCCTTCTCCCGGAGTGCCTCTTCCTCTTCAGACAAAGAAGAGGAAGGGAGGGAAGGAGGCAGCTCCTCTCCATATATATGGGTGATCAAACGAACACTTGAAGCCGGAACTGTATGAGGGACCACCAGGCCCGTCTCCTCATCATATAGCTCCACGGTTAGCAATCGCCCCGCCTCCCCTACCTTTCCTTTCTCCCTCTCTCCCCCCAGTTCCTCAATCAACTGCCGCGCCACTCCTACTTTCCCCAAAAGTGAGCCCACCGGCCCTTCCGCTTCAGAGAGTGCCACTATCACTCCGTCCATCACGTTTCTTTCCCTGACGACATAGGTGGCGTGGGTTTCCACACTTTCGGCCGTGTTATACAGATACTTGGCTTCCGAGAACGACACCCGCACCAATACCTCCTCCAGCCCTCCAATCTTCCCTCGCGAGCAGTTGCCCACGTGACAAAGACGGGAGTGCCACGTTTCTGCTGACAAAAGCACAGGAGAGGAGGCCGAGGCCGAGGCCGGGGAAGAAGGCGCCAGAGTGAACCTCCCTGCCTTACTCTTAATACACAAGGAAGGGTAAGCTCCTCCCACTCCTGGAAACCCCACCGCCGAACAATCGGGACAGCGCAACACATACATCTCGCAGGCCTCGTCATGATGTTGCCTGAGGGCGGGAGGGAAGGCCCGAAGGAGGAACTTGGTCTCAGGCACAGTCAGAGCCCAAAACATTTTCTGTGTTGGGGACCTACAGACACGACAGCCCTTGTCCCATGGCGAATGGAGGTCGGTGGCACACGAGCACTTCGCGCATTTTCCATGTCCATTGGGCTTGCGTGAGGAGAGGAGTTGAGAGTGTTGGGAGCAGCCGGGAAACTCAAGGTAATGGCATCGGGTACAGACCAAGGCCACTATGACTCGGTGGAGAGGAGAAGTGTGACGGACCTCCAAAGGCTCCAGCACAGCTTCCTCGAACAAGAGAGGAGGGGACGACGGGAGGTAAGATGGGGGAGAGGAGGACGAGGAGGAAACGGTGTGTGTGGTGGAGGAGGAAGAGGTGGTAATGGTGCTCCTGCTGCTGCCACGGCGGGAGGGGGAGGTGGTGATGGTGTCAGAGATTGTGGTGGAGGAATGAGCGTTCCCCCCTCGTGCTCCGCTTTCATACAAGAGGACCTCGTCTGCTTCGCCGGTGCATAGGCGAGCACTTAGCTTCTGCATCATGACCGCTCCTTCGCTTTCTCCCCTTCCTCCTTCTCCTCCTCCTCCGGCGACCGAAGCGATGCTGCCGTCCAAGGGCACATCCCTCCCGCCGTCCGCCCTCATCACTTCCTCTTCCATCCCCCGCTGCTCCCTTCTTCTCTCCCTCCCTCGAAAACCCAACCGCACAAATACGCTCGGGTAGATGGTGAAGTCTCTTCCTCCATGGGGCAAAAACCTCATTCCCTCTTCCTCAACCCATCGCCGGGCTAAGCCCATATCTCCCGCCGTGAGCGCTAGCGCCGCTCGACAGATGGAGAGGGGGAGGGAGGTGCATGTATGCAATGCCTGGACTTTGGTCAGTTTTTCGCTGTCTGTGTCGCGCCAGGTGTGGAGGGGACGACGGTCTCGAGGGAGATTGGGCCTGGAGGTATCGGAAGCGAACTCTCTCCTGCTGCTGCTGGTGCTGGTGGTGCTGCTGGTACTACAGGTGCTGCTGGTGCTCCTCCGGCTGCTGGTGCTGCTCTTCTTGCTGATGTTCGCGATCCTGGTGATGGGAATCGGCATGCGATCAGTGCTGGTGCTGTTGCTAGTGCCGCTGCTGCTGTTGGCACCACCCGTGGCACCAGCAGCAGAGGAGGGAAGGAGGGGAGGTAAAGGCCGTGAGAGAAGACTGAGCAGCTCTTGCCCTTCGTCTCTACTCCTCCTGTACCCGACATCTGCCTTGGCTTCTGCTCTCCAAGGAGGGGTTACAGAGGAGGAGGAAGAGGTGCTGCTGCTGCTGCTGCTGCTGCTGCTGCTGCTGGTGGTGGTGGTGGTGTCACGGCTGCCTGCAACAGAAAGAGCAGCAGCGGCGGCGGCGGCAGCGAGAGAGGGAAGAGGAGGGGTAACAAACTCCTCGGCTTCGCTCATAAGAGCTTCGGCCGCAGAATCAGAGAAGGGGGACGAGGAGGGAGGGAGGAAGGAAGGCCGGGCTGATGCAGGTGGGGGAGTTGTGTATGCATCTTTTTCCTCCGCCACAGGGGGCGATTGCTGCTCCTGCTGTTGCTGCTGCAGCTCTCGCCTGAGTCCAGGGAATACCTCTTTCTTCTCATCGTCATCCTCGTTCTCGTTCTCGTCCTCGTCCTTCTTGTCCTCCTCCTCCTCATCACTCTCTTCCCATCGCGAAAAGGTATGATGATGGAGAGGAGACATAGTGTCGGGCTCCTCCTCGTTATGGTCTTCCTCCTCTTCACTGCTACTACTTCTACTGCTGCTTCTAGCCCCACTTTCCCTACTGCTCTCATCATTGCTGCATTCCTTCTCCTCCACTTCTCCCTCCTCCTCTTCCTCTTCCTCTTCCTGTTCTAGCTCATCGTCCTCTTCTTCCTCTCCCTCCTCCTGTAAGAGCTCGATGGCGTCTTCAATCATTATCTCCAAGTCCTCTCTCCTTCTTTCTCCTTCTCCATCTCCTCCTTCTCCCACCCCACCTCCTCCCGTGGTACGAGAGATCGATCGGGCCATAACCGGCCCTAGAACGCGATGCACCTGTTGTTGCGCAAAGCCCATTTCGGTTAGTTGGGATGACGCCAGCCGGACTAAGCCAAGCACAGAGGACGAGGACGTGGAAGAAAGGGTGGAAGAGGGGAGGGCAGAGGGATCAGAGGCAGCGGAGGGCCCAAGGGATGGAAGGCCGAAGGTGGGCAGGGAGAGGAGGAAGCGACTATGCACACTTTGGCCAAGGGCTCTGCTGCTGCTGCTGCTTCTGCTGCTGCTGCTGCTGCTGCTGCTGCTGCTGTTGCTATTTCGGACGACACCTTGACGGGAGGGTCGAAGGAGGGAGGGAGCACTACCGGCACTTCGCGTAACGGTGATAGAGAGGCCAGAGGACGTGGACCCGATGGAAGGGACACGCCCGTTGGCAACGGAGGAGGGGGAGGAGGACGGGAGGGAGGGGGCGAGGTGGTCCTCGGCTTCCATGAGCGTGTGATGACGAGGCAGAAGGTCTTCTAGCAAGGAGGAAGAGGAGGAGGAAGGGTGACGATCGCTTATCCCTCGCTGTCGGCTCCGCCGCTCCCCCCCCTCCTCACTCCCTCCCTCCCTCCCAGATATGGCCGTCTCTCGCGGGATCCTCCCTCCTCCCCTCCCTCCCTCCCCATCACCAATACTCATGCCTGGCTCGCCTGCTGCCACTGCTTCTGCTGCTGTGCCCCTCGACCCTGTCGCTGCCGCCAGTGCCTGAGGATCGGAGCAAAAACAGTTATAGCACAGCATATATGCCTTGGACGACAAGACATCCACAAAAGCCATCGCGTTTTCGTGACTCCCTCCCTCCCCCTTTTCTTCCCCCACCAGCGGGTGGGTGATCATATTGCAATAGTCACACTCCCAACAAGCATCCTCCGAGGAGGAAGCAAGGGAGGACGGGCTCCACACCACCTGCAACGGCACTTCGTGTAACCGGTGCTTCACCCCCCCCTCCGGAAACAGGGGGAAGGTGGGTGGGAGGGAGGGAGGGAGGGATATCAAATCCGACATGGCGGGGAGAACAGGCTCCATGATGCGCTCCTCTGACCCTCCGTGGCACCGCTCGCTGACCCACCCATCGCTCAATCTAAGACGTGTAATGCCCTCAGGGGGGAAGGGCTTGGATTCCAGCACCCTAACCACACTCCCTTCCTTGAGGACCTTGACTCGGGCCGAGCTTTCAATGCATATGCCTGTCCGCACCACTGCACCTTCTTTGAGAATCACTCGGTAAAGCATCCCCGGCCCCCCTCCCTCCTTCCCTTCCTCGTCCTTTCTTCCGGCGGATGATGGAAGGGGGAGGTGCGATGCTCGGTGGAAGGGAGGGGGACAGGAGAGGAAAGGCGGAGGGATGGTGCTTGCCTCAATAGTTCGTTCTTGCAGAAGCTGCATCTTGCTTTCCAGGCACGGGGTGGGAGGGCAGAAAGGAAGGGGAAGAGGGAGGAGGGCGAGGGGGAAGAGGGAAGAGGCGATGCTGGGGATGAGGGGCTCGGACCAGGATTGTCGAAAGGAGGAGAGGAGGGTACGTAGGGAGCAGATGGTCAGCGTCTGCAGCCGGGCATGGAGAGCGAGGAGGGAGGGGGGAAGGGATGCAGGGGCGACGAGGAGAAGGAAGAATTCGTGGAGGGCACGGAGGAGGGGGCGGGTGAGGTGTTCGGGTAAATGGGGCGTAGGGATGTCCGGAATGGGAACTGCGTCTTGGCCAGAGTGGAAGAGGGAAAGAGGCCAGGAGGAGCAGGCGGTGCCAGAAGAAGAAGAAGCAGCAGCAGCAGCAGGTACTTCAATATTGTTGCTGCTGCTGCTGCTCCTGTTGCTGTTGCTACCTGCTTGTCCTCCAGTTCCTTCCGCAATGGTCGCGACGTGGACCTCGGCATCGCCCCGCTTGAATTCGGTGACTACCACTCGTTCCGTCACACCCGCTCCTCGCGGAGGTACCGCCCTCTCCACCACCCCCCCCACCCTGAGCATGTCCTGATCGCTGAGCACAAACAAGGCGGCGTGAGCGTGGAGGAGTAAGGCCTCCGCCTTGAAGGGAGGGTGGGAAGACGTCCGGGACGGTCCCTCCTTCCTTTTCTCCTGCTTTCGCCGTTGATCACGATTCTCCTCGCTCTCCTTCGTTTCTTCTACCCCTCCTCCTTTGTAACCTCCCTCCCGTCCTCTTGCCTCCTCTTCACTTTTCCCACCTTGCAGGGCCACCAGACACGCAGCTCCATCATTCAAAGAATCGATGAGCAATTGCCACACTTCTTGAGACCAGCACCTTTTCCCCTCCTTCCGTCCTCCCCCTGCTCCTTCCGCTTTCACTCCTGCTCCTGCTCCTGCCCCCAATAACGCCCGCAGCAAACACGCCTTCTCACAAACCAACGCAAGGTGCGCGTGCCCCACTCCTACCCCCTGACCCATCAACCCTCCTTCCCCATCATCTGTCCTTTCCCCCTCCACCCTCACCCCTACGGCCTTCCCCAACCACCTGCTCATACGCCGCAAGATCCAGGAGATGAAAGAGGGAGGGGAGGAGGAAGAGGAGGAGGAAGAGGAGGAGGAAGAGGAGGAGGAAGATGAAAAGAATGACGACAGGGCTTCATCAACAACAGCAGGAGAGGTCACAAGGAGGGTGTGACGCAGTATACGCAACGTCAGCCTCTTCACCCGCGGAGAGCCACTAATCAACAGGCGGAGCAAGGGGGGCAGGAAGCGAGGGGAGGTAGGCCCTCCCTCCCTCCCCACCTTCTTCGGGCATTCGACGAGGAGGAAGAGATGGAGGAGGTAGCGGAAAGCAATCCCCTCCACCTTGACCGGCTCGGATCGACACAACGACTGAGCCAGCTCTCCCTCCCTTCTCCTACTGCTGCTGCTGCTGCTTCGGAGGACATCCCCGCACAAGCCCAGCTGTTCATCCAATAAATTCAAACAGGACTCGGATAGATGCCACCTAGACGAAACCAGCTGCTGCTGGTGGTGGTGGTGCTGGTCCTTGGACGGAGGGAGGGAAGCCCCGATCTCCCCCTCCACCACCACTGAGGTGGGAGAGGACCTTGAGGGAGGGGTGAAGGAAGCGAACTCCTCCCCATGCACCGACAGGAGCTGGAGAAGAGGCCAGGCGGTGTCGTGCAACGCATCCATCTCTGGCAAGGTTAGCCCACTCGCAAAGTCTGCCCTTCCTCCTCCTGGCCCCTTCCCTTTTCCTCCTTTCCCTCCACTTTCCAAGAGGTAAGGTAAAGACGAGGGGAAGGTTGAGGCGGATGAGAAAGAGGGGAACGGGAACAAAGGAGAGGCGCTGCGATTTCTTCTCCTGCTGCTACAGCTTTTGCCACTGCTGCTGTAATCCTCCGGTCCACGAGGGAGGGAGGTGAAGGGGGAGAGAGGGGGAGGGAGAAGGGAGGAGAACGCGGAGGAGTTGCTACTGCTCCCAACTTCTGTTTTTACGGTTAGGGAGAGAGACGACGAAAGATCACCACTACGACGTCGGATGGAGAAGGAGGGCGGGAGGGAAGTCGCGGAGGAAGGATCGGAGGTAATGAGCTGATCGGTGACCGCTGCCGTGGTGGACAAGGGCGTCAGCATCCCTTCCTCCTCCTCCACCTCGTCCCTCATACGAGTAGATACTCTCTGGCCCCTTCCTTCCTTCCCTCTCTCATGTCGCGGCCACCGCTGGACTTCACGACCTTGATAAACAAAAACAGGGCCGGCATTCGCCTCCACAATCTCACAATGGCTATGCAACCCTACAAGCGGCGCCAAGAACAACCGCCCCTCCCTCCCTCCCTCCCTCCCTCCCTCCTTCTTTTGCCAAAAAGAAGTTAGGACGAGGGAAAGGTCGATGCCTGCCGGGAGACGGACTCCATTGCGAGTGAAGAAGATTTCTCGGCTGGAATAGTCAATACCACAGCCTATCACGTCCCCTTCCTTGACAGGCGGGAGGCCGCATGCCTCTTCTTCCAGCTCCTCGTCCTCGTCCTTTTCGTTCTGGTCGTCATTTTTCTTCTCAATGAAGTCGGCTTCATGAGGCTCGCTGGACTGATGACGGTGACGTCTGCAGCCAATGCCGTCGGTAAGATCTTCTCCTTCCTCTCCATCTTCTTCTCCCTCCTTCTTGTCCTCGTCCTCATCAAATTCGTCATTCTCATTCCATTTCTGAGCAGAGAAAGAGGAGGCGGTAGAAGAGGAAGAGGAAGAGGAAGAGCCATTTAGCTTGCTGTCATTGGGAGATTTAGGCTGAGCCTCCCCTCCTTCCCCCCCTCCTTGAGCATGCACAAGGGAAGAGGAGGAGGAGAATGAGAAGGAGGTGGAGGAAACGCGTTCTACCTCCTCCCTTTCCCTCCTCCGTTCCTCCTCCAACTTCTCATCCTCCACCTCGTTCGGAGATCGGGTGATCCACCTGTCGTTGTCTTCCTCACTACATGGCCGAGGGAGGGAGGGAGGAAGCTCCTTCACTTCATCCTCTTCCTCTTCCTCTTCCTCTTCCTCCATCGGCCCCTTGGCTTCTGCTGCTGCTGCTGCTGCTGTAGCTGCTGCAGCAGAATTGGCATCGTCTTGGGCAAATATCACACGACGGCTGCCCCGCCCACGCAGCACCACTCCATTGCTGCTGCTGCTGCTACTACCGCGTGACCGCTGATGGTGGTGGTGGTGGTGCTGCTGACGGAGTCGCCGAGCATCCGTTGAAGTTGCCCTTCTTTCTGCTCCTGCTCCTTCTCTAGAGCCTGAATTAGGCACAAAAGGAGGAGAGAAGAAGGAGGGCACCAAGGATGAGGGACTAGGGGCATTCGCACTCCCTCCCTCCCTTCCTCCAGCCCCCCTCACCACACGCCGGCGGAGGGTCGGAAAGGAGGACAAGAAGGAGGAGGAGGAGGGCATGGTTGGAACGTGTACACCCATATCACGACCTGCTACATAAGGACTGCGACGGTTGCTGCTGCTGCCGTTCCCTGCATGCCGACCTGCGACTTGTCCTCCTCTTGTCAAGGAAGAGAGAGGCAGTCCCATGCCCCAGGAGGGGTGGTTGTCCTCTTCTTCCATTGCCGTATCCATATAATCACCCTCATTCTCATCATTATCATGATCATCATCGTCACCATAATCTGCTGCTGCAGCTCCTGCTGCCGCGGGAGAAAGAGGAGCAGAGGGGAAGGAGTACAGATGTACCCCCCCCAACCACAGAGACCAGTCGCTGACGTGGAGAGCAAGAGTCCCCTTACTCCATCCGGGTGGAATGTCATCCATCCCTTCCCCCTCGCAGCACTCCCCCTCACACATCAGCCCCAAGCATATATCGCCCAGGACGCCCAGGCACTGCACTTTGATCTCGTAGTAGTTTGGCCCTCCATCATCTACCCTCCTTCCATCTCCCTCCTCCACATGCAGACTCACAGACACCTCTCCCTCCTTCCTGTCCTGTTTCTCTCCCTCCTCCTCTCTCAAAGGCATCCGAACAGAGCTCTTCACGACACCCCAGTGCTCTCCCGACAGGTTCTTATAATATGCGGTCAGTGGCTGAGAAGGAGGGATTTCTAGGGGAGGAGGAAGCAAGGTCGCCTCCTCCTCCTCGTCCTCCTCCCCCCCTTCCTCCTGGTGGGAGCGCAGGAGGACGGGAACAAGGACCGCACCCGTGGCAAGACGCACGGCATCTTTCGGCTCCTCCTCCTCCTCCACATACCTCTCCGTTGCGATGCACTTCATAATCTGCTTCTCTTTGTACGTCCCGCGCACGCCCACATCAAACACCCACCCTGCCCTGCCTCCTCCTCGTCCTCCTCCTCCTCCAACCAACTTCAAATACGTCTGTCCCCCCGAAAGAGAGAGACGGTAGCTGGCTTCCACCACCTCCAGCTGTTTGAACGAATGCCCTGTTCGCTCCGACCTCGTGTCGGGCCGCTCTCTCACACCGACGCCATTCGTCGCTGTCACCACGTAGGTGTATCTCACCCCTCGCTCCCTCCGGTGTCGCTCCCTGCCGGCCTCATCCTTTTGGGAGGCAGAGAGGCGGAGGCAGGTGTTGAGGGCAGAGAGGTGCCGGTGGAGGGCGTCGTAAGCAAGGAGAAGCTGAGGGAGGGTGAGGTGGAGGGAGAGGTACTCGATTTCGGGGGAAGAGAAGGGCCAGGCGAGGAGGGACGACGGGTGGGTGTGGTGGGTGGTGAGAAGGGGAGGGGAGGATGAAGCGGAGGAGGGCGGGAGGGAAGATGGAAGGGATTGGAGTTGAAGAAGGAGACCGCGAGGCTCCTTCCAGGAGGAAGGGACGAAGGCGAGAGGGACAGAGCACATGTGCTCAAGGACCATGCGCTTCGTCAGCTTTCCTTGTGTCAGGCCTGCTCTCACATCTTCCACAGGCCAGACTGACCATCTTCCCTCCCTTCCTCCCTCCCTCCCTCCCCCCTTCAGCACATTGCTCGCCGCGAGGCAGTGGGCGATGCGGTGGAGGGAGAGGAGGGAGCGGAGGGAATTCGAGATTTTGACCGACCGGAGGAAGGAAGCATCGGCGGGAATGAAATCTAAGGTCCAGGCCCCGAGGATATGGCAGGCCAGAGCCACGTCTTTATGGGCCAGGGCCCGCTTGAGGAGGAGGAGGAGGAGGGCATAGAGCTGGACAAAGTCGTCTTGGACTGCGACTCGGGTGCACCGCGGAATGCCCTCAAGCCCTGTCAGATAATGGTGCGTGTCGGGCTGCTGCTGCTGCTGCTGGGGATCGCCACCACTGCCAGAGCCCTCCCTCACCGACTTCTTTTCCTGGTCTGCTTCCTCCTTCTCGTCCTCCCTCCCTCCTTCCCGCCTCATCAGCATTCTCCTTCCCAGAGCCGCCTTTATATGCATCACCGCATACACCTCGCAGGAGGTCGAGGGAGAGGACGAGGTTATCCCTCCCTCCCTCCATCCACCATTCAACCTACCGGTGTGCAGTAATGCACGGAAACACCGCAGCCCGTACCGACGACACGCGGCACGTCCCAGCCTCCTCACGAAAAGAGCATGCAACCTCCCCACGTCCACACACTTGTTATCCATCAGAAAGTCCGTACACGCCTGCAGGAGGGCATCTTCCCTCCCTTCTTCGTCCTTCTTCTCCCCCTCCGAAGCCGGGTTGAAACGGAGGAGGAAACGGGCTCGTGCCGAGAGGGCTTGGACTGCCTGAACGAAAGGCGAAAGAGGAGGAGGAGGAGTTTGAGGAGGAGGAGGAGGAGGAGGAGGGGGCCAAACAGGGGGAGGAAGTCGCTGTTGTTGTTGCTGTCGTTGCTGCTGGAGGTGCGGTGGAAGTGGGGTGGGAGAGGGCTGTCTCTCGTCGACACCCCCCGTGGTGGTGATGGAGGAGGATAGCGAAAGGGTAGAGGATGAGCTATCTATGAAAGGATGGTGCCCTCCTGACTCTCCAAGGAGAGCGCCGTCCTCAGGAGCCGAGAGAGGGAGGAGGGGAGTGGAGGGAAGCACACGGCCACCACTGTCTGAATCGAGGGACTCGGAGCGAAGGAGGTCGACGCGGGAGGAGGGAGAAAATTGAAGACGGCCCATGGGGGGGAGGGAAGGAGGGAAGGACGGGCTTGAGAGGGGAGCAGGGGCGTCAGGGCCCACGCTGGTCATGCGCTCTAGAGGAGGAGGACGAGGGAAGGGGGTAGGAAGGGAACAAGCAGTAGCAGGAGGCGGAGCGTCGGTAGTAGCGTTACTGAGGCCCAAAACACTCCCGCTGCGGCCGCTGCTGCTGCTGCTGTGACTGCTGCTAGTGATGTTACTGCTGTTGTTGACGTTAAGTGTCGAGTGACTAGCATCACTACGTTGTGCTGCGCGATGGCCAGGCACGATGGTACTGTCATCTTCCCCCCCTTCCTTTTCCTCGCCCTCGTTCATTTCTCCCTCCTTCTCCTCTTCCTCTTCCTCCTCCTTCTGCTTCGCTGTAGCTGCTGCTGCTGCTGCTGCTGCCGCTGCTGCTGCTTCCTCTTCCTCCTTCTCCTTCAGAAACTGCTCCTGCTTCAACATCTGATGTTTCTTGATCAAACTCATCCTAACCTCCTGCAGCTTCTTCCCAACCATCCGACTCAATGCACTCCTCTCCTTCCTCCCCTCCCTCCCTCCTGCCTCACTATCCAACACCCCCAAAGCTTCCCTCCATAAGCCCGTGGTCTTACACAGGGCAGCAAAACAGAGCAATTCGCTCCTCCCTACTTCCGGGTACGTTTCTCCTAGCCTCTTGGTCACCCTCCCACCTCCATGGGGATCGATCCACTTACTCAGCACCAGCCAGGCAGGGGAGCATGAGGGAAGTGCGGAGGATGGGCTAGGGCCAGGGGAAGGGAGGAGGAGGTGGAAAAATCGGTGCATGTCGGAAAAGTCGTGGGGGGAAAGGGGAGAGGATAAACGTGCAGCGGCGGCTGCTGGGGAGGAGAGGGAAGACGAAGAGGAGGAAGGAGAAGAGGAGGGGGGGGATGAAGGGGATGGGGAGATGAACCCTAAATCGCCTCCCTCCTCCGACGCCCGTCTTGTTCTGGTCGAGGCGGACAGCAGAAAGAGCTTGCTTTTTGTTGTTGTTGCTGCTGCTGGTTGTGGGGAAAGGACCTCGTCCTCCTGCCCCATCGGCAGCCCCATCTTCGACTTGTCAGCAGCAAAGGAGGAGAAGGGGAAAGAGGAAGGGTAGAAAGGGAGGTCATAATCATCATCCTCGTCCCCTTCTTCCTCTCCAATGTCCCAGTTCTCCTCTAAGTCCTCCAGCCTCAATCCTCCCCCCAACCCCTTTTCCCTCCCTTCCTCCCTCTCCTCCTCCTCCTCCTCACAACCCCCTCCTCCCTCCATCCCAAGCGCAAACAGAGGACTCCTCGCCCATTTCTCCCACTTCCTCTCCTCCCTCGTGAACGCCGGTCCTGCCGTCAGAGCAGCTGCCCACGCACTACCCACACTCATCATCATGCTCTCCAAGTCAAGCAGTAACGGCAAGACTAATGTCCCAACCGTTCCCCCTGGGCGGACGGTTACCCGATCCGGGGCATCGCATAGAGAGATGGCCGGGTAGAACCCCCCTTCCTCCCTCCCCCCCTCCCTTGTGGAGAGGAGGAGGGGAAGGGGGAGGGGGACGGAGGCGCAGGGATGGGATGAAGGCGGGCCGAACGCGGGGCCGAGGGAGAAGCCGTTAATGGAGAAGGAGAGGGTGTGAGCAGGAATGTCCAGTGTGACTGTTATGACGTCACCGTCTGTGATGAGGTGGGAGGAGGAGGAAGGGAGGGAGGAGGAGGAAGAGGAGAATCCATAACCGGAAGCGACCTGCTTTCCATTGGCCCAGAGGGTGCCATCGGAACGCCAGGCGAAGGCGTGTGGCTGCTTTCCCAGGTGCTGCGCGCAAGAGGAGGAGGAGAAGGAGGAGGAGTGGAGGGAGGACGAGGCCATGACCCCGATGGCCATATTGCCTTTACTGCATCTCTGCACAAGGTACTCCCACACATGCTTCCCACTGCTAAGTCGTCGCGTGGTTATCGCGGTCACCCATCCCGACCCCTCCCCTTCTCTCTCCTGCTCCTTCCCCCCCTTTTCCGCAAATATCGCAAATGAATTGTCATATTCATCCACTTTCCCTCCTTCCCTCCCCCTTCCTCCCCCTACCAACGCCTCGTCAAACTTCACCTTCAACGGATTTTCCATTCCCAGCCCCCCTTCCCTCCCCTCCCTCCCTCCTTCATTTCCGGAAGGCCACCAGTCCACCTTGAGCAGCCGCACCTCTATTCCTGCCCGGTAACTACACACACAGGGGTATACCTCCCCCTCCACATCCGTGAAGGCCACGCCTTCCTCCAACCCATTCTTTCGAAAGCTTAACGTGTGTGCGTCCAGGTCCACTTCAACCCTGAGCACGTCCCCCGGATGGAGCTTGCTCATGGCGGGGAGGCCACTGCTGGTGCCGTGGTAAAGCTGTCCGTTGTAGCTCCTCCTCACCCACATCTGCGGTGAGCTCTCATAGGCCGACGACGACGACAGGGGCTTCACGGCCGCGCCCAACGCCGTGCATTCGTCATTTAACGAGTCGTGTTCCAAACGGAATTCCCACGCAGCCCGCCCAGTACGAAACCCCCGAGATCCCAGGGCGTGTTGATTGGAGGAGGAGGAGGAGCGGAATAGCGTGCCTCCCTCCTCGATCGAGGCGTCTTCTGATACCTCTTGAGGGTCGAAAGTCGCATTCCCTCCGTCAGCCGCACGGCTGCTGCTGGTGCTGCTATTGGCGGTAGTGGACCATCGAGAGTGGGTGAGCAACCGCTCTTGCAGGCTGAGGGTATGGCGGGCGAGGACGAGGGAGGGAACGAGGGCGTTCAGAGCTTCCAATTCCCTCAAGACGCGGACTAAGGGGGGAGTGAGCTTGGCTGCCAGCCAGAGGTGGTGGTGCTGGAGGAGGGGTGTCCCGGTGAGGAAGAGGGGGAGAAGGCGAGGGATGACAGGGGAGGAAGAGAGGTAGGTCTCGATGGAGGGAGGGGTGAGGGTGCCAGTAGTAAGGTGTGTAGAGAGATTGGAGAGGAGGGACGAGGAGAAGGAGAGAAGGAGGAGGCCGAAGTCAACCAGTAAGCGGGAGGCAGGTGAAGGGCCGTCTTGGGACGAGGAGGAGGAGGAGGAGGAGGAGGAGAAGGAGGAGGAAGGAGGGAGGGAGGCAGCGCTTAGAAGTTGCCGCAAGTAGGCGCCAAGAAGGGACGAAATGGCCTCAGATACGGATGAGGAGGAGGAGGAAGAGGATGATGAAGGAGACGAATTGATCTCTTTTTTCTCTTCCTTCCGTCTGTCTTCATCATCGTCCCCGGCAGCAGACACGTTTCTTCTCCGCATCGTCTTACGGTAGCTGCTGTTGCTGCTCGCCATCGTTCCCTTCTTCTTCTCACGGCCCACAACCTCATCGCCATCCCTCTCTCCCTCCCTTCCTCTCGCCCAATTCTCCAGCCCCCGAGCCTGTTCCAGATTCAGTACCTGAAACAAATACTCCAACAACATCTTCGCCTCCTCCATCCCCCTCCCTTCCTCTGCCCCCCCCTCCAGCGGCACCAAGGCCACCACCCCCTCATCAGTCCCGAACCTGATCAAAAGCCGATGAAGCAACGTTGCTTGCCCGGTCAAAGGTGAGGAGGGTGGAGGAGAGGGCCAGGAAGGAGGGGGGGACGAGTGCTGATCGACATGGGCCCGAAGGAGATGACAGAGGAGGGAGGATTTGATGGAGGTGGAGGGGTAGAGCAGCTCCATTCCTGCTGCTAGTGCTTCAGCAGCGGCTTGTCCCACCTCGGCGAAGAAAGAGGAGGAGGACGAAGGAGGGAGCATGAGTTCTTCGAGGCAGACTCGAAGAGGGTAGAGGGAGGCGAGGCCCGAGGAAGGGGAGGAGGAAGGGATCCGATCCACTGCTCCAGCCGCGCCAGGCCTGCCTTCCTCTCTCTCGAAAGGCAAAGGGGAGGAAGGAGGGGAGGAAGGAGGGGAGGAAGGGAGGGAAGAAGGCTTTGAAGGTTCCCTCGTGACGTCAATCCCGACCTCCGCCGGGTCCACGTGCGAAGCTACAAGTCGTTCAAAATTGACCGTTAGCAACCTCAGAGCCCCCATCAGCATCCTCTTCGCGTTGCCGTTCTCCCCGCCCTTGCCCCCTTTCGGTGGGCGGTAGCGGACGACCATGGCGTGGAGCAAGGAGAAGACGTCGCGGGTCGGCTCGATGCAGTAGGGAAGGGTTAGCACTTGGGTGGTTGTGGTGGTGGTAGCGAGGGAGAGGGCCGCACTGCTATTGTTGCGGCAGCCGTTTCTGGGGAAGGAGGAGGTGGAGAGGGATAGCCCGGCTCGTTCGATCTGTCCGGAAGAAGCAGAAGTGGTGAAGGAAGAAGAGGAGGAGGAGGAAGAGGAGGAACAAGAGAAGGAGGAGGAGGAGGAGGAGGAGACAAGGCGCTCTCCCATGGGTCCAGTGTACAGGGAGGCCAATCCCGCGAGCTTTTCCATGATAGCTGCCGCGCACCCCTCCCTTGACATCAACGATGCCTCCCTCTCTCCATCCTTTCTCTTCTCACCATCCAATTCTGCACCTTCCTCCTTTTCCTCCCACCCTTCCTCCCCTTCCTCCTCCTCCTCCTCCTCCTTTGGCGGGGGTGCGCCACAGGCGAAACACTGCCCGTGGCCAACCCGCCGTGAGACAAACGTACACCCGCGACAGACCCACCCATCCCACCACCTCACCGCGGCCTCCACATCCCTTTCCGTCGCCATCCGCTTTCTCACATCATTCTCAAACCACCACAGCACCACCCTTCTTCCTTCCCTCCCTCCTCCTCCTGCCCAACCCCCTTCGACCCACGCCTGCAGCCCGTGCTGCTTATCCCCCCTCCACGTCCCCGCCCACTCCCCCCTCCCGTGCCCATAACACAACCTCCCAAATCCCCCCCTCTTCCCTCCCACACATTCCCCCTCCCACCGCCTCCTCTCCCAGGCATCACCTGGGAGGTACCACTTAACCCCGGGCCGGATCCCTGGGCCGAGGCTCTCCATCCCCAGCAACCTCACTGCCCGGTTCGCGCCATAAAAGGCCACAGCCGGGAAGATTTCTCCCGTCACCTCCGAGAAACACACGCCCTGGTCCTTGTCCCCATTGATGGAATAGCTCAGCGTGCGTTTCTCGTGATTCAGCTCGATTCTGACCACATCCTGCGGGTGGATCCGGGCCTTACTCACACCCGACACTTGCCCTCCGCGTCGGTAGAGATTGCCATTGTAACACCGGTACATCCACAGGGAGGGGGAGGAGTTGTAGGAGGACGACGTCAAGGGCTTCACGGCTGCGCCCAGGCAAATGGACTCGTCGTTGGTGATGTCCTCGGCGAGTTGAAACTCCCACGCCCAGCATCCAGAAGAGAAGCCAAGGGTGAGGAGGGCGTGGCTATGCGCCGCCGTGGCACAGCGGACAAGGAGGTGGTCAGGCTGGGGGAGGGAAAGGCCGGATGGCGACATTTCATCGGGATCGAAGGCGGCGGAGCGCAGGGCGGAGAGGAGGGAGGGGAAGGAGGTAGGGGAGGAGGAGGTTGTACCGAAGGAGTCGGGGGAGGAGGCGAGGGAAGAGAGGGCTTGTTGGATGGAGAGATGTTCCTCTTGCAGGCAGGAGAGGAGATGAGTAGTGGCGTCGAGGAGAGGGGGAGAGAGGGAGGGAGGGAGGAGGGAGAAGCCCTCTACAGGGGCATCTGCTTCATGCGGCCTTCCAAACAGCCGTCCTTCCTCCTCCTCCTCCCCTTCCTCCTTCCCTTCCTCGCCCTCCTCCGACGGCACGGTCAGGGAATCCACGAAGCGTAATACGCCACTCAACAGACCCGCTGCCGTCGTCACCCTTTCCATAGCTGCCAGGGCCATCGGGCGCCACTCTCCTTCCCTCCCTCCCTGCTTTCCCACCGCTGCTGCCTGCGCCACAGCGGTCAACCACCTCCCTAACTCCTCCAGTACTTTCCTGACATCCACGAAGCAAGGATCAGGGCGTGGATAGGACACCATCACGTCTTTAAGGCCGTGGTAGTGACCCTCGTTCCCTGGACCATACCCGACAAGCTGCACTCGAATCGCCTTAGCCTTCCTCCCCCCCTCTCTCGACACGGGGAGGCGACAGGGAATGCGGAGCGGATCCGAGGAGGACAACGAGGAGGAGGGGGAGGATGAAGAAGAAGGGAGGAGGGAGGGTGGGGTGGGCATGTCTGCAAGACACACCCCGCCCACGTCTTCCCACACATCCTCGCCCGTAGTGGGATCGCGGGTAAATGCAGCTTGGATCGTAACGTGAGCGGGGGCACACACCGAATTGACGTTCAAACTCAGGTGATGAGGGAAGGTGAGCGTCACCGCTGAAATCTCCCTCCCTCCTTCCCCCAGCCCCACCCCCCACACAGATGCCTCGGCTCTTTTCTTCGAGCACCAGTAACGATGCTGCCTCCTGTTATCTCCCACTCCGGCTCCTCCCCCTCCCTCTCCCTCTCCCTCCCTCCCTTCCTCGCTCAGAGCCTTTTCGGGTGTGCGGTGCCCGTCAGTGGACGTGGCATGGACAGAAGTCGCGTCGAGGAGGAGAGGGGCCTCTGGGACAGAGGGAGGGACAGCGACGTCGGCAAAGAAGCAGAGAGGGGGAAAGGCTTGGGTGAGGGCGTGTAATTCTAGCAAGGGACGCATGAGCAAATCGGCATCCAACCCTCCATTCCGACTGCTGCTGCTGCTGCTGCTGCTGCTGCTGCTGCTGCCATTATCAGTCCCTCTCCCCCGCCTGCTTGCCCCAGCACTAGTTCCATCTGATGCTGCCGGTCCCGTCACTGCCCTCCCCACATTCAATATAGCTTGCAGGGCAACTAAGCATACTTTATTCATGCTATAGGCCAAGCGGACCTCATTAGAGTCCTCCGCACTTAGAGGAGGGAGGCGTAGGGGCCGGTGGAGGAAGGGTCGCTGAGCTGATGAGCGAAAGCGAGCCACTTGCGGGTGGAGATGCTGGAGGAGGGCAAGGCGCTTTTGAAGAGTGGTGAGGTAGGAAGGGAGGTGGAGGGTGGAGGCCAGGTCGTCGTGGAAACGTGGCTTGAGTCCTGCGAGGAAGAAGGATGACGGGGAAGAGTTATCGTCGTTCTCAGGTTGAGGAATAGCGCCCGCAGCCAGGGCACGTTCAAAGGCTGCAGTGCGTGCCTGCGCTTCATACTGGGCGTGGGGAATGCCCTCTTCGTCACCGAAGTGGAGGCCCGCGACGAGGGAGGGGTCAAGGAGGCGCTGATTGATTTTGGAGAGGAAGGCGGCCTGCTGCTCAGCTTCTTGCCAGGCGTCGCCATCGAGAAAGATTGTGGAGAAATCGAGGGGTGAGGCAATGATGCTGCTACTTTTCTTCTTGTCCCTGCTGCCGCTGCTGTTGGTGCCGCTGGCGCTGCCTAAGGAGGTAGTGCTGGTGGTGGTGTTGCTGCTGACAGTGGTGCCGCCGCCTGGATCGACTAGACCACTCCCTCCACGCAGCAAAAAGCTCGAGGCACCGCCATAACCGACCTCCGCTGAGAGCTGGTTACCCATATGGCTTCCTAGTCACGGTTGCTGCCTGGCCTCAGTAGGCTTGCTTAGAAAAGAGGGGGCTGGAAATTCCAGGACCGGAGCGCAGAGGAATGATTTTGAATGGATAGACTTTCTCGCGGGTCCTTCGGGTTTGCTCCACTACTCCCTCTCTGTGTGTATGAGTATGTATGTATGTATTAGGGGGGGATGAGATGAACAAGGGACCATAAACATCATTCCATTTGACTATCAAATGTCCACGCGCTGCAAAGGAGACCGGTGAGTAGCGCCTGGGGCCTTGACAGCCACGTAAAGCTGAAGGGTCATACATGCATATCACCAAAAAGCGATGCCACGCAAGCGGCCGCGCCGCGGGGCGGGTCGCCAATCGTCTTGACTACCACACGAAATTGGGGAAGATGGCGGCGAGATGGCCCGCGCTACTGCCTTGGGAGAGATGATGATGATGAATGATGGACAATTGGAGCCTGGGACTGAGTATGAGTCAGCGCATACATCAGACAGATGAATGCCTTCACTGCATAGCCGCGCACATGTACTGCGTCTCTTTCCGTGTCTTGTAATTCTTAAGGGCATGGCCCAAACAAGCATATGGGGGGAACAGCAACATGAGGAATAGAGGACGAAACGTGCCATTTCTTGGGCGAGCTTTCAGCGAGGCATCTAGCACCCTATCACCTTGTTCCCGCAGACACAAAAAAAGGCCTGGCCCGATCATACACACAACCGCATACTGCTATGATGCTTGCGGAGCCACGCGCGAAACTGCCTTTACAGAGTTTTATCGGAGACGGACAAGCAAGCAGTTCAAAAATCTCAAGCATCATCATCATCTTTCGAGAGACACTCACAAAGCGACAACAAAAAGGCACTATTATTTTTCAGACGGTGTCGCAAAAACCCAAACCAACCATGCATCGGGAGAGAAACAAATTTATATGCTCACGATTTATGGTGGCACTTTTTAAATTTATCTTAATCTTGCTTCTTCAGGCCTTTTTTTCTTTTCTCGATTCGATCCGTTTGGGAAATGGAGTCTGGAGCTCTGTGTCAGGGGTGGCAAAGACGCATTAACACGTCATATATGAGATTGGGGGAAATGTTACAACCTACCCATCTTAGCGGTGAACATGACACATCGGCGAAGAACCGTTGTGATAGGCAATATGTCTCTTAGGGGGCACGATAACACAAGATCAGTAAGAAGGGAAGGGCACCTTGCTTGGGCCCTGGCCGGGCCTACTTTGTTTGTGACAGGACGAAAGAAAGGATGCGAAAAAGAAAAATGCTGAGCAGGGGCTTCTCCATGCAAATAACATACAGGCAATATGAACAAGGCCTTGGGCGTGGCTACGCGAGGCAATTGCTGGCAATCCTTTCGATCTTTGCTACTTGGCTAAGACCCAGATTGGATCCGACAAACTTTTGCACATTTAAGACCTTTTGCCATAGCTTGAAATCTTATACTGTCCTCTGTAGGGTCGGCGCCTCAGGGTTTTCGCAAATATCATGTCTTGACCACATTCTTGACCTCTCGTGGTGCATGGTTTTCCGTCAAATAATTGCATATTCACAGACTTGGAAAAATGGAACAAGAGGACGGACAGCCAGAAGGTGGAGAAACGTGTCTTGTAAACACCTGATAAATTTCGTATTGACCTGTTGGTGTTTCTCGGGAGTAGAAAAGCAAGTGTCCGTTGGGGTCGCGACGACAGTGAAAGTGATGATGCATGCGACTGCCGCCGACGCATTTTTCAGAGAAAAATTGTCTCTTGGAATTCTCAGTGCGTCCGACGGGATGCATCAGTTTTTTTACTCTCGTCTTTGGGCTGCGTTTAGTGATCGGGGAAGGGCTTTCACCACTTGGCGAGGGACGAGTCGCCCGCTTTATTCATTTTATTTTATGCTACACAATGAGCCTGACTTTCCTATTGGCATCGAGGCTATTAAAAATTACACACAAAACAAGACTGAAACTATAAGTACTATCTGTATTTCGCTCTCCTACTGAACCATCAATCTTTGTAGGGGGGCATATATTTTCACAGTCTCCCACGTGATCATTTCATCACCCACAGGGTGGTAGGACCTCGAAAACTGAATAGATGAGTAGCTTATATGTTATTGATTTGTTGATGGTGGAATGGGATGCTATGTTACACTACGCATCGTCTGAAAGCCTGACGCACGGAGGGACCCCATACCAAACGCTCGACTTGAACTTCCACTCGCACCCATCGCTCATTGGAGCCCTTCGGCCAGTTACTTGCACGTATTACATTTGATTTCGTAGCGATGCCTGAAACTTTGAACAAGGGGGAAGCGATGCTCTGCACGATAGAGTGGGTAGCCTCCTTCGACATGCGCCAGAGAAAGCCTCCCCCCCGAGGGTACACTCCTTAGGAGCGAGATAAGAGACAGCTGTCCCTCTTTGAGTGTCGCTGGCAGGAAGAGGAGGGGCTTCCCTCCTCGTACGTGCTCTTTCGACAAATCCCATTCCTCATTCAAGACACGGACGCACACAACCGGACAACATCACAACCCACACATCACTCTCTCTAGATGTTGTCAACACACTGGGCAAGTATGGCGGTCACACACGTGACCAGCCCCTCGGGAACCAACCAGGAGCGACGTGGCGAAAAGACAACAAGAGCGATCGGCATGTCATACATGTTATCCATTTCTCATGTTTCGGGCATCCTTTGTCCGGCCGCCTATGCGCCTGGCCTTTAGGGACAGGCAGACCCATACAGGGACAGGTCTGAAGGGGGCCTCCTCCCGCCCGTCCCCCGGCGCCCGCAAAAGATATTGCTCCTCCCCTTTCCCTCCCTGTCTCACGCCTGCACCCTCCTGCCACTTCCACACCCACACACCAATCACACCAACCACAGACAATATTCTACCAAGTACACGTTCGGACTCAGCGGGAAAAGCATTAGGACGAATGGAGGACGGCCAAAGCCCCCTCTACCGCTAAACTAGACGACGACATCACTACCGGCACTCACTTTCCAGCCGCCACAACAGAAGCATAACTGCGTTGCATTAAAGGAATAATCATCAACCAGAACAATATTAACAAGAGCTACAAGAGCTACAAGAACAACAACACTGCAACTACATCAACAAGCATGCTCACTCGACGTCCGTCCCGAGAGCGCACCGGTGCCGTGGGAACAGCGGGGAAGAGAGGAGAGAGCAACCGGGCTGATTGGGCCTGGGAGAACAGCCACTGGACCAAGGTGAGTATTATGTGATTAAGGGAGTGAGGGATGAGGAAGGAGGGAGGGAGGGGTGTGGATGTACTGGGAATATGCCCCCAGGCCTTGAAACGATTCAAGTCTCTGCCTTCCATCAGCTCGAGGGCCCTGACGCTGCAAGGACGTGTGCCTTCTACCGTACGCTTACTCCCCCTCCCTCCCTCCCTCCCTCCAGCTCAAGGCCAACAAGGACAAGGATCGAGACGTGCCCAAATGCCGCTCGGGCCACGCCTGTGTCCAGATCGGCCACTACATGTACATAATTGGGGGGTACTCAGACGGAATCTGTTTCTCAGGTGAGGAGGTGGAAGGAGGAGGGGAAGTCGGGAAAAAGGGAGGGAGGTGGGGCCTTCACCTTCCCTCAAGCTAGACACACACTCACCGTTTTCCGCCCCTCCTCCCCTTCTTTTTGCCCCCCCTCCTTGCCCTAGACGTGTATATCCTGGATCTAAACTCCCACCAATGGCGGCATGTCGAGAACAGCGGCACCGTAGTGCAAGGACGGGCGTCGCATTGCTGCTGCATCGGCCCGAATAATCGGGATATTTACATGTTTGGAGGGTCCGGGCCGTGCTGGGGGAGGACCAACCTGGGAGATCTGTGCAAGTTTGACACGGAGAAGGAGGTAGGGAAGGAGGGAGGGTGGGAGGGAGGGAGGGACATGAAGGAATGTCTTTTTTTGGTTTTGTCTACTGTTTATCCTTCGGTGACGAGAATTTCTCGCGCATGTACATCCACCCCTCCCTTCCTCCCTCCCTCCCTCCCTCCCTCCTTAGGAATGGAGTATCATGCCCCTGCGGGGACAGATGCCGCCACCGGGATATGGGCAGTCGTTGTGTGTGTACAAGCACCGGCTTATCCTCTTTGGTGGAACATGTGGCTCCTTTTTTTACAACCACCTCTTTGAATACGATACCCGGGAGCAGGTGGGCAGGGAGGGAGGGAGGGAGGGAGGGAGGGAGGGAGGGAGGGAGGGAGGGACGAAGCGGTACACTTTAGGTCAGCATTAA